>Ga0302302_1000277_pt1 | contig 31026 bp, 23 predicted proteins | sample III_Palsa_E1_3_FD_198766 | JGI IMG/M metagenome (GOLD analysis project Ga0302302, IMG submission 198766) | Peat permafrost microbial communities from Stordalen Mire near Abisko, Sweden - III_Palsa_E1_3 | ecosystem: Environmental > Terrestrial > Soil > Palsa > Peat permafrost | place: Sweden...
CAAGTTGAAAACTTTGCGCGTCCGTCAAATCCCCGCAGGTGCAGAAAGGCCTTGAGACCTGATTCCTGAAGCACGTCTTCGGTGTCTTCCTCATTCCGAACGATACGGCTAACCATCATTTTCGCCATCCTGGAATGCCGAGCGTAAAGCTCGATGTAAGCCCCTTCCGCTCCTTCCTGAGCCAACTTGACGAGGGCTTGGTCGGCTACTGTGCTAACCGTTTCTAGCTCAGCAAGCCGCCTATTCAGGAACACTTCCACTCTAAGCCTAGAGCGAGTTGACACCGGTATGTGCGTTCGCTTCGGTGTCTCCTGTACAACACCCTTGAACGTTCCTTTCAAATTTCCCTCCAGGTTGCTATTTGTCGAATCGCCATTTAAGCGCTATCCTTTTTTGTACACCAGATTAGTTCTCGTAGACTGGTGTACTGCATTGCTGCGCCGCGGGCGACATCAATTCGATTCCGCGAAAGGCGGACCCGTGGCGCCACTGACAAATTTGCTTCGACGAAAGGAAGCCCAAATGATCACGTATCAGCATGCCGAAGTTCGCGGCCTAAAGATTTTCTACAGAGAGGCCGGCGAGAAGAACTCTCCCACGATCGTTCTCTTGCACGGGTTTCCAACTTCTTCATTCATGTTCCGTAACCTAATTCCCCTCCTCGCGAAGACCAATCACGTCATCGCGCCGGACTATCCAGGCTTTGGTTTCAGTGATGCACCGGCCGCGAAAGATTTTGAGTACACCTTCGATCACCTCGCGACGGTGATGGAGGAGTTCCTCTTGAAGAAGCTCGGCCTGAACAAGTTCAGCATCTACGTTCAGGATTACGGCGCTCCGATTGGGTACCGCATTGCAGCCGCGAATCCTGAGGCGATCGACAAGATCGTTGTTCAAAACGGCAATGCCTATGTTGTTGGAATCGGTGGGGCCTTCGATCCGATGAAGCCCTTCTGGGCTAACCGGACTGCAGAAACCGAGAAGCCTGTTCGTGGCTTACTGACTCTCGATACGACAAAGTTCCAATACCTGCACGGAGCGAAAGAGCCGAACAAGATAAGCCCAGATACCTACACGTTCGACCAGGCACTCCTGGATCGTCCGGGCAACGACGAAATTCAGCTCAACCTGCTGCACAACTATCAGTCCAACCCGCCCAAATATGAAGGCTGGCATGAGTTCTTCCGAAAGTCCCAACCACCGACGCTGATCGTATGGGGTAAGAATGACCCCTTCTTCACAATGGAAGGTGCCGAGGCCTACCTTCAGGATCTTCCCAAAGCAGAGCTTCACCTTCTTGACACAGGGCATTTTGCACTCGAAGAGGAACTTGAGTTTATCGCGGGCAAGATGAACGAGTTTCTTGGCTAAGAGATGTTCGCCTGGGAGAGACATACTCGCCTTGGCTTAACCGTATGGAGGAAGTAATTATGGCATTTCAAAAGAACGCAACAGTGATCTTCGTGCACGGCGCGTGGGCGGACGGCTCAAGCTGGGGCACGGTCATCAACGGAGTGTCCGAAGCAGGCTTGGGAGTCATCTGCGCCCCAATTCCTATGACCACATTGAGCGACGATACCGCAGCGCTTCGACGGCTGATTGGTCGCGTTGACGGCCCAGTCGTCCTGGTCGCGCACGCTTACGCAGGAGCTGTGATCGCGTCCGCTGACGACACCAAAGTCAAAGGCCTGGTCTACATCACCGCATTGGCTCCTGACGAAGGGGAATCCGTCGCTGACGTCTTCTATCGTGAGCCTCCCCACGCAGACGCACCGAAACTGGGTCCCGACGAAACCGGCTACATCTGGATGCCACATGAGGGAGTTCTGAAGGCTTTCGCTCCGCATGCTTCAGCGGAGGAAAAGGTGCGGCTTGAGGCGATCCAGCGCCCACTTAATGTTGCATGCATTCAGGAGAAGGCACCCGTGCCTGCTTGGAAGAAGAAGCCCAGGTGGTATCTGATCGCCGAAGAAGACCGTATGATCCCTGAAAAGACACAGCGATTCATGGCGGAGCGCATGAAGGCAACCATCCGCACCGCACATTCGGATCACACCCCCTCTCTGACGATGCCCAAACCCGTGATCGAAATCGTCCTGGAGGCGGCGAAAGCAACATTAGGAGGTTAGCCGACCGGAACTTGGGAAAGCCTCATTCGATTCGGATGAGGCTTCTCCATTCATCGGGAGTGACAAGCGTGAAATCAGAGGCTATCCGGGCGTCTGGAGCCTCATTCATGTCGACACCGGTGGACAATATCCTGACAGGTGTTAGGATGGCCTCGAAGATTGTGTGGGATGCAATACCCGCACGCTTCGTTCGCGATATTAGTGGCTGCCGATAGGATTCCTCCGTGACAACGGCACTGACTGCCATGCGACTACCGCGCTTTTTCGATCGCGCCTTCCGAGCGAAGCGTCTTTGGGTGACGGTGATGCTTTTGTTGGCAACTCCAGGAGCCAACGCAGTCGATCCCAAAGTGCAGATTACTCAGTATGCGCACACCGCCTGGCGCATGCAGGATGGATTTTTCGCCGGTCCTCCCCAGGCGATTACACAAACTTCAGATGGCTACCTCTGGATCGGAACAGCCAATGGACTGTTTCGGTTCGATGGTGTCCGTTTCGTGTCATGGGCGGACCTGTCGACTCGACAAGAGATCGCATCGGCCTGGATATCCGCATTACATGGCGCCCGCGATGGCAGCCTCTGGTTCGGGGCGGGCTACCGACTCTACAGATGGAAAGACCAAAGCCTCATTGAGTACTCCACGAGAGACGAGTACGTGAAGCTGATTTTGGAGGATCACGAGGGCGGCATCTGGATCACACGCCAACGAGAAAGGTCCAGCGACCGAGACGGAACGCTGTGTAAGGTTGAAGGTCCGGGCCTTCACTGTTACGGCGATAGCGAAGGCATGTCCATTCATGATGCCGGGCCACTTGCCGAAGACGCTTCCGGCAATTTGTGGACTGGTGGCAGCCCACAAATTTTACGCTGGAAATCCTCTTCGGCGAGGACATGGAACCTGAAATCACTGCTGAAAGTTAAAGATATCGGAGGCGTAGAGGCACTGGCCTTTGGCATAGACGGTACCTTATGGGTCGGGTTGAATTACCTCGAGTCGCACTTAGGCCTTGGGCAGTTTCGTGACGGACATTGGAAAACATTTGAGGCACCGGGACTCGCGAACACCACTATCGCCGTTGACAAAGTATTAGTTGACCGGGCAGGTTCCGTTTGGATCGGCACAGAAGATCATGGGGTCTACCGTATCAATGCGGGCAAGGTAGAGCATCTCGGCGCCGCTGACGGTCTCTCAAGTGACATGGTTAACGATTTGTTTGAGGATCGCGAAGGGGACATCTGGGTTGCTACATCGAAGGGACTCGATAGCTTTCGCGATACAGCCATTCAGACTCTCTCGAAACGAGAGGGCCTACACCTGGACTACGTTCACTCCGTTCTTGCGACCCGCGATAAGACAGTTTGGATCGGTAACGATGGCGGTTTAGACGCGTTGCGAAATGGAACTATTCATTCGGTCCTCGCGAAGGATGGGTTCCCAGCGAGGAATGCGACTTCAATTGTGGAAGATCCCAAGGGCGGTCTTTGGGTCGGTGCAGGAAGTGGCCTGTACTTCTTCGATTATCACAAATTCTATCCCGCGATTAAACCGAAGGACCGCAATCTTGTGTTCTCAATGACTGCGAGAGCAGATGGGACGATTTGGGGAGCTCTGAGCGGTCTCACAACGAGTACGCTTTTCGAAATCCGAAATGGAAAAGTTGAAGAGAAGGAGATTTTTCCTGACGGGGATTTAATCGAGGCTGTTGCCGATGATCGCATGGGCGGTCTTTGGATTGTAGGAGACAAGCTGCGCTATCGGACGGACTCAGGAGAGAAGATCTTTCCGCAATTCGACTCTCGGTATGGCTATATCCGCAACGTCGCGGTCGATCAAGATGGCTTTGCATGGTTCGGTGCTACAAAAGGACTCGCTGGAGTGAGGCGAGGCGTCGTGCAAGTCATGACCGCTCACAATGGCCTGCCCTGCGAAACAATCAATACGCTGATCCTCGATAGTCATCGAGCTCTATGGCTCTATGCGCAGTGTGGGCTGATCGAGATCGAGCAGCGTGAATTACAGAGGTGGTGGTCGAATCCCAAGACAACTGTGAAGCTGTCCATTTTTGATTCGACCCAGGGCTTTGAAGCAGGGCCCAGCTATTTTCGACCTGCGGCTACCCGTTCGGAGGACGGCCGCTTATGGTTTACGAATGGGACTATCGTGCAAACGATAGATCCTGACCATATCAACGGAAATCAGGTTGCGCCTCCTGTCCACGTTGAACAGGTGATCGCCGACACAAGAACGTATGCGTTCGCAAATTCGATAAGCCTGCCCAAGGCTACAAAAAACATCGAAATTCGATATACGGGGCTAAGCTTTGTGATTCCCCAGCGCGTTTCCTTTCGATACAAGTTGCAGGGCTACGAAACCGACTGGCAGGCGGCAGGCACTCGCAGATCGGCGTTTTATGCGAACCTGCGCCCCGGAACCTACACGTTCCTGGTCAACGCCTGCAACAACGATGGCGTGTGGAGCACGTCCCCAGCGGCAATCATTTTCTCCATTCCGCCGGCGTTCTATCAGACGATCTGGTTTCGCTTTCTTCTGGTCCTTGCGGGGATTGGATTGATCTTCGCAATCGATTCTCTTCGCGTCCATCGACTCTCAATGCGGATGAAGGCACGTCTCGATGAGCGACTCGAAGAGCGCGGTCGAATCGCGCGGGAACTGCACGATACGCTGATTCAAAGCGTCGATGGACTGATGATCTTTCTTCAGGCCGCGATTGATGAGCCGAATAAAGTCCGTGGGCATGACATGTTAGAGAGAGCCCTTGATCGCGCAGACGCAGTGTTGGCAGAGGGACGCTACAGAGTTCATCTCCTCAGAGTTGACGCGGTAACCGTGGAAGACCTGGTCGAGGGGCTCAACCATTATGCACAGGAGCGCGCACAAGAACGTTCCGTGCAATTCACGCTGCGCGAACAGGGTGCCAAGCGACCTTTGATCCCACTTGTTCGGGAAGAGGTATTTCGAATGGTCCGGGAGGCACTGGCTAATGCTTTCGAGCACTCTGCTGCCAAGTCAATCGAGGTTTCGCTCCGTTACGATGCCCGCGAGTTCGGGTTGACGGTTCGGGATGATGGGATGGGTATTCCCAGTGAGTTCTTGAGGGAGGGGCGTCCTGGACACTGGGGCCTGCCGGGCATGCGTGAACGTGCTCGGTATGTCGGCGGTCTTTTGGATATCCAAAGCGATCCTGGAGAGGGCACGATGATTCGAATCAGAATTCCTGGCCGTACTGCATACCCACGAAGCTTCAGGCGGTTTGTCTCTACAATTTTCAGGAGAGGAGGCGACAGTGCGAGACAGTGAGTTGCACAAGACGAAACTGGTCAGGGTACTCGTTGTGGACGACCATCCGTTCATGCGTGAAGGCATCACTGCCGCCGTTAACGGGCAGTTGGACATGATCCTGGTCGGAGAAGCGACGAACGGCAAAGAAGCTGTGGAGCGCTATCGAGAACTCCATCCAGATGTCGTCCTGATGGATCTGAATCTGCCCGGAATGACCGGCATCGACGCGATGCAAGCCATCCTGAAGGAATCTCCGGCCGCCCGAATCGTTGTGCTGACCGCATATCGCGGCGACGTACAAGCTCTTCACGCTTTCAGAGCCGGCGCAGTCGGCTATCTCCTCAAGAACATGCTGCGGAAAGAGCTTCTCGATACGATTCGCATCGTGTTTTCAGGACGAAAGCGAATACCCGATGAAGTCGCAGCAGAACTAGGACGGCACTCACTAGATGACGAGTTGACAGAACGAGAGCTCGAAGTGCTCAGGAAAGTGGCGAAAGGTACTCCGAACAAGTTGATTGCGGCCGAGCTCCAATTGGCTGAGCCTACGGTGAAGAGCCACCTCAAGAACATCTTTCAGAAGCTAAGCGCTAACGATCGGACGCACGCGGTGACGATCGCAATTTCTCGCGGATACATCGGAACCGAATGAGCCGGGCTTGGTTCTCCGTGAAATCCGGACATCCGCACACAGCACGCCTAGCCAATCAGTTTTTGGATTGTTGACCGACGATTATGGGGAAAATGTTGAGCAAGTGATAGAGTTCCCGATCGAAGACCTCCTGTTCAACAAGCTCTGACAGTCCGCGGCGGCAAGCTGCGACGAGTCGAACGTCAATCTTCTTGTGGCGTTTTGCATGGCCGCCGAATGTCTCACGAGTTTTGAGGACGCGAAGAACTTTGCGTTGAAAGAGCAGTGACATTCCGTCGATGTTGTCTAAAAATAGGGTTCCCCCATCGGCGAGGTCGAAGCAGCTTGAGTATGGACGACGCCCTTCCCTGACGCCGAGTACCTCCGATGCGAACGGATCTATTGGAAGTTCTGCGCAATCGACCGAAATGAACGCGGCTCCTCTTCGATTGCTCAATTCATGAATGACTTTAGCGATCTGCAGCTGCTCGCTCTTGATGCCACCCGAAACCAAAACATTGATGGTCGTAGGGCCGACGACGGAGACCAACCGAGAGATATCCGGTTGACGAAGGAGATAGGAATCCTTTGGGAACCTACTAGGCCGTCGTGCTCGGTCGAAGTCCGATTCGCACAACGGCGATCCGCTTTCGACCGAAAGCGGATCGCCGTTGCTCAGAACTCTGCTTAGTCTAGTTCCCATGATTGTCCTCGCTGTATCCGGGCACCGAGGGCATCTGGCACCTCTAATACGCACCCTCCGCAGTCGAAGACTTGAAAAGCCGATCAGTCAAGTGCCTCGTTACCGTACGGACACAGCTCAACCATAGCCCAGCCCTATAGCGGGAGAAACATCCAAAAGGATGATGAAGCGGTCGTCCTTTCGCTCCGTCGGGATTGACCTTGGCGGCTATGGACTCTTCAAGATGTCATCGAGTCATGGCTTGTATCCGATGACGAAGTTGAGAAGCAAGCGAGCGGTTTCAGTGGGGTTTTCCTCCGGAAAAAAATGGCCACCCTTCATCGCCTGGCCTTGCGCCAAGGGAGCCCACTGTTGCCAAATCCTTAAAGGTCCGCCGTCGTTCGAGTAGAACGTGTCCAAAGGACCACCGGCGGCCCAGAGATGAAGCATGGGGCAGGTAATCTTCTTCTTCGCTTCTTTGTCCGTTCGATCGTGTTCTACGTCAATGGTTGCGGCAGCTCGGTACTCCTCGCAAATGCTATGAACTCTCACCGGATCACGAAAGGTAAGCAAATATTCTTCGAGAATGTCCGTGCCGAAAGAGCCCCTTCCGAATGGATTATCAAAGACTGCCTGCGGAGCACCCAACAGATAGGTTTCTGGTAAGGGATTCTGTTGTGAAAGCAAGATCCACGGCCAATAGGTGCGGGCGAATCGTGCGTCTGAGCGATCCCACGCTTCCAAAATCGGGATGACGTCGAAAACGGCAAGCTGGGACACTTTGGTCGGATGGTCTAAGGTCAACCGATAGGCGACACGGCCTCCTCTGTCATGCCCCACCACGACGAATTTCGCGAAGCCCAAGGTCTCCATGAGGCTCACAAGCTCTTGCGCCATAGCGCGCTTGGAATAGGAGGAATGGTCATCTGACGATGGAGGTGTTCCGCTTTTGCCGTAGCCGCGTAGATCGGCACAGATTACAGTGTGATTCAGTGCCAGTTTTGGCGCGAGATGGCGCCACATAAGGCTCGTTCGCGGAAAACCGTGGATTAGCAAAACCGCCGGCCCGCTCCCATATCGCCGGAAAAATATCCTGTTTCCGGCAATATCGATTTGATGTGTTTCAAACTCTGCTTTCGGCGTGGCTATTGATTGGGTATCGGACATTATCTGCGCTCCTCGGGGTCATGCCTTGGACGGAATGCCAGCAATGGTAGCTCCCCTTGCCGTGCATCAGAGCGGCTTTCGCTTGCGCCCTACCGTCAATCCTGTTTCACCGGTCAGCAATCGAACTTGAGTGGGTTTCGACCCGGTACTGTTCGATTTCGAACACGTAAGTCTTGAAAGAAAATCGAATCTCAACACCGTTGGATGCCATCTGTAACGGTGTCGGAGGTCTTATTCTTGGCGAAAAACGTCTAGTTGAGATATCGCTCGGCGAAGAGGCGATATGCTGGAAGGGATGTCAAAAACTTCGAAGACGGTTGAGAAGAGAGGAGTTTTCCTCGCAGGCGATCCGGCACTCGACTTTTTGAACACCGAGTGGCCGACAGCGGCTGGCAAAGAAGACTTCTTCGAAACGGACGAAGATGTCTTCATCTGGCTCCGCGAAGCCGGCCTTGCGCCCGAAGGCGTAAAGTCAGTGCGCCCTAGCGGTGCCCTACTACGAGCGGCGCAAGCGTTACGCTCCGTCATACGGAACTTGGTCGAATCTCGCAAAGCAGGCAAAATCCCTGATCTTTCCGATTTGAACGCGTTCCTGGTTGCGGCCCAGAGCCATCCTCAGTTGGCATGGACAAACTCAAAAACGATTGCGATGAAAACGGTTCGGGCGGCTGAAACGCCGGAACAGGTACTCGCCCCGGTGGCGCTAAAGGCCGCGGAGCTCTTCTCGACGGCTGACTTCCGGCGAGTCCGTCTCTGCGACGATACAACCTGCGTTCATTGGTTTCACGATTTGACCAGGCCTGGCAGGAGGCGCTGGTGCAGTATGGCCACCTGTGGCAATCGCCTAAAGGTGAAGTCATACCGAAAACGGCTAAAGTCGTCATAGTCTAATTCGTTTCAGTATTGGGGCAGCCAGCCATAAATAGATAACCGTCGTGGGTCTAGCGCCCTGCCTGTGGTGGCCCACGCCCGTAACTATCCGACACCATTTATTCTAACATTGACTGGTGACATGCGGCGAGGACTGAATCGCTGCATAGATGGCGGCGACCCGGAGAAGAAGATGGAGCAACTGCGGCAATTGGCCGGCAAAGTTATTTCCGTCAATGTCGGGCAGCCTCGTCTAGTGGAATGGCGGGGACAAAAGGTCCGCACGGCTATTTGGAAATCCTCGGTTGAAGGCCGTGTGATGGCGCGACGTTTGAACCTGGATGGCGACGGGCAGGCGGACCTCATAGGACATGGCGGCGAAAATCGAGCCATCATGATCTACCAGATCGAGTCCTATCGATATTGGCAGCACTTACTTGGTGATGAGCAATATGAGATGGGGTGGTTTGGAGAGAATCTCACCGTCGAGGGGCTCGCAGACAGTGAGGTTTGTATTGGCGATCGCTTTCGAATTGGGGAGGCTGTCGTCGAAGTCAGTCAGCCGAGAGTGACCTGCTATCGCCTCGGCATTCGGACAGGACGGCCGGAGATGCCTTCGCTGGTGGTGCAGCATGGACGACCCGGCTTTTACGTTCGTGTTTTGCAAGAAGGCACAATTGGAGCGAGTGATCCGATCGAGCTCCTAAGTAGCAATCAATGCAGAATGTCGGTTGCCTCGATCGATCAATTGCTCTATCTCGGACGGCATCCTGCCGATGAGCTTGAGCGTGCATTATCAATCGACGCACTAAGCGAAGGCTGGAAGGGTTCGTTTCGCGAACTTTTGAGCGCGCAACGGAACGGTCAGCTGGTCGGTAATCCTGGGCTCTCGCAAGATATAAACAAAGAGCCATGGCAAGGTTTTAAGCGTTTGGTGGTTCTCTCAAACGACAGGGAGTCTTCGGATGTTCGGTCGATTACGCTGGCAGCGCCCACCGGCGAGCCGCTGCCACCATTTGCTCCGGGACAGCACATAGTGCTGAAGACCCTAGGGCCGAACCACGAACCACTGATTCGAACATACTCGCTCTCGGGATCGCCACAGGGCGGGTCCTATCGAATCAGCATCAAGCGCGAAGTTGGCGGAGCTGGAAGTGGGTACTTGCAAGATCTCCTGCAGCCCGACGCTGAAATTGACGCAACTGCTCCTCGCGGCTCCTTTAAATTGGATACGGAATCGAATGACCCTATTGTTTTGCTCAGTGCCGGGATCGGTGTGACGCCGCTTCTTTCAATGCTGCATGGCCTCGCCAATTCGCAGCGACAGGTCTACTGGATACATGGGGCACGGGATGGCGATCACCTCGGCTTCCAGAGTGAATTTCGGGCGTTGCTGTCGTCGCTTCCGAATTCAAAGCGGCTTATCGCCTTCAGTCAACCCTCCGAACGCGACGTCCTCGGTCGCGATTATGACTTAAGCGGCCGATTGGACGCGCATGCGCTCCGCAGTCTTAATCTTCCCAAGAGCGCCGATTACTATCTTTGTGGACCGACCCAATTCTTGCGAATGTTCCAGGACTGGTTGAGCGGTTCGGGCATATCCCCAGGCCGCATCCATGTTGAGTTCTTCGGAGTTTCTGTTCCCGCTAAATCAGCGACAACGCACAGACAGACGAACGGCGAGGCAGTCTACACAATCGCGCTGACACGATCCAATCGCATCCTGAACTGGATGAACACCTCCGGGAACATCCTTGAGCTTATGGAAGCAGAGCAGATACCAGTGCGTTGGTCATGTAGGGTCGGGGTCTGCCACACGTGCGAGTTGGGCCTACTTGATGGAAATGTCGCCTACGAACCCAAGCCCCTCGATCCGCCCGCAGCGGGTCACATCTTGATCTGTTGCGCTCGCCCGACCTCTAATCTTGCGCTCGATCTCTAACGATGGCCTCAGATGGAATCGCCGAGTCGGTGATATTGGGACTTGAACCAGAGCAGCGGGTCGTTTCCCTCACATAGCCTAATGCTTTCGATTCTTCCGAGAATAATGGAATGGTCATGTCGGTGGAGAGTTTCCTCGACAACACATTCCAGCGATGCGAGCGCGTTATTGAGGACAAGAACACCGCTCGGCAAAGTGATCCATTCTGCACCGAGATACCGATCACTGCCTTTGACCCCGTTGAACCCGGCAAAGCGACTCGCGACTGGCGAATCGACCTCGCGCAGAAAATTAACTCCGAATAATCCAACCCGATTGAGCGCACTCCACGATGAAGATGTTCGGCCGAGACAGACGATTATACGAGGAGGATCAGCCGAGAAAGATGAGACAGAGGTTGCGACGAACCCCGTTCGTTCTTGAGCGTCGGCAACAGTCACGACAGTGATAGCACCCGCCAACTCGCGCATCGCCTGGCGGAAATCATTCGATGCCACTTCGGACACGACACTAGGTGGCATCTGGATGCTCCGAGGTCAACACATTATGCGCAAACTGGTTTTGGGGCTTGGGGAGACCAAGGCGGTCTCGGAATGTTCCTTCGGCATACTCCCGGGGAACTAATCCTCTTTTTTGGAGGACCGGAACGACTTCAAGGGCGAATTTCAACCACTGGTCTGGTATGGTCGGAAACATCAGGTTGAAGCCGTCGCATGCCCCGGCGTTGAACCACTGTTCCATCTTGTCGGCGATCTGCTTTGGCGTGCCGGAAAATGTGGGGGCGCTTCCGAAGTTTCCGACAATTCTGGCTACTTCTCTGAGGGTGCGTCCTTCATTCTTGTATTGTTTGATCTTCGCTAGATTGGTTCTCTGCCCGTCGAAATGGGACTCATCGGGTAGTGTGGGAATTGGCCCGTCAAGAGGGGAACCTGATAGGTCCATGCCAACCCAACTGGATACGAGGTCGATACCAACCTGTTCCGGGATCAAAGTATCGAGCTGCCTTTCGACTTCACGCACCTCATCGTCAGAACCAGCCACGACAGGAAGGATTCCGGGGAGGATGCGAAGAGCTTCGGGAGCCCGGCCGAACCGGGCAAGGCGCTGATTGAAATCAGCCCGATACGCCATACCTTCATCGATATTCCGGAGAAGAGCAAAGTTCAGATCGGCATACTTCGCAGCGAGATTCTTCCCATCATCAGATGAACCAGCTTGCACGATGATGGGATGGCCCTGGGGAGACCGCGGAACATTGAGTGGGCCCCGTACCTTAAAGAAAGGACCTTCGTGATTGAGATGATGCACGCGACGCTTGTCGGCAAACACTCCACTCACTTTATCGATCACCAATGCATCGTCTTCCCAACTGTCCCAGAGGCCCTTAGCCACGTCTAGAAATTCTGCTGCCCTTTGATAACGTGTGCTGTGTTCGATGCTCTCATCGCGTCCGTAATTCGACGCCTCTTCGTTCATGCCTGAGGTCACGACGTTCCATCCGGCTCGTCCTCCACTCAAGTGATCGAGCGATGCAAACATCCGAGCGAGGTTATACGGCTCAGTGTACGAAGCTGAACCGGTACAGATCAGTCCGATATGTGATGTCACCGTCGAAAGTGCCGAGAGAAGTGTGAGCGGCTCCAACCTTGCATTCGCGTACGACGTGACGTTGCTGGCATACGAGTCCCAGATCGCAACATGGTCAGCTAGAAAGATGGCATCAAGACAGGCTTTTTCTGCTGCGACCGCGAGCCTTCGATAGTAATCCAGATGGAAGATCTCGGACCCCGAGGGCGCAGAGGGATTTCTCCACGACATGCGATTGTCACCTTGCGGATTGAAGAAAAACGCACTCAGAATTAGCCGTCTCAGTGCCATCAGCGACCTCCCTTGGTTTTACCGACTACAACGCTCCTCGTCTCCATTCTGGTCGATCTATAGACACCTGTCAATATGCTTTTAGATGGTGTACAACGTTATAGAAGGCGATGTGGGCATCCGCGCCCAACGGCTGCTTGCAATATGAGTCAAGTCGAACAATATGGAGCAACCTTGCCACCGCCCATCGTCGCAACCCGGACCGAGATGGCCTTAACCGAAAGTCGTCGGTCACACTCATCGGAAGATGCGACGATGGCGGCAATCGCCTTCCTGGTCTTTTTCAGCAACTCCATGTTTCCACCGTTGGTGCCTTCTTTGGCACACGAGTTTTCTGCGCGCCCTCTGGATTTCAAATGGCTTGTTCCGGGATTCTCGTTGGTATACGGGGCCGCCACCCTGGCCTACGGGGTTGCCTCCGATCGGCTCGGTCGAGTAGTGATCCTCAAGCGCCTGCTTGGGCTTGCCACCATTGCGATGACGGTTCTTTCCTTCGCTGCGACTGCGAATCAACTCATGATGTTGAGGACTCTGTCGGGGTTGGCAACTGGAGGCATCGTTACTATTTCGCTGAGCATCATCGGAGACCGGTATCCATACGGAGTGCAGGGCGCACCTATGGGAAAGATGTTCGGGGCGATTGCAACAGGCATGGGACTTGGCGTAAGTCTCGGTCCGATTCTGTCAGCGATGGTGGGTTGGAGATGGATGGTCCGCCTGATGGCCATTGGCTTTCTAGCGGCCGCTCATCGAATTCACAAGCACTTCCCACCACAAGTCACAAGGGATATTCAAGGGCGGTTCGTCTTCGTTATCTTCGAGGAGTATCGCGGCATCCTCGCGGCATCGAGAGGCAGCCGGGCGTTGGCATTTATCGTGGCCAATGGGATCTTTCACGGAGGTATCTTCGCGTGGCTTGGCGTACTCCTGGCGCAGCGCTATCAGCTCGGAGAGGCAGGCATAGGGCTGACGTTCATCGGATATGGCCTCCCCGATTTGATTCTTGGTTCGCTCATCGGCGGATGGGCCGACAGATATGGAAGACGTTATGTCGTCCCAATCGGATTTTTGTGGGCCGCAATGTGTGCCGCCGCAGTCGCGCTTTCAACGGCACCTTGGATGGCTGCCTTCGGTCTCGCCGCGCTATCGATTGGTTTTGACGCGACCCATCCGTTAATGTCGAGTATCACAACTTCCCTGGACCCCAAGCACCGAGGACAAGTGACGGGGCTGACGACCTTCGCGAACTTTCTTGGCATGGCTATCGGCGCGCTTGTATTTCGCGAGCTTGTGCCGCTCGGATTCACCCTTGCTCTAATTACCTTTGCTGGACTTGAAGCCACCTTCGGCGTAGCCGCGGGCTTTTGCTTTCAGACAGAACAGCCATAGCTTCAGATGACTATGCTTGCGGAAGCACTTTACGGAGATTCGACGTATGGACCATTCTCAAGATCCTCTCGCCCAAAGCCACGATCCGCAATCGAATGAGGCTCCGAAAGTTCAAGAGATCACCGCAGACTTTCGCCGGGACCTTGCCTTTCCAAACCTTTCCTCCGAAATGATTCAGCGTCTACGCAGCTACGGGTCGGAGGAGGCTTACCCCGAGAATGTGACTCTCTACACCCACGGAGATCGGGAGAGCGACATGTTCGTCGTACTTGAAGGGGGAATCGATATCTTGCTGCCAACTCCGGGCGGCGGTCACAAAGTCTTTGCGCGTCACCGCAAGTTCGCCTTCAGCGGAGAATTCAGCCTCCTCAATTCTCAAAGATCAGTCACCGAAGCGCGGACTGTCATGGAAAGCCGATTGCTGCGCATTTCTCGCAAACAGCTAAGACTGCTTATGCGGGCCGAAGGCGATATAGCCAATATCATCGTCTCTGCTGCGATCTGGCGCCGCATTGGTGTTAACGCCGAAGCAGCCAGCGGCGTCCTGCTTCGCGGGTTCGCCGGCAATGCAGAACTGATGCACCTGCAGCGCTTCTTCGTTCGGAATTACTATCCGCACAGAATCGAAGAAGTTCAGAAAGACAACCTGGAAGGCAGAGCCACCTCCGATCTGCCAAGCGTCGTGCTGTCGGACGGCAGGATTCTTGTCCGCCCAACGATCATGGATCTCGCCGACGAGTTGGGTATTACAGAATTGCCTGATCCGGAAACGATCTACGATGTTGCCGTGGTGGGAGCTGGTCCGTCCGGGTTGGCCGCCGCGGTATACGCAGCGTCGGAAGGGCTTTCCACCATTGCGATTGAGGGAACGGCTCCAGGTGGTCAAGCGGGTACGAGCTCGAAGATTGAAAATTATCTCGGCTTCCCGACTGGAATATCTGGCGCGCAACTCGCAAGCCGCGGCCATCTGCAGGCATTGAAATTTGGCGTGCACTTCGCGATTTCACGCGAGGTAGTCGCAACTCAACAGATTGACGGAATCCATAGGCTAAGCCTGGCGGGCGGAAAGGCTCTTTGTGCTCGCTGCGTCGTCGTCGCGAGCGGGGCGCAGTATCGAAAACTATCGGTTGAGAATCACAGCGACTTTGAAAACTGCGGGCTCTACTACGCAGCAACCGCGATGGAATCGCTCCTTTGTCGCGAACGCGAGATCATTGTGGTGGGCGGTGGGAATTCCGCCGGTCAAGCAGCTGTCTACCTTTCTAGCATCGCAAGCCACGTTCACCATATTGTCCGTGGCCCATCGCTGGAGAGCACGATGTCTCAGTATCTGATTTCGCGAATTGAACGATCTCCGCATATCACCGTCTACCCGGATTCCGAGATTGTGAAACTTGAAGGCGAGGCTGCCCTGGAATCCGTTAGCTGGATAAACCGCAAGACAGGCGAAACGATCGCAAGACCGATTCGAAGCGTATTTGTAATGATTGGTGCCGAGCCGAATACTGGTTGGCTCTACGGCACGGTGAAGTTAGACAATAAGGGCTTTGTCCTAACCGGAGCACCGGATGGTTTCGAGACTTCTCCTTACGCCACAAGCGCGCCAGGCATATTTGCGGTTGGGGATGTACGGTCTAACTCCGTCAAACGTGTAGCGTCGGCGGTTGGGGAGGGTTCGGTAGTTATCTCCGATGTCCATCGCTATCTTGCAAATCATCGCTGAGGCTTGCGCGGGGCCATACCATCGTGGCCCCGTTATTGCTAACGCTTCATCCATTCGGCGATAGCCGAGCCGATCTCGTCAGGTGAGTCCTCTTGGACGAAGTGAACACCCTTCACGGTGACTTCCGTTTGTGCCGGCCACGATCGAGCTCTTTCGAGGTTCGCGCCCACCGCGAGCAGCGCACCCGGCTCGGCCTTCAAGAACAGCTTGGGTATCTCACTAGTCGCCAACCACTTAGCGTAAGCGTTGACGATCTCGGATACGTCGGCAGGATCTCCCTCGATCGGAATCTCGCGAGGGAATGTCAACGTGGGGCGGCGGCTTTCGCCCGGCTCCAGGAACGGACGGCGGTACTCCGCCATTTCTTCCGGAGTGAGTGTACGAAGGATTGCTCCCGGAAGAATTTTCTCAATGAAAAAGTTGTTTTCGAGAACCATTTCCTCACCAGCTTCGGACCGAAGGGCTTGAAGGAGCGGACGCATGTTCATGTTGTCCCAGTGATCCCAGCCTTGCGGTCCAACGATAGCCTCCATATAAGCGATTCCCTTCACTGCGTCGCGGTGGCGGTTGGCCCAATCGAAGCCCAGGCCCGAGCCCCAGTCATGTATCACGAGTGTGACATTCTCACGGACACCGAGCTCTTCGAGCAAGGCGTCCAGATAGCGGCGCTGTTCGACGAAGCGATACGATCCGGGGCCGCTATTCGGCAGCTTGTCGGAGTCGCCCATTCCCATCAGATCCGGAGCGATGCAGCGGCCAAGCGGAACGAGATGTGGCATGACGTTACGCCACAAGTACGACGAAGTTGGGTTGCCATGTAGGAGCACAACGGGGTCGCCCTGTCCAGCTTCCACATATGCCATTTGGCGGTCAAGGACCTGCCGCCGTTGCTTGGGATATTTAACTGCTGCAGATATCATTTTCGTTCTCCTTTTGTTGTTACTTCATGCCGTTGTTCATGAACAACCGACACATTCATGGTGAGTCTCGACCGTCCGATCACAATGTCCTCTGCACTCCATTTAGCTGAGATGTGTCGCAATCTCCCAACTGACTGGTAATTCAAAGTCACCGTTGATTCGTACGTTTACGACAACCGGACCATCCTCCACGGCTAAAGCCTTGTCGATCTCACCAAAGTCATCCGGCCGCGTGACGTTGAAGCCTCTGGCTCCGAATGCCGCGGCGACTTTTGCGAAGTTAGGATGGATCAAATCGGCATACTTTGGATTTAGCTGTTTATGAACCAGATCATGTTTCTCTTGCCCGAGGGCGTCATCGTTGAGCACAACCACTGTAAGAGGAAGGCTGTGGCGCACGGCTGTGTGAAAATCGGGGAGATTCATCATGAAAGACGCATCGGCCGTGACATGCGTTATGCGTTTTCCGGGCCGGGCAAAGCAGGCACCTAATGCTATGCCAAGCCCCTGTCCAATCGCACCAAAATCCCACGGGGCTCCCCAATTCTCAGCTTTGGTTACGGTCAGATTCTGGACGCCCACCATCCCGGCATGACCACCGTCGAAGACCAGAACACGGTCATCCTTGGGCAACTTTTCTTCTAGGTACCGCGCAACACGACGTGGATCGATAGCTGCGCCATCCTCATAATTAAAAGCGTTTGGTGTTTTCGTTCTGATTTTTTGTGCCGTGGTCGCGTCGGGCTGCCTCGGCTTCTCAGCGGTCTTCAATCTCTCAAGCAGTGATGCCACTGTCTCTTTCGCATCACCTTCCAAGCCAACGGAGATACGCGCGAACCACCCAAAGGCATCAGCACGTTCGTCGATCTGGATGACCTTCTTTCCGTTTTCGAGGATCTTGCCAAAGCGAGTCGTCCACTCATTCAAACTTGCGCCGACCACAATCATGAGGTCGCTGCCAGCGAGTATATCGAACGTCAGGTCGGAACCGAGCCCCCCGCTGATGCCCATATAGAGCGGATATTGCGCACAGAATCCAGCGGCATAAAGAGAAGTCGCGATGGGGGCTCCCAAGTGTTCCGCTAGCTTACGAACCTCCGTCTCGGCCTCTGCTTTCACCGCCCCGAGTCCACAAAGAATCGTCGGGGTTTTAGCCGTTCCGATCAACCGAACGGCTTCAACGATGTCCTCGATGCGAGGAGGCTGAGATTCCCTCGCCTTGTACATCGGTCGATAGGTCCAATTCTCGTCGGGCAACTCCGTATGCTGGATATCTTGCGGAAGATTCAAGATGAATGGACCCTTTTTGCCTTTCAGTTGTCGGAATGCTTCCCCCAGGCAGTAGTCAACATTCTTGGCCGAATCCAATCTGGAGGTGGCTTCGGTCGTGAGCTTGGCGAGTGCATGTTGATCCACGACCGCTTGCGGGTTGTAGGGGTCACGAAGGGAAGCGTGGCCTGCAAGCAGCAGTAGTGGCGTTCGGCGGAATCGTGCCGCGACGAGGGATGTCGTCGCGTTGGTGTAGCCCGGTCCCTGTGTTACAGATGCCAAGCCAGGCTTGCCACTGAATCGTGCGTAGCCATCCGCCATACCTACAGCGCTTGCTTCATGATGAGCATGGACCAATTTCACACCGTGCTTTTCGCCCAGATTTACGATCATGTCCTGATTGGCGTCGCCCACCAGCGCGAAGAGATACTCAAATCCTTCCGCCGCTATCGCATCTGTTATCGCTTCGAATACCTTCATCTGTCCTCTTTTGATAACGCTCCGCGAACGCTTGGCTACTTCGTTCTCTAAATAATGTACACCACTATGGGCTGTTTTTGGAGGTGTACACGAAGCGCGCGTTCGGGTCTCGTGCTCGGCTACAGGTGGACTCGCGTGAGTGATGGCAGGGCCATTTCTCGTTATCGCGGCGGTGGCCACAGCGAAGGGTGTAGGAGGAGGAAACCGACTCTTGCCGCGCCGCCGGCGAGCCAGCCAGTGCCTGCAGCGGGATGTGGGGTGCAGGGAGAAACCAAAGCGAGTTCTCGCTATGCGATTGCCGGATGGACGGAAACGAGGCGGCAGGACTTGTGCAGTGACAGTGAAGTGTTTTCAGGTAACTCATAGAAACTAGGCGCACGGATGGCTCCTTTTAGTGCCCTGAGACACCTTTTGGAACCTTTTGTGGCCTTATTGAACCCACGACCTCTGCCCTGTAGACCTCTGCCCACGCGATTCGAGCGCTTTCGGCCGTTTGTCATCACCTCTCGGTTAACAGGCGCATCATCAGGCTCGGAGCATCTTTGTTATCAACGGAGTAGAGCGGAGCCGAGAGGATAAATTGGAGCCCGTTCGGCGCACAATTTTGGTGAAGAATTTGGTGAAGTTTCGCGAGAGTGAGCATTCGGTGATTGGCCGAAACCTCGTCTCATAACCGTTTCTGGAAACCTGGTCGTGGACAGAACGGATCGCAGATTGGTGACATCGAAAGTCTCTTCGCGCGGCCTAGGCACCGCCACGGGCCGCGAAAGCTCATGTCCAACTCAACTTGCAGTCCCAGTTTGAACCCGCGACACTGCCATCTCTTCAGTTTCGGAAGTTGACGATGGGCTGGATTGGTCACGCGAAGCGACTTGCGAGACCGTAACCGCGGATCCAACCGTCGTTAGACTACGGGAATGATTACCCACATCGACCACCTAGTGCTGACAGTTCAGTCGTTGGAACGGACGTGTTCTTTCTACGAACGCGTCCTTGGTTTTGACCGCAAAGATAAGCCTGGCAAGCCAACCGCACTTAGCTTTGGTTCATGCAAGATCAACGTCCATCAGATCGGCCACACATTTGAACCGAAGGCGCACGCTCCCACTCCGGGATCCGGTGATTTCTGTTTGATAACTGATAGGTCCATCGAGGATTTGGTCGAGCATCTTCGTTCGCTGGATGTGCCTATTGAAGAGGGGCCGCTCAAGCGCAATGGCGCGCAGGGTGAGATGATGTCTGTCTACTTCAGAGACCCCGACCAGAATCTGGTGGAAGTGAGCCATTACCTGTGACCACGGCTCCCGTTACGGATAATGCGCTTCTCGTCAGAAATGTTGTTTGGCTGATTTGTCAGTTCAAACATCTTCCGGATTCCGGCTCACCTGAACAGGAATCCGGGTCATTAGGAATACTGTGTCTGCTGGAGATCTTCGATGAGTCCTGGGCGGTTGGGGTTCCATCCCAGCCATTCTTGGGTCTGCTGACTTGAAGCCGACATGTCCGCGCCTACAAACATTGCCAGCGGTCCGAAATGAGCCTGCGCCTCTTCTTGAGAGAGGCCGGCGGTAGGAACACCTAGGCCTTTCCCGATCGTCTCCGCGATGAGACGTAGCGGGACTCCTTCTTCCCCCACTGCGTGGTAGCGGGCGACTGCTCGGGGCTTCTCCAAGACACCCTCATGTTTCTCCAAGACAAGTCTGTAGAGATGGGCAACATCAAGAAGATGCCCCGCCGCCCAACGGTTGAGGCCTCCACTGACGTAGGCGGAAACACCCTTTGCTCGGGCTATCTGAATGAGGCGAGTGACGATGCCTTGCTTCATGATGTTGTGAACCTGGGGAAGACGAACAACCGACACAATGACGCCGCGATCCGCTGCGGCAGCGGCTGCGTTCTCCGTTGCGCTGCGAGGCTTTGGCTGACTCGGATCGAAGTAGTCCTCGGTGGCCAACTTCCCTGGTGACGGGCTGCCCATAGCCGCCACCGAAGTGATCACTAACGGGTGCTCCGAACCCGCGAGCACGTCAGCCAGCGCCGCGATCACCCGGCCTTCCAGCTCGTTAGTCTCCTTGAACTTGGAAAAATCGTTGTTGAAAGCGCAGTGGATCACCCCATCGGACTTGCTGGCTCCGCTGCGAAGGCTGTCCAAGTCCTCAAGACTCCCTTGCTGCACCTCTGCTCCGGCGGCCTTTAGGGACGCTGCGCCCCCGTCTGAACGCGTCAGCCCAAGCACCTGATGACCCGCTTTGATGAGCTCGGGGACAATGGCAGAACCAATGAACCCCGTCGCTCCGGTCACAAAAACCTTCATAAGTTGCTCCTTTGTTGGATCGTTGCCGTCCAGGTCGAAAAGTCGCCCGCACTTTCCGCCTGCTAAATAGACGCGATTCTCTACCGTACGATCCATGCCCGGCCTACGCATTTTTAGACTGATCGTACGGATACGCATCCGTTAATTTCAAATATGCGGAAGCCAGACGGACAAAGGATACCCGGAGGCGTACGTCGTATGCTGTAAGTGCCTATTATCCGGCTGATCGTACGGAGATGAAGTGATCCACTTTCTGAGGTGTTGTCGCTACTCAAATTGAAGAGCTACCTGTCGGGTGGTTTCCGGGTTGACGACGAGGTAGGTTTCGAGTTCCAGAGATACCAAGGGATCAAATGCTACTCCGTAAGTTCGGGCTCGTGCTGGCTTTCAGTGGAGGATGTTTCCGATGCTGTGCTCATCAAAGAGGGAGACTGCGTTCTGCTGCCTCGCGGTCTGCCCTTCAGGCTTGCCACAGACCTATCTCTTCCACATGTTCGTTTTGCTTATGAACGCGCGGCTTTGAAGCCGGGCGACGAAGTCCTCTCTGAGAGCGGAAGAGGGTGCTCCATACTCGGCGGACACTTTCTGCTTACCGGGAGGCATTCGGATGTGTTGTTGGAGTCGTTGCCCTCGATCGTCCACCTGCGCAGCGAGTTGGATAGGGAGACATTGCGTTGGTCATTGGATCGGATGAGGCGAGAATTGCGCGACCCGCAGCCAGGCGAATCATTAATTGCGCAACAACTGGCTTACATGATGCTAGTGCAAGCTCTGAGGCTACACCTGCAAGAAGAAGCAGGCAGAGGTGTTGGCTGGCTCTTCGCGCTTGCCGATCCGCAGATAAGAGTCGCCATTAAATGTATGCATGATGATCCCGGACACCCGTGGACGCTGCAAGAGCTCGCGGAGCGCCTGTGTATGTCCCGTACAGTCTTTGCCCAGAAGTTCAAGAGAAGAGTCGGGATGACCTCGATGGAATATCTGCCACGGTGGCGCATGTTGCTTGCCGGAGACCGTTTGAAGCGTTCCGACGAGTCTCTTTCCGAAATCTGCTCATCGCTTGGCTACGAGGCAGAGAGCGCCTTTGGAAGGGCATTCCGAAGAGTTTGGGGCTGCTCTCCGCGAGAGCATCGTCGTTAACCAAGTCACTCTGAAGGCACACAGTTGGTGGCCGAGTAATCGCTTAAATCTCATCTTTTGATCGAGGGTGGTACATACTGACTCGGGCCTGACATCAAGATGCTCAGCCCGCATTTTCGAGGTCGGGCATGATGCCAGGTTGAGCCGGCCGCCATGCCAGCCCTTCCTGAGTCAACTGGCTGGACACCGGATTGTCGGCCGCAATGAAGGATGTGAGCCAGGTGAAGAGCTTGGCCGCCTCCTTCGACGACTTGCTGGCAGCTGGTACATCCAGATTTCGGCTGATAGCTTCGGCAACTTCGCGAACCGGGATGCCCTCTTCTGCCACTGCGTGATAGCGAGCGCCGGCCTTCCCATTTTCCAACGCGAGGCGGAAGAGATGCGCTGCATCGAGCCGATGTACAGCGGCCCAGCGGTTGCTCCCGTCCCCAATGTAAGCTGAGACACCTTTTTTTCTGGCGATCTCGATCATGCCCGTAGCCAATCCTTGTTTGTGTCGGTCATGAACCATAGGAGGAAGCCGTACAACGCTGGATCTCACTCCGATAGAAGTCAGCGCCAACACTGCCGACTCCGAAGATGCGCGGCCCCCGCCCGCAGAGTTGGGATCGGGGCCATCTTCTTCTGTAGCCATGCGCCCTGGCCTGAGGGCCATCGTCGGGAAAGCGGCGACGAGCGCGCGGTCAGTCCCAGTCAGTACATTGCCGAGCGTCTCAATAGCACGCTTATCCGCATCGACTGCCGCTCTGGTGAACCTCGACACAATCCCACTTGGACTTCCACCTAGCATCACGCCAAGACGAGTGGGAATACCCATCTGGCTAATCTTATGAAAGAAGGCGGTGTGAATCGCTCCTTCTGCGTCTGCTGCTCCTTTACGGAGACTTTCAGCATCTTCGATGGAGCCGATATGTGCACGCGCCCCCAAGGCGACCAGAGTCTCTGCAGACTTGTCAGAACGAACCAATCCTGTGACTTCGTGCCCAGCATTCAGCAACTCCTGAACGACTGCTGAACCAATAAATCCGGAAGCCCCTGTAACGAAAACTCGCATGTTGGATCTCCTTTACTTTGTGGATGAAACCGTGACTCTTCACAATCAACTTCACTTCGAGGTCGGAACATGTGGCAGAAGCACATAGGAAGCGTGCCCTGCACCGGTCGCGATAGTGCTCGTTCCATTGAAGAGAGCGGGGTCGCGATTCGGATGCTCGGCATAGAAGAGGCCCGTGTTCTGAGCATTCGGTTCTTCATAGTCCTTGCTAGTCACCGTTTGCTCACTAGACGCAAATTGCCAGTCCTTGCCAGCCACAGTGAGTGCGAGGCGATATCCTTTGGGTACAACGATGCTCAATGGGTACTGGAAGTCCACGTCGACTTCATAAAGCTCTCCCGGCGTCATTGGCTGAGCTGCGAGGTTTGGGTGATATACCTCGAATTCTGTCGACTTCGTTGGATCGACAGACCGCAGAGAGACGCGAAGAAGACCATTGATGAGTGGTACGCGTGGGTTAGTATTGCCCACAAACGTGAGGTCGCGTCCTTCTGGATCGATGAGCCGCAAGGTGGCGAAGATATCCATGTCGGCTGTGCTGGACCGAACCCAGAGCTTGGCCATCGCCGGGCCGGTAAAGTTGACGTCCTCAGCAAAGGGCTCCGTTTTGAAAGTCACTCCCTCGCCCATGGCTGGATATGATTTTTCACTTGCGGGCGCACTGCCTTTCGCAGGACTCATTCCGCCATTGACAGCATCGAGGTAGTAGCGATCAGCTTGCGTCTTCGGTAGAGGCCAGACGGCTGCCGTTTGCCACGTCGCTCCATCTGGACGCCTCATCTGCACCGCAACTGGAGCCTCGCTTTCCCAACCGTTCTTCTCACCTTTCAGAAAGTGATCGTAGAAGAGCTTCTGTACGGCGAGTGATTCTTCGGAGTAGAAGGGCGTCAGATGGTCTCCGGTTTCGATCCGCAGCCACTTCGCTTTGCTTGCAGCCGCCACATAACCCTTTTCGCTCCAGCCCTCCCAGTTCCCTACGCACAGGAGCGGAACGACGATGCGGCTGGGATCGGGTGTGCGTTCCTGGTAGAAGGCACCATCAAGGGGCTGACTCAGCCACGCATCTACTGGTCCAACGCGATCTTGTTTGAGCAATTCTGGCGAACGGACTTCGCCCGTGGACCTTTCACCCGTGACTGTGTCTATAAGAGGCGACTCGCCGTTGCCATGCTGATCCGTCACCACTTGGTGGTCCCACCAAAACTTCCAAGCGGCAAGATTGGGTATGCCGCCGGTGGTCGCGATCTCGCGGTAATAGTCGAATGCGCCTTCCCACGGAAGGATGGCCGCTAGTCCCTCCGGTTGCCGTGCTGCGACCAACCATTGATTGATCGCATGGTACGACGTGCCGACCAAGCCGACCTTACCAGTGCTCCACGGCTGGTGGGAGGCCCAGGTGATCAAAGTCGCGTAGTCTTCAATCTCGCGTGGCGAGAAGGGGTCGAGCATTCCAGGTGATGCGCCTGTTCCCCGTGAGTCTGCGGCGATGAAGATGTAGCCGTTTTGCACCCACCGTTCCGGGTCAGGCGCCTCGAAACGCAAATAACGGCAGGAGGACTTCTTGCAGAGGTCTGGATACTTCGCCAACAGCTTTGCCCAGGACGCCTTGTAGGCGGGCGCATCAGCGTATTTCGTATCCTTGCCGTAAGGCCCCATTAACATCAACACCGGGTATCGTCCTGGCTTTTCCGGACGATAAATGTTGACTCGTAGTTGAACGCCGTCGGTCATGGTGACGGAAGCGTTGTGATCTAACGCCAACCCCCGAACACCACTATCAACAGGCTCTCCGAAGCTTGTATTGGCGTTTGCAAAAATCATTTCCAATACCATCACCGCCGGAACGATGAAGCGCGTATAAAGTCTCTTCTTACAATGCATTCGAAATGCTCTTCTTTCCTATAAAGAATGGCTGCACGCATGACTCCGGTGACCTGACAAGTGCCGGCGTTTCCGAGAATCAACATCTGTTACGGTAGACCTATCGCAGTGAACGATCTATGTCCTAGAGTTCGTATAATTAGCGCGATCGTACGGGAATACAGGAGACTCTATGGATCCACTTTCAGATGTGTTGTCTCTGCTCAGGCCGCGCACGTATTCATCTGGCGGCTTCGACGCAGGCGGCGAATGGTCAATTCAGTTCCCACGTTATGATGGCATCAAATGCTACGCCGTGGTCTCCGGCGACTGTTGGCTTCTCGTCGAAGACATCCCCGACCCAGTGTGGCTAAGAAAAGGCGACTGCATCCTGTTGCCGACGAATCGCTCATTCCGCGTCGCGAGTGACTTGAAACTGACACCAGTCAACGTCAAGACCCTGTTGTCACTTCCTCTCAACGGTCGAATCGCATCATGCAACGGAGGAGGTGATTGCTTCCTCGTCGGTGGCCACTTCACTCTGTCGGGCGATCACGCGGGCATCCTTTTGGGGATGTTGCCAGCGATCGTGCATCTCCGGAAGGAGCGAGACAGAACGGAACTACGGTGGTCTCTCGGCCGAATGAATCGCGAATTACGCGCGCAGCGACCAGGTGGCCTTCTCGTTGCGCAACACCTCGCTCACATGATGCTGGTTCAGGCGATCCGTCTGTATGTCGAAGGTAGTCCTCGAGACGGTGTTGGGTGGTTGCTCGCTCTCGCTGACAAGCAATTGAGCGGCGCGATGGCAGCGATGCACGGAGATCCCGCGCGTGATTGGACGCTGCAAATGCTTGCTGAATGCGCCGGCATGTCGAGAACCATCTTTGCTGCAAGATTCAAAGAGACTGTAGGCTCAACGGTCATGGAGTATCTTGTGCGCTGGCGCATGCTGTTGGCCGGAGACAGATTGAAGAATTCTCACGCGTCAGTTTCCGCCATTGCGCTGCAACTTGGTTACGAATCCGAGAGCGCCTTCAGCAAAGCCTTCAGGCGTGTGATGGGCTGTTCCCCGCGGCAATATTCTCGTGGACATCATAACGTGTCGCAATCTCGCTCCGGCAAGATGGACTCTACGCAAAGGCTGGAGGCCGTAGCAAGCTGATCGGAAGGGTTCGTGGCGTTCTGAAAGTCACTCTTGCGTTTTAGCCTTCGCTTTGCACGAGAAGTCTCCCCGGCATCTGACCAACCACTTCCGACAAGCCGACTAATGAGATGGTCCGCCGCTGTAAACCTCCGTTTGGGCGGAGGATGTAAGCAGCGGTTCAGAGGAGGATCATCGATATGCAGATTCGTTCGGTAGGCATCGACCTGGGTAAAACGACGTTTCACCTTGTTGCGCTTGGAGCTGCGGGCAAGGTACTGGCGAAGAAGAAGTTCACACAGAAGCAACTGTTGGCGTTCACGGCGAACATGCAGACTTCACTGATTGGTCTGGAAGCCTGCTCTGGAGCGCATTTTCTTGGAAGAGCACTACGCAACCAAGGACATGATGTGCGCCTGATCGCGGCGCAGTTCGTGAAGCCGTTTGTGAAGTCCAACAAGAACGACTTCGTCGATGCAGAAGCGATTGCCGAAGCGGTCGAGCGCAAGAACATGCGCTTTGTCCCGATCAAGACGGATGACCAGCTCGACCTGCAAGCGATGCACCGGATTCGTGATCGGCTGGTCTCCCGGCGCACGGCGGTCATCAACCAGATACGGGCGTTTCTGCTTGAACGCGGCATGGTGTTTGCGCAAAAGCCGGCGAAGCTGAAGGCCGCGATGGCTGATGTTCTGGAGAACGCAGAGAACACGTTGACACCTATGATGCGCAACATGATCGGCATTCTGTGGGACGAGTGGAAGACAGTCGAGCAGCAGATCGAAGAGCTGACCGAGAAACTCGAACAGATCGCTGCGAGCGATGCTGGTTGCTGCCGCATCCGGCAGATCCCCGGCATTGGCCCCATCGTGGCGACGGCTATCGTTGCTGCCATCGGCAACGGCTCAGCATTCCGCAAGGGGCGAGACTTCGCAGCGTGGCTCGGGCTCGTGCCACGGCAGTACTCGACCGGTGGCAAGGCGAAGCTGCTTGGGATCAGCAAGCGAGGCAACACCTATCTGCGTAAGATCCTGATCCATGGTGCACGAGCTGCCGCGATGCGCATAAAACGAGATCGTTTCGCGATCGGACGATGGATGAACGCGCTTGAATCGCGAGCGCCGCGCAACGTACTGGTTGTGGCCATGGCGAACAAGCTCGCTCGTATTGCATGGGCCGTGCTCTCCACCGGAGAAGACTATCGGCCTGGCGGGACCGCATCCGTAGCCGCCTAGGTTCGTTCTGAGCTAATCTTGCAACACAGCGAAGGGGAAGGACCGCATCCGCAAGGATGCCAGAGGGTAATGCTGACCGCGCCCAGGGGCTTGGGCACCGTCTGCGAGCAACGGTCGAGCGCAGACCATGCCTTCGCTGCAATCAAGCTTCCACGAAGTCTGCATCGGAACAGTAAGGACGAAAGAACAGTCAAAACGGCGTATCTGAAACCTGATCCTGATAATGGTCCATAACGACCGACCGACTTTTAAGGACAGATGCGCAGCGGAACTCATCCTGGCCAGGAGCACGCGGCTCCATCAAAGGCCGAATACATTGCCGCAGACTTGTCTTCTCGAACGAACTAATCCTTGCAGTCACGCGGCGGACCATACATTGTCAGGACTAATTTGCAAATCACGCGCCCAGGCCAGTGCTGATGGACTGCATGGAATGTCGTACCTATGAATCACAGCACCTGAGCGGTAGATAATGAAGGGGATGATGGTTGCCTCCTGTGCGTCTCCTGCCGAAGAATACAAGCGACGACAACTCGTTCACGAGCGCCAGGCCGAAAGGTTAGAAGCGAGGCACGTCACGATTGGGTATGTCAAATTACTCCTGGTGTTCACGATCCTGGTAATGGCCTGGTCATCGTTTTACCGTCACTACAGCTCCCCACTGCTGATCGTTATCCCCGCTGTTCTGTTCGTTGTCACATGGGTCATGCATAACCGCGTGCTGCGGCATCAGTCCACGGCGATTCGTGCAGCTGAGGTTTATCGCAAAGGTTTAGCCCGCATCGAGGATCGTTGGCCGCGAACGACAGAAAGGGCCGTGCCTGCGGAGCTGGCTGAGTCAGGCCTGTATGCAAGAGACCTGGACATCGTTGGCAAGGGAAGCCTTTTTGAGCTTTTATGTGTAGCTCGCACGCGCATAGGTGAGCAGCGCCTTTTGGAATGGCTTCTGAAGCCCGCCTCATTGGAGATGATCTATCAGCGCCAGCACGCGGTGGCCGAACTGCGCGACCAACTCGACTTTCGGGAACGAATGGCCGTCTCAGGAGAGGACGTTTCCATAGGCGTAGAACCTGAAGTCCTGAGAGAGTGGGCAGGGTCATCCTCAGGATCAATACGCCCATGGCTTCGATGGCTGGCTGTGGGTCTCGCAATCCTCGCGATTTGCGGAGCATTCCTCTGGCTGAAGTATGGCCTGTTCCTGCCTCTGCTTGGAATACTGCTGGTCGAATGGTGCGTGACGCGCTTCCTGAAGAGCCAAATATCGACAGTCCTAAATGGACTCGACAAGGCGTCCCAAGCCCTGAAGCTGTTTTCCGCACTCCTACAAGAGCTGGAACAGCAGACGTTTCAGACGGATTTCCTCAACGAGATCAAGCGCGATCTCCTGTCTCACAGGATTGCCGCCTCGGATGCGATTGCCGGTTTGGGGAGCCTGGTGTCCTACAAAGATGGTCTGAAAAATATCTTTGTCAAAATATTGGATCGCCCATTGATGTACTCTCTGCAACTGGCATTGGCCGTTCAGCGCTGGCGCGAACATCACGGAAGTGCGGTCGGCGTATGGCTTGATGTTTTAGGGGAGTTCGAAGCGCTTCTGTCCATCGCAGGCTATAGCTATGAGCATTCCGACGATCCATTTCCCAGCTTTGTAGACGGTCCGGCATTCTTGGAGGCGCATGAGATCGGCCATCCGCTAATTCCTTCGCAGGTGTGTGTCAGAAACAGCCTGAAGATGGATAGGGATACAAAGGTGTTGTTGATCAGCGGTTCGAATATGTCTGGGAAGAGTACGTTGATGCGCACCGTAGGCACCAACACTGTACTGGCGATGTGCGGTGCGCCGGTAAGAGCGAAGCAGATGCAGCTCACACCGCTTCGCGTTGGAACGAGTCTGCTGGTTAACGATTCGCTCATGCATGGAACATCTCGCTTCTATGCCGAGATTAAAAGGCTCCAGCAGATATGTGAACTCGCCCGGCAAGACGGTCTGCCGGTGCTGTTCCTACTGGATGAACTGTTGCAGGGAACAAACTCGAACGATCGCCTCATTGGCGCGCAGGGCATTATCCGAGAGTTGGTGCACTCTGGTGCGATCGGCATCCTTACTACGCACGATCTTTCGCTCACCGCAATTGAGAATGGTGGGGGCTGGATCAAGAACGTGCATTTTCAGGATTCAATTTCAAATGACAAGATGCAGTTCGATTTTCGATTGAGAGACGGTGTCGTAACAAAGAGCAATGGAGTGGAGCTCATGCGGCTCATCGGCCTGAACGTGTAGGAGACTATGCGCGAGAGTGCTGGAAATATTGGCTTCCTGCTAGTAGCAGCTTCAGGTTTTCCTACCGATAAATGGGATGAGCAGGTCCTCCGAAGGAGGAGCAGACTATTCCCATGAAGAAGCCAGCGCAGCACCTCATCGCTGAAGTCCCACGTAGACAGGCCAAGGTTGAGATCACGATCGGCATCGACCTTGGCGATGTCTGGAGCCATTACTGCACCCTCAACCAGGACGGAGAAGTAGTCGATCATGGCCGCTTCCGAACCACGCCGAAGGCGATCGAGAAGTGGTTCACCGACGTGGCTCCAGCGCGGGTCGCGATGGAGGCCGGGACACACTCGATCTGGATCAGCGCACAGCTGCAGGAACTAGGCCACGAAGTGATCGTGGCGAACGTTCGCGAGTTGCGTGCGATCTCGCACAGTGACCGGAAGAGCGATCAGGTCGATGCTGAGAAGCTGGCAAGATATGCCCGGCTTGATCCGAACATCCTTCGTCCGATCTCCCATCGCACCGTCGAGCAACAGCAGGCTCTGACTCTGATCCGTGCGCGAGCGCTGCTGGTGCGACTGCGTACCGCTGCGGGGAACGCCGTTCGTGGTCTGACGAAGTCGTGCGGCTACCGTATGCCTGCCTCCGCCACAACATGCTTCGCCCAGCGCAGCCTGGCCGTTATGCCGCCTGGACTGGCACAGGCGCTCGGTCCGGTCCTTCAGCAGATCGCGGAGATGACAGTAAAGATCAAGCTGTACGACCGGCAGATCCAACAGCTCGGCCAGACCGAGTATCCAGAGACGCAGGCGCTGCTGAAGGTTCACGGCGTCGGTCATCTCACTGCCTTAACCTTCGTGCTGACGCTCGGAAGCAAAGAGCGGTTCGGACGAAGTCGCGACGTTGGGTGCTATCTGGGCCTGCGACCGCGTCGAAGTCAGTCTGGAGATCATGATCCGCAGCTCGGTATCACCCACGCCGGCAACGCCTATCTCCGAAGTCTGCTGATCGAGTGCTCCAATCACATCCTTCGACCGCACGGACGAGACTCGGCCTTACGACAGTGGGGCCTGCGACTAGCCGCACGAGGTGGCAAGCAGGCCAGAAGTAAGGCCGTCGTTGCCGTGGCCCGCAAGCTTGCGGTGTTGCTTCATCATCTCTGGAGCACCCAAGCTATGTATATGCCGTTCTACGAACAAGCTGCTTGAGCGATCAATATGTTCACCCGTTGCGACGACACCGTGTTCCGATGACTGCGAGCCGACTTCGGCCTTCGAGGCCGACCGATAAATGGCAGCATCGACTCTCCTCTCGAACCCCAACCGGCACCGAGCTTGCACCAAGACAGCTCATCCAGAGTGCGAATAGAAACACGGTGGAGAGCAACGATACCAAGAGCAACAACAAAAAGCAGAAGCCCTATGAAGGAAAAACAAAGAACAATCCCTTGACACTAGTGACCTGCTCATAGAAAGTCGGCTTCTCACCGCGCATACTTCCGGTAGAACGCGGTCCAGGGCGGGCTCCGACAGAGACTGCTTAATCCGACCCAGTCGATCATCGACCCGATGAAGTCGCGGACTCCCTGCGGCCACCTCGGAAGTCTCAGGATGGTCAGGTTCAAC
>Ga0302302_1000281_pt1 | contig 30772 bp, 20 predicted proteins | sample III_Palsa_E1_3_FD_198766 | JGI IMG/M metagenome (GOLD analysis project Ga0302302, IMG submission 198766) | Peat permafrost microbial communities from Stordalen Mire near Abisko, Sweden - III_Palsa_E1_3 | ecosystem: Environmental > Terrestrial > Soil > Palsa > Peat permafrost | place: Sweden...
TGGCGAACTGCTTACGCACGATGCTTTCGATGCCCTTCAGGTCGATGGAGAGGAGCTGGGCAGCGACGCCGACGTAGACCATGTTCTTGATGAGCTTGCGGACCTTCATCTCGGCGCCGGTCGCGGCGACGAGGCTGTCGAACGGGACCGGATAGTAGACGACGTCGTCGCGGCGTTCGGTGAGGTTGAAGGCCTCGTCAAAGATGACGGCGCGTCCGGGCGCGAGCTTGCGAATGTCTTCGTGAACCGTCTCCGGGTTCATGGCAATCAGGAGATCGTTTTCATCCTTGCGCGCGACCCAGCCGTCCTTGCTGGCACGAATGAGATACCAGGTGGGCAGGCCCGCGATGTTGGACGGAAAGAGATTCTTGCCCGACACCGGCACACCCATGTTGAAGATGCTGCGGAGAAGGATGCTGTTCGCCGATTGCGATCCGGAGCCGTTTACCGTTGCGACGTTGATTGCGAAGTCGTTCACCACCCTCTTGGGGGAAACGGTCGAGTCTGCAACGGGAAGACTCTGAACTTCGAGATTACTGGTAGCCATTTAAAATCCTTCCATCCGTGTGTGCGTCGAGGGCGAACTGCAGAATGTCCTTAGGAATCGGTGCGTCGTCGCTGGTATAACCCTTCGCGGCCGTATAGCAGCCACCTGGGGTTTGTCACCGGAATTGTAGCCCTTCCGCGCAACGACTCGCTACGGGATGATGTGCCCTCATAGTTACGAAAACCCAGTATTGAGAGCCTTTCCGCGTAGTCATGCTCTACAAACAAGTCGCATTTTCTAAGACAAGCGACAAGCGAAACCCCTTGTTCGACGGGGGCTTCGTTGTTGTTTGCTAACTCAATTGCGGAGTAATTCCCACAGCCGTCGAGACACCGGACATTTGGTGCGATTATCAATCAGGCACTCACTTCCGGGCTTGCGACAGGTGCCTTTTGTGGTTCCGCTGCCACCAGAGCTTTCGGTTCGGAATAGCCGGGATTCGCGGCGCGTGCAGAGTAGACCCGCCACTCGCGGTCAACATCCTCCTGCGCCTCTTCGAGCAGCTTGGCGGCAACGTCCGGATGGCTGCGGGCGAGCATAGTGTAGCGAGCCTCGTTATAGCTGTAATCCTTCAACGGAATCGAGGGTGCACGCGAGTCGAGCTGGAACGGGTTCTTGCCCTCCGCGCGCAGAGCGGGGTTGTAGCGCATCAGCGGCCAGTAGCCGGAGAGAACCGCTTTCTTCTGCTGCTCGAGTCCCTGCGACAGGTCGTAGCCGTGGGCGATGCAGTGGCTGTAGGCAATGATGAGCGCGGGGCCGTCGTAGGCCTCGGCCTCCTGGAAAGCCTTGATGGTCTGGGCATCGCTGCCGCCCATGGCGACGCGCGCGACATAGACGGAGCCGTAGGCGACAGCTTCCATCGCGAGGTCTTTCTTGGCAGTGAGCTTTCCGCCGGCTGCGAACTTGGCAACCGCGCCGCGGGGTGTGGACTTCGACATCTGGCCGCCGGTATTGGAGTAGGTTTCCGTGTCGAGTACGAGGACTTTTACGTTCTCGCCGGAGCCGAGCACATGGTCCAGGCCGCCGAAGCCGATGTCGTAGGCCCAGCCGTCACCGCCAACGAGCCAAACGCTCTTGCGCGCGAGGGAGTCGGCCACCGTGAGCAGGGTGCGGGCTTCAGGCGTGTCAATGTTGGCGAGCTTCGCCCGGACGAGCAGGATGCGTCCGCGTTGCGCCTCGATACCAATCTCCGTGGATTGGTCAGCCGAGAGAATGGCCGTGACAAGCTGGTCGCCGAGGATCGCAGCGAAGGGCTGTAGCAGGACTTCGGCGTACTCCTTCTGCTGGTCGAGCGCGAGACGAATCCCGAGGCCGAATTCTGCATTGTCTTCGAAGAGAGAGTTCGACCAGGTGGGGCCACGGCCGCTCTTGTTCACGCTGTACGGCGTGGTTGGAAGGCTGCCGCCGTATATGGATGAGCAACCCGTGGCGTTCGCAATGAACAGGCGGTCGCCGAAGAGCTGGGTGAGGAGCTTGATGTAGGGCGTTTCGCCGCAGCCCGCGCAGGCGCCCGAGAACTCGAAGAGCGGATCGAGGAGTTGGATGTCCTTGACCTGGTTATGCGACAGGCGATTGCGATCGACCGAGGGTAGCGCCTCGAAGAACGTCCAGTTCTTGGCTTCGGCTTCGCGTAACGGCGCTTGCGGAACCATCTGGAGGGCCTTGTGCTTCGGCTCGGTCTTGCTCACGGCGGGGCAAATCTCAACGCAGAGATGGCAGCCGGTGCAGTCTTCCGGCGTGACCTGCAGCGAGTAGCGTTCGTCCTCCATGCCGCGCCACTTGGGGGTTGCCGTCTTGAAGGTCTCGGGCGCCGCGGCGAGCAGGGTCGAATCGAAGACCTTGGCGCGAATCACCGCGTGCGGGCAGACCAGCACGCACTTGCCGCACTGGATGCAGAGGTCGGTATCCCACGTTGGGATCTCGTGGGCGATGTTGCGCTTTTCCCAGTGCGCGGTGTCGGTGGGGAAGGTTCCGCCAGGGGGCAGCGCGCTGACGGGCAGAAGGTCGCCGCGGCCGGCAGCCATCTCGCCCAGCACGTTGTAGACGAAGCTGGGAGCTTCGCGCGGGAACATGGGAAGAAGGTCGAACGTGGCGCTCACGTGCTCAGGCAAGGTCACGCGATGGAGGTGGGCAAGGGCGGCATCGACGGCGGCATAGTTTTGCAAGACTACATCGCCGCGCTTGCCGTATGTCTTCTTGATGGCCTGCTTGATCTGGATGATGGCTTCCTCGCGCTCAAGGACGCCGCTGATGGCGAAGAAGCAGGTCTGCATGATGGTGTTGATGCGGTTGCCCATGCCGGCATCGTGCGCGACGCTGTAGCCGTCGATAACATAAAACTGCAGCTGGCGGGCAAGGATGGTCTCCTGCGTTTTGCGCGGCAGATGCTGCCAGACTTCGTCGGGGCCGTAGGGTGAGTTGAGCAGGAAGACTGCGCCGGGAGCGGCGGCGGCGAGGATGTCCATGCGCTCGAGGAACGAGAAGTTGTGGCACGCGATGAAGTTGGCTTCGGTAATGAGATAGGTTGAGAGCAGGGGCTCGGGGCCGAAGCGCAGATGCGACGTTGTCACCGAGCCGGACTTCTTGGAGTCGTAGACGAAGTAGCCCTGCACGTAATTGTCCGTGCCGGAACCGATGATCTTGATGGAGTTTTTATTGGCGCCGACGGTGCCGTCCGAGCCCATGCCGTAGAAGAGGGCACGGATGGTGCGCGGATCTTCGGTGGAGAAGGCTGGATCGTAGTCGAGGCTGGTGTGGGTGACGTCGTCTTGAATGCCGATGGTGAATTTGTTCTTCGGCCGCGACTTCTTGAGTTCGTCGAAGATGCCCTTCACCATGGCGGGCGTGAATTCCTTGGAGGAGATGCCGTAGCGGCCGCCGATCACGCGCGGGTTTTCGAGGTAACGCGGCGTGGGGCTTGAGAAGTCTTCGATGAGCGCGGTGACCACATCCTGGTAGAGCGGTTCACCGAGTGAGCCAGGCTCCTTGGTGCGGTCAAGTACAGCAATGGATTTGACCGTGAGCGGCAGGGCCGCCATGAAGGCCTCGGCAGCGAATGGGCGATAGAGGCGAACCTTCAGCAGGCCAAGCTTCTCTCCCTGGGCATTGAGAAGGCGGATGGCTTCTTCGACGGCGCCGGCACCCGATCCCATGATGACGATCACGCGTTCGGCGTCAGGTGCGCCCACGTAGTCGAATAGATGGTAGGCGCGGCCGGTGAGGGCTGCGAATTTGTCCATCACGTTCTGCACGATGGTTGGGCAGGCGAGGTAGAAGGGGTTGGCAGCTTCACGGGCCTGAAAGAAGACGTCGGGATTTTGGGCGGTGCCGCGCAGGATGGGATTGTCGGGGCTGAGGGCACGCTCGCGGTGGGCGCGGACCAGCTTTTCGTCGAGCATGGCTCTGATGGTCGCGTCGGAGATTACGGTGGCTTTGTTGATCTCGTGCGAGGTGCGGAAGCCGTCGAAGAAATGCATAAACGGGATGCGGGATTCGAGAGTGGCGATATGCGAGATGAGGGCCATGTCGCCGGCTTCTTGCACGGAGTTCGAGGCAAGCATGGCATAGCCCGTGGAGCGGCACGCCATGACATCCGAGTGGTCGCCAAAGATGGAGAGCGCGTGAGTAGCGATCGAGCGCGCGGTTACATGGATAACGTTGGAGGTGAGCTCGCCCGCAATCTTAAACATGTTGGGGATCATCAATAGAAGTCCCTGCGAGGCGGTGAAGGTGGTACTGAACGCGCCGGCCTGCAAGGCTCCGTGCATGGCGCCGGCAGCCCCGCCCTCGCTCTCCATTTCGGCGATGAGCGGAACGGTGCCCCAGATATTCTTGCGGCCTTCCTCTTTCCATTGGTCAGCCCACTCGGCCATGGTGGAGGAGGGGGTAATCGGGTAGATCGCGATGACCTGCGCGAGGCGATACGCCACGAGAGCGGCAGCTTCATTTCCATCAAGAATTGCAGTGGGTTGATCGATCAATGGGAGGCTCCAATCGGTTCCATCCCATTTTGAGCTTGCGGCGGTTGAGCGGTTGTGATGATTATCACAAGGCTGTTTTTCGGGGTCTGATATGTTGTAGAAAGAACGTATGACAAGCCATATCTATCTGCCGGTTATCGTCCTGCTGCTTGGAGGCGTTGGGTTTGCGGTCGGTCCGCTGGCCTTGGCGTGGCTCTGGGCGCGGAAGTTTTCGCCACAGAAATCCGGTCCTAGCAAGAACTCCATCTATGAGTGCGGCCTGGAATCCGACGGCGACGCCTGGATCAAGTTCAAGCCCGGTTACTACATTTACGCCATCGTCTTTCTTATCTTTGATGTAGAGGCAATCTTCCTGCTGCCCTTCGCAGTTGCGTTTGGTGGTTTTACCGCGGGCGAAGCGATCGAGATGCTGGTGTTCGTCGTTTTGCTGGTCGGCGGCCTGGTCTGGGCCTGCCAGAAGAATGTGCTGTCCTGGAGCTAGCGGTCGCGCAGAGTAAACTAAGAAAAGCGTCGGTTTGGCCTGAATTAACCGATTGAACCCTGACGTCAGAAGGTTTTGTGGAATGGATGAGCAGCTAAAGAGCGAGTTGAGACGGCAAGGTGTGGTTGCAACGTCTCTTCAGGAACTCTACAACTGGGGCCGCAAGAGTTCGGTTTGGCCGTTGAACTTCGGCCTCGCCTGCTGTGCCATCGAGATGATCGCGGCCACCATGGCGCGATACGATCTTGCCCGCTTTGGCGCCGAGGTGTTTCGTCCCTCTCCGCGCCAGGCCGACCTCATGATTGTCGCCGGAACGGTGACCAAAAAGATGGCGCCGCAAGTTGTCCGCCTCTATAACCAGATGCCGGAGCCCAAGTACGTGATCTCGATGGGAGCCTGTGCGATATCCGGCGGACCTTTCAAGCAGGGATACAACGTTCTCAAGGGGATTGACCGCTATATTCCGGTGGACGTCTATATACCGGGCTGCCCGCCGCGTCCTGAAGCGCTGATCGACGCCTTCATGATGCTGCAGAGAAAGATTGATGCGCAGTATCTGACTGGGCCCGGTCGGCCGCGTCACCTGGACGCAGACAAACCAAGTGAGTTCGTGGTGCCGGAGTTCGGCGAACACGATCTGGTTCCGACAAGCAATAGCGAAGTCTGGAGCGTTCCGCTGGTCAACATTTCGAATGCAGGCAAGAATGAACCTGGAAGAGATTAAGTCCCAAATCGAAGCGAACGTTCCCGGGTGCCGGTTGGAGATCATCCCCAATGGCAGCCCTTCCGGTCAGCATTCCCTGCTGGTGGATGTGGAGCACGGATTTACCGTGGCGAGCTTTCTGCGTGATGGCGCAACCCCGCGATTCGACTTCTGCTCCAACGTCACCGGTATCGACTGGCCTGTCAAGGAGGTCTCCACCAAAGTCAAGGTGAAGAAGGAAGTTGACGGCGTAGAGAAAGAAGTGGACGAGGTGGTGAAGACCCAGACCGGTGGGTACCTGGAAGCCGTCTATCACCTGTATTCTATCGAGCAGCGCGAGGGCCCGGTGATTCTGCGCATGCGCACAGAAGACCGCGCCGAGCGTAACCATGTTCCCTCGTTGACACCCATCTGGCGCAGCGCCGAGTTTCAGGAGCGCGAAGCCTATGACCTCTTCGGCATCCTCTTTGACGGACATCCCGATCTGCGCCGCCTCCTGATGTGGGAAGGCTTTGTCGATCATCCCATGCGCAGAGACTACGTCGATCCCGACGACTACGAATACGAGCCAACAGCCCATGATGAAGTCTTGAAACGCGCGCAGGCGCATCGCCCCGCGCAGGAGGGAGGTTTATGAGCAGCCTGACCGACACCTCCGTCGACACCCTCACAACGGACGAAACCGACCACCTCACGGGAGACCTGCTCGAGATTTCGATGGGGCCGCAGCACCCTTCCACGCACGGCGTCTTTCGGATGAACGTGACGCTGGACGGCGAACAGGTAGTTAAGCTGAAACCCGTGTTCGGCTACCTGCATCGCAATCATGAAAAGATTGCCGAGACGGAAAGCTACCTCGGTTGCATGCCCTACACTGACCGGCTGGACTACATCTGCTCGATCACCAACAACTGGGCGTATGCGCTGGCCGTCGAGACCCTGGCAGGTATCAAAGTGCCGGAACGCGCGGAGTACCTTCGCGTCATAACCGGCGAGCTGACCCGGCTGCAGAATCACGCCGGCCTGATCGGCTTCCTGATGCAGGACATGGGCGCGAGCGGAACACCGCTTATGTATGCCTTCCGTGAGCGCGAGAAGATTCTGGACCTGTTCGAAGCGCTGACCGGCGCGCGCATGATGTGCAACTACATGCGGTTCGGCGGTTGTCGCTGCGACCTGCCAGCGGGCTGGCTCGACGGCGCTAAGAAAGTCGTGGACGGCTTTCCTCGCTTCCTCGATGAGTTTGAAAGCCTGCTGAAGACCAACGAAATTCTGATGGCGCGGACCCAGGGCGTGGGCATCGTGACCAAGGCGCAAGCCATCAACGCGGGATTGAGCGGACCGATGGCGAGAGCTTCGGGCGTTGACTACGATTTGCGCAAGGTGGACAAGTACGGCGTCTACGAGCGTTTCAACTTTAGAGTTCCGCTCGGCGAAGTCGGCGACGTGTACGACCGCTACATGCTGCGAGTGCTCGAGATGCGCGAGTCGATCGAGATCCTCAAGCAGGCGATTCGCGATCTGCCGGAAGGGCCGATCATGGATCCTGGCACCAAGATCCGCGGCTTCCGTCCCAAGGCTGGCGAGGCCTATGGCCGCATCGAGGGACCGAAGGGCGAGCTTGGCTTTTACCTGATCAGCGACGGCTCGCCGAACCCCTACCGTTATCGTGTTCGTCCGCCCACGCTGATCAACCTCACGCTGCTTGAAGACATGTGCCTGGGACATAACGTCGCCGACATTGTGATCATCCTCGGCAGCATCGACATCGTTCTGGGCGAGGTGGACCGTTGAGTTCCTGTACACATGATGCATTCTTTGACAACGCAGGGGGTCCGCTTTGCTAGGTGAAGGTATTGTGAAAGGCCTGGCCGAGACCGCACGCAATTTCTTCGGCAGCTACGTTAATAAGGAGCGGCTCACGACCGTTCAGTTTCCAGAAGAGCGCTTGCCCCAGATCGAGGCGACGCGAGACTTCCCTTTCCTGGTGTACGACGGTGCGGATCCCGAACCCGGATTGCGTTGCGTGGCCTGCCAAATCTGCGAAAAGGAATGCCCGCCCAAGTGCATTTACATCGTTAAGAGCGCGGACAAGAAACCGGATGCAACCGGGAAACAGCAGTTCTATCCTGCGCAGTTCGACATCGATATCTCGGTTTGTATGAGTTGCCAGATCTGTGTCGAGGTCTGCCCCTTCGACGCCATCAAGATGGATGTGGAATTCGAGATGAGCTCGACGGATCGCTTCGGCGGTTTGTTGCTGGATAAGTACAAGCTGGCCAAGTCGAACGAGTATTACAACAAGATTCATCCCACCGAAGCGGACGCCGTGGATGCGGCCCTCGCCGAGGAGCGCGCGAAAGCGAAGCTGGCAGCCGAGGCGAAGGCCAAGAAGGACGCGGAGGCCGCTGCCGCTAAGGCTGCTGCCGCTGCAGCCGCGCCCGCCCCAGTGCCGGTCGAGACGCCGGCTCCCGCCGCTGCGACGGCAACTGGAGAGACCAAGTGAACGATCGAGCGCTAAAAATCGGGATCAATATTCTGTGTTGGATGGTGCGGACTTATGTTTGAGACGATCGATCAAATCTTTGTCCTCATTAAGCACGTGCTCCTTGGTTATGTGCCGGGCATGGCTAAGCCGCTTGTCTCCGCGATTCTTTCGGTTGTTCCGGTCATCATTGCGTTTCCCTTGCTCTTTGCGATTACGACCGTGCTCGAGCGCAAGGGCCTGGGCAGAATGCAGAATCGCTACGGCCCCAATCGTACCGGCTGGTTCGGTATTCTGCAGCCGATGGCCGATGGCATCAAGTCACTAACCAAGGAAGACATCGTTCCGAAGACGGCAGACCAGCTGGTGCACTTCCTGGCCCCCGTCGTGATGGTGATTGCGTCGTTCCTGGTCTACGCGGTACTGCCCATCGGCAGGAACATGGTGATCGCCGACCTCAACGCCGGCGTCCTGTTTTTCTTCGCGATCGGCTCCATGGTAGAGCTTTCGGTCTTCATGGCAGGCTGGTCGAGCCACAGCAAGTATTCCCTGCTTGGTGCCATGCGCGCGATCGCCCAGATGATCAGCTACGAGATGCCGCTGGTGCTGGCGTCGGTGGCGGTGATTATGGCGGCCGGATCGCTGTCCACGGTTTCCATCGTGAATATGCAGTCCGGCTACACCGGCATCTGGCCGCATTGGTATCTGTTCACGCCGTGGGGCATCACCGGATTCATCATCTTCATGATTGCGGCTACAGCGGAATCGAACCGTTGCCCGTTCGATATGCCCGAGGGTGAATCGGAAATCATCGCCGGTTACTTCATCGAGTATTCAGGCTTCAAGTTTGCGCTGTTCTTCCTCGCCGAGTACCTCGGTATGTTCGCGACCAGCGCGATGGCGATCACACTCTTCCTCGGTGGCTGGGCAGCTCCATTCTCATTCCTCACCTGGATTCCTTCCTACATCTGGTTCTTCGGGAAGCTGCTGGCCATCATCTTCATGTTCATCTGGGTTCGCGGTACGCTTCCGCGCTTGCGCATGGACCAGCTGATGAACTTCGCATGGAAGTTCATGTTGCCGCTCTCGCTGATCAATATTATTGGTGCCGGAATCTGGCACTTCATGCCTGCCGGCTTTATGCGGTGGGGCGTTGTAAGCTTGCTCATCGTTGTGTCGTGTGTATTGTTGAGCCGCGGCTTGCGGCGTAACAAGTGGTTTCATGTGCGCACGTATCGCTTCGCCAGTTAGACCTGTGATGGTCATCACGGGGTAGTCGGGTTCCGTATGTTCATCTGTACCTACTTCCTTTTCCTGGTTGGAATCGCTTCAAGATGACAATTTCCTTTTTGCTGCTCGCCGCCATCACGATCATCGGAACCGCTGCGGCGATGAGTTTGAAAAATCTCGTGCACTGTGTTCTGGCGCTATCGCTTGGACTGGTCGGATTAGCGGCGCTGTACATGCAACTCGGCGCCCAGTTCGTGGGATTCACACAGATCCTGGTGTACGTTGGCGCGGTCGCCATCCTGGCGGCGTTTGCCATTATGATGACGCGAAGTGCCAGTCCGGCGCTCTCGAACACGGCCTCCTCCTTTCGCGCGTCTGGCGCCTTGATCGCTGTCCTGGTCTTCGCGGTGCTGGCCTGGGCGACCCTCTCTGGAACCCCTGCGCAGCCAATCCTCACGACAGCGCCTGAGAGCTCGGTCGGCCAGGTGGGCTCGGCCCTGATGCATCGCTTCGTTCTGCCACTCGAGGTGATCGGCCTGCTACTTACCGGCGCACTGATCGGCGCGGGCATCCTTGCGATGGACGAACATCGCGGGAATCAGCCGCGGGGGGAACGATGAACCCACTCTCCGGCTGCCTCCTCCTCTCCGCCTTCCTATTTGCCATCGGACTGGCCGGCGCACTCACTCGCCGCAACGCGATCCTGGTATTGATTGGCATCGAGTTGATGCTAAACGCGGCCAACCTGAATTTCATTGCCTTCTGGCGTTACGGTCCGCACCCCGAAGCATTGACCGGCGTCATGTTCGCGATCTTCTCCATCAGCGTGGCCGCTGCAGAAGCTGCTGTCGGCCTCAGCATTATTCTTGCCGTCTATCGGCACTCCAGGACAACGGACCTCGACAAGCTGAACTCGATGAAGGGCTAAGCAGCACATGAACTGGATCGTACGAAATCTCTGGCTGATTCCCGCGCTGCCCCTCTTTGCAGCTGGAATCAGTGCGCTCGCGAAACAGAAGAATCGCGCGCTTGCAGCCGGCCTCGCCATCGGATCAATGGGCATCTCCTTCCTACTCGCCCTGTGCGCATTTGCTCATGTGCTCGTGTTGAGGAGCAGCGGACAGGCGACGCAACAATTCTTCAACTTCCCCTGGTTTCAGTTTGGCAACGACTGGCTATCACTGGGATGGGTACTGAATCCGCTGACCGCGGTAATGCTCGTAATGGTCACCTTTGTGGGCCTGCTGATCTTCATTTTCAGCATCGGCTACATGGAGCACGACGAAAACTTCACGCGCTTCTTCTGCTTCCTGGCCCTTTTCGCGAGCGCCATGCTGGGCGTCATCATCTCGAACAGCTTGCTGCTGCTCTTCATGTGCTGGGAGATTGTCGGTCTCACCTCCTACCTGCTGATCGGCTTCTGGTACTTCAAGCCAAGCGCCGCAGCGGCCGCAAAGAAGGCCTTCATCACGACTCGCATCGGCGATCTTCCCTTCTTCCTGGGGATCGTCTGGCTGTACTCGCAGACCGGGACGCTGCTGTTCTATAACAACGGCGCCGGGTGCCTCGAGCCTACAGCAATCACTCACCTGCTATCGCAGACGACCGCGATCGGCTTTTGCGTGGCAACGGGAATCGCGCTGCTGATCTTTTGCGGAGCGATTGGCAAGTCCGGCCAGTTCCCCCTGCACGTCTGGCTGCCAGATGCGATGGAAGGCCCCACCCCCGTTAGCGCGCTGATCCACGCTGCAACGATGGTGGCTGCCGGCGTATTCCTCGTCGCCCGGGTCTACCCGCTGATGAGCGCGCACAACGGTATCGCCGGCGTTCTCACCACATCGACCGCGTTGCAGGCCGTGACCTGGATTGGCGCGATCACAGCACTGTTCGGTTCGCTGGTTGCCGTCGCGCAATTCGATATCAAGCGGATCCTTGCCTACTCCACTGTTTCCCAACTCGGCTACATGATGATGGGCCTGGGTGTGGGCGGCGTCGCCGTCGGCATGTTCCACCTCATCACGCACGCGTTCTTCAAGGCGTTGCTGTTCCTCGGCGCTGGCTCGATCATTCACGGCTGCTCGGGCGAACAGGACATTCGCAAGATGGGCGGCATCAGAAAGCTGATGCCCATCACCTTCGCGACCTATGCCATCGCGATGCTGGCACTGTGCGGCTTTCCATTCTTCTCCGGCTTCTGGAGTAAGGACGAGATTCTGCACGCGGCGCATCACTGGAACATCTCGCAGCTGCCCTATTACATGGGAGCGTTCGCCGCACTGCTCACAGCCTTCTACATGACGCGACAGGTGTTCTATGTCTTCGCCGGCGCCTCCCGACTTACCGAAGAGAGCACCGACGCCTCGCACGCTGATCCGCATGCAAACACGGCCGACCACCATCAGGGGCCGGGAACAATCCACGAAAGTCCAGCGGTGATGACCGTACCCCTCGTGCTCTTGTCCGTCTTTGCCCTGCTGCTTGGCTTCTTCGGAACGCCGGCATGGCCATGGTTCCAGGCATTCCTCGACGACTCTCCACTGGCCGTCAATTTCGGCGCCTTCTTTGAAGGTGGCATTCTGCCGGTAATGCTCATCTCCTCACTCATCGTGTTTCTCGGCCTCGGCCTCGGCTGGTACTTCTATGGCCGCAAACCGATCGTCAGCGCCGAAGCTCCTGACGCCGTCGGCAGACTCTCGCCACCGATCTTCACGGTGCTGGGGCATGCGTTCTATTTCGACGCGCTCTACGGCGCGACGTTCATTCGACTCAATACTTTGCTTTCGAGAATCTCCGACTGGCTCGACCGCTGGGTCTGGAACGGTGCCGTCAAGACCATCACTTCCCTCGTGTTTGGATTCGCTCACTTGGATAACTTCTTAGACACGCACGTGGTGAACTCCGGTTTCGATGAAGGATGCGAGAGCGTCTCACTGAGCGGCAGGATTCTTTCCCGGTTGCAGGCTGGTCGCGTCCAGGGATACCTCAAGATCGTCGCATGCGCACTAATTGTCTTCACGATCCTGCTGCTATGGAAGGCACGGGTATGACTGAGACAATGAACTCCTTCCCATGGCTCACCATCCTGACCCTGGTGCCGATCGTAGGCGCACTCGCTGTGCTCGCGATGGGCGGCCGCAATAAGTCGCTCGTCCGCTGGACAGCGCTCGCGTTCAGCGCAATCTCCCTGCTGATCACACTGGTCCTCTGGCACAGCTTCAACAGCGCCGCCGACGGCTTCCAGTTCCAGGAACTGCATGCGTGGATACCGTCGCTCAACGTGAGTTATCGCGTTGGCATCGATGGGCTCGGCCTGTTGATGTTGCTCCTCACTTCGATCGTCGTACCAATTGGCATGCTCGCATCCTGGCAGATTGAAGAGCGCGTTCCGCTGTATTTTGCGCTGGTTCTCATGCTTCAGACGTGTCTCGTCGGCACCTTCACGGCGTTGAATTTCTTCCACTGGTTCATCTTCTGGGAGCTGGCGCTGATCCCTGCATTCTTCCTGGTAAGACTTTGGGGCGGCTCCGGCAGCGCCAAGGCGGCCATGCAGTTCCTCGTTTACACCATGGTAGGCAGCGTGGCGATGCTGTTGTCCTTCCTGGCAATCTTCCTCTCAACCAACACCTTTGATTTCTCCGAAATCGCAACCATGGGACAGAACGGCACCCTGATGCCGGCCGTCGTCGCGAAGCTCGGATGGCACCTGCTGACGCCGGAACACGTCGCGCTGGTCATCTTCTTTGGTGCATTCCTCGGTTTCGCCGTCAAGGTCCCCCTGTTTCCCTTCCACACCTGGCTGCCATCGACCTACGCGGAAGCCCCCAGCGGCACCACCATCCTGCTAACAGGTGCGATGTCCAAGATGGGCGTGTACGGATTCCTTCGCATCTTGCTACCCATCTTCAGTCCAGAGATGCAGAAGGTTCTCAACCTTCTCTTGTGGCTCGCAGTGGCGACGGTCGTTCTGTCCGCATACACTGCCATGGCCCAGAAAGATCTCAAGCGCATCTTCGCCTACTCGTCGATCAACCACCTCGGCTACTGTCTGCTGGCAATCTTCGCCGTAGCCAAGTACACCGGCGGAGATGCAGCGCTCACCACCCAGAAGTTTGCCGCGATGAATGGCGTCTTCCTCCAGATGTTCAATCACGGCCTCACGGCGGCAACGCTGTTCTGGTTTATCGCCATGCTGGAAAAACGGACAGGCGGGGTTCGCGGCCTGGATGACTTCGGCGGCCTGCGCAAAGTCATTCCAGTCTTTACCGGCCTGATGGGCATCGCTCTCTTCTCTTCGCTCGGCCTGCCCGGCCTCAACGGCTTCATCGGCGAATTCCTGATCTTCAAGGGGTCCTTCCCACTCGTAACCTGGGCCACTTCTCTGTCAGTGATCGGTCTGCTAATTACGGCCATCTTCATCCTCGGCGTTATTCAGCGCGTCTTCTCCGGTCCGCTCAAGGAGAAGTGGGCGCAGCTGCCTGATCTCACGTTGGGTGAACGCCTGACCCTTGTACCTGTCATTGGATTTATGTTCGCTCTGGGTCTTTATCCCCAGCTGATTCTCGGCGTCGTCAACCATACCGCCATACAGATGGCGATCCATCTGCGGAACTTCTGATTATGCTTGCTTGGACGATCTACATTTCGTTTCTCGGAGCCCTGGTGCTCCTGCTGCTGCCAAGTCGCAGCGCGGCTTTGGTACGCGTCGTCGCGCTAGCGACAACCCTTGTCACCTTCGCGATCACCTTGACGGCGTTCCTTCAGCACCGTTCGGGGGAGATGTTTACCGTCGTCGACCACCCCTGGATCTCCTCCATGGGCATTCACTTCAGCCTCAAGGCCGACGGCATCAGCTTAACCTTGCTCCTGCTCACCGGCGTCATCGGCGTCTGCGGCGTCCTCTTCTCGTGGAATATCGACCATCGCATCAAGGAATTCTTCGCGTTCTACCTTGTCCTGATCGGCGCAGTCTATGGCGTCTTCCTCAGCTTCGATTTGTTCCTACTCTTCGTCTTCTACGAGATCGTGGTGATCCCCAAATATTTCCTGATCGCCATCTGGGGTTCGACGCGCCGTGAATATGCTGCCATGAAGCTGGTGCTCTACTCCTTCATCGGCAGCGCGATGGTCCTGGTTGGTCTCATCGCCGCCTACGTGGTGGCGGGTTCCAAGAGTATGTCCCTTGGCGATCTCGCCGGATACCACTACTCGCCGCACTTCCAAATGTGGGCGTTTCCGCTGGTCTTCGTGGGATTCGGCGTTCTCGCCGGTCTTTGGCCCTTCCACACCTGGGCGCCGACCGGCCACGTCGCCGCGCCAACCGCTGCTTCCATGTTGCTCGCCGGCGTTGTGATGAAACTCGGCGCCTACGGCTGCCTGCGCGTGGCGATGACGTTGTTTCCACTCGGCCTCGCTCCCTGGGGGTTCCACGTCCTCGGCCTCGGTTCCTGGCGCGACGTCTTCGCAGTCCTCGCGGTCATCGGCATCCTGTACGGCGCGCTCGTCGCCCTGGTGCAGAAAGACTTCAAGTTCGTCATTGGCTACTCGAGCATCAGCCACATGGGCTTTATCCTGCTCGGCCTGATGACCCTGAATCAGATCGGCCTATCGGGCGCAGTCGTGCAGATGGTCTCGCACGGCATTCTCGCCGGTCTTCTGTTCGGTGTCGTTGGCCGCATGGTCTACTCCCGCACCCACACGCGCGATCTGCCCGCCTTGGGACCGATGCACCTGAGCAAGCTGCTTCCGTTCGCCGCCTTCACCTTCGTCATTGCCGGCATGGCGAGCATGGGTCTTCCCGGCTTCAGTGGATTCGCTGCGGAGTTGATGATCTTGATTGGGGTTTGGCATTCGTATCCGACACTCATTTTCTTTGTCGGCATCGGGCTGATTGCGGGAGTCGCCTATATCTGGCGAGCGATGCAACAGGCGTTCTTCTCCGGTTCCAGCGCAATCGTCGTTCAGCCAGAGCATCCGCTTCCCCCGATTACTTTCCCCGAGAAATTGGGTGCAGGCATTCTCATCTGCTCCAGTGTGATCGTCGGAACCTTCCCGCAGGTCTTTCTCAACGTGATTCATCCAGCCTTGAACTCGCCGCTTTTCCAGGGCCTGCGAAACGGAGGCTGGTAATGAACGTGATCAACTACGGACAACTGCTGCAACTCGCCTGGCCTGAGATCATCGTTACCGTGGCCGCGCTGATCGCTCTGGCTGCCGACCTGCTCTTCTTCCGACGGTCCCCGCTGCGCACCCGCTTTCTGGTCGCCGCAAGCATTGCGTCGCTCGGCTGCATAGCCGCAATCTACAAACTGTTGCCAGGTTCTAGCGAAGGCGCGGTTCTTGGTGGCGTCTTCCTATCCAATCCCGCCACGCACTTGGTTCAGATCGCGCTGCTCGTCATCGCGATCCTTACGCTTTTTCTCTCGCTAGATTCGACCTTCACCGATCACGTCGGCGAATTTGTTCTCCTGATCCTGCTCGCGACAACCGGCATGATGTTCCTGGTCGCATCGCAGGATCTGCTGGTCATCTTCATCTCGTTGGAGTTGCTGAGCCTGTCGGTCTACATTCTTGCAGGCTTCGACAAGCGCAGCCCACGCTCTGCTGAAGCTGCCCTCAAATACTTCCTCTTCGGCGGCATGTCTGCAGCCTTCATGCTCTTTGGCTTCAGCCTGCTGTATGGTTTCTCGAACTCGACCAACCTCGTCCAAATCGGCAGCGCCATTCAAGCGGTGCCGCTCAATCCACTGGTGATCCTTGCGATCGTCACCACGGTGGTGGGCTTCGGATTCAAGATCGCCGCCGCCCCGTTCCACTTCTGGGCACCGGACGTCTATCAGGGCGCGCCCACACCGAGTGCCGCCTTCATCGCATCCGGTTCGAAGGTAGCGAGTTTCTTCATCTTCTTCCAGGTTCTCGCTATAGGCTTTGCCGGCGCAGAGGGTAGCGCGACGTTACACCACTTCCAAAGCGGTTGGGTGCCCGTGATCGTAACGGTCGCGGTCGCCTCCATGCTTCTGGGAAACCTGGTCGCGATCACGCAGACCAGCCTGCGCCGCCTGCTTGCCTATTCCGCCGTTGCCCATGCCGGTTACATGCTGCTCGCCTACGTGGCCCATTCTGAACAAAGTCTTGCGGCGCTCTTATATTACGTCGCGACGTACGCGCTGGCTACGCTTGGTATCTTCGGCATCCTCACTGTTACCGAAAAGCAACTTGGCAGCGACAAGATCTCCGACCTTGCTGGCCTCAGCCGGCGCGCACCCTTCCTCTCCGCTTGCCTCTTCATCTTCGTACTCTCCCTAGCCGGAATTCCCCCGCTGTCGGGATTCTTCGCGAAGTTCCTTCTGTTCACCGCAGTGCTGGCGGTGAGTTCAGGCTCGAAGCTCCTGATCGGCCTGATTATTTTCGCCATTGGCATGAGCGCGGTGTCACTCTATTACTATCTCCGAGTGCTCAAGACTGCGTTCGTCTCCGATCCTCCGACAGATGCCGCACCCATTCAGTCGCCTGTGCTGCTGAAGCTAGTGGTTGGATTGCTGGCGGCTGGCGTTGTCGCCCTGGGTTGCGCCCCAGACCTGATCCTCAATCAGATCCTGAAAGTAATTCACGCCTCGGGGCTCTAATCGCTGCTGTCTTTCAGGCAGTTTCGAGCCGTTGAATGATTGCTCGAACAGCATCAGCATCCACGACATATTGATTACCCATCGACAGTGCTCCGCCTCCAACTTCGGCAGTCGAGCCCTGCTCGCTTGATCTTCGCCGAAGCGAGCCGTGAAAGTGCCGAGCGCGGGTAGCTCGCGAAATCGCGGCAGCATTTTCTAACCGCAATCCTCCACCCACCGCAATCTCAATCCGATCCACGGCCAGCCGAACCAACTCGGCGAGCGCCGAGGATCCAGCGACTACGTCCGGCTTGCCCCCCGCAGTGAGGAGTCGATCCGCCCCAGCGGCAATCACGTCTTCGAGCGCTTGTGGAAGCGACGGGGTGAAGTCGAACGCGCGATGAAACGTCACCTGCATCGGATGCGCAAGCTGAACCAGCCCGCGCGTCCCCTCGACATCTACCCGCCCATCCGGCACCAAAATCCCGAACACCACTCCAGCGGCGCCAAGCTCTTTGCTATGCATAATGTCACGCCGCATCACTTCAACTTCCGACGCCGAGTAGACAAAATCCCCACCGCGCGGCCGAATCAGCACATGCACGGGCAATCCGCTCCGCCCAACCGCATCCAGAATCAGTCCATGGCTTGGAGTAACCCCACCCTCGCTAAGCCCGGAGCATAATTCGATTCGATGCGCCCCGCCCTCTCGCGCCGCGAAGCACGCGTCGATCGTCTCGGCGCACAGTTCAAAGATCATCCCTTGCATCGGCCTAACCTGCCCAGACGGCTGCGGAACAACATCCGTGTTGAGTCACGTGGAAGCCTCGATTCTACCTTTGCACGGTCTGCAAGATCTCCTTCGGGCCTTCCCGCCGAACCCTATTTGAGTGCCATCGCCTTCGCCACCATCGAGGATTTAGCGACTCCCCAGACCTCGATTCCGTGTGGTATCGTCACTCTAACTGAGCGTATCGACACCAAACAATCAAATCGGGGTGGCTTTTCGCTCTTCCAAAACGGCCCGCCAAAATCGCCGGCGGCCGCTAAACATCTGCACCACACGCTCTTCAGCAACAAATCACAGGAGACACGCATGGCTGTTGGAACCACCGGAGACGCAGGCACAATCGTTCGCAGCGAAGCATCCCGGAGCTACGTGCTGCCGATGGTTCTGATGGTGGCACTCTATTTCAGCATCGGCTTCATCACCGCGCTCAACGATATCCTGATTCCGCACTTCAAAGATCTCTTCCATCTGACGAATGTTCTCGCGCTGCTCGTGCAATTTTGTTTCTTCGGCGCCTACTTCGTCATGTCGCTGCCCTGCGGCTGGATCGTCGGCCGAATCGGATACAAGCCCAGCATCATCACCGCGCTCTGTGTCATGTCCGCCGGCCTGTTTCTCTTCGTTCCAGCATCCATCGTCATCTCCTATCCCGTATTCCTGTTCGCGCTCTTCGTCGTGGGCAGCGGCCTCGCGCTGTTGCAGGTCGCGGTCAACCCGTACGTAAGCGTCCTCGGCCCGCCAGACAAGGGCGCCTGGCGAATCAATCTCTGCGGTATCTTCAACTCGTCTGCAACGACCATCGCTCCGCGTGTCGGCGCCATCTTCATCTTCATCGCAGCCGGCGCCAGCACCGCACAACTCGCGCACTCGGTGCGCATGCCCTATGTAATTCTCGGAAGCTTCGCACTGCTCGTCGCGCTCATCACCGCCGCCGTTCCCCTGCCCTCGCTGATCGAGACCAATTCCACCACCATTACCACCCAGGCCGACGGCAGCGCCTGGGGCTTTACCCACCTGCGCTTTGGTGCGCTCGCGATCTTCTCCTCGGTTGGATCCGAGGTCGCCATCGGCAGCATCCTGATCAACTTCCTCGGACAGCCATCGATGGGCGGGTACACCCATGCCGCCGCGGCCACGTTCGTCTCCTTTTACTGGGGAGGCGCGATGGCCGGCCGCATCATCGGCTCCGTCGCGCTGCTCAAGGTCAAGGCCCAGCACGCCCTCTTCGCAGTCGCTACCGCAGCGGCAGTAATGGTGCTGATCACCATCTTTGGTCACGGCGCCGTAGCCAAGTGGGCCATCGTCAGCTGCGGCCTTTTCAACTCCGTGATGTGGCCATGCATCTTCCCGCTGGCGGTCAAGGGCCTTGGCAAATTCACGAGTCAGGGCTCTGGAATTTTGATCACCATGGTGGTCGGTGGAGCGATTGTGCCTGTCCTTCAAGGCTTCCTCGCCGACAAGTTTGGCTATCAGCCAAGCTTCGTAATGGTGCTCCTCTGCTACTCCTACCTGATCTTCTTCTCGACCAGAGGTTACAAGGTTCGTCAGCCTCGCTTCGACTCCCTGCCCAACTACGTTCCGCCTGTTGAGATCTAGTAAGCGACTCGCGCCGCAGTCCAGTCTTCGGTCGATGCGCCGGACAGGCGCGATCATCCGCAGCACGATTCGAAGCAAACTCGCCGGCCTCTAGATCCATCACGGTCGCTGCCGGAGTGCAACCGAGTGCCCCGCAGGCAACTCCTCCAACCATCCCCATTTCTACCCCCAACTCTCAAGCGGGTTCGACTACTTGGGTGCCAAACGCCCAATTTCACCGCTCGGTTGCCCCTGATTCAGCCGGAACTTTGCCTCGATTAGGCCCAAATAACCCAATTCCGCCCCAGGACGGCAGTTTTTTTAACTTATCCTCAATTTCGTTCTTGCAAACCGCATCGAGACAAGGTAGATTTCACTAAATCGTCACACTTTTGAGCAACTCGGCCCCATTTGAACAAAATAGTGTTCGAGAGACCCTAGAGCAACAGTTTGAGTCACAGGCCATTAACTCATGTGTGACGTATCGCACAAGGTTCGCCGCAAGGCTTCGAGAGAGAGCAGACATGACAAGCGAATTTGCATTGCATAAGGAGATCCCAGTGAAGCTGAAATTTTTTCCAAAGTTAATGATGGTCCTAGCCATCTGTTTGGGCACGCTCGTATTTGGAGCGTCATCGCCTGCGTGGGCCCAGCAAGCCGCTGGCTCGATTACCGGAACCGTCATTGACCCCGGCGGCGCCGCCATTCCGAATGCAACCGTCACCGTCCGCGACGCCGATCGCGGTACCGTCTGGACCACCAAGACCAGCAGCGCCGGCTTGTACAACTTCCCACAAATCACCGAGGGCAACGTAGTCGTCAGCGTCGACGCGAATGGCTTCAGCAAAGAGGTTCGCAACGCCTTCTCGCTCTCCGTCAATCAGGTTGCTGAGATTGACTTCAAGATGCAGCTCGGTGCGCTCAACTCTGTCGTCGACGTGAGCGCCGCTCCTCCCCTCCTTCAAACCGTCTCCACTGAAGTCAGCACCGTACTCGACGCCAACACCGTCGGCAATCTCCCGATGGCCTCGCGCGACATCAACCAGCTCACCCTCCTTGTTCCGGGCGCGATCAGCCCCAACATCTTCGCCTTCCAATCCGCACAGAACACCTTCGGCACCGGTCGTCCCTACGTCAACGGCGCGCGTGAGCAGGACAACAACGCCAGCCTCGACGGCATGGACATCAACCAGCCCGATAACAACGACGCGGCTTATGTAGCCAGCCCCGATGCCATCGGAAACTTTCAGGTCATCACCAGCAATGCTCCGGCCGACTACGGCAACTACATCGGCGGTGTCATCGTCGAGACAACCAAGTCCGGTACGAACCGTTTCCATGGAACCGTCTACGAATACTTCCGCAACACCGATCTCAATGCCAATACCTGGCAGAATAAGGCCCAGGCCTTCCTTCTCATCCCTGACACGAACGGTGATGGTGGCTACTACACGGGACCTGCAAACACTCGCCCGGTTCTGCAGTGGAACAACTTCGGTGCCGCCGTCGGTGGCCCGATCATCAAGGACAAGCTGTTCTTCTTCGCCGACGAGACCAACATTGTTAACAACACGCCGAGAACAGCGAACAATAACTCAGTCATCCCGACGGCCTTTCTCGGCGGCGATCTGAGCACACTTTGCACCAGCCAGGGCGCTTCCTTTGTCAATGGCGTTTGCTCCAACCAGGCCCTGCAGCTCTACAGCCCGGTTTATCTCAGTGGCCCACTCGCCGGCCAGGTTGCCCCTGTCGGTTCACGTCAGCCGTTCCTGAACAACCAGGTGCCCATCAACAGCACCGTAGCGGGATCGATGGTCACGTCCTCGCTCTTCAAGGAGCAGTTCGAGCAGCCGACCTATTACACAAGCGGCTATGTGCACAGCTACCAGGGTGATCTCAAAATCGACTGGCAGGCCAGCCCCAAGGATCACATCAATGGCCGTTACACCCAGGCCTACACGATCAGCGAGACCAGCAATGGAACCAACGTCCTGACGCCAAACCTTACGCGTGAATATCCGCTCAAGAACTTCGTCGCCAACTGGGATCACATGATCACCCCATCGCTGGTAAACGAAGTTCGTGCAGGTATGCAGATCTTCCCGGCCAACGATCAGATCTACACCAATGCAACCAGCCAGAACCTGCCAGAGGTATTTGGGCTTCCCGGCGTTCAGGGAACCATCCTGCCTCAGATGAGCTTTGGTTACGGCTTGGTGGGCAGTACCAACGGAGTGGAGATCTTCCACGACACCACGATCGAGGCAGAGGATACCCTCACCTGGACGCACGGCAAGCACTCCATTCATGGCGGGTTTGAGTACTACCACTACATCATGAACGACATCTACGCCGGTAACCAGGGCGCTTCCGGTTCGTTCGGCTTCACTGGTCAATACACCGGCAACGGACTCGTTCCGGGAACCCAGACGGCCATCTCCGGTAGCGCGTTCGCCGACTTCCTGCTCGGCTTGCCCCAGAATGTTCAGCAGGGTGAACCCTTCAACTTCCACCTTCGCAACAGCCTCTTCGCAGCGTTCGTGCAGGACAACTACACGGTGTCTCCCGCGCTCACGCTCAACCTCGGTCTCCGCTACGAGCTCACCACTCCCCGCGGCGATAAGGATGCGGCCAACAACGTCAACTTCGATCTGCTTACCGGAACGCCTCAGATCGGAACCAACTACAAGACCTACACGGGCATCACCAACTTCCAGCCGCGCATTGGCTTTGCGTGGCAGCCTGGATGGATCCCGCGCTTCGTCGTTCGCGGCGCGTACGATATCTCCACCTACATGGAAGGCAATGGCGTCAACAATATGGCGGTCGTCAATCCTCCCAATGTCGAACTGCATAGCGAGACCAACATGGCAGGCGCGGGACTCAACTTTCCAGCAACCACGCTGGATGAAGGCTACCTGCCCTTCGAATCCGCTGCCTGCACCCCGGCACTCTTGCAGGAGTTCGCATCCGAGTGCTTTGCCAGCGGACAAGTTCACGCTACCAATCCGAACCTGCGCCCCGCTGTCGATCAGCAGTTCAGCCTCGCCGTTCAGCAGCAGTTCGCCGCAAACTCCTCCATCACCATCGGCTGGGTAGGAAACAAGGACGACCACATGTCCGACATCTACCTCTACAACCAGAAGCAGATCAACTCGGCAGGCCAGGTTGTTCCCGGTCCTTACATGCAGCCTATCGTGAACGCAGGAGCTCAGGCGCGCTACAACGCGTCCGACGGTATCTCGCGCTATAACGCCTTGGAGCTCATGTTCTCGCAGAAGCAATGGCATGGCCTCGATGTCACGGCCAGCTACACCTGGTCCAAGTGCCAGGCCAACTCCCTCGGCTACTTCGGATCCTACGGTGATGAAGAAGGTGCAGGCGAATCGCAAACCCAGGCTACCCAGAACTTCTTCCAGAACGAGTACGATCCGAAGGCTGACTACGGTCGCTGCACCATCGACGTCGCGCAGTATTTCGTAGCCTACGGCGTGTATGACTTGCCCTTCGGCCGCGGAAAGCTCATCGGCAACAACGTCAGCCGCCCGGTCAATGCAGTGATTGGCGGATGGAAGCTTGCTGGTGATGTAACCCTCCACTCCGGCTTCGGCATCACTCCCTTTGCTGGTCAATACGCTGGTGACCAGAATCCGGACTCCGCATCCACACTCACCGGCTCCTATCAACCACGTCCCGACTGCGTACAGAACGTGAGGAGCAGTCAGCCCATGCAGACCGTGCAGATCGGCGGAAGCATTGGCAGAACGGATCTCAACCCTGGAGCAGTAATAGAAGTTGCTAACGTATCCGATGGTGGAACGTTCGGAAACTGCCAGAACGGATCCCTCCGCGGACCCGGCCTCAAGACGGCAGACCTGAACATCACCAAGATGGTCTACTTCACGGATACCTTCAACCTGGCTTTCTCTGCACAGTTCATCAACCTGACCAACACGCCCATCTTCAGCGTGCCGGCCAGCTGGTGGGGTCAGTACAGCTCCTGCGCAGCTTGCAACGGCGTTCGTACCACCGGCCCACTCGGCGGTGGCTCGGGGACAACGGGTCTCTTCGGCCTTGTCGATGGATCGAACCCTGGACGACAAGTTGAGTTCGCTCTCAGACTCAGCTTCTAACCCTCAACCAACACACAGATGCCACCCCACACCGGGGTGGCATTTGTACTTAACGCCAACGAGATTTTCTTCGGGTACATTTGGATGACTGAGGTTTTCATGAAGCAAATCCTTTCCGCGTTGATCGTCTTCAGCAGCATCGGCCTGATCCAACCTGCACACGCGCAGAAAACTGAGTTCTGGATGAGCAACGACGCCACGTCCGTCGCGTCCTTCATGGCGCACAAAGAGAAGATCGACATCCTCTCGCCCACCTGGTACCAAATCGACCAGAACGGCTTTGTCAGCGGCGAGCCGCAGCCAGTCGTCCTGAAGGCCGCCAAGGACGCGCACCTTACCCTCATCCCCCTCTTCGCCCTCTTCAATCCAGAGAAGGCTCATGCCCTATTCAACGATCCCAAAGCCGAGGACGCCCTCATCGCTTCCCTCCTCCGCGAGTGCAAAGACAACGGCTACGATGGCGCTAACCTCGACATCGAAGACGTGATGTGGACCGATCGTGATGGCCTCTCCGCGCTCGTAAAGAAGATTGCCGACGCCCTCCATCAGCAGCACCTGCAAGTGCAGATCGACGTTGTTCCCAACGCGCCCGGACATTCCGGCGAGACTGCCTTCAGCACCTGGATGTTTCAGGAGTGGCGCGGAGCCTACGACCTCAAAGCCCTTGCCGACTCCGTCGACCTCATCTGCCTCATGACCTACGACCAGAACACGCGCTGGACCGAACCCGGTCCGGTCGACGGCTGGATCTGGACCAAACAGAACCTCGACTACGCGCTCAAGTTTGTGCCGAAGAACAAGCTCTCGCTCGGCATCGCCCTCTATGGCTATCACTGGTACACCGGCGAGCCCGGCTTCGACGGCAAGGAACGCATCCCTCACCCCACCGCCGACTACATCTCCTACGCCAACACCATCTATCTCCGCGACACCTACGGCGGCAAGACTCAGTGGGACGACGAAGAACACAGCCCCTGGTTCTTCATCAACCGCGATCAAATGCGCGAGTGGTTCTTCTACACCGACAAACGCGCCTTCATGGATCGCTTCGACCTCGCGAAGAAGTCTGGTCTGCAAGGCGTCTGCGCCTGGGTGCTCGGCGAAGAAGATCCAGCAATATGGGATGCGATCGCCGCCAGGCGTTAGCGCGAAGTTAGCTGGGACGTTGCACTCCGTTTCCGATGTCCATTGCTTACTTCGGGCGGTGAGCCCAATTTGCGGACGCCGTCACCAGTGGAGTTGAAGCAGGGGCACGGCCAACCAGGTGATAGTATTCCCGTATCCCTCCAGAGCTGTTTTCACCGACCCCTGCATGCACCGCGGCACGCCGCGCACCTACGTTTAAGGAAAATATTCATGATTGGCTTACCAAAATCGACGACCCTACGTGGCCGTACGTCGTTCGCGCACACCGCAGTAACGCTTGCCCTCGCAGCGCTGACCCTCCCTTCCGGAATCGCGGCCAACGCCTGCACGCGCGCCGTGTATCTTGGATCCGACAACGTCGTCATCACCGGCCGCTCGATGGACTGGGCGGAAGACGTCTACTCCAACGCCTGGGTCTTTCCCCGCGGCATGGCACGCGACGGCGCGACCGGCGCGAACACCATCAAGTGGACCTCCAAGTATGGCAGCCTGGTCGTCTCCGGCTACGATGCCGGGACCGCGGACGGCATGAATGAGAAGGGGCTCGTTGCCAACGTCCTCTACCTGGCCGAATCCTATTACGGCACGCCCCAACCCGGCAAGCCCACCCTCTCGATCATGGCCTGGGGACAATATGCTCTCGACAACTACAGCACCGTCGCCGAGACCGTCGAAGCCTTGCGCGCTGAACCGTTCGTTGTCATCGCTCCCATGCTGCCCAACGGTAAGGGCGCACAGCTTCACCTCGCCGTCTCCGATCCCACTGGCGACTCTGCCATCTTCGAATACCTCGGCGGCAAGCTCGTCATCCACCACGACCGGAAGTACCAGGTCATGACCAACTCGCCCAGCTTCGACGATCAGCTGGCGATTGCGACGTACTGGAACGGTGTAAACCCGCTCGCTTTTCTGCCGGGCTCCATCAGCGCGGCCGATCGCTTCGTCCGCGCTTCGTTCCTCATCAACGCCATTCCGAAGCAAGCTGATCCGCACACCCTCAAAGCGGTGCCGGGCGGCACCTACGAGAATCAGGCCGTAGCCGCGGTGCTTGGCGTTATGCGCTCCGTCAGCACACCCCTCGGCATCTCGCAGCCTGACAAGCCCAACCTCGCCTCCACCCTTTGGCGCACGGCCTATGATCAGAAGGGTATGGTCTTTTATTTTGACTCTGCCACTAGCCCCAATGCCTTTTGGGTTCCCTTCGCCGACCTCGACTTCAAAGAGGGTGCGCCGGTCAAGAAGCTCACGATGGCAGGCGGCAAGGTCTACGCGGGCGACGCCTCCAGCAAATTCGAGAAGGCAACGCCGTTCGTCTTCGGAGCAGGACACTAGAGCATAGCCAGGCCCACATCAAGCCTTCATGAAAAAGCCCTCTCACGCGAGGGGGCTTTTCTCCGCCAACAATTTGCGAGCGCTACTCCACCAGTCGCCCGCGGAAGATCGTCCCCGTGTGATCGCCCGCCTCATCGAACACATTGAAATTCGCAGGTGTGCCCGGCGCCATCGTCGAAAGCTGTGACATACCCATCATCCGCGCTGGATTGCGCGAAGCCAATCGCACCGCCGCACCCAGCGATGTCCCGGTGAACTTCTGCACGTTCGCGACCGCCTGGTCCATCGTCAACACGCTGCCAGCCAGCGTCTCGCCCGACAGGCACACACCGTCCTTCACCACCACCTCAAAATCTCCCAGCGTGTACGTCCCATCCGGCACACCCGTCGCCGACATCCCATCGGTCACAAGAATCGCCCGCTCTTCCCCTTTGATCTTCAGCCACAGCCGGATGATCGCCGGATCCACATGCACGCCGTCGCAGATCGCCTCGGCATAAATATCGTCGCGATCTAAAATCGTTCCCACAATTCCCGGCTCGCGATGATCAATGGGCCGCATCGCGTTGAACAGATGCGTAGAACTCGTTGCACCCGCCGCAATCGACGCCAGCGTCTCCTCCGACGTCGCCGTGCTATGCCCCATCGTCACGCGCACACCCGCCGCCGTCGCGTGCTGAATCAGTTCCAGCGCATGCGGCAGTTCAGGCGCCAGCGTCATCAACCGGATGTGACCTCGAGCCGCAGCCTGAAAGCGATCGAACAGCTCGAGATTCGGTTCGCGAATGCTGACCTCGGGATGCACGCCACGCTTTCCATGCGACACAAACGGCCCTTCCAAATGGATCCCAACCGGCACCGCGACAGGAGCGCCCGCGGCACCCTCAGCCGGATGCTCGATCACATTGGCCAGCCGCTCCAACGCCTTTAGCGTCAGATCCAGCGGCGCCGTCACCGTTGTCGGCAAGTAGTTTGCAACGCCGCGCGTTACCAGGAACCGCCCGACCTCCGCAATGCCAGCCGCATCCGATGCCATGAAGTCGAACGATCGCGCTCCATGCACGTGTATATCGAAGAAGGCTGCCGTCAGTGTTTCCGTCGATCCATTCGCATCTCCGGCCTCAATGCGAACGATCTTCCCGTCCTCCACCGATATCACCGGGTACTCAATCTCTCCCGTGTCGGTGATCAATCTACGTGCAGTAATTGTCGTCAGCATCGATTTCCATTCTTCTTCTTACTTGCCATGCTCAAGCCCGATCCATCGCCTTCTTCGCAACCCATCCACACCAAGAACGTATGCACTCTACTATCACAAACTTATGCTCGATCCGTGTGATGCCCTCGCCAAAACGCGCTTAGCGACACCTCGGAGTTACCTTCGCTCATGGCACACAAACAGGGCCCCACGCGGCTTCCAGACGAGTCGTCGCGCATAAAAAGTTCTTGCCCACACCAGACGGAGTGTGTTCTTGTAGTACACGATAGCTCAGAACTTTGCTCACTTCAATAGAAAACAATCACTTTGGCCGGAGAAAGTCCTCTCACATGATCGAACGAATCCAAACGGCATCCCGGCCCAACCACTTTCGATCCGCTTTCTCTATAGCCGCCATCTTCTGCGCGTTCCTCGCCTCCTCTCTCCTCCTTTCCGCGCAATCCATTACGTCCGTCGGCGGCCCCGCGTTGTCTCCGCAGCCAAAGGAGATTCAGCCCGGCACGTTGATCTCCGTTCACTCTGCCTCCGTCCTCGTTCCCGGTGCCGATCCCGACGACCTCTTCACCGCGCAAAACCTCACCCAATCCCTCACCCAGTCCCTCACCCAAAGCGGCCTCAGCATCGGCTCCGCCTCCGACCTAACCATCCACCTCCTGCGCGCCGACTCCGCACAAGCCCTCCAGCTTCTATCCTCCAACCACCTCGCCTTCGACGCCCCCATGCACGACGAAGGCTACGTCCTCCTCTCGCAAAAAAATCCCACCGGCGGCGAGACCGTCGACATCATCGCCCAATCCTCCGCCGGCATCTTCTACGGCGCGCAAACCCTGAAGCAATTAATCGAGCCCTCCACAACCGGCCCACAGATCTGGTCCGCCACCATCCGCGACTGGCCCGCCATGAAGTACCGCGGTCAGCACGACGACCTCTCCCGCGGCCCCTTCCCCACCCTCGCCTTCCAGAAGCATCAGCTTGAAATCTTCGCCGCGCACAAGATCAATCTCTACTCACCCTACTTCGAGAGCAATCTCGAATACTCCGCCGATCCCCTCGCCGCGCCTCCCGGCGGAGCCCTCACTCGCGATGAAGCCAAGGAGCTCGTAGCCTTCGCCACACCGCTCCACATCATGATCGTTCCCGAGCAGGAAGCCTTCGGCCACGTCCACCACGTCCTGCAATTCGAGAAATACGCCAACGTAGCCGAGACCCCGCACGGCAACGTCATCGCTCCCGGCCAGCCCGCATCCCTCCCGCTCATCGTCAGCTGGTTCACGCAGATTGCCACCGACTTCCCCAGCCCCTTCCTGCACATCGGCGCCGACGAAACTGGCGACCTCGGCCTCGGCCGCAGCCAGCCCGACGTCGCCAAGCGCGGCCTCGGCCCCGTTTACGCCGACTTCCTCGCCTCTATCCACACCGCCCTCGCCCCCCTCCATCGCCGCCTCATCTTCTGGGGCGACATCGGCGACTCCGACCCCTCCGCCATCCCTGGCATCCCCAAAGACATGATCGCGATCCCCTGGGTTTACGGTCACAAAGACAGCTATGACAACGACATTCTTCCCTTCAAGAAGCAGGGCCTCGAAACCTGGGTTGCGCCCGGCGATTCCAACTGGCGCCAGGTCTATCCCGTCGAAAAAACTGCGCTCGACAATATCTCCGGCTTCATCGCGGCGGGTCAGCGACTCGGCAGCATCGGCGAGCTCACCACCATCTGGAATGACGATGGCGAAGGCCTCTACAACCAGGATTGGTTTGGCACGCTCTTCGGAGCCGCCGCCGGCTGGCAGTCCGGCAAAGCAGACGCCGCGCCCTACGAAGCATCCTTCGGCCCGAGCTTTTACGGCGATACATCCGGTCGTATCAACCAGGCAATGGCCGAGATCATCGCCGCCGAAGACCTCATCGACGTAAGCAACGACACCTTCTGGCTCGACCCCTGGAGCCCGGCCGGCATCGCCAAGGCCGACAAGCTTCGCCCAAATCTCTCCGCCGCGCGCCTCCATGCTGAGCACGCCATCGAGCTCATCGAAACCGCGCTCGCCACCGACCCGTCTCTCCGCGAAAAAGATTCTCTCCGCGCCATGGAACTCGGTGCCCGCCGCATCGACTTCATCGGCCTCAAATTCCAGCTCTCCGATGAGATGCGCGACCTCTACGGCCAGGCCTACGCCCTGCAGCACGATCGCAAGAAAGATTCCACCACCGAAAACCTGCTCTACAACATCAGCAGCATGAACGGCCGCTGCCAGGATCTGCGCGACGGTTTCTCTCTGCTGAAGAATCTCTACCGCGAAAGCTGGCTCGCCGAGAATCGTCCCTACTGGCTAGACAACGTGCTCGTCCGCTACGACCTCCAAACCCAGCTCTGGCAGAAACGCGGCGAAACCATCAATGCCGTCATCGAAGACTTCTACACCACCCGGACCCTTCCACCCGCAGCGCAACTCGGAATCCCCGCACCCACCACAAAGCCCTGAGCCCATTATGAACCGACGCAAATTCATGGCCGTCTCCGTGTTACTCGCAGGCCCGTCCATCCTGGACCCGCGCGCAGGATTCGCGATGTCGCGCGCCCTATGGCCCGGCCCGCAGCTTTCAGACGCGCAGCTTACCGCACTGCTCCACGGTTGGCTCGACGCCTTCAACGCCGATGATGCAACGTCCTATCGCACGTTCATTGCGAAATATCTTCCCGACGGCTTGCCCTACCTTGACGACGACTTAGCCGTGCGTGATGCCTCTGGCGGCCTCGATCTTCTTCGCACGGAGCTCACGTCTCCGAATCAAATCACGGGCTGGGTAAAGGACCGCAGCTGGGATCGATTCTCCAGGGTCATCTTGACGGCCAAGGATTCCGGTCACCTTTCCGACATTGGATTTCGTGGCGCACCGGCTCCCCCAAATTTCTCCATCCCGCGCCTCAGCGCACCCGATGCAGTGAGCGCCTTTGACTCCAGGCTGCACACCGAAGCCGCAGCCGGACGATTCTCAGGCGCTGTTCTCGTTGCGAAGAACGATCGCCTTCTTTATCAGCAAGGTTTTGGGATGACGAACATTGCAGATAAGACGAGCATCAATCCGCAGACACGCTTCTGCATTGGATCGATGGGAAAGATGTTTACCGCAGTGGCGATCCTTCAGTTGGTACAGCAAAAGAAAATCGCACTCGCCGACACCATCGCACGTTATCTGCCCGATTACCCGAACGATTCCTTGGCGAAGAAGGTAACTATCGAGCAGCTGCTGGCACATACCGGAGGCACCGGCGACATCTTCGGCCCCAAGTACGACGGCCACGCACAAGACTTCCAATCCCCCGCAAAGTTCATCGCCCTCTACGGCAAGCGCGATCTCGCCTTCGAGCCCGGATCGAAGTGGTACTACAGCAACTATGGCTATGTGCTTCTCGGTGCCATCCTTGAAGCCGTCACCGGTCAGACCTTCGACACTTATTACGCCGAAAATATCTTCCACACCGCCGGCATGCACTCCACCTCGCAGCTGCCGTCCCCTAATGCCGTGCCCTACGCAGGATCCTTAGCAACCG
>Ga0302302_1000282_pt1 | contig 30666 bp, 25 predicted proteins | sample III_Palsa_E1_3_FD_198766 | JGI IMG/M metagenome (GOLD analysis project Ga0302302, IMG submission 198766) | Peat permafrost microbial communities from Stordalen Mire near Abisko, Sweden - III_Palsa_E1_3 | ecosystem: Environmental > Terrestrial > Soil > Palsa > Peat permafrost | place: Sweden...
CGCCGCCGACCGCAGCATCGACGGCCCACCAATATCAATGTTCTCGATCAGCTCCGGCGTCGTCACACCCGCCCGCGCCGCCGTCTTCTCAAACGCATAAAGATTCACCACCACCATATCGATCGGCTTGATGCCATGTTCCTCGACCGCCGCCACATGCTCCGGCATATCCCGCCGATGCAGAATCCCGCCATGCACCCCCGGATGCAGCGTCTTCACCCGCCCATCCAGCATCTCCGGGAACCCCGTCAGCTCGGCCACATCCAGCACCTTCAGCCCCGCCTCGCGCAGCGCCTTAGCTGTCCCGCCGGTCGAAACCAGCTCCACGCCCAGCCCCGCCAGCACACCCGCAAACTCCACCAACCCCGTCTTATCCGTCACCGACAACAACGCACGCTTTACCGTCTTCAAATCGCTCATATTCCTAAAATTTTACGCTGTACCGCTGTGGACTCCCACACCCGCGCCATCCGCGTCTGCTCCGCAAGCTATACAGGCTAAAATAGAGCGGTATGCACGATTTAGCCTTTGTGCGGGCCAACCTCCCGCAAGTTGAAGAAAAACTCCGTCGGCGCGGTGTAGACCCGGGCCTCCTCAAGGGATTTTCGGATCTGGACACAGCACGGCGCTCGGCCATCACGGAAGCCGAAGGCCTAAAGGCGAAGCGCAACGCGTACTCTGCGGAAGTGGCGCGGCTCATGCGGGAAGGCAAAGGAGACCCCGAAGTTATTGGCGTCCATTCCTACGCACTCAAGCAGCAGGCCGAAGCCGTTGAGGCCAGAGCTGCGGCCGCCGACCTCAAGTTGCGCGAGCTACTCGAGTCGCTCCCCAACCTCCCCCACGACTCCGTCCCCGCCGGCACCTCCGAGCACGACAACGTCGTCCAGAAGACCTGGGGCACCATCCCCACCTTCGACTTCCCTGCCAAGCCCCACTGGGAAATCGGCGAAGCTCTCGGCATCCTCGACTTCGAGCGCGCCGCCAAAATCTCCGGCGCCCGCTTCGTCCTGCAGCTAGGCTCCGGCGCCCGCCTCGAGCGCGCCCTCGCCAACTTCATGCTCGACCTCCACACCCGCGAGCACGGCTACGTAGAGGCCCTTCCGCCCAGCCTCGTCAATTCGAAATCCCTGTACGGCACCGGCCAGCTCCCCAAGTTCGCCGAAGACCTCTTTCACGCCGACGACAAAGGCCCCTACGTCCCCGGCCAACTCCAGGACAGCGACCACTGGCTCATCCCCACCGCCGAAGTCCCCGTCACGAACATCTTCCGCGACGAAACCATCGACCTCGCCAACGGCCCCATATCCTTCACCGCCTACACCTCCTGCTACCGCTCCGAAGCCGGCTCGCACGGCAAGGACACCCGCGGCATGATCCGCCAGCACCAGTTCCAAAAAGTCGAGCTGGTCAAGTTCGCCACGCCCGAAACCAGCTACGCCGAGCACGAGGCCCTCACCCACCACGCCGAAACCATCCTCGAGCGCCTCGGCCTTCCCTACCGCCGCATGCTCCTTTGCACCGGCGACATGGGCTTCAGCGCCGCCAAGACCTACGACCTCGAAGTCTGGCTACCCGGCCAGCAGACCTACCGCGAAATCTCCTCCTGCTCCAACTTCGAAAGCTTCCAGGCCCGCCGCGCCAACATCCGCTACAAGCCCGAAGGCGCCAAGAAAGCCGAGTTCGTCCATACCCTCAACGGCAGCGGCCTCGCCGTCGGCCGCACCTACCTCGCCATCCTCGAAAACTATCAACAAGCCGACGGTTCCGTCCGCATTCCCGAAGCCCTTCAGCCCTACATGAATGGCGAAACCGTCATCCGTAAACAATCCTTCGGACGTGCCCTATGAATACACTGAAGAGCTACTTCTTCTGGACCTATGAGCGCGGCAGCTTTCACTACGACGTGATGGTCACCCTCATCCTGCTCTTCCTCTTCGTCTCCCCACGCTTCATCGACTTCCAGGACAAACCCGTTCCGGAGGTTCCCATGCAAAAGAGCGAGGTCCTGGTCAGGGCCGCGCGCAGCGCCACCGGAGAGCCCCAGTTCGTCTACGAGGTTCGCGTCGACGACCTCCACGGCGCAAAGACCGACACCGAAATTCGCGACGCCATCCTCAAGGTCGTCGAGCCCATCGCCGGCGCCGTCACTCTCCAGAAATACACCCCGGTCGCCGACCCCAAGGGCCACGTCATCGCCTACGACGCCACGGTCGTCCGCTGAAACTATCCACCCCACGGGCCACATTTTTCCAGAATCTCCATCTAAATAAGCTTGTGTAGGAGCCTGATTCAATGAAGCACGTCCGTATCCTTTTCGCCGCCGCCCTCACCCTCAGCGCCGCCGGAAACGCCTATTCCCAAGCCCCCTCTCCCCAGCTCACCTACGTCCTCAAGCAACTCGACACCGCCAGCGCCAAATTCCAGCGCGCGACCGCCGACTTCCAATGGGACTACTACGAAAAGATCGTCCACGATACCACCACCCAAAAGGGCTCCATCTACTTCGAGCGCAACAAAGGCGCCACAGACATGGGCGCCATCGTAGTCGACCCCAACGCCGGCCCAAAAACCAAGCCCATTAAAGTGATCCAGTACGACGCCGGCATCGTCCAGATGTTTGACACCGGCGTCGACCAGCTCACAGTCATCCATCAAACCAACAACCAGGCCGAGATTGAAAGCTTCCTCACCCTCGGCTTCGGCGGCAGCGGCACCGACCTCGTCCGCGCCTGGAACATCACCGACATGGGCCCCGAAACCCTCACCGACAACGGTCAACCCGTCAAGGTTGAGAAGCTTGACCTCGTCGGCAAGGACGCCGACGCGCGCAAAAACTTCACCCACATTACCGTATGGGTCGACCCCACCCACGCCGTCTCACTCAAGCAGATCTTCTACACCACCAGCGGCGACTACCGCACCGCCACCTACACCAACATCAAGGTCAACGGCAACGTTCACAAAGACCAGTTCGCCATCAAGAAGGATAAGAACACCACCGTCGTGAATCACTAGCCACGATGGTGAACAACGCCTCCCGCGATCGAATGATGCTCGCCAAATACCTTAGCAAACGCAAAACTCCCGAGTAGGATCACCGCCGGAAAACACTCCAGCGTATACCGCGGCTCCGAGTTATCCAGCGTGAGCAGCAGCAAGCATCGCAGCGCAACAAACCCCAGCATCGCGTACACCACCGCAGCCCGCCCACCCCACCAACTTATCTTCCATCGCAACAGCCCCACCACAGCCAGCGCCAGATACGCCGCATTCACCAGCGCATACGCAATCTCCTCCGCACTCTTCCAAGGATGCGCTCGCACCGCCCACCAGTCCACCGGCATCGTCGTCAACTCAAGCCGAGGACGCAGCCACATATCCGCCTCCCGCGCCACCGGCAGCACCAAGTAATACCGCAGCGGATGGTCTGCAATCCGCTCCGCCGCAATCTGCGCAAACGCCGCATCAAACTCCGGCGTTGCCGAAACAACCTTGTTGTACCGCTCAAACAAATCCCGCGTCTGCTCCTTCTGCTCCTCCGTATCGAACGCCCGCCCCGGCAGATCCTCCAACCTCATCCGCGTGTCGTCATAGTTCCAATAGATGTCGTAGCTAGCCTTGTAATCGACAGCCCACGTCCGAAACCAGCGCTGAAACCCAAACGGCACCGCCTCGTCCGGATCATTCGCATACCTCGGCGCGAGCGGCTGGAACACGTGAAACATCCGCCAGTTCCGCGCCGCCCACAACGACAGCGGCATCACCACGAGCAGCGCAACCACCACCGCGGGCGCCACCCCCAACCGCCGCCGCAGCCCCACACCCACCATCACCGCCAAAATCGCTGCCACCAGAATCCCCTGGTCCGGCCGCAGCAGCACCGCCCCCGAAAGCGCGCACCCCAACACCACAACCCATCCCCACGCCTTCCCCTCAGCCTCCCATCGCTCCAGCGCAACCAACGCCACCACGACACAAAACACGCTCAGCGTCTCCGCCAGCACCACCACCGAATAGTTCGCCGTAAATGGGCAAAGCGCCGCCAGCCACACCGCCGCCAGCCCCGCCCGCCGTCCCGCCAACCTCCGCGCCAGCACTCCCAGCAGCGCACACCCGGCCAGGTCCACCACCATCTGCACGCCCACCACCGCTGCATAATTCCCCGCGCCAAACACCACAAAGCAAGCCGCAAGAAACAGCGGATACCCCGGCAGCCGGATCAGCGTAGGCTGGATCACCGCGCCCGAAAATCCATACACATGATGTGCGACCATATTGTGTGCAAGGTCGCCATACATCAACGCGTCGCCGGCCACCGTCGGCTTCAGCCAGAAAAACAGCAGCTGCAGCAACGCCCCGGCCACCAGCGCCGCGCCCCACCCGTACCCAGCTCGCCTCGTCTCCATTTCTCTGCATCATACGAGCCACCACCGCCCGCCGTCCCCCATCTCCACAGCCCGGGTAGTATCATGGCCACTACACCCTTCTATCGATGAGCAAACAAGTCTTCTACGATCCGCAACGCAAACGCTGGAAGCGACTGCGGCGAATATTCGACGTGCTCGCTCTCCTCGGCGCCCTCGTCGGCATCATCTTCATCGTCGGCCTCGTCCGCATGAAGCCTATGCAGGGCCTCGACCTCCGCTCCGCCACCAGGCGTTATCGCGCGCTCTCGAACCCCCCTGCGCTTGAGCTCACCTCCCGCGAAAAACTCAATCGCTCCGCCCATCGCAAGACCGACCTCAAGCCCTCCGACGTCACCCTCAACGAGGGCGAGGGCCTGCGCGCCGCCTTCTACACCGACCTCGACCCCGCCAGCTATGCTTCCTTCAAGGCCCACGTCAAGCAAATCGACATCCTCTTTCCCGAGTGGCTGCACGTCCTCTCCCCCGACGGCTCGCTCACCGCATTTACCTCCGACAACACGCCCTTCGCCGTCATCGATTCCGCCGGCGTTCACGGCGTCGACCGTGAGAACAAGATCCTCCGCACCATCCAGGCCGCCCGCGAAGACACTGAAATCTTCCCGATGGTCAACAATTTCAGTCCTGTAACGGGCGCCTTCAACCCCAACGTCGAGCAGTTCCTTCTCAGTCCCACTGCCCGCGCCAAATTCGTTCAGCAGGTCGACCAGTTCCTCGCCACCAACACCCGCTATCGTGGCCTCACACTCAGTTTCCAGGCCCTTCCCCCGGACGCTCAGGACGCCTACAGCCTCCTCGCCCAAGCCCTCTACACCGACTTTCAGCAGCACAACCTGCGCCTCTACATTGAAGTTCCCATCGACCCCGGCAAGCTCGACCTAAAGTTCCTCGCCGCTCACTCCGACGGCCTCGTCCTGATGAACTATGGGCAGCACCAGAACGGCACCGTCGCCGGTCCCGTCGCAGGTCAGGATTGGTTTGAGAACAACCTCCGCGACATCATGAAGCTCGTCCCGCGGCAGAAGATCATCTGCTCCATCGGCGGCTACGGCTACGACTGGTCCGCACCGCTCCCCGCGCCCGACCAAAAGCCGCAACCGCCCAATCCCGACACCACTGACGCCACCATCCTCTCCACCCAGGAAGCCTGGCAGGCCGCCTCAGACGCCGACGCCAAGATCACGCTCGACGACTCCCTCAATCCCCACTTCGCCTACGATGACGTCGACGCCGGCCAGCAGCACACCGTCTGGTTTCTCGACGCCGTCACCGCCGTCAACCAGATGCGCGTTGCCCGCGCCCTCGGCATAGAAACCTTCGCCCTCCAGCGCCTCGGCCTTGAGGACGATTCCCTCTGGAAGATCTGGGACAAGCCCCTCCAGTCCGATCCCGTCAAAGCCCTCGCCGAGGTCTCGCCCGGACAGGACGTCGACACCGAAGGCGATGGCGACATCCTGCGCGTCACCAGCCTCCCCCAAAATGGCCATCGCACCCTCGCCATGGACGACGACCCCACCATCCCCAAGCCCTACCTCAGCGTCGTCTCCGAGTCGATGGACTCCTACCCCCTCCCCTACACCCTCTCCCAGTACGGCTACCACCCAAAGAAAGTCGCCATCAGCTTCGACGACGGCCCTGATCCCGAGTGGACCCCAAAGATCATAGCCATCCTCAAGCAGTACCACGTCGTCGGCACGTTCTTCATGATCGGCGAAGTCGCCCAGGACAACATCGGCCTCATGAAGCGCGTCTATCGCGACGGCAACGAAATCGGCAATCATACCTACACCCATCCCGACATCTCCGAAATCTCGCAGCGCCAGGTCGACCTCCAGCTCAATCTCACCGAGCGCCTCTTCGCCGCCGAGCTGGGCGTCCAGCCCGTCTACTTCCGCCCGCCCTACTCCATCGATCAGGAGCCCGACACCAACGACCAGGCCGCCCCCATCGAGGCCATCCAGCACCTCGGCTACGTCATCGTCGGCGACAAGATCGATACCAACGACTGGGATGAGCATCCCCGCAAGTCGCCGCAGGAAATCGTCGACAGCGTCTTCAGCCAAATCGCCCTCTTCGATACCAAAACCTGGATGCGCGGCTCCATCATCCTCATGCACGATGGCGGCGGCGATCGCTCTGCCACCGTCGCTGCCCTGCCCGTCCTCATCAACGCCCTCCGCGCCCACGGCTACGAAATCGTTCCCGTCTCCGAACTCATTGGCAAATCCCGCGCCGAAGTCATGCCCCCCATCAAGGGTCGCCAGCGCTACTACGCCTTCGTCGACGCCATCGCCTTCGCTCTCATCTCCTTCTTCAATCACTTCGTCATCAGCGTCTTCTTCATCGGCGACGTCCTGATGAGTGGCCGACTCATCATCATCGGCATCTGTGCCGTCATCGACCGCTTCCGTAAGCGCAAGGACTATTCCACCCCCGACTATCAGCCGCGCGTCGCCGTCCTCATCCCCGCCTACAACGAAGAGAAGGTCATCGCCCGCACCATTCGCTCCGTGCTGATGTCGAACTACAAAAACATCCGCATCATCGTCATCGACGACGGCTCCTCCGACAACACCTTCAAGATCGCCTCCGAAACCTACGCCAAAGAAATCGAAGCCGGCCGCGTCACCGTCCTCACCAAGCCCAACGGCGGCAAGGCCGACGCTCTCAACTTCGCGCTCTCCCAAACCGACGAAGAGATTTACGTAGGCATCGATGCAGACGGAGTCATCGCCCACGACGCCATCTCGCGCCTCGTCTGCCACTTCGCCAACCCCCACATCGGCGCCGTCGCCGGCAATGCCAAGGTCGGCAACCGCGTCAATCTCTGGACCCGCTGGCAAGCTCTCGAGTACATCACGAGCCAAAACTTCGAGCGCCGCGCCCTCGACCTCTTCGACGTCGTCATGGTCGTTCCCGGAGCCATCGGCGCCTGGCGAACCTCAGCCGTTAAGGCCGGCGGCTGCTATCACCCGGACACCGTAGCCGAGGACGCCGACCTCACCATGAACCTCCTCGAGCAGGGCTACGCCGTCATCTACGAAGACCAGGCCCTCGCCTTCACCGAAGCTCCCGCCTCTGCCAACAGCCTCGCCCGCCAGCGCTTCCGCTGGTCCTTCGGCATCCTGCAGGCAGTCTTCAAACACCGCGGCGCCATCGTCCACCGCCGCGCCATGGGCCTCTTCGCGCTACCCAACATCGTCGTCTTCCAAATCCTTCTGCCCCTCGTCTCCCCGCTCATCGACTTCATGTTTGTCGCCGGCGTCATCCACTATTTCATCGACAAGCACTTCCACCCCGACACCACCAGCTCCGCCGACCTCTACAAGCTCATCACGTTCTTCGCCGCCTTCCTGCTCATCGATTTCGCGGCCTCCGCCCTCGCCTTCATGCTCGAGCGCAAACACCCCGCCAGCAAGGGCGACGCCTGGCTGCTCGTCCACATCTGGATCCAGCGCTTCACCTACCGCCAGCTCTTTTCCTGGGTCCTCATCCGCACCGTCAAGCGCGCCATCGACGGCAAAAGTTTCAGCTGGGACAAGCTAGAGCGCACCGGCAAAATGTCCAAAGCCGCCGACGCCTCCACCCTCAGCTAACTCTGATCGTGCAGCTGGTCGAGTCCCGATTCGTGTCGACGCGACGGACCTGGAAGCCATCCAACTCCACTCTGATTCATCTTCAAAGGGAAACCCCATGCCTATCTTCGACAGGCTTCTCGCCAAGCCATTTCATTCAGCCGCACACCCACCTCAACGATTCCTCGTGACTTTTTTCCTTACCCTCCTCTCTGCAAGTGCGGCCATCGCGCAGCTCCCAGCGAAAGTGCCCGCCAAATCAAAGAGCGTCACGCCGGTAATCAAAGAAGAGTTGATCTTCAAGAACGGCGATCGGCTTACCGGAACCCTATCGAATTCCACTGGGGAAGCTATCAAGTTCAAGAGCGATCTCGCGGGCGAGGTCACCGTGCTCTGGAGCAATGTCAAGGAATTGAAATCGAACCGCGATTTCGCGGTCATTCCGAAAACCATCAAAGATTCGCGAAACAGCGCAGCCGTGCCTCAAGGTGCAATCAAGATTGAAGAGAAGAGCATAGAGATCACTCCAGTCGCCCCTGATCAGTCGATTGCCGACAAGCTTCCAGGAAAGCAGCCTGAACATGAAATCCCTACAGGCAAATTAATCTCTCCCGTTGTCGTTCCCACGTCCAAAATCGGCTTTGTTGTTGACGACGCCTCCTACCTGAAGGAGATCCACAGGAACATCGATTGGACCTCTGGTTGGGACGGACACATCGCTACAGGCTCTACCGCGATTCTTTCGACGCAGAATAGTTTTACGCTCACCATAGCCGGTGCGCTCAAGCGCTCGGTCCCAACAGTCAGTTGGCTGGACCCAAAGCTTCGGACGCTGATCGACTTCAATCTGAGTGTGGGGAAGGCCACCCAGCCGGGAGACCCGGATACCTTCACCAACGTCTACCATATTGGCGCGGAACGTGACGAATACTTCAACTCTCGCGGCTACTATCTGCAGGTCATTTCCTTCGACCACGATTATTCCCAAGGCCTCACCCTGCAACAGGTCTATGGCGGGGGCGTTGGAGCGACCTTAGCCAAATCATTGAAGCAAGAGTTCGATATCACTGCCGATCTGCATTACGAAGGGCAACAATTTAACGCCACTTCGAATGAGCCGGAACTCGATCGCCACTTAATCGGCTCGTCAATCGCTGAGACGTACTCCAGAAAATGGGGCAAGCTTAACTTCGATGAAAAACTTTCGGCGAACCTTGCATGGAATGATGAAAGCGCCTTCTCCGCCTCCGGTACCACCTCAGCCAGAATGCCCGTCTATAAGAAACTCGGATTTACCGTTTCCGTTATCGATAACTTTCTAAATAGTCCGCAGATCGGCTACCAGAAAAACTCTCTGCAATTCTCGACCGGTTTCGTGTTGACCTTGCACTGATACCGATCAGGAATCTCCAGTTGGCCTCCAAAAGTCGACCATGCAAGGCACCTCCTTGGAGGTCACGTTTTCGGCAAGGAACTCAAACACGCGATCGCCGCCCTGCTGGATCTTCGCTCGAGCCCCATCCCGAGCGCCAGCAGATCCCGAAACCACTCGACCTAGCGTCCGAGGTGGGACACGATCGCAATAACAGCGATAATCAAGACCACCGCCGCATCCGTCCATAACACCTGGGCAGTATCGGATTTCTGTTCTTTGTTCATCCCGGTACTGTACTCAGATTTCAGTTCTTTGGCTCGAACAATTTACGCCGGGGAACCTTACTAATCTACCCTCCCCGCCCCACGCGAAGCCCCTCCTACCCACGAAATCTCCCCACCCACGCGAAGCCTCACGGCGTCCGCGCAGGACCTCGCATAAACTATAAGGATGGCTAACCCGTCCCTCGCACCCTTCCGCAACGAGCCCTTCACCGACTTCTCCACCCCGGACAACAAGCGCGCCATGCTCGACGCCCTCGATCGCGCCCGCGCCGAGCTCGGCAAGATCTACGACCTCACCATGGGCGGCCGCGACCTCCAGACCTCAGAAACCTTCAAGTCCGTAAACCCCGCGAACCCCTCCGAGGTCATCGGCATCCACTTCGCGGCCACCGCCAAGGAAGCGAACGAAGCTGTCGAAGTCGCGCAGCTCGCCTTTACCACCTGGCGCCACGTCCCCGTCGCCGACCGCGTCGCGCTCCTCGTCCGCGCCGCCGACCTCATCCGCCAGCGTCACTTCGACTTCTGCGCCTGGCTCGTCCTCGAAGTCGGCAAGAACTGGGGCGAGGCCGACGCCGACGTAGGCGAGTGCATCGACTTCCTCGAGTTCTACGCCCGCGAAGCCCTGCGCCTCGACGCCGCCACCACCCCCATCCAATTCCCCGGCGAAAAAAATCTCCTCCGCTACGTTCCCCTCGGCGTCGGCGCCGTCATTCCCCCGTGGAACTTCCCGCTCGCCATCATGGCCGGCATGACCACCGCCTCCATCGTCTGCGGCAACACCGTCGTCCTCAAGCCCTCGCCAGACGCCCCCACCATCGCTGCCCGCTTCCTCGCTTTGATGGAAGAAGCCGGCGTCCCTGACGGCGTCATCAACCTCGTCCAGGGCGGCACAGAAGTTGGTCGCACCATCGTCGAGCATGCTCAAGTTCGTTTCATCGCCTTCACCGGCTCCAAGAAAGTCGGCCTCGAAATCCACGAGCGCGCCGCCAAAACGCAGCCCGGCCAGCACTTCCTCAAGCGCACCATCCTCGAGCTAGGCGGCAAGGACACCATCATCGTCGACGCCGACGCCGACCTCGACGCAGCCGTCGACGGCGTCACCGCCTCCGCCTTCGGCTTCAACGGCCAAAAGTGCTCTGCCTGCTCCCGCGCCATCGTCGCCGAACCCATCTACGATACCTTCCTCGACCGCCTCAAAGAGCGCGTCGAAGCTCTCACCCACGGCACTCCCGCCGACAACTTCCAGACCGGCCCCGTCATCAACGAAGTAGCCCGCAAGCGTGTCCTCGACTACATCGCCATCGGCAAATCTGAAGGCCGCCTCATCACCGGCGGCACCGCCGTAGAGACTCCCGGCAACGGTTTCAACGTAGCCCCCACGGTCTTCGCCGACGTAGCTCCCACCGCCCGCATCGCCCAGGAAGAAATCTTCGGACCCGTCCTTGCCATCATCAAATCCTCCAGCTTCGACGAAGCCCTCGACATCGCCAACAACACCGAGTACGGCCTCACCGGCGCCATCTACACCAACTCCCGCGAGAAACTAGATCGCGCCCGCGACGAGTTCCACGTCGGCAACCTCTACTTCAATCGCAAGTGCACCGGCGCCATGGTCGGCGCGCACCCCTTCGGCGGCTTCAACATGAGCGGCACCGACAGCAAAGCCGGCGGCCCCGACTACCTAACCCTCTTCACCCAAGCCAAATCCATAGCCGAAAAACGCTCCTAGACTCTCATCCTAACTAGCTACGCGCTCCGCACCAGCGCCAGCCGTGTAGCCTCCACCACCTCCGCCAGCGCGCGGTGGTGCACCGTGAACAGCGCCAGCTCCAGCCGGTCCGACACGTTCGTCTTCGCGTAAATCGTGCGCAGGTAATTCTTCACCACCTGCTCCTTGGTCCCCAATTGTTGCGCAATCTGTTTGTTCTTCAACCCCTCGCAGAGCAGCGCGACAATCTGCAGTTCCCGCGCGGTCAACCGCTGTGCCGCCTTAACCCCCAGATGGTCAGGCGACACCATCGTCTTCACCACGCCCCGCCGCACATACCGATCGCCTGCCGCAACCGTGTACAGGCAATCAATCAGCTGCGGCGCCGCCATCGAACGCGTCACCATGCCCCGCAGCCGAACACTGATCGAATCATCCACCTCCGCACCCGGCTCCAAAATCATCACCGCCCTACTCCCCGCCTGCTCAATCCGGTCCAGCAGCTTGTGCTGCTCCCACGCAAAGCTCGACGGAAACAGCACAACCGAGCAGCGCAGGTTCGCCACCGCTTCCATCAGCTCTGAAAGCTTGGCGCACTCCGCCACCACCTCCGTCGCCACCTCCGCCGCCAGCACCCGCGCAATGCCCGCGCGATAAATCGCCTGGTTGTCCGCAAGAATTACCTGCATCCGCCAAATCTCCTTCAGTCTCGCGCTCTTCTTCTCGAGCTCTGAAGTCCTTATCGGCAATCCAGCGAAATTCCCGGCATGTATTTTCACGGGACATCGTTCAAGTCCTCAGCAACTTTGTCTCCCAGCTCGCGTTGAAGACAACATCGCCGCTCGCGGCCAGGAGACACGCTGATGAAACGCCCGATCTTAATGCTTGCCCTCTCTTCAACCCTGCTCTTTGCTGCCGTTGGCTGCGCACACCATTACCCACCGCCGCCGCCACCGCCGCCGCCCATGGCCCAGGGCCCAACCTTGGTCCAGCTCGCCGACCGCAATGGATTCCAAACCGGCCGCTCCGATGGCGCCATGGCTGCTGAACGTGGCATGCCCCCGCGCCCCGAACACACTCGCGCCTTCCACGACACGCCCGGCTACGACCCCCAGCTAGGCCCCTTCAACGTCTATCGCAATGCCTTTCGCGACGCCTACCTGCGCGGCTATCAGCGTGGCTACAACCACAACTAGTTTTCCCAGCCCGGTGGTCAGTCAGCAACCCTGGCCACCGGCATTCCTTCTCGCTATCATCGACCCATGTCCGTCCAACCCTTTCACGTCGCCTTCCCCGTCGACGACCTCACCGCCGCCCGCAACTTCTACGCCAACATTCTCGGCTGCCCCGAAGGCCGCTCCTCCGACCACTGGATCGACTTCAACCTCTACGGCCACCAGATCGTCGCGCACCTTAAGCCCACTGCCGCACCCCGCAATCGCAGCGCCGCCGCCGACACCAACTCGGTTGACAACCACGAAGTCCCCATCCCCCACTTCGGCGTCGTCCTCTCTCCCCCCGACTGGAAGCAGCTAGCCGACCGCGTCCGCGCCGCCAACATCCCCTTCGTCATCGAACCCTACACCCGCTTCGAAGGCCAGATCGGCGAACAGTCCACCATGTTCTTCCTCGACCCCGCCGGCAACGCCCTCGAATTCAAATCCTTCGCCGACCTCTCCCAACTCTTCGCCAGATAAGATGCGCCTTAAAAATTATTCAGCGCCAAATACTGGTGGACGAACGCAATCGCCATGCTTCCCTCGCCCACCCCACTCGACACTCGCTTAATCGAGTCATGACGCACGTCCCCCGCGCAGAACACTCCCGGAAGATTCGTCTCCAGCGGAAACGGCGCCCGATCCTGCAGCCCCCACCCCTCCAGATCGCGCCCCGTACACAGATAACCCCCCGAGTCCCTCTGCAGACTTTCCGGCAGCCACGCAGTACTCGCCTTCGCGCCAATCATGATGAACAGCGCATCCACATCGTACGTCCCCATCGTCTCCTCACCCTCCGGCGGACGCGTTCGCACCGTAACCCGCTCCAGGTGGTCCTCCCCCTCGGCCTTCACGACCTCGGTATACGGCACCACGTAAATGTTTTTCTTCGTCGCAATCTGATCGATCAAATACGACGACATCGTGAGCTCGAGCCCCTTACCCCGCACCAGCACCACCACCTTTGCCGCGTAATTGGCAAAGAACACGGCCGCCTGCCCCGCCGAATTTCCGCCGCCCACAATCACCACCCGCTTCCCCACGACGTTGCTCGCCTCGTTGCGCGAAGCCCCATACAGCACGCCGCGCCCCTGGAAGCGCCCCACTCCCTCCGCATCGAGCATCCGCCACTCCACCCCCGTCGCAATCAGCACCACGCACGCCGACACCCTCTGCCCGCCATCCAGCTCCACGCAGTACCGCCCATCCCCCAGCCGCTCGATATGCTCAACGCAGCGCGTCATCGCGATCTCCGCGCCGAACCGCCCCGCCTGCTGCAATGCTCGCTGACTCAGATCTTCACCCGAAATCCCATTCGGAAACCCAAGATAGTTCTCAATCCGCGACGACGTACCCGCCTGCCCGCCCGCCGCCGAACGCTCCACGATCAGCACCTTCAACCCCTCCGACGCGCCATACACCCCCGCCGCCAGCCCCGCCGGCCCTGCCCCCACCACCACCACGTCATAGTCCTCAAACCGCGGCTGCGTCCGAATCCCCAGCGCCTCCGCCACGCTCCGCACCGTCGGCGTCTCCACGCAGTAATGGTTATCCACCACCACCGCCGGCCCGTCATACTCGCCATTCATACACACCGGCATCCGGCTCGCGTCCTTGTCTGCATCAATCCACTCATAGGGAATCCGGTTCGCCGAAAGAAACTGCCGAATCTCCCGGCAGTCATTGTCGTATCGTGTCCCGATCAGCAGCACCCGCGACGTCGGCACCTCTTTCGCAAACCGCTGCACCCTCATCAACCGGTCCGTCATCGTTTGCAAAATCAGCGCGCTGCACGCCGCCGACGACTGCACCATCTCCAGCAGCTGCTGTGCATCGAACCGCGCCACCCGCGCCTTCCCATCGTCGTTCGCCCTAACCCCTGCAAACGACGGCGCGCCCAGCAATATCGGCACCTCTCCGAAGAACTCCCCCGCGTTGTACTCGAAAACATCCTGCGTTCGCCCCAGGATCTCCTTCACCACCACCACCGCCCCCTCCAGCAACACGAAGAAGCTCGCCACCTCGCCCTCGCGAATCAGCCACTCTCCCGGCTGCAGACGCACGTCCGCTGCCCGCGCAGCAAACCGCTGCCGTTCCGTTTCCTCTAAACACGCAAAGATGGGGATGGCCTGTAATTCCGTGGGAGAAATCATAGCTAGATTCTCCCACGTTCTCAGCCTGAATTGTATGAACGACCACCACCGGACGCGTCCCCCCACGCATCCCGCAGCTAATCCGTTGACCCTGCGAAACTAAACCCGAACTATCGCTTCGACTTGCCCTTCGCCTTCACAGCAGCCTTCTTCGCCGCCGGCTTCGCAGCTGGCTTCTTGGAGACATGCTTCGCGACAGGCTTCTTCGCCGCCGGCTTCTTCTTCGCCGCGGGTTTGGCAGCCTTCTTCGCAACCGGCTTTACAACCTTCTTCACGACAACCTTCTTCGCCACGGGCTTGGCAACTGGCTTCTTGGAGACAGGCTTCGCAACCACCTTCTTTGCCGCCGGCTTCGCAGCCTTCTTCCCCACAACCTTCTTCGCCGCCTTCTTCACGACAGCCTTCTTGGCCACAACCTTCTTCGCCGCAACCTTCGCAGCCACCGGAGCAACCTTCTTCAGTACCGGCGCAACCTTCCTGAGTGGCAGCACTGGCTTCGCAGCCGGCAGACCTTTATGCGCAGCAACCGGCGCAGCCTTCGCCGCAACACCCTTAGCCTTAGCCTCAACCGGCGGGTTCTCTACCCGCACGACCTCGTCCTCAGCGGACACATCGATATCCTCAGCAGCAGCCGCAGCCTTCTTCCCGCGCGGCTTCGGCACCTTCGCCTCTCGCTTCACCGCACGCCGCCGCATGTTGACCGGCGGTGGTGGCGCCGGCGGAGAGAACGGCTCAAGGAACGCCCGTGCCGCTTCCGGTGTATCCAGCTTCGAATCCATCACCGCAAAGAACAACTTCTCTACCAGCTCGTGATAGCCAGGCAGAGCCGGCGTAATCCGCATCTCCTGCATCAGCTGGTATGGAATCTTCAGCCGAGCCTGCGACCAGTCATTGAAGAACGCCTCAAACCGAGCCTTCAGCGGAGCGCTTTTGGTCGTATGCGCCAGCCACAATACCGCCTCTGGCCGAGCCGCAAACAGCATCTTCCACGCATCCGAAGGCGCAGCCGCCGCCTTACTCGTAAACAGTGTCGCGAACTCCTTGGTATCCGCCTCGAGCGCAGGAATCTGCTCCGCAAATCCGGGCCGCGCAAATTTCTTCTTCAGCTCCGACACTTCCTTCGGCGCGAGCTTCGCCGTCAACAGCGGGAAATACGCAGCCGAAGGATCCGGATAGATCCCCATCGACTCCAGCCGCCCAATCGTGTCGCGCAGCTTGTCCAGTTCCCCCTCGTTCACCTTCGCCGACGTCCACGCCGGGAACAGCACCTTCGCCCAGCCCTCAGCCTCCAGGCGCTTCAGCACCCGCAGCGGATCTTCCTCGTGGAAGACCTCTTCCAGCTCATAGTGGTGCAGCGTCGTGCTCAGCGCCGCAATCGCGTTGTCGCCCTTCGCATTCTCATACCGCTGCCGAGTCTTCTCTTCCATCTGCCAGCCCAGCCGCGCCCCAAACCTCGCCGCCCGGATCATCCGCGCCGGATCCTCAATGAACCCGTAATTCGATACCAGCCGCAGCTCGCGATTCTCAATATCCGCAACGCCATTCAGCGGATCCATCAGCAGCCCAAACGAGCCGTCATTGAGCGACAACGCCATCGCGTTCGCCGTGAAATCCCGGCGATGCAGATCGTCCAAAATCGGCGCAGGCTTGTACACCGGCTTGCCCGGCTTGGGATACGTCGCCCACATGGTCGACCCCACCTCCAGCCGCACTCCGCCCGGAAACGTCAGATACAGCGTCTGCGTCGGCTCGTCTTCGCCAATCACCACGCCGCCAGCCTTCTGCAGCTCTTTCCTGAGCTTCGTCGCATTGCCCTGGACAGCCAAATCCAGGTCGCGAATGGGGCTGCCGCTGGTCAGGTCGCGCACCGCGCCCCCCACCAGGAATACGGTCATCGCCCGAGCCTTCGCCACTTGGCGAATATGTTCGAGAGCGGATTGTTGTGCGGGCGTAAGGCGGGTCTGCAGCAGATAAATGTAGTCAGCCATGAGAGTTGTACTTTGCTCCGAGCGGCCGCCGGCACCTCAAGCGCCCGCCCTAACTTGCGGCATATCAATCGTTTACAGCGTTGTAACCTATAGACACAACGTCCAATTCTACACCCTTTTCAGGGCCTTGGCTACTGTTTTGCACTGGAAAACGGGCAGTTCCCTCCCAACGCCCCACCCTCGCCGATTCCCTGGGTCCTCACGCGGCAACGCGGTAGTGTCCGAACGTTGCGTTCGCCACACTACCGCGTCTGATTGCCGCTACCAGGCAGCGTTCAGCCGCCTTTCAATCGTTCAACACCCCTTAGCTGCCGGTCGAGCCAACAATTCCCTTGTTAACCACAATCGTCACCACGACGCGCCGGTTCTGAGCCTGCGCCTTCCGCGTGTGACCATCGTCAACCTGGTTGCTCGTGCCCATCGCAGCCGGCGCAAGGATCCGAGTCATCGGCACCGCACCGGACTGCTGAATGATTGCCAGCACATTGTCAGCACGTTCCGCACTCAGCCTCTGGTTCAGCGTTGCCGAACCAACGGTCGACGCATAGCCCTGCACTTCGATCATGAAGCCCGGCGTATTCGCAGCCGACTTCACAAAGTCAGTCAGCGCGTCTTTGTCCGACCTCTTTACCGTCGCCTGTCCATTGGCAAAGTTGATCGTCATGCTGTCCTTGGTCTCATACTGGTCCAGCGTGCCGATGCGCGTGTTCGTCTGTCCAATCTGCGTCGTGTTCTGCGTCGTTGCCTGGGTCGTCGTTGCGAGCCCCTGCTTGGTTTGGTCAATGTCCTGCGAGTTCTTCGCAAGCTGATCCTGGGCGCTGGAAATATCCCGCTTGTTGCTCGCCAGCTGATCCTGCTGTTCCCCAAGCTTCGCGTTCACAGGGTTCAGACCAGCATCAATGGCTCGTGCCGTCGTCAGTGATCCCTTCGAGAACACGACCTTCTTCGCCAGCAACTGGTGGTCAGGGTTATACGATCCCTCAACCTTTACCGACAGGCCCGGAACCAGCGACTCAACGCCGAGATCCTTTCCGCCCATCCCAAGAAAGCCACCCTTTTGCGTAGCCTTCGTATTGTCTGACAACAGAACGATGAGTCTCGGTGTATCCGCCGTCCTTACGGCCATCTGCGGACCATCTCTTCCAATCACCATACCCTGGACGGTCGCGTCCTGCGCAACTGCCGCAAGAGCGAGCGATGTAACCATCGCCAAAGATAGTGCCAAGCTACGCGTAGTTCTGAGCTGACGCTGTGTATGCATGCATTACTCCCTTGTATTAAATTGACCGGTCAGCAGGTGTACCTCTCCGCGGATCGCGACCGTCCTCCACGCCACACACCCACGATGGGTGAATCTCAGCGAGAAGCTTTATCCTTTGACGCAAAAATGACGCAAGAAGAGGTAACCAGCGGTGATTACTTGCCCAGGCCCTCTAAAGTCAGTAGCTTGCAAACCGCCCCTCACCGCATTCAATGAGTTTTCCTTATTGATGCAGCGCCAAAACCCACCGATTGCTTCCACCCCACCAAACATTAGCGAGCGGGTTCAGGCCGCATCATCATCGGAAATTTCGGACGCAGCGTGATCTTTGCCTGCGGGATCACCGGGTACGTAGGCAGGAAGTTCAGCCGCCAACGCTGCGCAATCGTGGCCAGCGAAAGCACGCCTTCCATCCACGCAAACCCTTCGCCAATGCACTGCCGCCGCCCTCCGCCAAACGGAAAATAAACAAACCGCGGCCGCTCCGCCTTGGCTTCCGCCGTGTGCCGCTCCGGCCGAAACGCCAACGGATCCGGCCAGAACTCCGCGCTCCGATGCATCACGTATTGACTGAAGAAAAAGTGCGTGTCCGGCGGAAACCGGTAAGGCCCCAGCTCGATCGCGCACGTCGACTGCCTCCCCATAGCCCACGCCGGAGGATACAGCCGCATCGATTCCGCGAACACCATCTCCGTATACTTCAGCCGCGAATAGCTATCAACCGTAGCAGTCGTCGCACCCAGCACTTCCGCGACTTCCGCATACATCCTGTCCGCAACCTCAGGGTTCTGGCTCAGCAAATACCACGTCCACGTCAAAGCATTTGCTACCGTCTCATAGCCCGCAAGAAAAATAGTCAGCAGCTCGTCACGCACCTGCGTGTCGGTCATGCCCTTCCCGCTGCCGTCCTCATCGCGCGCGGCCATCAGCATCGAGAGCAAATCACCCCGCTGCTCAAGCTCCGCCTGCGAAAGACTCCGCCGCTTCGCAATCAAGCTAGCGACCACCGCGTCCAACTTCGCGCGGCTCCTGCGGAACTTCACAATCCCCGGAATCGGCAAATGCAGCACGCTCTCCAGCCGCGGAAACGCCACCAAAAAGTTGTACAGCCCCATAATGGTGTTCACCTCATCGCGCACCGCCAGCACATCCGCAGTCACTTCCGAGTCAAACAGCGTCCGCGCAACAATATGCAAACTCAACTGCATCATCTCGTCGTTGATGTCCACAGGAACCCCCGCCGTCCACCGCTCAGCAGACTCCCGCGCGCTCGTCACAATCTGGTCCGCATACCCCGCAATCCGCTGCCGATGAAACGCAGGCGCAACAATCCGTCGCTGCTGCATGTGGATCGGATCGTCAGAAGTAATCAGCCCCTCACCCAGCAGAATCTTCATCCGCTTGAGCGTCCGCTCCCGCACAAAGCTCCCCACCTGCGTCACCAAAATCTCGCTGATGAAGTCAGGGTCATTCACGAAAACAATGGTCGTGCCCATAAACCGATAATGCGCGATCCGCCCGAACGTATTGTGCAGGTGCTCAAACAGCGGAATCGGTTCCCCGAAGCTCACCCACTTGCGCCGAAAATAAAACGGCAGCGCCCGCCGAAGCCCCGCAGGCAACCGCCACTCACCCTCATTCCGCGCGGGCGTGTAGTCATACTCTTTTTCGAAGTCGCGCTCTTTTTCTGTCTCTCGCATTACTCGGCCAACGGGCTTGGAACGCCGGACGCCTCTACGCCCCCAGCGGTGCTTGCCAAACGCTGGCGCACTACTTCAAGAATGCGCTCATGGATCGCCGCAATCGACCCTTCCTCATCGAATACCGACACGCGCCTTTGATCCCGTCGCGCGATCTCCCGATATTGTTCATACACCCGCGTATAAAACTCATCGCCCTCGCGCTCAAACCGATTCTCATCCGTCCCCGCCTGCTGCACATGCCGATCGTTCCTTCGCCGCGCCCGCTTCAACGACGCAGCCAGCGGCGGCAGCAGCAGAATCGTCAGCTCCGGCTGAACGTTGTTGCAAACCGCGCGATGCATCTCCAGAATCCGCTCCGACCCAAGCCCCCGCCCCGCCCCCTGGTACGCCTCCGAGCTATCCGTGTAGCGGTCGCACAGCACGATCGCGCCCTCCGCCAGCGCCGGCAAAATCACCTGCCGCAGGCTCTGCGCCCGGTCCGCAAACATCAGCGCCATCTCCGCTTCCGGCGCAATGCCCCCAAGATCCGACTCACTGCGAGAGTCCAAAAGAATAGCCCGAATCCGGTCGCCCAGCGCCGTCCCCCCCGGCTGCCGCAGCGTCACCACGCGATGCCCGTCGGCCTCAAGAGCGGCCGCAAGATGCTTCAGTTGCGTAGTCTTGCCCGAGCCGTCAAGCCCTTCAAAGGTAATAAATAATCCGCGGTTCGGCGTCGACATCGATCCTAAGCTCACGATGCGAGTCTACTGCAATCCCCCGTCGGCTCACCTATCCGCACGGCGCGGCATCCTACCTGCAGGAGACGGAGAACGAAGCGCCTTCGGAAAGGAAGTCGCACGATGACGACCCTCTTCATTTGTTTTCTTACAATTCTCTCGATTTTCTTTGTTGCCATGGCCTGGGGCGCAACCGAACCCCCGCGCCCCATACGCCGCCGACCTCCAACCTCAACGAACCCGCAACTCCTTAAGCTCGTCCTGCTCCGAGCCAAAGCCTAATTGGTGCGCAGGTCCGACTTCCACGTCGCGGCTCCGTCCGTAATCGTCGCAGTCAGAGCCCCTTCCTGCCCCTCCTTAAGCGACGGCCCCGCCACGGTATGCTGCTGCTCCGCCGCATCGGTCCACAGAATCTTCATTGGCCCGTCCCCCAAAATCTTAAAGCGGTAGTGGTACGTCCCGCCAGCCGCCAGCGTATCCACGCCAAAGCTCGCGCTCGGGTAGTCCACCTCAACCAGCGTGACAGCCTTCCCCGTGCCGTTGTGAATATCAATCGACACGTAGTGCGAATGGCACCCGCTCAGCGCAGCGAGGCCGAGAGCAATGAGACTGTAGCGGATGATTTCTTTCCGGAAGTGGCAGGATGCGCAGAGCCTCATGCGTTAAAGGTAACAGCGCTCAGGAGACGGCAGATATTCGCTAGTATGCCGGTCAGGTGGATGACTGTACTTTCCGATAACCCGACTTCAAGGGAATTTCGCTGTAGGCCTACTCCCCTATCGGTGAGTGACTCGGCGATTTGCACTTATTGAGCCTTTCCGACATCAACTCCACGGAGCATTCCACTCGGGGTTCTTCCAGTCCTTGCCTTTTATCTTCGGCTTCTCGCCTTTCTTTGCGGCTTTCTTACTTGCCTTTGCCCATTGCAGGGCGCCGTACACATCCGCATCGTGGTTCTTGTCGAGCTTGAATGCAGTATTGAGATTTGCAATGGCCAAATCCCATTGGCCCAGCATTCCATAAGAGATTCCTATGCCCCAATAGGCAGTTTGTAGCTGTGGATCTAGTGAGAGGGCATTTCGCGCCTGGGTAATGCTGTCCTGATACTCGCCAGCCTCGTACGCCAACCTAGCCTTGTTCAGCGGCACATAGAACTTGAGCGTCTGGATGTCCGGAACTGGGACGTTCACCTGAGCATCCCTCGCAATCTGAAGAAGATCAGGGTCGATGGGACGAACACAGAGCGAGGCCATATAGCGACCGTTGTACATATCCGAGGTTTTCGGAATCGCGCCGAGTATCAGTCCTGGACCGACAATCCATACTGTTGGCCCTGCAATCCATGGCGCCGGTTTTTCCGTGTCGGGCGTCGGGGTCGAGGTCCAGACAAATGTGGTGAGGGGGAAAGGGTCATCGTCCCATTCGTCAACTTTTACGGTTACTTGATCATACGGATCTGAAGTCGTGAGGGTGCTGACACAAGTAGAGTGGGGATCGACATCTTGCCTAAGGCTACAACCATGACCCGACGTCGTCACGACCCCATGACGGGTGTAGGCGATACCCTTCACCTCGTCGAGCGCAGGAATCCGCCAGCCTGAGAAGCCGCCGAGTCTAAGGGCCGCGCAGTAGTCAACTGATTCCTGCCATGTTCGCCCGTGTGGGTGTAATACGCTGTGTGAATCACCGCTATATCCGTGCTCGGCCCACATAAGGCCCGTTGATGGATCGGGCCACCATTTCGCAGGATCTTTCGAAAAGATCTGAGCCGAGCAGATTTGTATATCGAACGCTGCCAGGCACAGAACTAGAAGTGGGGCTTTGTACCAGAAACTCAAGAACGCCATGCAGCATACCCGCTTTCGGGCCGTATCCCATCGCGAAATGACATCTGTGGATGATAGCAACCAGGACGAGTACACGATTTAGCCGCTGATGGGTGGCTCTCGAATCGACTTGAGGAACGAAACTCATTGAAAACGGCGTGTTCGGAAACAACCCCGGCGCGGATCCTGGCGGATGCGCTGACCGATTGCCGAGGGGACGGGACTGAGACTGGCGCCACCGCGAACTACTTCTCGTTGCCGGGGGAGATGCCGAGTCGCTTCTCAAGCGCGTTGACGCGCTTCAGCAGCTCAGGCAGCCGGCTAACTGCCGCCACCGTCCGCAGCCACGTCCGATTCTCAGTCGCCGGATACCCGCTAACAATCGCCCCCGCCGCCACATCCGACGGAATCCCGCTTTGCGCCGTAGCCACCGCCCCATCGCCGATCGTCAGATGTCCCGCAACCCCCACCTGCCCCGCGAGAATCACGTTCTTCCCCACCGTAGTCGAGCCGCTCAGCCCAGTCTGCGAGCACAGCAGCGTATTCTCCCCAACCGTCGAGCCGTGCCCCACCTGCACCAGGTTGTCGATCTTCACGCCCGAAGCAATGCGCGTTTCGCCCACCGACGCGCGATCCACGCAGGCGTTGGCCTGCACTTCCACCGCGTCTCCCAGCATCGCAGGGCCGGACTGCACAATCTTCATCCAGCGCCCGTCCGCACCCTTCGCGAAGCCGAAGCCGTCGGCGCCAATGATGGCGCCGTTCTGCAGCACAACATCATCGCCCAGCTGGCAGCCTTCCCGAACCACCGAGTGCGCGTGCGCCAGAAAGCGTGCGCCGACCCGAACACCGTCGTACAGCACCGCGTGCGGCAGCAGCACCGCGTCGTCGCCAATATGGCAATTCGCGCCGATCACCACGTAAGCGCCAAGGTGCGCGCGCAGCCCGATCCGCGACGTATGGTGGATCACCGCGGTGCGATGAATGCCCGGCTCGTAATACGGCGCGGGATGAAAGATCTCAATTGCGCGAGACCAGGCAAGGTAAGGATTCGCCGTGCGCAGCGTCGGCGTCCTCAGCGCCGGAAACGTGGGCTCCACGATCAACGCGGCAGCATGGGTGGTGCGCGCCTGCGCCGCATACTTAGGGTTTGCGATGAAGGTGATGTGCGTGGCGCCGGCGGTTTCAATGCCCGCAACTCCGTCGATCGCGCGCTGTGCCGCCGCTTCGAGGGTCTGGCCCTCGCCGGCAACCAATTCGGCTTTCAGATGTTTAGCTAAGTCGCCGAGGTTCATGTGCAAATCTTACTCGTCGAAGAGACTGGGCTGCGTGTCGGTTGTCACCCGATGTTTCGACCGCGTCCCGGTTTGGGCCGCGCGCTCGGCCGCAAGCCGCATCGAGGGAGCCGTCACAAAGCCCAGCACCTCGATCGATTGCAGCGCCAGCCGTGGAACAAACACTCGCAGCGTATTCGACCGAGGGTCGGGCGGAGTCAGGAACAGGCCGTGGTCGTCCAGCAGCAAATCCGCAAAGGCCAGGTCGAGAGTAGTCAGCCCTTCAAGCACCTCTTCGTCGCGAAACGTCACGCGAAGCCAGATCCCGTCGCCGCGCGGGCGCGCCTGAAAGGTCATGCGCCCAATCCGCTCGGGGTCGACCTTGTCGTCCAGGTTGAAATCCCGCACATACGCGATCCGCTTCAGTGTCTTGATCGGAACAGGAGTAACCCGGCCGTCGGTGCCCATCAGCGTAATCTGCCCGTCGCGCAGGAACCCCGACTGGGGAAGATACCCCCAGGCAAGTTCGTTCGAGAAGCTGCGAAGAACCACTTTCTTCTGAGCTGGAGCCATGATCGATGGGTGCGCCTGGTTGCATCCATGATAGTTGAACCCACGACCGTTGAATGCGCGAGAGTTGAATCCACGACAGTTCAGTCCACGCCAGTTGACTCCACGACATTCGATGAGCCACCGAACCCCGCGCGCCCCAACATGGCCTATCGCCCCGCCCCGGCCAAAACCTGTCAAGCCCCCCAAACCCTCCAAAACGGCCAAACCCCCTGTCAACACTGGCGATTTATATTTCCAAAACCTGGCAGTATCACCCCCACCAAAGGACTAAACTTTAACTAGCCCCAAAACTTTAACCTCCACCCAAGGGCTGAAGGCCCGACCTATACCTTAGGGGGTCGCAGGCCCCCGAACGATAGCGCCCGTAAGTTCCTTAGAACGGAGTATGTACACCCTTAACCCACCTGAATCGAATACTTTACAGGCCAAAATCGCACCCAAACAAGCAAGGATCTTCACCCTTAACCCTTGTGCTTTCAGTGGCTTACGACCAAAAAACGAGGAAAGAGGGGGGAGGGGGGGTACCCAGCATCCGGCCTCCCCGAACGAAATCTCCCGCCGTCCGTGCAGGACCCAGAAGGTAATCTAAACCAGTGCCGCTTCCCGCCACCTTCCACGACTTCATCGGCAACCGCCCCACGGTCGAGAGCCTCCGCGCCGCCATCGCCGCCGGCCGCCTCCCGCACTCGCTCATCCTCCTCGGCCCCCGCGGAGCCGGCAAGTACACGCTCTCCCTCCTGCTAACGATGGCGCTGGAGTGCGAGCTCCAGCCCCGCGAGCTGGCCACCGAAGGCCCCCACGCCGGCCAGCAGCTAGCCGCCTTCTGCGGCCACTGCCGCAACTGCACCCGCATCGCCGAAAGCGCCGACCTCGACACCAAAATCGAAGAGGCCGTAGCCGCCCGCGAAGACATGCGCGAGGTCGACAAAAAAGAGACCCGCGTCCTCCTCCAGACGCACCCAGACGTCCTCATCGTCCCACCCGATCCGCCGCAACTCCTCATCAAGCTCGGCCAGATCCGCACCCTGATCAACCGCGCGCACCACTTACCTGCAGAAGCGCCCGCCAAGGTCTTCATCCTCACCTCCGCAGCCTTCATGAAAGAAGCGGCGAATTCCCTCCTCAAGGTCCTCGAGGAGCCACCACCGCACGTCCACATCCTTCTCCTCGCCGAAAACCTCGGTGAGTTGCTCCCAACCATCCGCTCCCGCTGCGCCGTCTCGCACCTCGGAGCCTTACCCGCCGACGAGATCGTCGCCCTCCTCGCCACTCATCGCCCGGACCTCAACAAGACCGATCGCGAACTCACCGCCCGTCTTTCGGAAGGCGCTGCGGGCCGCGCCCTGTCCTTCAACCTCGCCGAGTACGCCGCCGCCCGCAACGACGCGCTCACTATCCTCCACACCGCCGAGCGCTCCGGCGGCTCCCAGGACCACTCTACCCTCTTCCGCATGACCGAGACCTACCGCGCCGGCGCCGAGGGCCAAACCAAAACGACCGCGCTCCTCCGCGCCCTCTCCAGCCTGCTCGAGGACATCCTCCTCCTGCAGTCCGGCGCAGCCGACCGCGTCCGCAACATCGACAAGCGCGCCGACCTCCAGCGCCTCGCCGACACCTTTACCTTCGAGTGGATCGAACAAGCCGTCCGCGCCATGGACGCCGTCCAGAGCGGCATGCGCCGTAACCTGTTGCGCTCCCTGAGCCTCGACGCCCTTACAGTAGAGCTCGAAGGCAGCCGACGTTAGTTGTTGAAACGAACAACCCTTTTCTTTCGTCTGTACATCCAACCTTTCAATCACGCCTTTGAAAGAAATCAGGCACAGCAGTTGGTGCCAACTCTGGGTTGGTTTCTCAGCCCAGTTCCAGCGGCTTCTTCTGAGCGCTCGTACGTGGTTTGCTCCAGGGAGAAGACCCAAATGCCGGTAAAGAGAGCCAGGATGGAGACCAAAACCGCAGCCCGCGTCGAGGACAACACCTTCAACGGAACCCGCAAGCTGGTGCGTCCAACCTTGCCGCCCATAGAGCGCCGCCGCGATCCCGTGTACACCGAAGATCCGCTCACGCACGCCATGATCTCCGATACCCACGGAACCCCGGAAAGCTCCCACGCCGAAGCCTTCTACTTCCAGAAGCAGATGCAGCAGCAGACCGAGATGACCGTCGTCCTCGAGGACGGAGAACAGCTGCACGGCATCATTCAGTGGTACGACCGATGCACCGTGAAGCTCCGCGCCGGCCGCGCCCGCATCCTGGTTTACAAGGCCGCGATCAAGTACCTCTACAAGACCAGCGACGCGCATCCAGCCAACGGCGTCATGAAGTAGCGGCTAAGCCGGTCGAGCAGCCTTCTGCAGCCGGTCGCGGATCGCATCTCGAATCCCACCAGCGTCCGGCAGCGGACACACAATCACCGACACTCCAGAGTCATCGAGCGACCGCAAGCCAGCAAACAGTCCAGCGGCCAACGCCTCCGGATCATCCCAGCTCCCCCAGTTCTCAACCACAACTTCCCCGTCCGCCAACCAGCCCTGCGGAAGCAACACACCGACGCTCGCCGCCTCACTCGCGATCGCCGCTTGCAGCGCCTCGGAAGTACCTTCCACCAACACCAGCCGCGCACGCGGGGCGTAGTGGCGAATCCCCACTCCCGGCGAAGGCATCGAAGCCGGCTGCGCCTCGCTCGCCAACACAAATACCTCGACCGCAACTCCCGTAACCGCGGTCAACTGCTCTGCGGTCACCGCGCCCGGACGATACAGCACCATCGGCGTCTGCGTCGGATCCAGCACCGTGGACTCGACCCCAATCGACGTCGGCCCAGCGTCCAGCACGGCATCAATCCGCCCATCCAAATCGGCCAGCACATGCGCCGCCGTCGTAGGACTGGTATGCCCGAACAGGTTAGCGCTAGGCGCCGCCACCGGAACCCCTGCAGCCGCCAACAGCGCCCGCGCCGCCGGATGCCCCGGAATCCTCACCCCGACCAATCTGCGGCCGGCAGTGACGGCGTCCGGAACATCCGAGCTCCGTGGCAGAAGCAGCGTCAACGGCCCCGGCCAGAAGGCATCGGCCAACGCCGCAACCCGTTCAGCGAGCTCCGCAGGAACCTCCGCGACGCGGCTAAGCTGCTCAGCCGAGGCGAGATGCACGATCAACGGGTCCCAGGACGGCCGCTTCTTGGCAGCAAAGATCCCGGCGACTGCCACTGCCGATAGCGCATTCGCCCCAAGGCCATAAACCGTCTCGGTCGCAAAAGCCACAAGCCCTCCATCGCGGAGCAGCATTGCCGCGCGGGAAAGATCCGCCGGATCAGAGGAGTCGAGATGGAGGGTTGGTGGCATGAGGCTGACTTCTCATCGTAGCGAATGCCGCGTCGATTCCACGTATTCCACAGGCGTAATTGGTTGCCTTCCGGTCCCGATTCCAGACGTATACTTGACGCCATGCAGGCTGCAGAGATCGAGCTGAAGTTTTCCGTGGCAGATGTTCGAGCGCTTCGCGCAGCAGCCGCTGACCTCGGGTTCAAGCTCGTAACTGAGCGCACCTTCGAGAGCAATATCCTCTACGATTCGCCTGACCGCCAGCTCCGCATTCGCAGGCAGATCTTACGCCTTCGCCACTATGGAGACCGCTGCACCGTAACTCACAAACGCCAGGCAGACGGCGGCGATGGTGATCAGCGGTACAAGATCCGCATTGAGACTGAGAGCGTTGTAGAGGACTGTGACGCGCTGGCAGAGATCTTCATCCAGCTCGGCTACGGTCCAGTGTTCCGCTACGAGAAGTTCCGCACCGAATGGGAGATGGACGCAGGCCACCTGGTGCTGGACGAGACGCCAATCGGTGTTTGGGCGGAACTCGAAGGCCAACCAGCTTGGATCGATACGATGTTGGAGAAGCTATGCATTGCGTCCGAACTGCGCACTACCGAGAGCTACGGCAGACTCTTCCTGCGGTGGAAGGAAGAGACCGGAAGTCCAGCCGAGAATCTTACCTTTGATGAGATCGCGGCATGCACAGACGCTAGAGCGCTCGTAGCCGCAGCGCACTGATTAGAGAATCTGGAAATTGACGTCGACGTAGAGGTCGACCTGGATAGGCTTGCCATCTTTCATGGCAGGCTTGAAACGATACTGGCGAACTGCTTCCACAGCCTTTTCATCCAGCCCCATTCCGACTCCACGAACCACGCGGATGTGAGAGGGTTTGCCGTCCGCATCCACATAGAGATAGACTTCCACGTTTCCGGAGAACTTCGCCTTGCGCGCCTCTTCCGAAAACTCGGGTTCAACCTGGTAGAGAACGATCGGCTTACTGACGCCACCACCAATATGCATCACGCCGCCGCCAGTGTTGCCGCCAGAACCCGGCCCAATGCCAGAGCCATTGCCTGACCCAATGCCGGTACCATTGCCATTGCCAAGCGAGTTTCCTACAAGCGTGGAATTAGGCATGCCTAGATTGGGCATCTGGTTGTTGGCCAGATTGAGATCCTTCTGTACCACAACGGTCGGAACGACGGCCAGCTTGGGAGCTTCTGTTGGCGGTGCCTTGGGTGCAACAATCTGCTTCTGAGCGAGGTCGGGAAGCCGTCCCTTGCTAACGGGAGCGATGTCGTGCTGCCCACCTCCACCACCGATCTGCTCGACCTTGGGTGCAATGGGCGGCGGTGGTGGCGCCGCGACGATGGCCGTAGCATCCTTCTTCGCCGTGATCACCTTGACCTGGTTGGCGATGAAGAGTGCGACCAGCAGGATGATGACGACGTGCGCACCGATAGCGAACGCAGTTGAGGCTGGACTGCGCTTGACCGCCATGCGATCCGGAACAGCAACCGGCTTGGATTCCAGCACGAGCGGCGGAAGCTTAGGGGCAAAGAGCGCATCGCGGACACTTGAAATCAGCGATCCGAGGACGCCTTGTTCCTTGATCTCCCCGCTGAGACGCACCGGCTCAGCCACCGTCTGCGGCGCTGTTTCTCTGAGATCGGAATCGACCTGGTCGGTGGGGGGAGGCGGAAGGGTATCAATGTTGGGCATAGGCGAAACGGGTCTCGGCGCGGTCTTCTCTTCTAATCTTCATTCCCTGGGCAAATACAGCCTTCAGTTGCAGGAAGGTGCATCGCCAAGTCCCTGGTTCATTCTACTAAGTCTTACCCAGGTTTGCTCTGCCTAATTAGACGCATGCCGCGGAAAAGTAGCTAACCGGCATTTATTTGAAAGGGTGCCTCCGGCGGAACAGGGCAGCGCGGCTTCACAGACATTTACAATAGAAGTTTGTTCAGTTGTAAGCGGAATCCGTTGTTGGCCGCACGAACCTGGAGATGTTGATGTCTGAAGATGACAAGAAGAAGAGCCTCAAAGGGACGCTGAACCTCCCCAAGACTGACTTCGCCATGAAGGCGAATCTACCCCAAAATGAGCCTCTTCGGTTGGCCAAATGGGACGAAGCAAGGCTTTACGACCAGATTCGGAAGGCGCGTGCCGGGGCACCGAAGTACATTCTGCACGATGGACCGCCTTACGCCAACGGGGCAATTCACCTTGGTCATGCGTTAAACAAGTGCATTAAAGACTTTGTCGTCAAGACCAAGACCATGGCTGGCTTCGATGCTCCCTACGTGCCTGGTTGGGACTGCCACGGCCTGCCGATTGAGATCAAGGTCGACGAGAAGCTCGGCGGCAAGAAGTTGGAGATGGATCCGGTCGCGGTGCGGAAGGCCTGCAGGGAATATGCATCGAAATTCATCGACTTGCAGCGCTCGCAATTCAAGAGGCTTGGCGTACTGGGCCGCTGGGAAAAGCCCTACGCGACTATGGACTTTCCTTACGAAGCGCAGATCCTCGAAACTTTTTACGGATTTTACGAGAAGGGCTTTGTCTACAAGGGATTGAAGCCTGTCTACTGGTGCTCGCATGACCATACCGCGCTGGCAGAAGCGGAAGTGGAATACGAGATGCACACTTCGCCGAGCGTTTATGTTCGCTACAAGCTGACTAGCGCGCCCGAGAAAATCGATCCCAAACTTTGTGGCAAGAATGTGTGGACGATCATCTGGACGACGACTCCCTGGACGCTGCCCGCGTCGATGGCGGTCGCGTTCAACCCTGAGATCAACTATGTAGCATTAGAGGACGGGAACGACGTCTATGTCGTCGCCGAGGAGCTTCTCCAGCAGGTTCGAGAGGCCTGCGATCTTATTGGCAATCTCAAAGACGCGCGAGTCATTTCAACCTTCTCGGGATCCAGATTAGACCGCGCAACCTTTGCGCATCCTTTCCTTGACCGCAAGATTCTTGGCGTGACCGCGGATTATGTGACAACCGATCAGGGAACGGGCGCGGTCCACACGGCTCCAGCCCACGGACCCGACGATTTTGCGACAGGACTCCGCTATGAACTGCCGTTGACCTGCGATGTGGATGCACAGGGTAAGCTGCGCAACGGGTTGCCCGAGTATGCCGGCATGTTCGTCTTCAAGGCTAATGCGCCGATCGAGGCACTCCTCGCCGGGAAGGGTGCGCTGATGGGGCGGCATAACCTGGAACACAAATATCCGCACTGCTGGCGCTGCCACAAGCCGCTGATT
>Ga0302302_1000299_pt1 | contig 30166 bp, 18 predicted proteins | sample III_Palsa_E1_3_FD_198766 | JGI IMG/M metagenome (GOLD analysis project Ga0302302, IMG submission 198766) | Peat permafrost microbial communities from Stordalen Mire near Abisko, Sweden - III_Palsa_E1_3 | ecosystem: Environmental > Terrestrial > Soil > Palsa > Peat permafrost | place: Sweden...
GGGCAAAGCGACGAAGGGCGCGCCGTAGGCGCGCGCGATGATGTAGGTGGTCGGTGCCAGTTCGCACACATCGAATTCGACCTGCCGAACCATGCGCCGGAAGGCACCGATCTGGGGTTCGACAGTAATGGTTTCGGCCTCGACCCCCTCGATGGGTATTGAGCCATTGCGGATGGCGGAGGTGTGAGGAGCCTCGGCCACGGCGATCTTGAGATGAACTTTGGCGGCCAAATGCGGGCTCTCCGGTGAAGTAAAAACAGCGTATATCTACAATGCCCAGAAGGGGTCTTCGACACCATTGAAAAGCGATTCCAGGTGATAAGATTTCGCACCCGAATCAATGCAGTCCGGCGCGCAAGGCGTAACAAGTGTTATGGAAGGCTAGGCAAAACTAATGGCCCTGATCGGCTGGGCGTGTATTAGCTTCGGGTGCTGATTCCTCAGGCGAGCAGCCGTTTCACAGCGGAGTGGCGATGATTATCGACTGTCATGGGCATTTCACGACGGCACCCCAGGTGCTGCGTGCCTGGCGTGAGCGGCAGCTCGCAGCCGCCAACGAGCCGGCGAACCAGCCCAAACCCAGCGACCTGCGCATCTCCGATGCGGACATCCGCAATGCCATCGAAGGGGGACAGCTGAAGCTGCAGCGCGAACGCGGCGCGGACTTGACGATCTTCTCTCCCATTGCGGGGCAGATGGCCCACCACCTGGGCAATGAAGGCACCAGCCTGGTATGGGCCGAGGTTTGCAATGACCTTATCCATCGAGTCTGCAACCTGTTTCCCGACAACTTTGCGGCGGTCTGCCAGCTTCCCCAGTCTTCTGGTGCGCCGTCGGCCCACTCGATTCCCGAGCTGCGCCGCTGTGTCGAGGAGCTGGGTTTCGTTGGCTGCAACCTCAACCCGGACCCTTCAGGCGGCTACTGGAAGGATCCTCCGTTGACGGATCGCTCGTTTTATCCGCTTTACGAGGAGCTGGTGTCGCTGGACGTGCCTGCCATGGTGCATGTCAGCTCCTCCTGCAATCCCTGCTTTCACGGCACCGGCGCGCACTACATCAACGGCGATACGACCGCCTTCATGCAGTTCCTGCTGACGGACATCTTCAAGGACTTCCCGACCCTACGGTTCATCATTCCGCATGGTGGCGGAGCGGTGCCCTATCACTGGGGTCGTTACCGCGGCCTGGCGCTCGACCTCAAGCGTCCCACCGTTGAGTCAATGCTGAGCAACGTGTTCTTTGACACCTGCGTGTATCACTATCCGGGAGTCGAGCTTCTGACGCGCATCGTGCCCACGGACAACATCCTGTTCGGATCGGAGATGATCGGTGCCGTGCGCGGCAGGGACCCCGATACCGGTGAGTATTTCGACGATACCAAACGCTATGTCGACGCCTGCCGTAACCTCAGTGATGAGGATAGACACAAGATTTTCGAGGCCAATGCGCGCCGGGTGTACCCACGTCTCGATACGCAGTTGAAGCAGCGTGGCAAATAGCTGAAGGAGCAGTTGTGGCAGAAACCGGTCGTCTGAATGGAATTATCCGCGCGTGGGAGGCGGGTCGGCCCGCATTCGCAGCGTTTTCACCGGCCGATCGCTTAAGCGCGCTCGAATTCAGCGTTGCCCCGTACGATTCGGTGATCTTCGAAATGGAGCACAATCCATACGATGTCAACGCGCTGCAGGATGCACTGCAGTACCTGCTGAACCGCAGACAGATCCAAAGCGCCGCATCGCTTGCACCGAGCGTGACACCGATCTGCCGGATTCCGGCCAATGGCGCCGAGAAAAACCAGTTCCTGGCTAAGCAGGCCCTGGATCGCGGCGTCTACGGGGTCATCTGGCCGCATATCAGCAATGCCGAACAGGCATACAACGCCGTGGCATCCTGCCGCTATCCACGGCCGAAGGATGCGCCGCACTATGAGCCTGAGGGCGCGCGCGGCGATGGTCCGTCGGCGGCCTGCCGGTACTGGGGGCTGCCGCTGCAGGAGTACTATGCCAAGGCGGATGTCTGGCCGCTGAATCCCCAGGGCGAAATCCTCACCATTCTGATGATCGAGGACGTGCACGGCGTCGCGAACCTGGATGACATCCTGCAACGCGTTCCCGGCGTGGGGGCAGTGCTGATCGGCGAGGGGGATTTGAGCCAGGAGCTCGGTCAACCGCGGCAATACGACCACCCCATCGTCAAAGAGGCCATGGGACAGATCGTCCGGACCTGCAGGAAGCACAATGTGCCGGTCGGCCACCCGCATGTGACGGCCAAGAACCTGGAAAGTGTCCTGTCCGCGGGTTATCGCCTGCTGTTGTCGGCGCCGGTGCGCAGCTACTCGGTCATTGAGACAGCGCGCGCGCTCGTCGCTGCGAAGGTATCGACGTAGCGCTGCAGCTGAGTCGGTGCGGCTGTGGGGCAAGAATCTGACCAACCCACTGTGCGCTACGCAGCTGACCGAAACCGGATTCGGCGACAACGCGGAATACGCTCCGGCGCGTACGTATGGCATCACCGTGGGTCTGAATTTCTAAGAATAGCGGCGCCCCGGTGCATAGCGGACCGGGCGCAATGGCAGGGGATTCAGGCGCCCAGCGCCGCCGTGGTGTCGTCGAACAGGTCATCGACCTTGAGACGCTGCGGAATGATTTTCTGCTCGTAGGCCCAGTCGATGGCCATTTCCAGTCCCTTGCGGTTCGCTTCGAGTCCCAGGGGCGGCAGGGCGGCGGTGATTGTGTCAGGAGCCAGCGCGCGGCTTTCGGTGATCACCCGGAAAATCTCCCTCACTACATCCGGTCGCTGACGTGCGAGATCCTGGTGCACGACGAACAGATGATTGATGGGAATGACATGCTCGCGCCGGTACCATGTTTCGGCCGCCCCGTGGGCGGCCGGGATCAGAGTGCGAACGCGCGGATCCTTCGGCATGTCATTGCCGAGAATCGCCGCCGCGATTTCGCCGTTGAGCATCATCTGCGGCAGATTGCTGCCCTTGGGCAGTCGCTCGCAGTTCACCGGATCCTTGTGCTCGGCCAGGTGTGCCTCGTCGATCGTTAGCCAGGTGACTTTGTTGAGGTCCACCCCGTACTCGTGCTGCAGGATGCCGCGCACCCACAGGCCGGTGGTCTGGGTGTAGCTGCGTACACCCACGCGGCGACCCTCGATGTCTTTCGGGTCCAGGTGGCCGTGCTCAAAGTTGAAACCGATACAGTGGTGCTGAAAGCGCCCGGAAATCGGCAACGGCAGCAGGGCCCAGGGCTTGCCGAAGGACTTCGCCTGCAGGTAGGTGATGATGGCCAGCTCACCTGCGTCGAAGGCGTGGTCACGGATCATGGCCTTGAAGCCATCATGGGCGGTCTTAGGGCCGCAATATGCGAAGTCCACCAGGGGAGTGGAGACGCGGCCCTCCTTGAGAGCCAGCGTTACGGGATAGTCAGCCAGGTTGGTTCGCAACCTGACGGGGCCGGTGGTCGGTAGGTTCATGGAATCGCCCTGTGCTGCCTTGCAATAGCGCTTGCAGCTTGGGACTTTGCTCCCCGCCCTCAGGCAGCGCCTAATCCAAACGGCCTTTGGGAATATAAGTATGGCGCAGCACGCTGTGCAGCCTGCCCGTCACCCCTCGTCGTGCGAGCGCCAGGGCGCCAGCAAGCCCTCCGCCCGCCGGACCAGGGTGGTCAGCGCGACGCCCAGGATCATCATGACCAGCGGATGCGGGAACGGGGTATATCTATAATTCGCGTGATGCGAACGGGCTTGCTCTGCAGTACCACAACCGATCGCTCAGATAAATCAGGTGACGAACAAGGCGGTCTTCGCAGTCTCCGCATCAGTCCCTGGATGATGCGCAGCAACGTGGCCTTGCCGCAGCCGCTCTGCAATCAGCGAAACGATCTCACCTTGATAGACGTCAAAGCTGAGCTCATCGAGCACCGGCAGGTGCGCTTCAGTGCAGTTGGCAGCAGGGCGCAGGCGAAAGGTTTTCGCGAGGCTACTGACAGACAACTTGACGTGTCTTATTATGGTCTCTTGCACTGCAGTTGTTATTGCTGCGCAAGTGGAGCGTCGCGCACTTCGCGCGCAGTTTGACTACGCCAGCTTGGGATAGAGCCGCTGAGCGGTTCGGCCAAAGATCCAGGCCTGATCGGCCGCGCTCAGGCTCGCGAGGCTGCTTCGAGCGATCAACAGGTTGTTGGCGAGGGTTCCTTCCGATGCCGGGAAGTTGGAACCCCAGGCGAGACGGCTGCTGCCAAAGAGTTCGACGAGGCGGGGGAATAAGGTTTGCGGGGAGGCCTGACCCTTCTTGGCGTCGCCGAAGATTCGCGGCGTCAGTTTCAAGAAAATATTTTCGAAGGGCACCAGACCAAACAGGCTCGCGGCCCGTTTGTACGGTGGTCCATCGGTCACGTCGGGCCTCCCGAGGTGGTCGAGCACGATGCGGACCTTGGGAAAACGTTTTGCGAGCCCCGCGACCTGCGCCAGACCGGACGGGTCGGTCTGAATTGCCATTGAAATCCCTAGCTCGCCGCAGCGCTCCCAGGTTGGGAAGGACTTCGGGTCATCCAGCGAACTCGGATCGAAGGCCGCCGTGCTGCCACCGGTGAACAGGCGCAACCCTGAAACCCCACGTTGGGCCCAGTCATCCAGGCGTTGCGGCGAATCGGACTGCGCGACTTCGATCGATCCGACGGCAGTGAAGCGACCGGGATACTTCGTGATTGCATCCACCAGGTAGGAGTTGTCGAAGCCGTAGCAGGTCGAGGACTGTACGATGGCGGCCTTTTCAACGTTGGCCTCGTCCATGGCGGCGATCAGGCCCTCGATGGTGACCGGCCGATCTTTCGACCAGTCCGACTGCACTCCAAACAGGGGTGTGCGGGGGTAACGCTCCACGTCATTGGCAATAATATGCGGATGAATATCGATGACACCAGATCCCATACCTGAGAGCTCCTGAAGCTTGCTGAAGCAAATAGTCTCAGGAGCCGCTGTGCATTGAGAATTGAAAGTCCGTCGCAGGCCATAGAATCCGGCTACGGACCTGGGCTTGAGGCCAGGCGGAATGTCGGTGTTGATTGTGCCGGGTCGACAATGAGTTCCAGTAACGCAGGGCGCCCCGCGGTTGCCGCGCGGCGGTACGCGTCCGGGAACTGATCCGTGGTCGAAACGCGTTCTGCATGGGCGCCGAAGCTGTGCGCCAGGGCCACAAAATCAGGGTTGGCGATGTCAGTTGCAACAGCGCGCCCCGGATAACGACGCTCCTGGTGCATACGAATCGTCCCATACAGACCGTTATTCACTACGATGACAGTGAGATTGGCGCGATGCTGGACCGCGGTGGCAAGTTCCTGTGGGTACATTAGGAAGCAACCATCGCCCGCGAAGGCCACGACTTCCCGGGCCGGGTAGCGCAGTTTCGCGGCGATGGCAGCCGGAAACCCGTAGCCCATGGCGCCGCTGATCGGGGCCAGCTCTGTTCTGGGTTGCCGATACTGAAAGAACCGATGCACCCAGACGGTGTAGTTCCCCGCGCCGTTGGCGATGATGGCATCCTCCGTGAGGTTTTCGCTCAGCCACCCGACTACTGTCGCGAGGTCCACCTTTGTCGCTGCGGTCGTCGGGGTGGAGGCGGGGTCGCTGAAGGCGACGTACGCCGCGCGGGCTTCGCGCAAGCCTTGCTGGCGTCGCTCGCGCCCCGAAACCTCGAGCCCTTTCGTGGCGAGCCCGAAGTCCGCCAGTCCGCAGGCAATCGCCAGCGTCGGATGATAGACGCGGCCCAGTTCGTTGGGATCCGGATGGACATGCACCAGTGTCTGTCTTGGCGTCGGCGGCTCCAGCAGCGTATAGCCGCCGGTGGTGTTCTCACTCAGGCGCGAGCCTATGGCCACGAGCACATCGGAAGCGCGCAGCCGCTCGGCTAGGCTGGGGTCGACCCCGAGACCCAGATGACCGCAGTAATTGCCGTGCCGATTGTCGATGAGGTCCTGGCGGCGGAAACTGGACACGATGGCAAGGTCATTGCGCTCGGCAAAGTCCGTCAGCGCAGCGCAGCTTTGCCTGCTCCAGCCACTCCCGCCGATCACCAGCAGCGGCCGACTCGCGTCCGCCAGCAAGGTTAGGAGTTGTGCCAGATCCGCGGGGCGCGGCGCGGCCCCCGCGGCGACGGCGGGTTGCGAAGCCGGCGGCAAAGGTATTTGGGCCGATAGCATGTCCTCGGGCAGGGACAAGACCACCGGTCCGGGACGGCCAGACAGGGCGGTCTGGAAGGCGCGGGCGACGTACTCGGGAATTCTTGCCGCGTCGTCGATCTCGGCGACCCATTTCGCCAGCGGCGCGAACATTGCCCGGTAATCCACTTCCTGGAATCCCTCCCGATCCCGGGCGTCGCGGGCCACCTGGCCGATGAACAGGACCATAGGCGTGGAATCCTGGAAGGCCGTATGTATCCCGATCGAGGCGTGGGTGGCGCCGGGCCCGCGCGTCACGAAGCAGATTCCGGGCCGGCCGGTCAGCTTCCCATCTGCCTCGGCCATGTTCGCGGCAGCCCCCTCGTGTCTGGCGCTGACGAGCGCGATTTCTGGGACGTCATACAGCGCGTCCAATACCGGCAGGTAGCTCTCTCCGGGGACACAGTAGATCCGATCAACACCCTGATTTTTTAATGTAAAAACAAGGACTTGTCCTCCCGTCACCTGTCTGTCGCCCCAATTGTAGTGCTGGTTCAAGGCCACGCTCTTCTCCATTGCCCGCAAAGGATTGACGCCAAGAATACACAGCTGTATACAGGACCGAATTCAGCACGGGTATCAATTATGGATGCAGGGCTCGAGAGCGGCAGCGCGGTTGATCGCGTGTACCAGGAGGTCAAGACCCTGCTTACTACCTATGCCATCAAGCCGGGCACCAGGCTCAATGAGGGCGAGATTGCACGCAGCCTCGGCGTCAGCCGAACGCCACTGCGGGAAGCATTGAACCAACTCAAGGCCGCGGGTTTCCTGGACTACGCCCCCAAGCAGGGGTTTTTCGGCAAGCAGCCCAATCCGGGCGAGATCTTCGATCTGTACGAAATGCGTTTCGCCATCGAGGTGGCGGCGGTGCGCCTGGCTGCGGCACGGGCCAGCGCCAAAGCGCTGGACGAGATTGAGCAGTTCTTGGCAGTCAGCGCGCGCGGCACTGCGCAGCTCGGCGTCGATCAACTGGTCAAGTTCGATGAGGGATTTCATGAGCGTATCGTGGCGCTGGCCGGCAATCGACAGCTGCTCGACTGCCTGCTCAACATCAATGATCGCATCCGCTATTTTCGCTGGATCGACATGGAAGGTGAAAAACGTCGCAACACGCAGGATGAGCATCGCCAGGTACTCCAGGCGCTGCGGGCGCGCGACGGGGAGCGGGCGGCAAAAATCATGGAATCGCACGTGGTCCGTCGCCGCGACCAGATCATGTCTCAGGTACGCGAGGGGTACACGCGGATTTACGTTGGCCATCACAATTCTTACGCTGAAGCGAGCCAGGAGATTTGAAAAATGAACACAAATGATTCCGAACTCGGTCACCAGGAATTCAATGCGAGCATCCGGCACCTCAAGGTTTTCGATACAGTTGCGCAGCTAAACGGCGTACGCCGTGCATCAGAGGAATGTCATCTATCCCAGCCCGCGGTCACCCAGGCTGTCGCGAAGCTGGAAAAGCACATGGGGGTCCTCCTTCTCGATCGCCGCGCCAGTGGCAGTTACCTCAATCAGTTTGGCGTCATCTTTCAGCGTCGAATACGCCGACTATTTGTGCAGATCGAAGAGGCCCTCGTGCAGCTGGGCGTGCCGAATGGTCAAGCCCGGGTCAATCGCATCGCCAGCCGCGTGACCCGATCACAGATCCGCAGCCTGATTTCAATTGTCGAAAATGGTTCTTTTTCCCAGGCCGCCCGGGCACTGGATGTCTCTCAGACCTCGCTGCAGCGCGCTGCACGCGACCTGGAGCGCACGCTACGCGTGCCGCTGTATGTGCAGACTGCCTCTGGAATCATGGCAACACCGGCCGCTGTTGAGTTCGCGCGCAAAGTGAAATTAGCCCTGCGCGAGATCCAATGGGGTGTCGACGAAGTTGAAGCGGCGCGCGGCAACTTTGGCGGTGAGATCGTCATCGGGGCGCTGCTGATGGCGGGAAGTGTGGTTCTTGCTGCAGTGCTCAATGAGTTCGCTGCCGTTTATCCTAATGCGAACATTCGTGTTCTCAGCGGAAACGCTGAAGACATGCTGCGGTACCTGCGCACAGGAGATGTGGATTTTGTGATCGGCTTGTTGCGCGATCCGACGCCGGACGGGCTCATCCAGGAGCCCATCGCCAAAACACCGTTTGTGGTGACCGCGCGGCACGGACACCCGCTAGCCGGGAGAAAAACGGTTACCTTCGAGGACCTCGCCGCCCACGACTGGGTCATCGGCACCCCGGGCTCCAGCCGCCGAACGCGTTTTGACCAGATGTTTGTCGGCCGACGCAAGCCGCATGCTCCGATTGCGACCTGTTCAGTACCGACCATCCGGGCGCTGCTGGCCAACAGCGATCGCCTGACGCTGCTGACCTCCTACGAACTGATGTACGAGGAGGATATATTGACTGCGATGCCCTTCGGACCGATCGAGCCCGCGCCTTCAATCGGATTGACGATGCGCGACAACTGGCTCCCCACGCAGCTGCAGTCGAACTTTCTGGATCTGTTCCAGAAGCAGGTCGCAGGATCGCTGCTCATGAAGCGGGAGCTGAATGCGAAGCTAAAGAGCATGGGCATCCGGCTGCAGCCCGACGTGGCTTCGACGAACCTTTAGCCGCAGCCATTGGACCGCGTCACCGGGCCAGCGAATACTTATGTTGGCCGGGGACTTATTTATTAGCGGCAGCAACCCGCGTCACGAATAATCAGCCTCATTTTCCATGCATCTGTGACGCGTAGGAGAGCCAATGGCCCGGATCGTCCTTGGTATGGCGGTGCCGCACAGCGGCATGCTGCGCAGAGCGCCGGAAAACTGGCTTGAGGATGGAGAGCGGGATCGCCTTGTGGTATCGCAACCGTAGCTGGACGTTCCCGGAACTCGCGGCCGAGAGAAAAAACGACGGTTTCCAGGCACTTCTGTCTCTCGAGGAGCGGCGACAGCGCTCGCAGCGTTGCGCCAAAGCCCTCGAGACGCTCAGCCGCATCTATCACGAACATAAACCCGATGTCGCCATCATCATCGGCAAGGATCAGAAGGAAATCTTCGTCGATCATTCGCCGTCTTTGGCCATCTACACCGGCGACACGATCCACAACGGTCCGCCACAGCGCGCAGTCTACGCGCCGCCTGAGGCCATTACCTATCCGGGTTGCCCCGATCTGGCGCTGCATCTTCTCAGGCATCTGCAGGCAGGTGGCTTCGACCTTACGGATCTGTTCAAGTGGCCGCCAAACGTTTGGATGAAGGACCAGGCCCGCATCGTTCCCCACGCCTATGGCTTCGTCTATCGCCAGATCATGAAAGATCTGGCGCCCCCGACCGTACCGGTCATCATGAATACCTTCTATCCGCCGACGCAGCCGTCGTTCAAGCGCAGCCTGGAATTCGGCAAGGCGTTATTCGAGGCGATCAAGTCCTGGGACACCGACAAGACTGTCGCCATCATTGCGTCCGGTGGGCTATCGCACTTTGTCTGCGACGAGCAGCTGGACCAGCTCTTTATGAGCTGCTTCCGGTCATACGATTTCGAGCGGCTGGCACAGGTGGATGATCGGTCTTATCAGTCTGGCACTTCCGAAGTGAAGCTATATGTATCCGTGCTGTGGGCGATGTCGCAGCTCGGCTGGACAATGGACCTGGTGGACTACGTTCCCTGTTATCGCACAGAAGCCGGCACGGGAGAGGGATTCGGGTTCATGTCTTGGACCCCATCGTGAAAAGGAGGCTATGGCGCTCTCGGCGCTAGGCACCTTCGCAGTTCAGGTTTCGATGGCGCAGGCGCAGCAGACGAAGTCGACCTTTGTGTACCTGGAAAACGGTGTACCGGGGGTGCTGCACCGACAAGTGTGCTGTGTTCTTGGAAGGCGCGACGCATGTCTTCTCCGCATGCACCAAGCGCGAGAAAACGCCAGGCGAGTTCGGCGACGCAACGAAAACGACGGTTGACTACGTGGATCACTGGCTGAGCAAACCCGGGCGATTCTGAAAGGCACGGAGCAGGGGAACAGATTTTCATGAATTCTATTAGTCCACCTGCGGTGCCCCGATCTAAAGAGGCCACGCCGGTTGACGCCATTGGCATGCGGCGCTGGATCATCCTGATCCTGCTCAGTCTCGGCGCAATCATTGCGTTCTGCAGCCGCACGAACATTTCGGCGGCCCTGGCGTACCGGCCCTTTGTCGCCCACTTTCATCTGTCGAATGTCGATCGCGGCGTGCTGAATTCGGCGTTCTTCTGGTCCTACATGCTGCTGCAGATACCCGCCGGATGGCTGGTAGATCGCCATGGCGTGAAGCTTCCGTACGCACTGAGCTTCGTGGTGTGGTGCCTGGCGTCGGCGGTCACGGGCCTCACGAACTCGGTATCTGCGCTGGTGACGCTGCGCGTGATCACGGGGGCTGGTGAGGCAATTGTCACCCCGGCCAGCTTTCGCTGGATGCGGCAGCATTTTTCTGAACAACAAAGCGGGCTTGCGATCGGAGTCTACATGCTGGGGACCAAGATTGGACCGGCGCTCGGCGCGCCGCTGGCGGCTTGGCTGATCACGCTGTACGACTGGCACCTGATGTTCATCATTGTGGGACTGGCGGGACTTGTGTGGCTGGTGCCCTGGCTGCTGCTGGTCCGCGATGACAGCCCAAAGGCGATGAAGAAGGATCCGGCACGATCGCAAGTCGCGGCGCTGACCTTTCGTAACCTGATGGCAAGTCCGGTCGTCTGGGGCACGATCATCATCAACTTCTGTTACAACTACTTTGTCTTCTACTGCATGACCTGGATGCCCGCGTATTTCGTCGAGCAGCGGCATGTCTCGCTTACGAAAATGGGGCTGTTTTCCTTCTTCAGTTTCGCCGGTATCGGCATTGTAGCGGTGCTAGCCGGCTGGCTCGCTGATGCGATCATCAAGCGGGGCGGGAATGCGGTGTTTGTACGCAAGGCATTTGTGATCGCCGGGTTCGCAATTGCCTGTACCGAACTCATCGGCGTGCGATCCTCATCGGTCCAGGGAGCGCTCTTCTGGGCAGTAGTTTCACTGTCAGGGCTTGGCCTGACGACTGCGAATAATCTAGCGCTGTGCCGGGTAACGCTGATCCCACCGCAGGCCGTGGGACTCGTCACTGGAGTGCAGAATGTATCAACCAGCCTGGCCGGCATTGTCGGGCCGATTTTATCTGGTTGGCTGTTGCAGGAATTTGGGGGTTACCAGGCTCCCATGATGGCGATCTTCTTTTTCCTAATTCTGGGTGGGGTGACCTGCCTGGTGCTACTGCGGGAAAAATGGGCGCCGAAAGTCACACCACTTTCCATGAGCGCAGGGGCGACCTCCTTGACGTGATCGTACTGGGAACTGTGAAGCACGTTCTTGCCTGTCGGCCCCTTGCCCGTGCCAACATCAATGCCGCATTGAGTTGGCGGCCCTAGTGAAACATTGGTTATTGTTACTCTTTATAGTTGATCGTTGGATCTTCGCCGTGGAAAGATCAATGGGCGGTGACCCCGTGGAGGTTGGTGAGGCTCAATTCACGTGTGAGAGCAATAAATTCCTTAATATAGGGCGACTGCGCACGGGCGGCACTCACCGCCGCGTAGAGGGAGCACTTAAGGCCCGACGGACCTATTTGACGCGAGACTACGTATCCTCGTTCGATGTAGTGTCCCACGCTCCACGCCGGGAGTGCCGCGATACCCCTCCCGCTTGCGACCAGCTGAAGTATTGTTACGGTGAGCTCAGCCGTGCGCCGCTTCGGGTTGATTCCTGCTGGCGTCAGACAGTGCTTCATGATGTCCAACATCTCATCGGGCACCGGGTAAGTTATGAGGGTTTCATTCGTAAAGTTTGCCGCATCCAGATAGGGTCGCCCCGCAAGCGGGTGTCGTGGACTAAGGAGCGCGACACTTTCGTAACGAAACAGCGGATTGAACGTTACATTTGGATGCGGGCGGTGCTCGTCGTGAATAACGGCTAGTTCCGCTTCTCCCTGCTCCAGGAGCGGCAGCGGATCCATGACGAATCCCGATACGATGTCCAGATCCACCTCAGGCCAGAGCACTCTGTAAGCATCCATTGCTGGCATCAACCAGTCGAAGCAATTGTGACATTGAACGGCGATCCGTAGCGGACCCGCATGTCCTTGCATAAGGCGCGCCACGTCGTGGCGGGCTTCGGCCACCAGCGGAAGTACGGTGCGCGCCAAATCCAGTAGCCGTTTGCCAATGGCAGTGAATCGCGGCGGTCGAACATTCCTTTCAACTACCGCGACCCCAAAGTAGCTTTCCAGAGCCTTTAGTTGATGCGAGAGCGCCGACTGGGTCAGATGCAGTCTCGCAGCGGCCTTGGACAGGCTGCCGCAGTCCGCCAGCGCTACGAGAGTTTCCAAATGCCGAAATTCAAGGGCCGTCGTTGCCATGAGTCCCGCTCATCGTCTTCATGAGAATTATGAGTTTGAGTCAAAACTCAAGCCATTGCATGGTGTGCGCGTGGAACTATATCAAAAGTGAAACCCTCTATGCCCACGCCAATCGGGGTGTCCTTCGAATTCTTTCCCCCTCAGGATGTCCGCTCCGCGAGCGCCTTGGAAAGAACGATAGAGCAGCTCGCACCGTTGAGTCCGGCCTTTGTATCGGTGACCTGCGGTGCCGGAGGGTCCGTTCGATCGCGCACTCTGGACTGCGTTTGGCGGCTGCAGCATGGCACGAATTTAGTCATTGCCCCGCATCTCACCTGCATCGATGCAGCGCCTGGCGAGGTCGAGTCGATTGCAAAAATATATTGGGCGCATGGGATTCGCCACATTGTGGCACTGCGCGGTGATCTGACTCAGCCGCCCCAGGTACCGGCATCCGTTAGCCCGCCCGGTAATCGGTACAAGTACGCCTCCGAATTGGTGCAGGCCCTGCGTAAGACTGAGAGTTTTGAGATTTTAGTGGCGGCTTATCCGGAAGGTCATCCCGAATCCGGCCTGTCGGCGGATGCCGACATCGAAAATCTCCGGCGCAAAGTGGACGCTGGCGCGACGCGCGCCATTACACAGTTCTTCTTTGACCCTTACGCCTTCCTTCGCTATCGAGATCGTGTCGCTGCTTCCGGTCTTCGAATTCCCATCGTACCCGGAATATTGCCCATTCTGAGCTTCTCGCAGCTCACCGGGTTTGCACAACGGTGTGGGGCCACCGTTCCGTTGTGGCTTCTGCATCGTTTTGACGGATTGGAAGCGGATCCGGATACCCGTCGCATGGTTGCCGCACACGTCGTGATAGATCAGGTTAGGCGCTTGCGTGAGCATGGCGTGGACGCATTTCACTTCTATACATTGAATCGTCCCGAGCTGACGCTCGCGGCATGCCATGTACTTGGGGTACGCCCGACGAAATTGCAAACCAATCAGGTCGCCTGATGGCAAGGGTGGAGGTGCGGGGAAACCCCCTACTGGAGCTGCTGGGTCAGCGTATCGTCATCCTTGACGGTGGCATGGGGACGATGCTTCAGAAACGATGTTTCACGGAAGGGGACTTTCGAGGTCGACGCTTTGCCGACTGGAGATCCGACCTGCGTGGCAATAGTGACCTCCTAAGTCTTACCCAGCCCGAGGCCGTCTCTGAGGTCCACAGGGCGTACCTGCAGGCGGGGGCCGACGTAATTTGCACCAATACCTTCAATTCCACGCGCATTTCGCAGGCGGACTATGGCACTGAGGTTTACGTATCCGAGCTGAACCGGGCTGCCGCTCAACTTGCTCGTAGCGCGGCGGATGCGATCGGCGAGTCCAGCGGGCGGCCGCGCTTCGTAGCGGGTGTTCTAGGCCCCACCAGCAAGACCGCCTCGTTGTCCCCTGACGTGAATGACCCGGCGTTCCGCAATGTTGACTTCGATGATCTGGTGCGGGGGTATGAAGAGGCGGTTCGAGCCCTAATCGACGGGGGAGTGGACGCCTTACTGATTGAAACCGTCTTTGACACCCTGAACGCAAAGGCCGCATTGTTCGCGGCCCGTGAGATCCTCGATAGCTTGGGCATCGAATTGCCTATCATCGTGTCGGGTACGATTACGGATGCATCTGGGCGCACGCTTTCCGGTCAGACGCCCGAGGCGTTCTGGAATTCAATTCGTCACGCGCGGCCCACGGTCGTGGGTCTCAATTGCGCCCTTGGCGGTCGACAATTGCGTCCATACATTGAAGAACTCTCGCGTCTGGCGGACACCTACGTCTGCGCTTATCCAAACGCAGGGCTCCCGAACGCGTTCGGGGAATATGACGAGTGTGCATGCGACACGGCGAAGATCCTAGCGGACTTTGCCGAGAGCGGGTTCGTCAATATGGTGGGCGGCTGCTGTGGTACGACGCCAGAACATATTCACGAAATTGCAAAAGCAGTCAAAACGGTTGCTCCACGTGGGGTTTCTGGCCGCCCGCCCGCTTGCCGCCTAAGTGGCCTAGAGCCCTTGACAATTAATGCACAGAGCCTTTTCGTAAACATCGGTGAGCGCACCAATGTCACCGGCTCTGCCAAATTCCGCAAACTGATCGAGGCGGGGGACTATGCGGCCGCGGTCGAGATCGCGCGCCAGCAGGTCGACAATGGCGCCCAGATGATCGACGTGAACATGGACGAGGGGATGCTCGATTCGGAAGCGGCGATGGTAAGGTTTCTACGCATGATTGCCGCGGAGCCTGCGATTGCTCGCGTACCCATCATGCTGGACTCCTCCAAGTGGTCGGTAATCGAAGCGGGACTGAAGTGTATTCAAGGTAAGGGCGTGGTGAACTCCATCAGCCTGAAGGAAGGGGAGAGCGCCTTCCTGACGCAGGCGCGTCGTGTGAGGAGCTATGGCGCGGCGGTCGTCGTAATGGCCTTCGACGAACAGGGGCAGGCCGACACGGTGGCCCGCAAAGTCGCGATCTGCGAACGAGCCTTTCACTTGCTCACCCAGGTGGTCGGCATTGAGTCCGAAGATATTATCTTCGATCCCAACATTTTTGCAGTTGCCACCGGGATTGAAGAGCACAACCGCTACAGCCTTGATTTCATAGAGTCTGCAGCGGCCATTAAGCAGCGCATGCCCGGCGTGCACGTCAGTGGAGGTGTGAGCAACGTTTCCTTCTCGTTCCGTGGCAATGACCCGGTGCGTGAAGCCATGCATTCGGTGTTCCTGTACCACGCCATTCGCGCCGGGTTGACCATGGGCATTGTCAATGCGGGGCAGTTGGCGATTTACGAGAACGTTGCGCCCGATCTACGGGAGCGAGTTGAGGACGTGGTCCTCGCCCGCCGAGCGGATGCCACGGAGCGATTATTGGAGATCGCCGAGCGCTACCGGGGCGGGGACCGCAACAAGCCAGTCGAGGACCTCGAGTGGCGCAATCTCCCGGTGGCCAAGCGGCTGAAGCACGCGTTGGACACTGAAGAGGCCCGAGTCCAAGCCCGTCGGCCACTTGACGTCATCGAGGAGCCCCTGATGGACGGCATGAACGTGGTGGGGGATCTGTTCGGTGCCGGCAAGATGTTTCTGCCCCAGGTGGTCAAGTCGGCGCGGGTCATGAAAAAGGCGGTGGCCGTGCTCGTTCCGTACATAGAGCGCGAGAAGGGCGGCGGCCGCAGCTCCAACGGCAAGGTGATCATGGCCACGGTGAAAGGCGATGTTCATGACATCGGCAAAAACATCGTGGGAGTGGTGCTGCAGTGCAACAACTTCGAGGTCATTGATCTGGGCGTCATGACCTCCTGCGAGCGGATTCTCGACACCGCCAGACAGGAAGGAGCGAGTCTCATTGGACTGTCGGGATTGATTACGCCTTCCCTGGACGAAATGGTCCATGTGGCCAAGGAGATGCAGCGCCTTGGGTTTCAGCAGCCGCTCCTCATTGGTGGGGCGACAACCTCCCCGGCACACACGGCGGTCAAGATTGACCCCCAGTATGAGGGGCCCGTGGTGTATGTGAAGGATGCGTCCCGAGCGGTGGGAGTGTGTCAGCAGCTGATGACGCCCGGGACACGCGATGCCTATATCGCCAACATCCAATCCGAGCATGAGCGGCGCCGAGAGCAGCACCGCAACAAGACCGTGAAGGCCCCACAAGTGTCGATTGAGCAGGCGCGGGAGCGCCGATTCGTGGCGACTTGGGCGAGCTATACGCCCCCACCACCTCAGTTTCTGGGCCAGCGCCTCTTCGCGGATTATCCCCTTGAGGAGCTGCTGCCGTACATCGATTGGATGCCGTTCTTCAATGCCTGGGAGTTCGCCGGCCAATTTCCGCAGATCCTGAGCGATCCAGTGGTAGGGGAAGCGGCGCGCAGTCTGCACACCGACGCTCTGCGCATGCTCGAGCGGCTGGTTCGCGAGCAGTGGCTGCGCGCGAGCGGGGTCCTCGGGCTCTATCCAGCCAACGCGGACGGCGATGACATCCTGGTATACGCCAATGATACGCGCCGGGCGACCATTGCCCGCCTTCATCACCTGCGTCAGCAGAAGTTAAAACCCGTCGGCCAGGCGCAGCTGTGCCTCGCAGATTTTATCGCTCCAGTTGCGGGCGCTCGCGCGGACTACATCGGCGCGTTTGCCGTTACGGCTGGGCACGGCATCGAGGAGCACACTGCTCGCTTCGAGAAGGCACATGATGATTACAGCAGCATTTTGCTTAAGGCCCTCGCGGACCGGCTTGCTGAGGCTTTCGCAGAGTGTCTGCATGAGCGCACCCGCCGGGAGTTCTGGGGCTATGCGCCAACAGAGTCGCTGGATAAGAGTGCATTGATTAGTGAGCGGTATCAGGGTATTCGGCCCGCGCCCGGCTATCCCGCATGTCCCGATCATACCGAGAAGGCTACGATCTGGCAGCTTCTGGATGCCGAGGCCGCCGCCGGTATTCGCTTGACCGAATCCTACGCCATGTTGCCGACGGCCGCGGTCAGCGGCTGGTACTTCTCCCATCCCGATGCGCGCTACTTTGCGCTGGGGCAAGTGGATAGGGATCAAGTGAAAAGCTATGCCGACCGCAAGGGAATCCCCGTGATCGAAGCCGAGCGTTGGCTCGGTCCGAACCTGGGCTACGATACCGCCACAGGGAGTGCGGTGGCATGACGGGCGGCTTTAGTCCCTACACTATTTGCCGTCCATGAATGCCGCAGTCGAGCGGGCGGTCCCGAATGACCCCGATCTAAAGGGTGAGAAGCTCGAGGGCAGGCTGCGGGAAATTCCGTATAACTACACATCATTCTCGGACCGTGAAATCGTCATCCGGCTGCTCGGGAGGGCAGCCTGGGACCTAATCAGTGAGCTTCGCGCTGAACGGCGCACCGGACGTTCTGCTCGCATGCTCTATGAGGTTCTCGGCGACATCTGGGTCATCGATCGCAATCCTTTCTTGCAGGACGACCTGATCGATAGCCCGAAGCGGCGGCAGCTGCTCATCAACGGGCTGCATCACCGGCTGCGCGAAGTGGAGCATCGGCGCGAGCCAGAGGATGTCAGGCGCGATGCGAAGGTGGTGCAGCTGATCGATGCGGCGCGCGCCGCGGTGCAACGCTTTGAAGCGTACTTCCCCGAACTCATCGCGATGCGCAAACGAGCGCGGCGGCTGCTGCTCAAGCACACGCGCAAGGACAATGTCCGTTTCGACGCCTATGCGCGCGTGACCCATGTCACCGACGCCACCGACTGGCGCGTCGAACTGCCCTTCGTCATCATCGCGCCGGATACCGAGGCCGAAATCTCGGCCCTGGTGCGCGATTGCATTGCGCTGGGTCTGAGCATCATTCCGCGCGGCGGCGGCACAGGCTACACCGGCGGCGCGGTGCCTCTGACGCGCTGGGCCGCTGTCTTCAATACCGAAAAGCTCGAGGCGCTCGGGCCCGTCGAGGAAGTCGATTCCGCACCCCGGACCGCCACCCTGCTGTGCGGCGCCGGCGTCGTCACCCGCCGCGTGTCTGAGGCGGCCGAGCGCGCCGGATTCGTGTTCGCGGTCGACCCCACCTCAGCCGATGCGTCCTGCGTGGGGGGCAACATCGCCATGAATGCCGGCGGCAAGAAGGCGGTGCTGTGGGGCACGGCGGTCGATAACCTGGCCTGGTGGCGCATGGTCGACCCGGAAGGCAACTGGCTGGAAGTGACCCGGCTCAACCACAATTTCGGCAAGATTCACGATGTGCCGGTCGCCAGTTTCGAGCTGGTGTGGAAGGACGGCACCGTTGCCGTGGAACGCGCCAAGGTGTTGCGCTCGCAGCGGCTGGATATCCCCGGCTCCACGTTCCGCAAGGTCGGCCTCGGCAAGGACGTGACGGACAAGTTTCTGGGGGGCCTGCCCGGGGTGCAGAAGGAAGGCTGCGACGGCCTGATCACATCGGCCCGCTGGGTGCTGCACCGGATGCCAACCCACACCCGCACCGTGTGCCTGGAGTTCTTTGGCCAGGCCCACAATGCGATTCCGAGCATCGTCGAGATCAAGCGGTACCTCGACGGACCTGGCCACGCCCGCGGCGCGATCCTCGCGGGCCTGGAACACCTCGATGAGCGCTACCTGCGGGCGGTCGGCTATGCCACCAAGTCCAAGCGCGGCGCGTTGCCCAAGATGGTACTGATCGGGGATATAGTCGGTGAGGATGCGGCGGCGGTCGCCGCGGCCACCTCGGAGGTGGTGCGCCTGGCCAATGCCCGCTCGGGTGAAGGCTTCATCGCCGTAAGCCCGAAGGCGCGGCGCCAGTTCTGGCTGGACCGGGCCAAGACCGCGGCGATCGCCAGACACACCAACGCCTTCAAGATCAACGAGGACGTGGTGATCCCTCTGGAACGGCTCGGCGAGTACACCAACGCCATCGAGCGCATCAACATCGAGTTGTCCATCCAGAACAAGCTCGAGCTGGCCGATGGGCTGCATCGCTACTTCAGCCAGACTGAGAAACTAAAGGGGGATGCGGCGCAGGCCGACTCCGGCTCGGAGCTGCGCCGAGTGGTTGCGCTGGAGCTGATCGACCGCGTCAGGAACCGCTGGCGCTTCGAGCTTGAATCCCTCGATGTGCCGGTGGAGTCGGCCCGGGACGCCCTCGCCGGGCTCGGATTGAGCGTACCGTCGGATTGCACCGGCACCCTCTTCGAATGCATCCGCGATCGCAACCTGCGGGTGAGTTGGAAGACGGAGCTGCGCGCCGAGCTGGCGCGACTCTTCGTCGGCACTACCTTCGCGCCGGTACTCGCAGCATGCGACGCCCTGCATACGCGCATCCTGCAGGGGCGGGTGTGGTTGGCCCTGCACATGCACGCCGGGGATGGCAACGTCCACACCAACATTCCGGTGAATTCGGACAACTACGCCATGCTGCAGAGCGCCAACCGTGCGGTGGCCCGCATCATGGGCATCGCCCGCAGCTTGGATGGGGTGATCTCCGGCGAACACGGCATCGGCATCACCAAGCTCGAGTACCTGACGGAGGCGGAGCTGGCAGGGTTTCGCGACTACAAGCAGCGCGTGGATCCCAGCGGCCGGTTCAACCAGGGCAAGCTCATGCCCGATGCGGATCTGCGGCGCGCCTACACGCCCAGTTTCGGACTTCTGAAACACGAATCGCTCATCATGCAGCAGTCGGACATCAACCAGATCTCCGATGCCATCAAGGACTGTCTGCGCTGCGGCAAATGCAAGCCGGTGTGCGCCACCCACGTGCCACGCGCGAATCTGCTGTATTCGCCCCGTGACAAGATCCTCGCCACCTCGCTGCTGATCGAGGCCTTTCTGTACGAGGAGCAGACCCGTCGCGGTGTATCGATCAAGCACTGGGATGAACTCGCCGACGTTGCCGACCACTGCACCCTGTGCCACAAGTGCCTGACGCCCTGCCCGGTCAAGATCGACTTCGGCGATGTCTCCATGGGCCTGCGCGACCTGCTGCGGCGCATGGGCAAGAAGCGCTTCAATGTCGGGACCGCGGCCTCCATGGTGTTCCTGAACGCCACCAGTCCGCGCACCATCAAGATCACCCGCAAAGTGATGATCGACTGGGGCTATCGGGCACAGCGGGTGGCGAACCGGGCGCTCTCCCGGCTCGCCCGGGCACAGACCCTGCGTCCGCCCATGACGACCGGCCGGCCGCCGATGCGGGAACAGGTCGTTCACTTCGTCAACAAGCGCATGCCAGGCGGTCTGCCCAAGCGCACCGCGCGCGCGCTGCTGGATATCGAGGACCGCGACTACGTGCCGATCATCCGCAACCCCGCCGCCACCAGCAGCGAATCGGAGGCGGTTTTCTACTTCCCCGGCTGCGGCTCCGAGCGCCTGTTCTCCCAGGTGGGCCTCGCCACCCAGGCCATGCTCTGGCACCTGGGGGTGCAGACCGTGCTGCCGCCCGGGTACCTGTGCTGCGGCTATCCGCAGCGCGGCGCCGGGGACTTCGACAAGGCGGAGAAGATCATCACCGACAACCGGGTGCTGTTCCACCGCGTGGCGAACACGCTGAACTACCTAGATATCAAGACCGTGGTGGTCAGCTGCGGCACCTGTTTCGACCAGCTGCAGGGCTATGAGTTCGACCAGATCTTCCCCGACTCCCGGATCATGGACATTCATGAATTCCTGATGGAGAAGGGAGTCAAGCTCGAAAACGTCACCGGCGTGCGGTACATGTACCATGATCCGTGCCACTCGCCCATGAAGAAGCACGATCCGCTCAAGGTCGTCAACACGCTCATGAACGGTGCCCAGAACGGCGTCATCACCAAGAACGATCGCTGCTGTGGCGAATCCGGAACGCTGGCGATCAGCCGTCCGGACATCTCCACCCAGGTGCGCTTCCGCAAGGAGGCGGAGGTGCGCGGCGGGGTCGGGCAGATCCGCGCCGAGGGTCATGCGGGCTCCGTGAAGATGCTGACCTCCTGTCCGTCGTGCCTGCAGGGGCTGCAGCGCTACTCGGACGACGCCGTTATGGATGCGGACTATATCGTCGTCGAGATTGCCCGGCAGCTGCTCGGCAGCGACTGGATGCCTCGCTATGTCCAGCAGGCGAACCAGGGCGGTATCGAGCGGGTGTTGGTCTGACGATTCCGGATCTTGAGCTGTCGGCTGCCGGCTAACGACGCCTTTATGCAGCAGTGACATCCGCGATCACTTGTTTATGTGAGTCGTTGATCCAGCGAACAGACTCAGGAATCTCCACCGGATCGATAACGGGCGGGCGGGCGGCGTTGTTGGGGTCCATCGTGACCGGGCAGGCGTATGACGGGGTTGATTCGTGGACGGCGTGGGGATCTGATCAAAGTGTTGTGGGCGGATCGAGACGGCTGTATGGCGCGAAAAGGTTGGCGCGGGGCAGGTAATGTTGTCGACAACATTTCCGAGCGCGCGGCGGGGTTGTGTGAGCGCAGTGCCAGACTCGTGTGCGCGCCAGCGGCCCACTGCTCGTGCGTCCAGACTCCGAATCATAGATTAGGGCGTCTGCTGAGGTGCCCTTCGATGGTGGAGTGGCGACGGCCTCTGTATCTATTCGCCAAGCGCCTAGAGGGTGCGAGTAGTTGGCGCCAGGCCATCTGACGGAGCCCTTTGAATGAGTTGCGACGCGGCAGCGCCGCAACGAAACGATCGACAACAAGGCACCAAGTGGAGTTCCCCAGCCGATTCAGGTTCAAATCCGATGCCGAGCACTTGGATCACATCCAGGACCGCAACATCCACCTTCGGATACCGCTGGCGATAGGCTGTAAGCACGTTCGGCAGAACATTTGCGGCAAACGACAGCATGGCGGCAACGTTTCGACAAGCGAGTGCAGACGTACGCGCAAGCACTGGACGGACTCTGCGATGGCATGACCGTGATCGCGGGGCGGCTTCTGCCTATGCGGGATCTCGGCAAATGCAATTGACAGAATTCGAATTCCGGGTGTCATGGATCTCAAGTCGTGTCGAACAATTGTGGTGTTAACGGACTTGGTCCGGGCAGCTGCTTGAAGCGCGTCAAATGAAGAAGATGATCGCATCCCACGTTGGCGAGAACACCCGGTTCGAGAAGGCGCCCTGTCAGAAATGATCAGGGTCGGGGTTGCCGGCATTCCCGGGTTCTACACCGCGACAGGCGTGGGAACTTTTGTTGCGCACGGAACGGAGGAGCGCGTGTTCGATCGGCCCTATGTCCTGGAATGGACCATAACGGCCGACTTTGCCATATTCAAAAGGTTGGAAGGACGACTGGTACGCCAATGTCATCGACAAACGGCTCAGAACTCCAATCCGAGGGCCGCGACGGCCGGTCGCATTACTGTAGTGGAAGTCGAGGAAATCGCATCGCCGGGCGAACTCCAGCCGAGCGCCATTCACACTCCCCGGCGTATATGTCGGTCGGCTAATGGTCAGTCGCTCGCGCAAGCGCCTCAGAAGACCAGCAGACTGACGGGAATCACCGTACCCGCGACAACCAATAGCAGAGCTGTCCATTTGTTACGCGTTTGCGTCAGACCCATCCATAGCCCTAGGCCTGAGGACAAGGCAAGACAGAGCGCGACCGCCAGGAAGAATGCCTTCAGCATTGGCGTCGTTAGCCCGGGGCTGTCACGCTCGCCTCCCGAGTGATCGCGTGATCCAGCGTCGCCATCGGATGTTCCTCCCGCCTCGACTGGACCTGCCGGCAGTTGGTGATTGCCAGATGCGAAAACCTGATCCTTGTGAACCGAACTGAGCTTCTCGATTATGGCTGGTGGCTGATAATTACCGTGTCCCTCGTGAAGGTTGAATAGTTGCACCGCTCCCGTGAGCGCGAAGAACAGAACGCTCGGAGAAATAGAGAGTCCCATATATGAATGCCACCGCCGAACATCTGCCATCGACATACAAATAACCCCGAGATCTACTTTTCCAAAAGCCGCTCGCTCTGTGGAAAATACTTAGACTCTATAAAAAAAGTTTCCGGCCATGGAGTTCGACAGAAGCGGGCCATCGCTTTGGCGAGCATGTTTTAACCCAAGCAGGAGCGTTGCTATCTCCGTAACGAACCAGAAGTTCCGATAGCGCGACATATCACGGCATGCTAGTGGCCGGTAAAGAGTAACAATTGAAGTATCGGGATAGTATTAGAATTGAGCACTTGGTTATTCGAAGAGGCGAATTCACCGCCTTTCGACCTCGATTGCCCAGGCTGGGTGTCCATTTGGCCGCTTGTCGCTCCGCGTTCATAGTCGGAGCTTCCCACGCAGAGCTCTGCGCTGGAAATTTCATGCAACATTTCCTGGAATGTGATTCATGAACGCTTGAAACTTATCACGGTGCTCCGCGTCCGCTGGAGCTACAATTGGGGAGCGGATCCAGAGCCCGGTTTTCCGCGCGGAACGGGACGGGTTGGAAGCCTCCGCACGTATAGAGCACCCCTCCCATTGCGTCGAGAACGCGCGGCAAGGCCCCGTGCGACACGTGTTCGATTGTTCGGTCGTCGACAAGCGCAACCGTTTCACAATCGGACAGGATGCCCACGTCAACACTCGATAATGCCCACTGCAATTATATTCACGACGAATGGGTCATCGGTCCGAACTAGGCTACCAACCCTCCGACACCGCGGAGATTGTGGGACGCTACGCCACATGCCGATGCAGCGCAGCCCGTGCCGTTGGCGACCAGGATCCTCATGCCTGCCGCCTAACGCCCGATGTGAATGTCAGTTCGCCGCAAAAGTTTGGACCAGCCCGTAGGTTAGGCAGTACCGCGGTCAATGCCGCTGGGGCGGTTAGCCAATTCTGTACGGACTTGATTCCTGCGACAGGCCGGTCTGGCGATAGAAGGACTGAATCGTGCAGATCTTATCAAGCCGTGAGCCTTTCCTATCGCTCTTATCTAATTTCTGAGTGTTAAGCTCATATGTCTGAGTAAGACAACTGACTATTGCTGTTGCAAGGGCGCTGTTACTTTTTGGCACTCCAACGCAGCTGCCAATAACAAGTCGATTGAATTGGGGGGAATCGCCGATGCCAAGTCGAAGTCTAATGGCACGCGTGCTGGGCGTTATCGCTGTCTGCGCGCCCTTCGTCTATGCAGGAATAACCGGGGCGCAGGAAGTCGGTGCGACGAGCGGCGAAGGACTGGAAGAAGTCGTGGTCACAGCCCAGAGGCGCGTCGAAACCGCCCAGACCGTGGCAATTCCGCTTACTGTTATTTCCGGTAAGGACATTGCCAATCAAGGTGTGAGTCAACCGGAAGACCTCAATAAACTGGTCGCTGGCCTGACCTTTACCAATAATCCAAATACTCAGGTCTATATTCGCGGAGTCGGCGACAGCTCCCTATTCGGGCAGTTGGCAGTATCCATCAATACCGATGGCGTTGTAATCGGTGAGCCGCGCGAGGTTGCCGGAAATTTCTATGATCTGCAGCGAGTGGAAGTCCTGAAAGGACCTCAAGGCACACTTTACGGCCGCAACTCAGATGCTGGCGCCGTAAACCTTATAAGCAACAAGCCGACGCAGGAATTTGGCGGGTATATCCAGGAGGAACTTGGAGACTACAATCTTCGTCGTACCACGGGTGCCATCAATTTGCCGATTTCCAGCGAGCTTGCTGTGCGGCTTTCATTCTATGACTCCAAGCGTGAAGGGTATTTGTCCGACGGTTTCGATGACGAGGACACCAGAGCGGGACGGCTGCATGTCCTGTGGACGCCAAACAGCGACGTCACCCTTCTGGTTACGGGAGAAGCCTCGAGGGTTGGAGGAACTGGTCAAGGTAATGCGTTCGTAGGTATGGGGCTCGTCGGAACGCAATCCAGCACACTGGCAAATCTATATCATCAACTGGCCGTCGTGCCCACCATAGGTGGCAACGTCCCCATTCCGCTGCTGGCGCCTTCCTTTCAGGACGATAACAATAGAAGCGTACGAGCGCAGCTCGATTGGAACCTGGGATTTGCCACGCTAACCGCGATCAGCGGATATCGATCCCAAGTGTCGAACTATGACCAGGTGCAGATCAATGGAAGTAATGCCACCAACAGCACTGCCCATCAATTCAGCGGTGAGGTGCGGCTGAGCAACCAGACCGACCGATGGAAATGGACTTTTGGTGCTTACCATTACGACGACAAGTTCGCCGAGAATTTGCACGGCCAATATGTATTCTTTTCGCTGCCGATGTTCAACGCTTTCGCGACGGTCAATAACTACTTCCAGGTGCCGAACTTCGGGACACAGAGTGACGCGGCTTTCGGGGAAGCGACACTGAGCGTTACCGACAGATTTCGAGTCATTGGTGGCGCGCGTTACACCCGAGAAACCAGGACCGCGGATCTGTCGGCGCAGTGGTACGGCGAAGGTTATAACATACCCGGAATAAGTACAGTCGCCGTCAATCCCCTAACTGGCCTTGACACAAACTTATACGCCTACAATAACCATGACCGCTTGAGTGTCGCAGATACCGGCGGAAAAGCCGGGTTCGAATACGACCTTGGACGTCAGTCGCTTCTCTACGGGACGGTGGCGCAGGGCTTCAAGTCGGGCGGCTTTGCGCTGTCGCCGCCTCCGCAGGCCACGTACCTGCCGGAATATTTGACCGCCTATACGCTTGGTGTGAAAAATCGCTTTGTCAACGACACCATTCAGCTAAATGGAGAGCTGTTCTATTGGAATTACACCAATCAGCAGCTCACGATTACGGCGCCCGACATTAATGGGGCCGAAGGCCTGATCACCTTGAACGCCGGCAAATCGGATCTGAAGGGAGGGGAGTGGAGTTTCCTTTGGGCTCCCGAATCCGCTGATCGGATTAGCATGCAGGTGCAATATGAGGAGGCAATCTTTAAGGAGTTCAATGCCGTGACCGGATTTGGCGCTAACCCATCGATGCCCAACGGGTGCACATACGCACCCACGACCTATCTTGGGCATTCCGCGTTCAATGAGAACTGTGTTGGGCTCACTCCGCCACTTACTCCGCGATGGTCCGGTAATGCCGACTATTCGCATATGTTCGGTGTGGGCGCAGGAGCGGACATTGTGGTCAACGCCGGCGTGCACTTCGCCTCCTCGCAGCAGACGACTATTTCAAATAACTCGGCGTTCCAAGAACACAGGTACGGGATCATGGACGCCAGCGTGACGTACGAGTCTCCGCATCGGATGTGGAGTATTTCCGGGTACGTCCGCAATATGGCCGACAAGATTATCTATACCAACCTGAATTCCATTGGTTTCTCACCATTCCTGCCTGCTAACCTATATAACTCGCCCATTCTTCCGCCGCGGACTTTCGGAGTACGTGTCAACGTGACATTCTAGTTTCTGGAGTTTGCAAGTGCCTATTACTGACCGGGCCGTTCCGTGAGCAAGGGAGCGCGCGCAAGCGTTGGTGCTTGCAACGGACAGGCAGATATTCCCCGTACACGCCGGAGTTTCGGGTGAAGTTAGTAGAAGCGCCCTGCCAGATGCGCTCTTCGGTCCGGTCCGGTATGCCGACGTACTCAGACCGCGCGGACGGTTGCGCTGTGTTGCCGATGGACGGACGTGAATGTCCGCCAAGAGGTTTTCAACACATATTGTTCAAGTAAGGAGCGCCTCCCGTGAACTCGCATATACAGACCCTTTTAGGCGCCATCGTGATCAGTGCGGTGGGCGGCCTCTGCGTGGCTGCTGGCGAACAAAAGATTCCCTCGGGTAACCTCGCCGGCGACGCCGGGGCAGTGCAATTACACGTTGGTGAACGCTTCGATCCGTACGTGGGAGGCGGGCCGCCTCCATGGGATCGCGGTCCCATCGCCCGTGGGCCGACCGTGGCGGCGGCTCTCGAGGGCGTCCGCGCGGCCTTGGGCACATGTGGGGCGGTGGCGGCGGCCGTCGTGGATACAGCTGGGCAGCCGCGGGCGACAGAAGCGGCAGACGGAGTTCGTGGGTGGCATATCTATTCTGCCATTCGTAAGGCGCTGACGGCCCTTGCGTTGAAAGAGCCGTCATCGAAGGCGGTTGCCGATGCTGCGGCTGATCCAGCGATCGGCGCGAAAATCCAGCCCAACATGACTACTTTGCCAGGCGCGGTCCCTATCTGGACCAAAGGTGAGCTCGTGGGCGCCATCGGCGTGAGTGGCGCACGAAGCGGTGAAGAGGATGAGAAATGCGCCGTTTCTGGGGCTGCTGCGATTGAAGCCAAACTGCAGTAGGACGGTGGTTGCGATGCCGTGACCGGGGAACCCGCGAGACTAATTTCATTCGGCCGTCGCTTACGGTCTATCTGAATCAAGTTAGCGCGGCATTCATCATCACGCGCAGTGAATGAGGCCGCGCGACTACCGGGCCGCAGCCAACGCCTTTGCAGCGGCCTCAGCGACTGCCAGATCTGCGTTCTCAGCGCCGCTTATGCCCACAGCGCCGATCGTCTTGCCGTTAACCACAATGGGGACGCCTCCGGGAGTGCCAACAAAGTCAGGGGTCGTCGATACCGCGGCAGCAATGTCCGGCGGCGGAGTAGAGGTAAAGCGCCGCACACGTGCGGCCGCACGGGCCTTTAGTTGAGCATACAGAATTGAGTGCATTGCCGCATTGTCCATTCTGACAAAAGCAACCAACTCCCCATGGGTGTCGGCCACGGCGATCGCGATGTCGCCGGAGTTCAACTTAGCGGCCTCTGTTCTGGCAGCAGCGATAGCCCGTTCCGCCTGAGCCAGCGTGATCGGCATACCATATGGGGGAGCGACTGCTCTCTCTCCGGGAAGCGCGACTCTGCTAGTGTCACTGGCTTGTTGGGCCCGGATGTCTGCAGTCATCCCAATAAGCAACGCGCATAACACAACAGTTTTCGAAATGTGCCGCATCAGGTTCTCCCAAATCAAAGTGCGCGTCCGGTTCGCCACGCTATGCAGCGGCACCGCCAATAATGGATGAATCTCAGCCCAGCTGAAGCGAGGCTAACAATTCGTTCTGCGTAATCGCACCCTTTGGCCACGCTTACTGGAGCAGATGTTAAGGCTCTTGCGCGTGCGTGCACAAGCATCAGGTGGTTTTCAGCAAATGCGATCTAGCCTCCTCCCGGGCGAGTTGGGCGGTAGCGCAGTTCGACCGCACTGGACGGGCGGCCAGCGCCGGATGGGTGGATTGCCCGCAGCGTTCCACATGGCCATTGAAGGTCTCATGCGTGCAGTTCTTATCAAGCCGGCGACCTTTTCAATAGCCCCGGCGCCCATTGGACGTTCCACAAAAAATGTCTGAGTGGTAGGCTTTCTTGTCTGAGTAAGAGATAAGAGAGAAGTGACGGTTACTATCGCGGGGGACCGCTTTGAACGTTCCCCCCAAGCATTTGCTAGTAACCAGTCGGCCAAATTAGGGGGAGTATCGTCGATGCCTACTCGAAGTCTAATGCACCGCTTGCCGGGAATTTTTGCCGCTTGCATGTCCGTTGGCTACGCGGGTGCGACCTACGCGCAGGAAGCCAGTGCAACGAGCGGCCAGGGTCTTGAAGAAGTGGTGGTCACGGCCGAGAAGCAACCGGAATTTGCGCAGTCCGCCCCACTGTCGCTCACGGTGGTTTCCGGAGCGGAATTGGCGAAGGCGGGCGTCAGTCAGCCCGAGGATCTCGGTAAGCTAGTCCCCGGTCTGACGGTCACAAACACTGCCATCACGACCATCTCCATTCGCGGCGTCGGAGCCGTCACGGAATTCGACTCACTGGCGCAATTGGGCGTAGCCGTCAGCACCGATGGCGTCTACATTGATCGAGCCACCGAGGTGGCCGGCAATTTCTACGACCTCAATCGGGTCGAGGCGGTCTATGGGCCTCAGGGCACGCTCTACGGCCGCAACGCGACCGGTGGCGCAGTCAATCTAGTCAGCAACAAGCCCACCCAGGACTTTGGCGGATACGTCCAGGAAGAGCTTGGGGACTACAACCTGCGCCGCACAACGGGCGCAATCAATGTTCCTGTCACGGACACCTTCGCATTGCGTGCCGCCTTCTACGACTCGAAGCGCGACGGTTACACTTCCGATGGTTACGATGATGAGGATCTGCGTGCCGGCCGACTCCACGCGCTTTGGACACCGAACAGCGACGTATCGCTGCTCGTCACAGTCGAGGCGTCGAGGGTCGGCGGCCAAGGAGCCGGCAACGTTTTTCAGAACCTCGGTCTCACGGGAGCTCAGTCCAGTCCAGACGCTAATTCCTTGCGTCAGTATGCCCTGGTTCCGGGTCCCAATGGACCGCAGGAAATTCCGGAGCCAGGCCCCCAGTCGTTTCAGGAATTCAACAACCACGGCGCGCGGGCCCAACTGGATTGGAATCTCGGCTTTGGCACGCTGACCTACATTCCGGGATATAGGGCGCAAACGTTCAGCTACCAGCAGGACACGGTGCAGGGCGGCCTCGCGAGCGATGGCAATTCAAACCAGTTTACCAACGAGCTACGACTCAGTAACCAGAGCGAGAAGTGGAAATGGACCGCGGGGCTATTTTCACTGAACGAGCATGTCGACTTCGGTTTTCACGCGCAGTTTGTGTTCTTTACACTTCTGCCGCTGCACATTCCCGTTGTGGCGTCGGCTTACCAGACGCTCAACACCCCGAACTACGACACTCGGAGCGATGCAGCGTTCGGCGAGACGACCTATAGCTTCACCGACACGCTCCGCGGTTTCGTGGGCGCCCGGTACACCATCGAAACCAAGACTGCCGATCTTATCAATCAGTGGTACGGCGAAGGCTTTAACATTCCCGGTCGCAGTACAACTGCGATCGACCCACTGACTGGCGTGCCCAACTATCTGTATGCCTACACCACGAATGGCTACCAGCACACGGTCGACACGACCGGCAGAATTGGTCTTGAGTACGATCTGGCACCAAAGTCTCTGCTGTACGCGTCCGTGTCTCAGGGGTTCAAGGGCGGTGGTTTCGGACTTGCGCCACCCCCGCAGACCGAATACAAGCCGGAGTACCTGACCGCCTATGCGCTCGGCGTGAAGAACCGGTTCCTGGGTGATCGGCTCCAGGTGAACGCGGAAGCCTATTTTTGGGATTACACT
>Ga0302302_1000307_pt1 | contig 29769 bp, 25 predicted proteins | sample III_Palsa_E1_3_FD_198766 | JGI IMG/M metagenome (GOLD analysis project Ga0302302, IMG submission 198766) | Peat permafrost microbial communities from Stordalen Mire near Abisko, Sweden - III_Palsa_E1_3 | ecosystem: Environmental > Terrestrial > Soil > Palsa > Peat permafrost | place: Sweden...
GTAGGGTCCGCGGGAACCAGAGTGAGCGTCAGGCTTGGAATGTTTGCGTATGGCTGGGAAAAGTTAATCGTGGGATTTGTCCAGAGGAAGAACTTGTCCTCGTCATGATTCACCGTATCGAATTTCGACGACATTCCTTCGGTACTGCCTGTTGACTTGGTGATTGTGAAGGACTGGTCGGTTGTGGTGGTCTGGACGTCCGACGTCGTCGTATTGATATCCAGTATCGTCAATCCCACCGAGACACCGGTGCCCAAGGCGGTTGAGATGTCCTGGGTCGAGCCGAACGTGCTACTCGACGAATATTCGACCGAACTACCGATTCCCGGTGGAGCGTAAATAACTCCAATCAGGAGATATCTTGGCTGAAACCAACCGGACGTACCCGCCGGGGGTGCCGCACACAAACCTCCTGAGCATTTGCTTTCAGTCGAAAACTTTTCGTAGACGAACTTGCAGGTGGTTCCATTGGGCAGAGCCGGTCCAGGTTGCAGTATGCCATCTGTGCCGGATGCGTTGGCCTTGCAGACGGGTGGGCCTTTGCAAACGAGGTAGTCGGAAGGTATGGGGCCGGAGCAACCAATGTGCAGGGGCAGAGGTTGAGGTAAGTCTTGTGCTGGGGCGATGCCAGACATCAACAAAACGGCGGCCGAGGTGACCCAGATGAAGCGCTTCGGCTGACACCATGATATTCCCAATTCCATGAATGGCCTCCAGGCAAGCCGGCGATACTCCGCACCCGTTGGGGGATGGAGGAGTAGCAGCCAATGGGTACCTGATTCTTGAAGGCGAAGGCAATACAGGGCAGGTGAAGTGGAGGTGAAGAAGAGGTGAAGGACCAAATAAAAGGAAAATAAACGAGATCAGTTCACGGCAGCGAGATGCGGAAGAGATTTCGATGGACGGTGGTGTCGACGAACGCGAAATGTCCGGGGTCTCTGCCGGGCACGAGGTTGGCGCGAGCTACCGATTGCGCTCCCGGGACAGCGCCAGGAGTGGACATCAGAGCGATGCCGCCGGGCGGGAGCTTGTCCAAGCTCTCGGCGGGACCGGTCGGAATTGCGAGACTCCTTCCGGGGCTGGTGCGCGATGGATCTTCCACTTGAACGAACAGAAACGCTCCGCTCGACGACCAGGTCGGATCGCAATAGCTGAGGCAGACACGCCGCGGAGGACCTCCGTCCAATGGGATCGCCATGGGTGCAGGGCCGTTCTCTCCGGGTGCTGCAGCGACCATCGCCATCACCCAGCGTCGACCCGGAGAAATGCCCTGGATCTCGATGATGGGGTAGGGAACAATCTTGCGACGGCCCGAACTGCCCGGCTCTACCTGTTCCAGATAGTTGGCATGGCCCTCTGTTAGGAGGAAGAGAATCTGGCCACCGGGTCCAAAATGTGGCGACATGCCAGCGAAATCTCCCACTCTCCGTGCAGGGGAACTACGGTCGATTGACGCTAACCACATCCGCGTCTTTCCATTTGGATCTTCTGCTGAATACACGACTTGCTTGCCGTTCGGAGACACATCATAGGCGAGCATTGACACGCCGGGGATCACCACCTCATTTTTGCCTGACTCAAGGTTCATGCTCCACAATTCCGTGCCGGATCCCTGGGAGGGATGGTTGAGGAGGTAATAGAGAGTTTTGTCGTCGCTACTGAAGGCAGGAGGAGAGCCATAGCCGACGACCTCGCCCTCGGACGAGAGTGGGCGGTCGCCATGTTCGTCGTGAATCCAAAGGGTACTTTCGTGCACGCCTACCGAAGTAATGAGCGAGCGGCCGGTTTTCTCTACGGCGATTCCGTCCTCTTCGGATGGGCCAAAGGTGAGTTGAACCGGGGATCCATTTGGGAAGTGCTGGCGCCACAGATGGCTGTGGCCATCGACGTAGGCGGCGAAGTACATCCAGGAACCGTCGGGCGACCAGGCTGCGGAGGTACAGGCGCCACTAGGTCCCACGGTTTTTGTATAAGGTTGGGGATCCAGAGATGCTAAGCGGCAGGGTGCCCAGTCCCCGTTCCCATTCATCTCGACGATTAGGATCTGGTGGTGATCGGGTGAAGGATACGAGTAATGGGCCATGCCGCGCTCGTGCGAGGGAAGATAGATCTGCTTCACCGGGCCGTCCGGCAACGCCTGCGTAACGATGCCAAGATGGATTCCTGAATCGAACCTGGAAAACAAGAGTTCGTGCGCGTTCAGCCAGCTGAGGCCGGCAGCGTTTTTGAGGAGAAGATGAGGATCCCCTCCCAACACGGACACGGCATAGGTAGTAAAGGTAGGCGGCTCGAGGACGGTGTAAGAGATCTCGGATCCATCAGGAGAGAAGGCAAGGCCATACTTCGGCCGCACATCGTCGACGAGGCGTCTAGCTTCGCCATTGGGTAGCATCTTCACGTAGATTTGATCGGCGGTTAGGAAGCCGCTGCCTCCACGTATGAAGGCGAGCATGCGACCGTCAGACGACAGGACTGGGGATACCGCGGAATCGGTAAAGTCAGTGAGTTGGGTATAGCGGATTTCGCGCCGAGACAGGAATAAACGACTCAGGGCGATCCCGGAGAGCGCCAACAGGGTGCATAGTCCCAGCGCGACGTACCACGCTAACCGTGTTCGACGAATTGGTATGGGGACGATGGGAGCTGGTTCTGGCTGCTTTTTCCGGCGCACAATCGCGGCTGCGAATCGGTAGCCTTTGCCGGTGACGGTGTGCACAAAGCGCGGGTTTTCCGGATCGTCTCCGAGGGCTTGCCGGATCTTGCGGACAGCGGTGTTGATGCCATGCTCGGTGTCGACGTAGACTTCTGATCCCCAGAGGTGTTGCGCGATTTCGGTTCGGGTGACCAACTGCCCATTGCTTGCGGCGAGGAGAAGCAGCAGTTCAAGCGGCTTGCGTTCAAGCTTTAGAGTTCGCGCGCCACGGGAGAGGTGAAAGCAATCGACATCCAGCTTGAAGTCACCGAATTCGAAGACCTCTCCTGGCAATGGAGCGCACCTCCGCTGGTGAAGTATAGCAGTCGATTTCGCCAAATCACGGCGAACTTATTTGTCCTCAATAGCTTGCACGTTACCCGATCTTCACCCGCGCCTGTGGAGAAGACCTGGTGGGGCTCTCCCTTGCAGGAGCGAGGGACGAATCTCTGCAATGACTTCCCGCAAAACGGGGCGGTCTCAACGGGTCGACGCAACACTGGCACGCAGTTTACTAGCAGGGGTATCAAAGCCCAAAGTCTGCCTGGGGCGTTGATTGAGTTGCCGAGCCACCTTGTCGAGGTCGGCCTGGGAGTAGACGGACAGGTCGGTTTTCTTGGGGAAGTACTGTCGCAGCAGCCCGTTGGTGTTTTCGTTGGAGCCGCGCTGCCAGGGGCTCTGCGGATCACAGAAGTAGACGTCGACCTTGGTGGCGACGGTGAAGTTCTTGTGACTGGCCAGTTCTAGTCCGCGATCCCAGGTCAAGGAGCGTCTGAGCGACGCGGGGAGTTTACGAACCTGCCGACTCAGCGCAGCGACGACGGTCGCGGTGTCCTTGCTTGGCACCTTGACCAGGATGACGAAACGGGAATGCCGTTCGACCAGGGTTGCGATGTGAGTGTTCTTGCTGCCTGCGAGCAGATCGCCTTCCCAATGGCCGGGGATGGCGCGGTCTTCAATCTCCGCTGGCCTCTCGCGGATGGAGATGGCATCGACGATCTGACCCTGGGAGTGCCCTGCAGCGCGAGCATGTACTGAGCGACGGATGAATCGCTTCGACCGAAGATGCTGAATCAGCTCCTTTTTCAGCACTCCTCGAGCCTGGATGAATAAACTGCGGTAGAGGGTCTCGTGGGACACGCGCATGCTCTCGTTGCTGGGATAGCGTCGCTTCAGCCAACCGGAAATCTGTTGTGGCGACCAGTTCTGGATCAGTTTACTGGCCACGATCAGCCGCAGCTTCCTGTGACTTGCGAGTTGGCAGGCCTTGGGTCGCAGAGCCAACTTCCAGGCCCGCTGATCGGCTTCACTGGCTCGATACACTGGACGGCCGCCGTGGCGTGCGACCTCTCGACTTACCGTCGACGCAGCTCGACCGAGCCCTCCGGCTATCTCGCGAATCGACGAGCCGGAAACTATCCCTCGGGAGATCTCTTCCCGCTCAGCCAACGTGAGGGTTCGCGGCGAACGGCGACGGGCGACCGGAGCGATCCCGCCGTGTTGCGCTAACAGGAACTGGATCGAGCCATGATCCTTGCCGAAGGCGCGTCCAATCTCATGCAACGACTTGCCCGCCTTCCAACGCTGCCATATGTCGGCCTTCTGCTCCGCAGACAGACCGTACCGTCTCCCTTGTCTCATCAACACCACCTCCAAATCAGATAGTGTTGCATCGACCCGTTGAGACCGCCCCCTTTTCGGGGAACTGCTCGTTCGACTGTCTGGGACAGCCTTTGCGGGTTGTTGAACTGTCCGCTGGTCAGTGAATCTGGGGATTACGCCAGTAAGAGTTCCCGGCTTGAAAGCCTGGGACAAGTACCAAATCATAAAGTCTGATGACAACCGATTGGTTGCGGTAGTTCGATAAATCAAGATCAATGTGTTTCCAAAGATGCTCCGACCCGCTCTCCTTGCTCAAAGAGTCCTCTTGGATGAGTTGACTAAGCAGCTTGTCATTATTCACGAAAATCATCAGCCGCCATGCTCGTCCTGCATCGGCGCCCACATCGACCGAAAGTGATGGCCTATCGTCCAAATCGACAGTACGGCGGAGCAATGCCCCACGCACCTCATCCCGCGGAAAGACGGCGAGAGTGCTGCCATCCAAATAAGTGTCTCCGCGAATTCCGGGAAGGCCGCCGCCAGCCCCTCCAAATCCCGCCCGTTCCAGAGACCAAGCTGGATTCCAGAATTTTGTCAGGTCCGACAACTTGAAGAGCTCCGGGGTTTGGGTTACTGTCTGTTCCGTTGGGACGATGAGCTTATTTGTAATAAGCTTCGCGCCGTGATCGAGCAGGATCTTCTCTCCGATGGCGGCCGTCCGGTCTGCGAGTGCTGAGATGCTTTCGTCGACCGGGGGCGTCATCTTTAACGGTCCCATCGTGTCTCCGCGCACGCGATCCCGCAATGCGGTAACTTCGGCAACCGGAAGAGCCGACATCCCGTGCATTGCGGCAACGACGGAGGCGGAGTTCGCGGCATTGCAGTCCGCATCGGAGAAGTCATCCGCCGTGGCAGCCAAGCTAACGGTCTTTGAAAAGTCGCCCCCACCAAACCAGACGCTCATTGCGACTATTCCGCCATTCAATACGGCGTTGTTGGTCGCCGGATATTCAACGCCCCACCGCTCGTCCATAGTCTGGGATATCTCCTTTGGCGACTTGCCCGCCTCCGCCATGGCGATGACCATGTCCAGGCATTGGCGATATGGAGAAAGCGGTGAAATCAGATGCGCAGCCTTGCGGACGATCACCCGTGTATCCGTCTCGACAAAACCAAGGCTCACCATGCCTGACACAAAGACGGCGCCGTCCGTGCCTTCCGCATATCCGTTGATGTGAGTTAACCGCCGAGCCATCTCCGCAGCCACATTCGGCATGCCGGGAGCGAGAGCCCCATAGACGTCACTACTAAATTGCGGTCCGATCGTCCACCACAATTTGTTATACCGTGGGTTTCCGGTATCAGGTGGTTCTATCCCCCGCTTCAGAAGCAACAATGTTTGTTCACTGGAACCCCATGAGCCGGCATTATTTTCAAGCCACTGAGTCCCCAATTGCTGCACGGTGAGGCGAATTCCGTACCTCTCGAAGGCGCGGATGGCGACCATCTCGTAGTAGTAATCGTCATCCACCGGCGCGAATCCATCGGCATGAACAAGCGGCGTGTCCTTCAATACAGAAGCAGGCTTGTGCTCAAAAAGCAGACCTGTCATCTGCGCAATCATCTGAGCTGTCCATATCGCCCTGACGCGGTCTCGATACTGGGGCTCGGACAACATTAGCTTTCCGGGTCGCCCACTATCTGGACGCGTTGAAGAATTACCTGTCACTGGGTACGCGAAGTAGATTGCGACAAGCAATATTGCGGGACGAATGAACCTGATTTTCATAAATATGATCCCTGAAAGATGCCTCGTTGATTCGTGACACGTGGACAACTCTCCGCATCTACTTTTCCGGGCAATCCTTCTGACCGAGCGGCGGTCATTTGCCTGAGGGCGGCGATCGTACCGAATCGCGAATGCGAAGCTCGGTCTTCAATACGATGTGCTGCGGGCCTTTATTGTGTCCCTTGATGCGCTCAAGCAACAGCTGAGCTGCTGCATGTCCGAGTTGATAGCTGGGTTGTACGACGCTGGTGAGCGCCGGCTCCATGAGTTCGGTGAAGGTAAGGCCGTCGAAGCCGACCAGGGACAGATCGTCGGGGCAACGCAACTTGCACGCCTTAATAGCGAAAAGCACACCAACGGCCATTAGATCGCTGGCGGCGAAGATGGCCGTCGGCCGAGGAATGAGGCGCAGCAAGCGCATGGCGCAGGTATGTCCGCTCTCCTGGTTGAAGATGCCTTCCTGGATATACTCGGGCGGCACCTTGATATTGTGCTCGTGGAGCGCTTTGAGGAAGCCGCGCACGCGCTCGCCCGCGGTGGCAACATTTTTCGGACCGCGGATGATGCCGACGGTTTTGTGCCCCAGTTGCGCGAGGTGTTTGCCGGCGGAGTAGCCCCCTTTCGCGTTTTCAGTAGTCACGCTGTCGCCCTTCCAGTCGAGTGGGCGACGGTCGATGCAGACCATGGGGTAGTCGTCGGTGTGCACTATTTTGTGGTCGTTGGAGGGAATGAGGATGATGCCAGCCGGCATGAAGGAGCGCAAATCGTTCAAATACGCGAGTTCTTTAGCCGGATCGTTATCGGCGTTGCACAGGAGCAAACGATAGGAGGAGCCAAATGCCACGTCCTCAACACCGCGCACGACCGAAGGGAAAAAGGGGTTGGTGATGTCGGGAATGACCATCCCGATGAGGTTGGTGCGGTTGGTGCGCAAGGCCCGGGATAGATGGTTGGGCTGATAGCCGAGTTCATCGATCTCTTTTTGAACACGCGCGCGGACTTCATCGCGCACCGGAACATTACCGTTGATGACATGAGAAACTGTGCCCAGCGACACGCCAGCACGATGTGCGATGTCATTCATGGTGATGCGCCTGCCAGCCTTCACAGGAATGGGAGGGTGCTGAGCCGGTTTGGGCTTCTTCTCACTTCGCAACGGAGGCACCTCTGAAATCCTGATCAGCACACTACCAGTGCTGTTGTTCTACTTTGTGTCACGCACGCATCGAAAGCCAATACTTGCCGAACGATCGAGGCTTGGAGCCATCAGCAGATATTTTCCGTGCTGGGACAATTTATACGCCTGTGGGAAATACCAGCGGGAGCCTGCCGGCTGATAATGACTCCCACCGCGCACGATGGCGGCACGCGTATGCGTATCCACCCACTCGTCGGTCCATTGCCAGACGTTGCCGATCAGATCCTCCACGCCGAAGGGGCTCGTGCCCGCAGGGTGCGCACGCACATCGCTTGCGGGAGCCTCGGTTCTGCCGGTGTCCGTAGCAGGAACGTCCGCTGCAACCCATGCATTTCCCCAGGGGTATTCGCGGCCGTCTGTTCCTTGTGCCGCGTATTGCCACTCCCACTCGTGGGGAAGTCGCTTACCGGCCCACGTCGCATAGGCGCGCGCATCTTCGATCGAAACCCAGGTGACAGGCCGGTCGGCTGAGCCGTCAGGGAAACTTCCGTTCTGCCAGTCGCGCAGAAAGTTGTGAGCGTCCGCCGGTTGATAGTGGGTCGCCTCGAGGAATTTCTTGAAGTGCGCGTTGGTCACAGTATACTTATCGATCCAGAAGGAATCGATGTGTACCTTCAGGTTGTGGTAGCGGCGCGCCGAGGGTTCTCCGGGATATTGCACATCGAGGCCGTCGTCGTTGGTGCCCTCGATCTCAATGCCGTTGACCTTGAAGGTGAAATCGGCCGCCGGAATCTGCACCATATCTTCAGGCGCCGTGCGAACAGCCTCGGTTTTCGTTATCGGCACAAGCTGCTGCGGCAGGGTCTTCCACTCGTTGGAATAGCTTGCGAGAGGTTTCTGCGCAAACGTGTGCATCTTCTCCACGAGCGCCTGGAGGTCGGGTGTCGCCGATTCACTCGTTGCAAGAATGGCGGCGAAGCCGTTGGCCTCGACGGGGAAATTAAGTACGTCCTCATTGCCTTCGTGGTCTGGTGTGAGCTCGCGCCCGTTCCATACGTCGAAGTATCGGGTGCCATCGCGGTGCTGGACGCTGAGCTGGCGCCCATCCAACGCATACGAATTGCGATTGACCATGGTCCAGAGCGTGCGGTCACGTCCCGGCCACTTGCTGGCAAAAAGGCCGTAAGACAGCGTCGGACTATGCGGTTCCCAGGCCGGCGAAACGAGCAGATCTTTGAAAGCGCGTTCGACGGTCGCGGTCCGTCTCAGCGCCTCGGCATCACGCAACGTGATTCCGTTCCAGGTGCCCCAGATGTTTTCCCAGCTCTCGAACCCGACGCCATTGAAGAACGCGAACTGCAGATCATCGGTGTGATCATGCGCCCAACGATCAGATACATTGACCATGTGGCGCGTCTCAAGCCATTTATAGCGGCTCACGGTCGGCACGAAACCATACTTCCAGTAGCCCCAGCTCATGTTGTTCCACTTGAGCATTTCATCGGATGCAGGACCTAGTTCGGGCTCAAGGGCAAGCGGGTGGCCAAGATCGTCGGATGCCTTGCGAAACGTGTACGGCACACCTTGAAGGGTGTCGCCATTGATGCCATCGGCGCCCACTTCGGTCAATTCTTTGGAAAGCGAATCTGCATCTGGAATGCCTTCGTCACGGGTTCCTCGATCCCACATCATGACGGGGAAGAACACACGAACACCATGCTGATGAAATTCGTCGACAAAGCCTTTGATGCCCGCGACACCACCCGGCAGATCGTGGAACAGGTCAAACTGATTTCGGTCGTCCACACCGATGTTCGGATAGGTCTCCCACACGAGGACGCTATCGATACCGCCATACCGCTGCACAGTGTCTTGCAGATAGCGGTCGACGGTGTAGTGCAGACTTGCAGGATCGTAGAAGAAGCGATCGTGCACCATCATCTGCGGTTGCACAAAGCTTGACTGGGTCCACAGGAGCTGCGGCCTAGCGTACTCGGAGCCATCATATCCGGCGCGCACGAGGCGTTCTGCGCGCCAGTTGCGAACGTCTTCGAGCCACGCCTTCTCCTCCGCGGCCGGGCAGGGACGAGCGGGGGAGCGGAGGAACCACTCCTGAAGACCGGCACACGGGGGGCCATCCATCTGCTCCCCTTCCATCTTGACTGCGGTGTCCTGGCCCGTTGCGGGTAGGACGGCCATTCCCATCAAGAGAACAATCAAGGCGACGAGACGTTGCGTGCGATGCATGATGGAATTTCCTCTCGGATGGAACTACAACCCGCCACACTATAAAAGCTTTCAAACATCCTTTGCAACTACAGGTCAAACACATCATCAAGCCGCGACGTCATGGCGCAGGCGGAAATCCTTCGCACGGTCACGTGGCAACCCCTCTCTACGAACGAGTCAATGCGTACCGGGCCTTGCCGGCGGAGGTACAGAACAGTGTCTGCAAAATTGATGCTTGACAAAGGATGCATCGGCTTCTTACTATCGCATCGCTCTTGAATTGAAAGGTTTCAATAATTTCAAGACTTGTAGCCAAGAGTCTGAATCGATCGTTTTTTGGAGGTTCTTCGCGTGCGCTTCTCTCGTCAATGCAGGACGCTGATGGTCATCATGGTTCTTTTTTACTTGTGGGCCGCGCGGCCCGCCATCGCACAGTATGAAAGCGGTATCGAGGCGACGGTTGTCGACCCATCGGGCGCCGTCATCCCGGGCGCGACATTGGTGCTGACCAACCAGGCAACCCATGTTCAGCAGACGGTCGTGGCGAATGCCGAGGGTGTGGTGCGTGTATTACACCTCCCTATCGGTACCTACAGCGCGGAGGTCCGGGCGTCGGGTTTCAAGACCTGGCTGCTGAAAGACATCAATGTCGAGGGCCGTGACGTCCGAACCATCTACCCCAAGCTCGAACTCGGTGAACAGCAAGTTACGGTCAGCGTGGTCGCCGATACGCAACAGGTCGAAACCACAAAAGGAAACATCGGACGGACGCTCGAGTCCGCCACGATCAACGAGTCCCCCATGCTGGGTCAGAACATCTATGCTGGCGTCGCGACCTTGGCGCCGGGCGTCACAGGCCTGGGCGATTCCTCCGGAAATATCTCCGCGGCCGGCTCTGTCGGAACGTCGAGCTTCAATGCTGAGTCCGGCTATCAAATCAATGCCGCAGGCCAGCGGCAGGAGGCGAACGAATTCCAGGTGGACGGGACCGTCGTCGACAGCGACTCCCGCGACGGTGTGGTGAATATCACGCCAGAGCCGCCTACAGTACAGGAGATGAAGGTAACGGCCTCGACCTTCTCCGCTGAGAAGGGACGCCAGAGCGGAGCGCTGATCGAGATCTTCACCAAATCCGGTACGAACAAATTCCACGGAATGGTGTCGGAGTTTCACACAGATAATGCGTTGCAGGCCCGCACTGAATTCGAGACTGTCGTACCCAAGACCGTTCGCAACGACTTTGGCGGGACGATTGGTGGCCCGATCTGGAAGAATCGTACATTTTTCTTTGGTTCACTTTTTTGGGAGCGGTCTGTACAAGGGGAGACATTGGTCGAGAACGTCGAAACTCCCGAATTCACACAGTACGTGCAGCAGAACTATCCCAACAATATTGGGACCCAATTCTTAACCCAAGCGCCGCCGGGAGTCGCACCAACGTACAATTTTCTGAATGTGGCGCAGGTACTGGCTAGCTACGGCGCACTCACGACAGATTCATTTGCTGGATTTACCGGACCCGTGGTCGGAACGGCGATCATCCCTGAATCTCCGTTAGCGGATGGATTTCAGGGGCACCTGCGGCTTGATCACAACATGCGCGGTGGAAATGACAAGCTGTTCTTCAGCTTCTTCCGCAACACGACGAACGGTACATCTGCGGACGGGCGCCCGAAATACTCCTACACAAATCCGAACGCCACGCTGTACGCGAAGATCGACTACATTCACACATTCTCTCCAAACCTCGTGAACGAAGCCGGCGTAAGTTATATTCGCAACGTCGGGTCGCAGTCGGATGTGATTCCATCGCTGCCGAATATTTACTATATCGGCGGAATTTCGGACACGTTTTCGCAGTGGGGTCCGTCGAGCTGGGCTCAGAATAACTACATCTACTCGGACGACCTAAATTGGAACCATGGGCGTCACTCCGTGCACGTTGGCTTAAATGTCGACCGGCAGCAGGACATGGACAACTTTGAGAACGGACTCGTTCGTCCGTTCTTCTACTTCCTCAGTCCGCTGGATCTGGCGACCGACCTGCCGTTTTTCCAGAGCGGGCCGATTGTCGACTTGAATACGAAACAGGTTGCGCTCAATTTATATCAACGCATCCTCATGCTCTATGTTGCGCCGTTCGTGCAGGATGATTGGAAGGTCAACTCGCGGCTAACGGTCAACGCCGGTCTGCGGTTCGACTATTACGGACATTTGGCAACGTTGCAGAACGGGCATGAGAATGTCGCTTTCTTTACTCCGGGAGCGGGATCGGATTTTGACACGCAGATCGCCAACGGATCCATGCAGGTGCGCGGATCGAATGGCGCTGCCACGACCAACGCGCAGTTTCGACTGGCGCCGCGCATAGGCTTCGCCTGGGATGTCTTCGGCACAGGCAAAATGTCCGTTCACGGCGGCTATGGAATCTACAACAACAAGATTGGTGAGTATTCGTATGTCAACGACATGCGCACGAATCCTCCAGGCTATGCCGATCCGCAGATCGATATCTTCACCGGCTCGACGCGCCAGAATTTTTCCTATGCGACCAGCGCCAGTGGTGCTCAGGGCTTTCCGGCACCTCCGGGAATTACCTATGAGCTCGACCCCCAAGGCGGACTTGTAGGCACGCGGACATCGGTCGGCGGAGTTGATCCCCATCTGAGACCGCCTCTGGTGCACAGCTGGGCGCTGGGCATCCAAAAAGTCCTGCCCTGGGGATGGGTTGCTGAAGCCGATTACCTCGGAACAGCCAGCCGCGACCTCTATCTGCAGACCGACGTGAATCGCTTTGCCGGTGACGGAGTCATCAACGATGGGAATTTCACGTATCTGAACCAGAGCTTTGGCACGGTGGAGTATGGCCGCAACGACAACATCGCGAACTCGAACGTAGGAGCGTTTGGCCTTTCGCACACCCTCTCGCATGGCTTCACGGCGCACGTCACGTATACGATCAGCAAGTCGCTGGACTACCTCAGCTCCAACGACAACGGTGTGGGCGGTGGCGAAGCCGTCTTCGACGCAGCCCATCCGGAACGCCAATACGCACGTTCTGATTATGACTCGCGGCAGCGTCTTTCCGCAGATGCCGTCTGGTACATTCCCGGCGTGAAAGATCCTGGCTGGGCGCGCGTGTTGACGGAAGGTTTCATGCTGGCGCCGATTGTCATTCTTCAATCTGGACAGCCCTTTACCGTATACACGTCAGCCCAGTTCAGCGCGGGCGGTGATTACAACGCGGACGGTTACAACTACGACATGCCGAACGTCCCGGCATTTGGCCGGACGATCGGATCCAACCGATCGAGCTTCTCACCGTATGGTCCTGGAATCTTCCAGGCATCCGAGTTCCCCACGCCGCCGCCGGGTGTTGAAGGCGACCTTGGCCGGAATACCTACAACGGCCCTGGATTTGCGCAGGTGAACTTTGCGATCGAACGGAAGTTTCCATTACGTTTCCTGGGCAGCGCCGGACAATTTGAATTACGCGGCGAGTTTCTCAATGCCTTCAACCGCGTGAACTTTGCGCAGCCTGTGAGCGATCTCAGCAATACTCAGTTTGGACATTCTGAAAGCCAATACATGGCTCGCCAGATCCAGCTGCAAGCCCGCATCTCGTTCTGATGAAAGCGAGGCGGGACATGCGCGATCTGCGTGTTCCGCCCGTTATCCCTCAGAATGGGTTACAACGGTATCTCCGCTCTTTCTAGAAACATGAGGTTCTCCGGGTGTATCAGCCGCAAGCCTATTCCCTTGTTCTCCTGTTCATGATTACAAGCATGCTTTGCTGGGGGTCGTGGGCGAATACGCGCAAACTCACAGCAGGATATCCGTTCTCACTCTTTTACTGGGACTACGTCATTGGCATCCTGATCGGATCCCTTCTCTGGGGATTCACGCTGGGCTCCATCGGCGATGCACATCTGTCGTTCATCGCGAATCTTCGAGGCACGGACGCGACTCATCTCCTATTTGCGGTCGCCGGCGGTGCTGTTTTCAATGTCGCAAATCTGCTGCTCGTGGCTGCGATTGATGTAGCAGGAATGGCTGTTGCGTTTCCAGTCGGAATTGGATTGGCACTCATTGTGGGTGTCATTCTCAATTACTTCATCAATCCGGTAGGGAACCCTCTTTTCATCTTTAGCGGCGTCGCTCTTGTCGCCGTCGCGATTGTGCTGGATGCGTTGGCGTATAGGCGTCGTGAGGCTGCGGGCACGATTTCGGCACGTGGCGTCATGCTGAGCGTTATCAGCGGTCTTCTCATGGGGACATTTTTCCCGCTGGTCGCGAAGTCGACATTAGGAACCCACGCTCTTGGGCCGTATGCGGTGGCATTCGTGTTCGCGATCGGAGTCATTCTATGCACGCTTCCGCTGAATGCCTACCTCATGAGGCATTCGCTCACTGGAGAACCCAGGACGACCATCGCGCAATATGCAGCTGTTCGTATGTCATGGCATTTCTGGGGCATGGTGGGTGGCATCATCTGGTGCACCGGAGCGGTGGCTAGTTTCGTGGCCTCCAAGGCTAATCTCGTCGGCCCCGCAGTCTCTTACGCGATTGGCCAAGGCGCAACGATGGTGTCAGCGCTGTGGGGTGTGTTTATCTGGCGGGAGTTTGCGAAGGCACCGCGGAACTCTCGAAAATTGATTCCATGGATGTTCCTGTTCTTTATCGGGGGACTTGCTGCCATCGCGCTCGCACCTCTTATCCACTCGTCACATTAATAAAGCTGAGGGACCATGTCGCGAAAAATTGTTGTGATTGGAAGTCTGAACCTCGATCTTGTTGCGAAAGTGGCGCGGATGCCAACGGAAGGCGAGACTCTCACCGGTCTCGGATTTTCCACATATCCGGGCGGGAAGGGGGCAAATCAGGCGGTCGCAGCCGCTCTCCTGGGCGGCGACGTCGTCATGGTGGGTCGGGTAGGAACGGACAGCTTTGGAGCGCAACTCCGCGAGGCGCTCAACCGGGCTGGCGTGGATAGCTCCCACGTACGCGAGACGCCAGGATCGTCTGGCACCGCCGTCATACTGGTTACTCCAGTTGGGGCCAACTCCATCGTGGTGATCCCCGGCGCCAACGGCGCGATCTCGCCTCAAGAACTCGATTCGCATGCCGGGGTCATCGAGGGCGCTAGTATCGTTCTCGCGCAACTCGAGCTGCCGATCGAAACAGTGATGCATGCCGCGGAACTCGCAACGGCGCACGGCGTGCCATTCGTTTTGGACCCGGCGCCGGCGCAGGGCTTGCCACTGGAGTTTCTCAAGCACGTTACCTGGTTGACGCCCAACGAAACTGAAACGATGATCCTGCTCCAGTCGCTCGGCCATCAGTGGAACGGTGACCTGGAAGATGACGCAGGGATTGCCGAAGCGGCGGAGAAGCTGCTGGCAACCGGCGTCCAGAACGTCATCCTCAAACTATCCAGCCGTGGAGTGTATCTTCGCGGTAGGGACGTCGCCGGACGTTTTGTGGATGCGGCCAAAGTTCAGGTCGTCGATACCACCGCGGCAGGCGATACGTTCAATGGCGCGTTTGCGTATGCCCTTACGCAAAAAGCCGATCCTGCCGATGCGGCACGCTTTGCCTGCTTTGCCGCTGCCATCTCCGTGACGCGCTCGGGCGCGCAGCCTTCAATGCCTCACTTGGACGAGGTCAGAGCGCTCATCAAGGCAATAGGCTCTCCCGATGGAGATGTACTCCGCGAATTCCAAGTTCAGCTTATTCAAGATGAGGGCTGAAAAACCTTGATGCGAACCAGAGCAAAAACGAACGAAGATATTAACATCCAAAGTCTACTTCCCGTGAAGTCGGGTTTTCGGCAAGTGCGATTCTCAATTGTTGATAACAGGCCAATGCACTCTTCCACTGAGATAAAAGTCAGCCTTCCGGAACGTTAGCCCTCTGAAACGTGCACCTGAGCGACAAACGGCTCATGCAACTTGTAGGAGCTCGGTTGAGCAAAAGCCGAATAAATCAGGCCCCCAAAGCGTGATCGCTGCGTTGCCAGCTTCACGACATGCTGCACTCCTAAGTCTCTGAAGAGTTCCCGGAGCCTGTCAAAGCCAACTGCATACGGCTCCCAGGGGCTAGGCATTGATCTTTCGTACTCCACAATCAGAAAGCAATCGGTCAGAGGCAGAAGTCTCTTCAGAAGTAGTTACTGCTCCTGAATGAAGTGGAGGGAGTTTGCCATGAGAATCCCGTCTACAGGCGGAAGGCGAAGGCCGGGGCTTCTCAGATCGGCAAGAACCTTACGAATGACGACTCCATGATCTTGTTCGGAATCGCTTCGAGCGCCTTCGGATCGAGATCGACGGCGTGGATTGTGCTACCGGGGGCTAATGATTGGGCAAGCGCCATTGTGAACGTTCCAGTGCCGCAACCGAGATCGCACCAGGATTGGGCTCGGTTCTGTTCCAAGGTGGGGTTATGAATTAGGGCTATCGCCTCACTGATCTTCATGTTTCAAATCTACTGTGGAATGCATGCGCGGGGATGCGATCGTCGCTGCTTGCTTCGTCTGCGGAACTGTCAGTGGCTCGGGTTAATCTTTCGAAGTGGCTTGAACGACGCAAAGACGCTCCCCAAATCGACATTTTAATCCCTATTTTGCGTGTGGGGAAAGGCGTGGGGAAGGATGTGGAAAACGCTCCTATCTCATTTATTTGCAACGCCCGTGAATCCCTGGGGGCAACCAATCGCATTGCAGTGTCTGGGCCAGAAAACGGGGAATTGCCCGTTGACGGAATACGTCTGCCGCCGCCCGATCCCGAGCAGAAGGGTTCGCAGGTCTGCCATTTTGGCCGACACATACTTGCGGTGATCGCTTGTGCAACCAGAGTCAGAGCCGCTCTGAATGAACCGGACCCAACGACTTTCTACGGAGGAGGCGCTGCCGGCTACACGAGCTATCCCGCCCTCTCCTGAACCGGGCAGCATCAGGCTATGCGGGCGCGATTGTTTGAATCTGCGCGTGTTATTGCGTTTTGATATCCCTAATGAAGATCGCACGGGCCGGTTTGGTGTGAGACGGCGAGCCCAAACCTGGTCAAGAGAGGTAGCATTACGGATGGAGAACCAACTTGCTCGAAGAGAACTCGACAGTCGATGCTCGCCCCCGAAATGATGCGAAGGGCCGGTCCTGGATCATTGGACTTACCAGCCTGTTCTTTATCTTGCTGCAGAGCGCATGCACAGCCTTCATGGCGATGAGTGGTCTTCGACTGCTCATCGGAATCGGATCCCTGGCCGCTGCGACAACCGGGCTGCGTTTGCTCGACTCCATCCACGGCGAGGCGATTCGTATCCCTATGGAGATCTTCGCCGTTGCAGGGTCGGTGATAAACCTCTTGGTGATAGGACGTGTACGATCGTTGCGCGCCCGGCCTTCCTCTCAATGGAGGATTGCGCCGGTGAGTGCCGATAAGAGGCGCGCTGAGTCAATACAGATAGTCCTTGCCGTTGTCACGCTGCTGCTGGTGGCGATTGAATGGGCGTTCCACCTCTACTTGCACCGTTCCATCTAGCCGGCATCGTCACTGGGAGGTGCTGGGTTGCTCCCGATCTCTTCGGATAACCTTGCGTGCAGACGATCGCTGAAACCGAGCGGTAATTCGTACACATGGTCATCAGCGGTTAGTACCATAATGTTGCGCGTCGAATCGAGGATTGCAGAGCATATCTCGCAATGTTCCAGATGCCGTTGAACCAGCTCCCTGATCTCGGGAGATAACGAGTCGTCAATATAGTCGGAGATGTAGTTCCAAACGTGCTTGCATTCTATGACCATTGAAACCACCTCCTCCGCGGCGCTGTCTTCTTGAGTTTCGGCGCGAGTTCCTTCTGCATCATCATTCGAGCGCGATGCAACCGAACCTTCACGGTGCCGGTTGTGATCGCCAGGGCAGTCGCGGTTTCCTCGATAGAAAATTCTTCCACGTCCCGCAAAACCAACACTTCCCGATACAACGGAGACAGGCTGGCAATCGCATCCTGGAGCATTTGGCGGATCTCCTGCCGCTCGAGCGCCTCTGAGGGGACCTCTCGCCAGTCCCGTAGCAGGGCTGGCGAAATGTGACCCCCCTGCTCAGGAGATTCGTCAAGCGACTCGATGCGAACAATTGCCTGCCGGCGAAGACGACCTCGCGCTTCGTTTAAGGTGATGCTGATGAGCCAAGTACTGAATTTCGCCTGTCCGCGGAAGTCCGCAAGTTTTCTAAAAGCCTTTAGGAAGGCTTCCTGAGCGACATCTTCGGCATCCGATTCATTCTTCATAAATGAAAGCGCCATCTTATAGACGCTACGCTCGTAGGGGCGGATTAACTCGTGATACTGCTCTCTGTCGCCAGCAAGTATAGCGGCGATCATCCGCGGCTCATCGCGATCTGAGAGTTCCACATCCATACCAATCAGGCCTGTTCCTTCACGCGTTTCTGAAGGATGTGGTCAAGGGAAAGAAAGCCCGCGCCGAAGATCAGGACTATCAGAGACGCAAACAGGAAGGTGAAGGGATCAGCCACGTAGAACTTGCCTGGATCGGAAAAGATAGAACCCAGCGCTTCACGATCAGCCGTCCAATAAGCCACAAACATGTTACCAGCGAGGAGAAATCCCACCAGCCTGGTTCCCAGGCCGAGGATCAAAAGGATTCCGCCGAAGAATTCAAGTCCAGCAATGAAATGAGCACTGAAAGCTGGAAATGGAATGTTCAGCGTCGTGAAAAACGCAGTGATCTTCGCGATGTTATGCATCTTGCCCCAGCCAGTCTGGGCAAATTGCCAACCCCAGTACAGCCGCACCGCGAGAAGAAACGGCGATTGTAGACGTGACAACATTCCTGATACTTCAACGTAGAACTTGATCAAGCGCTTCATTTCATCCCTCAGGCCTCCATTGTCGGGATCGTGTGTGGGGTTCACCACAACTCGTCTTCCCGGAAGGTCTTTCAACGCGTTAGAGAAGCGGCGGCCGGAATAGTTACAAGCGATCGCCAATCTACACCACGAGCTGTTCTGAGATAGCGAAAGTGACCAAGCCTTTTGCTCCGATTACCTCGAAGACCCATGGATCGGTTATTCATTTTCCAAGCAAAGAAAGTTTGTATCCTTTGCCGCCCGTACCGCTCTCACCTTTGGAACAATAAGTACAGTCTCCACCAAGCTGCCAACACATGAACTTCCCACGGCTTCGCACCACGAAGCGTACGACGTCATCACACCCCGCGGCGGTCACGCGGCCCAACCCTGAAAGGTGCTCCCAATGAAAATCAACACTGCTCACAACCTGGCCCTCGCGGCCGCCTTCGCCGGTCTTCTTGGCGGTACTTCCATTCGCCTCCACGCGCAGACCACTGGACAGAACGGTACCTCGTCAACCCAGGCCGGCGTGCTTCTTGTCGCGCAAGACCAGACCCCCGCTCCCGGCAAGCACTCCTGCAAAGGCAAGAACGATTGCAAGGGTCAGGGCGGCGGCGACAAGAAGCATGCAGGAAAGAATAGCTGCAAGGGCAAGGGAGCCTGCGCAACGGACGGTTCCACACCCCCGAAGGCTGCTTAGCCAAATGTGTTGGAGGCTCGCAGCATTTCGCAAGCCTCCAACATGTTCTCTTATCTCAAGCACGGATCGGATGTAATCATGCCCGCCAACAGATTCAACGCGTTTACAGATTACGGTGTCGGTATCGGACTGCGAGTGCCCCACTACGACCACATCCTATCCGAGAAACCGCTTGTCGACTGGTTCGAGATCATCTCTGAGAACTATATGGTTGGCGGCGGCCGCGCACTCACGATTCTTGATCAGATCCTTGACCAATACAGAGTCGTGCAGCATGGCGTCTCCATGTACTTCGGTTCTGCGCAGCCTCTCGATCGAGACCACCTGAAGCGTCTGAAGGAGCTTACGAAACGCACCAAGACGCCCTGGCTTTCCGACCACCTGTGCTGGGGCAGCGTTGACGGGCGCTATACGCATGATCTGCTCCCGTTGCCGTACACGTTTGAAGCGATCCAAACGACCGCAGCGCGTATTCGTGAAGTACAGGACTTTCTTGAGATTCCGATCGCCGTCGAAAATGTCAGCAGTTACGCTGAGTTTCACGAGTCGCAGATGACCGAATGGGAATTTCTTAACGAGGTCGTTCACGCAGCGGACTGCGGAATCTTGCTGGATGTCAACAACATCTACGTGTCCTCGCAAAACCACGGTTTCAATCCGATGGATTACGTGAATGCAGTTGACGCGGAACGGGTCGCCCAGATCCACATAGCTGGCCATTCCAAGTTTGAGAAATATACCTTGGACACCCATGACCATCCAGTCCTCGATCCCGTCTGGAAGATGTATGCGCGCGCAATCGAACGGATTGGCCTGACTGCCACGCTGCTGGAATGGGACGACAACATCCCTTCCTTCGACGAAGTGCATTCGGAAGCCCTTAAAGCTAACCTGCACTTGTCCGGATCCGAGACTTTCGCCGCTATCGAGAGACATGAGGGAGCGCTTGTATGAATCTTCTCGATTTTCAACGTCGCATGGCCGAGGACGTCAGCCGACCTCTCACGATGGACTTCGCGATGCAAGATGTCAGCTACGACGGAACATCTGTCGAGGAGATCGCCGCGGGCTACATAAAACCTAATGATCTTCTTTCCTCCTTTGAACGACTGGAGATCTACAACAGGCAGTACTGGTTTCGCGTTATCGGTGCAGTGTCCGAGGACTACCCGGCACTCAGCGCGATGCTCGGTCGGAAGCGCTGCGACGCGCTTATCCTGGCTTATCTGAAAGAGAACCCATCGACTTCGTTCACCCTTCGTGATCTCGGAGCCAAATTACCCTCGTGGCTTGAGATGCACCCCGAATTCGCAGGTCCCCGTCGGGAGCTTGCTGTAGACGTAGCCCGTCTTGAGTGGGCCTATATCGAAGCTTTCGACAGTCCAGCGTTACCGCCTCTCAATGCGGTCGACTTATCCCGTCTGTTACCGACTAGCGTGCTCGCACTTCAACCACACCTCCAGTTGCTGGCTTTACGCTATGGCGTGGGCGAAGTGGTGCTGGCGGTTCACAGAAACAAGCCGGCAACTGACATCGTTAGCAATGCAGTGACAGAGAGGAAGGAGGCCAAGCGGCTCGCTGTTCCCAGACTCAGGCGGTCTCCGACCTACCTCGCAGTCCACCGGTATCAAGATTCTGTTTATTATCGGCGAATCGATCGCGAGGCTTTTCTGCTTTTTTCGGCGATTCAGGAGGGCGAGCCAATCAGCAGCGTGGTGGAGAGGGCAATGACAGCAAGTAAGCTGCCGGCCGTCGAACAGGCAGCGAAGATACGGGAGTACTTTGCCCATGCCTCCGAGCTGGGATGGTTGACGGCAAAGTAAGTCCGGCCCGTGCGTCCACGACCGCGTTCGAACGGACTTCGTTATTACATGAACTCTGCAGCGATGCGATTTGAGGAAGCGATACCGTCACGGCGCCGTTAGCAAATCGGCGACATCTAGCTGCAAACGAATGATAATAAATGGGGATTGCGATCGAAAGAGCGTGATAAGATCGTCGCTTATTATGCTAATCCAAAAGAAGATTTGTGTTATCGGCGAATTCGGCGTCGGCAAGACGAGTCTTATCTCTCGATATGTGGACAGCATTTTTTCCGAGAAGTACCATACAACGGTTGGCGTGAAGATTGATAAGAAGCAGTGCCAGATTGGCGATGCCCTGGTCAATCTCGTGATTTGGGATCTTGCAGGCGAATCTCACCTACGGATGTTGAAGCCTGCACAGGTTCGCGGGGCATCGGGCTTTCTGCTGGTGGCCGACGGAACGCGCGCGGATACGATTGATATCGCAATCGCGCTGCAGAAAAAAGTCAGCGAGATTTTAGGCCCAGTTCCGTTTATTTTTGCAGTCAACAAGCAAGATCTTGTCGAGCAGTGGTGTGTGGCTCCAGAGGTCGCAGATACGCTTCGTGAGCGTGGCTGGGACGTTCGATTTTCCAGTGCGAAGACAGGGGCTGGCGTGGAAGAGATGTTTCTGGATCTGGCAAGCAGGTTGATTGCCGATGGGGGAACGACCGATGCTGAATCCTGATCTGGGCACTGATGAGACTAGCTCGGTGGACTCCGACTTACCGCTGCGGGACAGTGTGGTCTTTGAATTGATCGCTGGAGAGTTGCGCCAATCGACTGCGTCACCCGAGTGGCTTGATCGCGTGAAGTCTGCAGGTGGGAATGCATCTTCGATCACGGATCATTTGCCATTTCTAGAAAGCTTTCTTCCGGAGGCGACGCGCTTTTGGGATGATTGCAGTGATGGCGAACTGGTATCGGATTTCTGGACGCAAACAGATGCGTCTGGAGGCAAGATTCACCTGCTGGCTTGTGCGCTGGCGCTGGAGGGAAAACGGCTGCTACTGATTCGCTCGGTGGACGATCTGTATCACGAGAGCGAACGAGCACAGCAACAGGCTCATGCGTCGGTGAAACAGTGGAAGCTCGCGGCGCTGCGGCAACGCGCGCTGGAGAAGTTGACCAACTCAGAACCGAGGTCAAGCGAAGCTGAGACTAAGGATGCTCTTACCGGCGTAAGTAGCCGCGAGCGCTTTGAAGAATTGTTCGAGCGGGAGTTGCTATTGGCAAACGAACGGGATGAGCCACTCTCGCTCCTATACCTGGATATCGATCAATTCCAAGTGATCAACGATCAATATGGGCGCCCGGCCGGGGATGCTTACTTGCGCTCCGTAGGGCAGCTTATCGAAGGCGCCCTAAGCAAGCCGAAGGATATAGCGGCAAGGGTGGGGGGCGAAGAGTTTGCAACGTTGCTTCCGGGTACCGATGGTACCGAAGCTGTTCGACTCGCGCATACTCTCGGGGGTATGATTCGGACTCTGAGGGTGCCCGATCCAATTTCACGGGGACTGCTGAGTGCGACTGTCTCCATCGGCGTGTTTACTCGCCCCTCCAGGAGCGAGGAAACGACGGCCCAAATGTTAGGCGCCGTAGAAAGTGCTGTGCGCGAGGCCAAGCGTAATGGCCCGGGCCGAATAGTGATCGGCGACCACACGATCTGATGTGTTCTTTCCGTGGCCGGGACAGAAGTGAATTTAAACGACTTTGCTGAGGTGGTTACTTTGTCTTGAAAGGGTGATTCCATGTCAAGTGTCAATGAAGAAATAGAAGCTGGCTCTGCTGAGCACCAGACAACCGCTGCAGCGGACGGGACGGGTGAGAGCGGAGCGAGCGTTGATAAGATTCGGGACATCATCTTTGGATCGCAGATAAAGAATTACGAGGCACGCTTTGTGCGTTTGGAGCAGGACCTGGTTCGCGAAACTGCCGAACTGAAGGACTTGATGCGCAAGCGATTTGAGTCGATCGAATCATTTTTCAAGACGGAATCTGAGGCGATGGCAGCGCGACTGCGTGCCGAAAAGGAAGAGCGCACCGCCCATGTCGCAAAAGTTGAACGAGAGACGAAAGAGGCGCATGGCGGTCTCGCGAGCCACGTCACCCATGTTGAGACGGCGATGAACGACGGCCACAGCGCGCTGCGGCAAGAGCTGATGACGGAGTCCAGAAAACTCCTGGAGGAGATCGATCAGCGCTACGACAGCATCCGCTCGCTGATGGACGCGCGTGTATTGGAGCTGCGAACGCAGAAGGTAGATCGAGGGCATCTCTCCGACTTGTTTCGCGTGATTGCCGCGCACCTGGATGATAAGGATCAGAATGCTGCGTCAGAGTAGCTGACGAGGTGTGCATGGAAGCGAAGAGCGCATTGGACGAGCAGCAAGCTGATTTGATTCCAGATAAAGAGTTCGTCGAGCTGCGCGAACTTCTGCTTGGCGATCAGATGCAGAAGGTGGAGGAACTTCGCAACCGACTCGATGACCCAAGTGTGCGCGCGGGAGAGGTGAGCAAGATCCTGGCGCAAGCGCTTGCGTTGTCGATTCAGCGCGACCAGAAGATATCCAGCGCATTACACCCAGTAATTCAACACTCTTTGCGGACGTCCGTTGAACAAGAACCGGAGATTCTGGCTACAGCGCTGTTCCCCATTGTTGGGCAAGCCGTACGCAAGTCTGTGGCACATGCGGTAGAACAGTTGCTTGATTCGATCAACGCGATCTTTGAAGATGGATTTTCGCTCAAGCGCTGGGGCTGGCGGCTTGAAGCCATGCGCACTGGCAAGAGCTTTGCTGAAATAGCGCTGGCACGCAGCCGTTCTTATCGCGTGGAGCAGATCTATCTCATCCACCGAAAGACGGGCATGCTGCTTGCTCAGGCCAGCAGGAATGCAGGTCTAATGGAAGACGCGGATCTTGTTGTTGGAATGCTGACGGCCCTGCAGGACTTTGCGCGGGACTCGTTCACAAGCGCCAAGCAGGACGATCTCGAGGTGCTGCAAATTGGCGAGTTCAAGGTGTGGCTTCTGCATGGACCGCTGGCGATCCTTGCTGTCGTTGTGCGGGGGCGGCTGCCGCAAGAGTTACAGCTAAGATTCCAGGCCAAAGTCGAGCAGATCCATAAGGACTTCCATGCGGGCCTCTTGTCGTTCGAGAAGGTTGGAAGGCCGATTCCTGGGATTGACGAAGGATTGAGCGGATTGCTGCTTGGACAGGGGGCTTCTACTGAATCGCGATCCAATACCAAGCTGAAGATTGTCGCAGGTAGTTTGTTTGCCTTGCTTGTGTGCGGTGTCGTCTTTCGTGTCCGCCAGGACATGCGCTGGAATGGTTATGTGAATGAGCTTCGTCAGCAGCCAGGGGTTGTTGTCGTCGACGCCCACCGCGGCTGGAAGCGCTTGACCGTCACGGGGATGCGGGATCCGCTGGCGGTCGAGCCCCGTGCCCTGCTGTCTCAGTTCCATCTGCGTGAAGATCAGGTGACTGGAAGTTGGGAGGAGTATCTATCGCTGGATCCGCGTCTGGCGGACGTGCGAAGAATGAATGCTGAGCGCGATTTTGTGCAGGAAGCGGTGATTCACTTTGACGTGAATAGTACGCAGATCTCGCTGGATCAGCTACAGAGGGTCGATGAATTGAGCGGACGGATTCGGCGGCTGATTGAGGATGCGAAGGCGCAGGGGATGGCAGTCGGCATTGGGGTAGTTGGGCATACAGACCACACGGGCGTTGAAGGGCATAATTCGGAGTTGAGCCAGCAGCGGGCCGCTACCGTGATCAGGCTTCTGCAAGAGCGCGGAATTGATCCTGCCGTGCTTTCAGGTAAGGGCGTTGCCGATAGTCAACCGCAGCACGATGGGACGGATCTCTATGAGCAGGCCCTGGATCGTCGGGTGACGTTTCTAGTGCATGCAGTGTCAAGCAGTTCGACCGGCAAATAGATCCTGCGCGGACGGCGGGATTAGGTGAAGAGTGGACAATTCAAAAGTTGAGCAACACGGTTATGCCCTCGGACCGTCGAAAGACGAGGTCTTTAGAAGACGCGGCCCAGGCCGAACCACCATTTGCGGTGATCATTGTCTCCGGCGGCACCGCCAATGTAGACGACCCCGATTGCTGTGCGCGCAATCACTGCGACACTGCCATCCCAGGCCTCAGAGAGGTTGATGTCTATCGGATTCAGGTTTTGATAGACCTTGCCCCCTTCCATGAAAGCAACCGCGTAAAGGCCCTCTCCGATAAGAGGGTTGAAGCTGAGAAGCTTGCGTTCATACCCACCTTGGAAGAGCCAGTACTGGTTGCCGAGCAATTCATTTTTGCCGTACGAGCCGAGCCGAAAGGGACCGCCGAGAGGAAACCCCTGCAAGTCAGTAACCTCAGGCGGCGCGCCAAAGCTGGTTCCACCCGCGGCGGTCAAAAATATAGCGCCTTTCGTTTTGATCGGATGGTACATGGCGACTCTGGCTTCTGCGAGAGTGAATGGGTCATTGCCTTTGGTCGTCTCGTGGCGCGCGACATTGAAATAGGCGTTGACTCCGCTAAAGGGAAGAACAGCATTATCGGCTCCGAGGTAGTTGAAGCGAAGGTACGAGACGCTTTCCAACTGCGCGGGAATCGAGAGGTTGTCGAAGTCGATGCGCTTGGTTACGGAATACCAGTATTCATCCTGCCCAATGCGAAGCTCGGCTCCGCGCGCCCAGGTGTACCCTCCGGCAAAGCCGAAGCCGTTCTGGTTGATCTGATATTGCGATGTGCGGGAACCCTCGTTGTAGAAGTCGAAGCGGGTGCTGGTGGCGAAGGCGCTGGGGGAATAGAAGAATCGAGTGCGGGCGGTGAAGGGTTTGTAATACTCGCTCGTTACACCGTAACTTGATCCGAAAAAGGCATTGATGCGCCATTCCGCGCGGTAGCCTCCGAGATTCGTAAAGGTGACGCGGCCTGCCATGCCGAAGAGGACGTCTTCGGTGTCAGAGCCGTCGATATTAATGCCGAGGTTCAGGAAGGGGGGGCCGTAGGATTTGGGGTAGGCGGTGACAGCGAGTCCGGGAACTCCATCGCGCTCGACGATGGAGTAACCAGCGGCGTTTAGGGAGCCGTTTCCAACCCAGCGTGTCATTGTCTGATCGAGGAGTGTGGTGTCGACGGGCTTGTTGACGACCTCGGGTGTGAGGGTGTGGGCGATCTCTGCGTTGGCAGCTGGGACATCACCGGTTACGGCGACAAACTGCGGGGCGGGAACGACGGTCTTACGGCGGGAGTCGCGCTGCTTCACGTAGTCTGCCCACTCAGCATCACTGACGCTGAAGTGGTCAAGCAGTGCGGCCTTTTTAGTGGCGCCATCCATGCCTTTGGGAGCAATGGTGGCGGAGTCGTTGTACATCGTGCCGGTGATTCCTTTTAGGTCGGAACGAATGAGAACGTCGGCATCTTCGAGGCTGTGCATCTCGTTGGCAGCGACCATGATGCTGATGGTGCTGCCGGTGGTGGAGAGAAAAGATCCTGGACGAGTGACGGTGGTCTGGCCGGTGTCGAGATAACTGGCTATGACGATATCGGCACCATTGGCGCGAGCAACATCGACGGGGAGATTGTCGACCGCGCCGCCATCCGTGAATGTCTGTCCGTCGATGACGACAGGGACGAACACGCCAGGAATGGACATGGTAGCGCGCATTGCCCGGCCAAGAGGGCCGTGATCAAAGACGTAGGCGCGACCGGTGGACATGTTAGTGGCGACGCAACGGTAGGGAATCGGAAGATCGTCGAAGCTGGCAAGGTTGTAGTCGGCGAGGGTCGCCTTGTCGAGGATGAGGCCTACCTCCTGACCTGTGTTGAGGCCTTCCGGGAGGGATAGGCCGTGCTTGAGGCCGAAGTCGAGGCGGTTGGGAAAGTCTTCGCGGTCCTGCTTGCGGCGATAACTGAGATCGCGGAAGGGTGTTCGACCACCGATGGCAACGTCCCAGTCTATGCCGCGCATGAGGGCGCGGATCTGGTCGGGGGACTGGCCCGAAGCATAGAGACCGCCGATGAGGCCGCCCATGCTGGTGCCGACGACGAGGTCGACGGGTATGTGATGCTGCTCGAGATAGTCGATAACACCGATGTGTGCGAAGCCGAGTGCGCCTCCACCTTCAAGTACGAGAGCAATGCGGGGGCGATGCTTCGCGCCTTTAGCGTCTCGGGCCTGGGGTGCAACAGCGGATGACTTCGTTTCGATTTGCTGCGTGGCCTGGCTTCGCGCATTCCCTGTAGCAATGAAGGTGGCGATACAAAAGAGGAAGGTGGGGCCGATTGTAGTTCTATGCCGCAACATACTTAGCCTCCGACGTCAATTGTGTACGGCGTTCTCTAGAGGGGCAGCTCTGCGGTTATCCACTCGTCTCATTGCAGCTGAGTTTGTCAGGGATTGATAGGGTGCATCAATTTATCTGTCGACTATCGGTGCATGGGTTTTCGGGGTGCTAAGCGCCAAGGATACTATGTCTGGCAAGAGGTCTAAAAGGATTCCAATCGCGGTTATCTTTTCAGCCATGCAGCGGCGGTTGATACTGCAGTCAGAATCGCATAATCGCGTGATAAAATCCGCGGTATTGTCTGGCTCGGGCCCGTGAGGTTTTTCGCACTTGCACAGATAAATCGCACGAGGCGAAGGAGATCCGATGCAAGGTTCCCGCACTTTCCTTAGCGTTCTTCTTATTGCGGCTGTTCCGGCGCTGACGACTTCACTGGCCGCGCAAACAGGCACTGTGGGATGCAGCAGCAACGATGGCTTCTACCATTACTGCCGTGCTAACACAGCTGGTCACGTGCGCCTCGTCCGACAGTTGCCTGGGCCGCGGTGCCAACAAAATTTCAGCTGGGGTTTTGATTATCGCGGGATCTGGGTAGATCGAGGCTGCCGTGCGGAGTTCGAGTATGGCGCGCCGCCGGCGAGCGACCACACAGGGGCCGCTGTGGCCGGCGGGATTCTCGGCGCGATCATTGTGGGCGCCATCATCAGTAGCAGCAACGGCGAACATCGCGATCAGTACGCCGATCATCGCGACTATTACCGCGATGGCTACCGCATGGGGCAGCGCGATTGGAACTACGGGAAGCCACCCTATTACCTGGGATACAAGAATCGCTTTCCTCACGCGTATGAGGAAATCTTTGCCCGGGGATATGACGACGGTTACAACAATCGGCATGGTTCAGGCGATCGATACGATGAGGACAGAAACTACTCCACGTACGATGGCTATGCAACGTACACGAACGAACACACCGTTGTACGATCTCAGAAGCAATACAGGTCGCCGCGTCCGGGTTCAGCAGATTATGGGACAATCAACAACCCGAATCATGGTGCCGGCGCACCGGAGCCGGGTTCAGCCGACTACGGAACAATCAATAATCCGAATCATGGTGCCGGTGCGCCTCGGCCCGGCGATGTTGACTACGGTACCATCAACAATCCTAACCACGGCGCGGGGCCGCCAGAACCCGGCGATGAAGACTACGGCACCATCAATAATCCTAATAATGGTGCGGGACCTCAATAGGCTGCGCCAGTCTATTCACCTACGTCGCACCAAGGAGATTCGCGATGACATCCTCACAATTCGTCGGCCTGCTCTCACCGAAAGCATTCTTCCGGCTCGCCACTGTGGCCAGCGGAATCGTGTTTCTCTGTACGGTTCCGTGTTCGGCGCAGACAGTCTCTGCTCCTTCCTCTCGCGCTCCGGTAGTCGCGAACACGGACATGCTGAAAAGTATTGTTAAATCTGGCAAACTTCGCGTTGGAGTCGTGGAAGTGATTCCGTGGGCCATGCATGACAAAAGCGGAAACCTGGTGGGGTTTGAAATTGACGTGGCGCGCAAGCTCGCCCGCGACATGCGTGTAGACGTTGAGTTCCATCCCGCGCCTCTGCGCATGCTCATCCCAGATCTTCTAGCGAATCGAACGGATATTATCATTGGGAGCCTTTCGGTTGAACCTTCGCGGGCTCTCAAGGTGAACTTCAGCAATCCGTACAACACGGAGGACGTGACTCTCGTCGCCAATCGTAAATCTGAATCAGAAGCGAAGCAGTTGTCAGATTTTGACAAGAGGTCTGTTGTCATCGGAGCGTCGAAAGGCTCTGTTGCGGAAGAGATGATTGGCGTCGTGCTGTCGGAGGCGACTGTGCGCACCTATGACGACGACAACGTGCTTTTTCAGGACCTCATCGCAGGCCGGATCAACGCGGCGGCCGCCGACAGCCCTCATCCGGAGATTGTCGCGAAACTATTTCCGGACAGTGTGCTGGTTCCTGCGGTGCCCCCGCTTGGGCGGTTTCCCGCTGCTTTTGCGGTTCGTCGCAGCGACCCGGACTTCGTGTTCTTTCTCAATGCGTGGATTGCTTCCAGGGAAAGCGATCACTGGCTGGAAGAGCGCCGCACGTATTGGTTCAAAACTCTGGACTGGGAAGATAACCTCTAGCTGGCATGTTGCCCAACGTTACTGGTGCTTGCTCAGTGGAGCGCTCCGACTGCGGTCAGTCGGATGAGTTGTTCTTGCCAGCATCGACCTCAAAGAAGCCAAGACTTCTTGCTATCAGCTTCCGCCGTTGACGAAGCTTCACTAGCTGAGAGTGAGAGAGGTCTTCAAGATGTAAAGAATTTCTAAAGAGACGGCCAGGCAGGCGAACGTCGCCTGGAAGAAGCGGTTTCCGATCTGCATGGCAAGCAGACAGAGAACAATGAAGACGGCGTCGCGGACGTTGGCCACGGTGCCGAACTGAGCTCGATAGGCGGGGCCTTTGATGGCTGTGTCCACGAAGTCAAGCGAAAAGACGATGATCATGAACGCGAAGAGCCATTTGCGTCGGTAGTAGAAGTAGTTGCGGAAGCCTTCGTACTCGTCGATCTCATCGGGAAAG
>Ga0302302_1000311_pt1 | contig 29567 bp, 33 predicted proteins | sample III_Palsa_E1_3_FD_198766 | JGI IMG/M metagenome (GOLD analysis project Ga0302302, IMG submission 198766) | Peat permafrost microbial communities from Stordalen Mire near Abisko, Sweden - III_Palsa_E1_3 | ecosystem: Environmental > Terrestrial > Soil > Palsa > Peat permafrost | place: Sweden...
CTACCCGGGAGCTCCAGCTCATCCTGCGCGGCCTGGACGGGCTGCGGCTGGTGGGCGCCGACATCGTGGAGGTCGCCCCGGCCTACGACCACGCCGAGCTGACCTCACTGGCCGCCGCCAACGTGGCCTACGAACTGCTCGGCCTGTTCGCGCTGCAGGCTGGCCGGAGCGCGGGCCCCGCCCTGGCCACCCGCACCGTCGGCCCCATCGCCCCCAGTAGCCCCGCTGCCCCCAGTAGCCCCGCTGCCCCCAGTAGCCCCGCCGCCCCCAGCAATCCTGTGGGCACCGGGAAGGCGGGCCTGGCATGACCGTGGTCGCCGCGGCCCAGCTCGCGCCGGTCATCGGCGACGCCGACGGCAACCGGCGGACCGCTGCCGCCGCCGTGACCGACGCCGCCGCGGCGGGCGCGGAGCTGGTCGTGCTGCCCGAGCTATGCGACTCCGGCTACGTGTTCGCCAGTGAGCAGGAGGCGCGCGGGCTCGCCACCGCCGCGGACGACAGCCCGACGCTGCGTCAGTGGCGGGAACTGGCCGCCGCCCACGGCATCGTGATCGTCGGCGGGTTCTGCGAGCTGGGCGCCGACGGGCGGCTCTGGAACAGCGCCGCGCTGGTCGATGCCACCGGGACCCGGGCGATCTACCGCAAGGCACACCTGTGGGACCGGGAGGGCCTGGTCTTCGCCCCCGGCGCGGCCGCCCCGCCGGTGGTCGGCCTCCCGTTCGGCCGGGTGGCCCTGGTCATCTGCTACGACCTGGAGTTCCCCGAGTGGACCCGGCTGCCGGCCCTGGCGGGTGCCGACCTCATCGCCGCCCCGGTCAACTGGCCCGCCGCGCCGTGCCCGCCGGGGGAGCGGCCTGCCGAGGTGGTGAAGGCCCAGGCCGACGCGTCGGTGAACGGCGTGTTCGTCGTGGTCGCGGACCGGTGCGGCACCGAGCGTGGCGTGGACTGGATCAGCGGCTCGGTCATCATCGGCCCGGACGGCTACCCGCTGGCCGGCCCGGTTCTGGCCGACACCCCCGCCGTCCTGGTCGCCGACTGCGACCTGTCCCGCGCGCGGGACAAGCGCCTCAACGAACGCAACGACCTGCTGGCCGACCGCCGCCCGGAACTATACTCACCGGTAACGTCGGGGAATGATGGAGGCTGGGAGCCAGCCCGCCACTGACGCCCGCGACCCTCCAGGCCAACCGACGATGGAGGCGACGATGCCGCCGACCCACGAGGTCTTCAACCAGGTCCCGCCGCTGATCGGCTACGACGTGGCCGACGACCCGGCCATGCTCGACGCGCTCCGCCGGGAGGGCGCCGGCTGGGCCGAGCCGGAAGTCCGCTCGATCGGCCGCCGCGCCGGGACCCAGCAGGCGCAGGACTGGGGCCGGCTGGCCAACGAGCACCCGCCGGTACTGCACACGCACGACCGGTACGGGCAGCGCGTCGATGAGGTCGAGTTCCACCCGGCCTGGCACGAGCTGATGAACGTGGCCATCGGCAGCGGCCTGCACGCCGCGCCGTGGCGGGACAGCCGCCCGGGCGCCCACGTCGCGCGGGCCGCGAAGCTCTACCTGTGGGGCCGCACGGACGCGGGTCACACCTGCCCGGTCTCGATGACGTACGCGATCGTCCCGGCCCTGCGGCACGCCCCCGAACTGGCCCAGCGGTTCGAGCCGCTGCTGACGTCCACCGCCTACGACCCGGTCCTGGGCCCGCCGGAAGGCAAGCGCGGCCTGATCGCCGGCATGTCGATGACCGAGAAGCAGGGTGGCTCCGACGTGCGCGCCAACACCACGCGCGCGGTCCCCGTGCCGGGGGACGGGCCGGGCAGCTACCGGCTGACCGGGCACAAGTGGTTCACCTCGGCGCCGATGAGCGACGTGTTCCTGGTCCTCGCGCAGGCCCCCGGCGGCGCGAGCTGCTTCCTGCTGCCGCGCGTGCTGCCGGACGGCACCCGCAACGGCATGCACCTGCAGCGGCTCAAGGACAAGCTCGGGAATCGGTCCAACGCGTCCGCCGAGGTCGAGTACGACGGGGCGGCCGCCTGGCTGGTCGGGGAGGAGGGCCGGGGCGTCCGGACGATCATCGAGATGGTCAACATGACCCGGCTGGACTGTGTGCTCGCCGCGGCCACCGGGATGCGCGCGGGAGCCGTGCAGGCCGCCCACCACGCGGCGCACCGCAGCGCGTTCGGGGCCCGCCTGGCCGACCAGCCGCTGATGGCCAGCGTGCTCGCCGACCTGGCCGTAGAGTCCGAGGCGGCCACCATGGTCACCTTCCGGCTGGCCGGGGCGACCGACCGGGCCGCGGCCGGGGACGCGCAGGAAGCGGCGTTCCGGCGGCTGGCCCTGGCCGCCACCAAGTACTGGGTCTGCAAGCGGGCCCCGGCGCACGCCGCGGAGGCGCTGGAATGCCTCGGCGGTAACGGCTACGTCGAGGAGTCCGGGCTGCCCCGGCTGTACCGCGAGGCCCCCCTGCAGTCCATCTGGGAGGGTTCCGGCAACGTCGCCGCGCTGGACACGCTGCGCGTTCTGCAGCGCCAGCCCGAATCGGCCGAAGCCTTCTTCGCCGAGGTCGGCCAGGCGGCGGGTGCGGACCCGCGGCTGGACGCGGCCATCGCCCGGCTGAAGGCCGAGCTGGCCGACCCGGGCCAGGCCGAGGTCCGGGCCCGCCGCCGCGCCGAGCTCATCGCGCTGGTGCTGCAGGGGTCACTGCTGGCCCGGTACGGCGATCCGGCCGTGGCCGACGCGTTCGCCGCGTCCCGGCTCGGCGGGGACTGGGGCGGCGCGTTCGGCACGCTGCCGCCCAGCGCCGACACGGGCACCATCATCAAGCGGATCACTCCGGTGGCCGCCGCATCCTGACCGCTTCGCCCCGGGTCCACCGAACCCCTCCCGGAGCGTCCTTAACCCGACGGCACAAGGGTCACCACTAAGGTGGAGCCGGTGAACGGACGAGCCATCCTGGTCACCGGCGCGTCGCGGGGCATCGGCCGCGCCACCGCAGTCGCCTTCGCCGCCCAGGGCGACCGGGTCGCGATCCACCACCGCGGTTCTCCCGAGCTGGCTGCCACCGTGCTGGCCGAGCTTCCCGGGGACGGGCATGCCGTCGTGCAGGCCGACCTCACCGACCCGGAGCAGGCCCGGCGCATGGTCGACGAGGCCGCCGTCCGCCTCGGCGGCCTGGACGTGCTGGTGAACAATGCCGGCGTCTTTATCTCGCACCCCGTCACCGAGGTGTCCTACGAGCAGTGGCAGGCCGCCTGGCGGCAGACGCTGGCCGTCAACCTCACCGGCCCGGCCAACGTGACCTGGTGCGCCGTCCAGCACATGATCCCCCACGGTGGCGGCCGGATCGTCAACGTGTCCTCGCGGGGCGCCTTCCGCGGCGAGCCCGGCCAGCCCGGCTACGGGGCGAGCAAGGGCGGCCTCAACGCGTTTGGCCAGTCGCTGGCCCTGGCGCTGGGCCCGTACGGCATCGCGGTCGCCACGGTGGCGCCGGGCTTCGTCGACACCGAGATGGCCGCTGAGCGCGTCAGTGGGCCCGACGGCGACCAGGTACGGGCGCAGAGCCCGTTCAACCGGGTCGCCCGTCCCGAAGAGGTGGCCGCGGCGATCGTCTACCTGGCCTCGCCGGAGGCCGAGTGGGCGAGCGGCACCATCGTCGACCTCAACGGCGCCTCGTACCTGCGCCCGTGACCCGCCCGTCCGGACCTAAGTCCCGCTGGCCCAGACCCCGCGGTCCTAAGCCCGTGGGCCTCGGTCGTCAAGCATTCAAAGGGCCGTTCTGCTCACCCTCCGCTCAGGTACTCTCTCCGGGAACCGCAGACATGGTCGCCGCGTTCCTCAGCTGCGCCCATACCCGCCAGGTTGCCCAGGGCCATCCGTCCGGCCGGGAGGATCGAACTGAATGAATGCGCTTCGCGGTGCCCTGCGGCGCGCGGGATTCTTCGTCGCCGCCGCGGCGCTGGCCGCCGGGGCCGCGGTGGCCCTGGCGCCGAAGCAGCCGGCTGAGTCCGCGACCAGCTCGGGATGGGTGGAGAGCTGGGCGGCGGCGCCGGTCAAGCCCACCCGCGTCGCCGTCAACAAGGCCTATACCGGCTTCGATGACGAAACCGTCCGCAACATCGTGTTCACCAGCGTCGGCGGCAGCGAGATCCGGATCCGGCTCAGCAACCTGTTCGGCACCAGGCCGCTGGATATCGGCCAGGCCAGCGTGGGCGAGGTCGCCAGCCAGGGCAGCCTCACCGGCCGGGCCTTCCCGGTGAAGTTCAACGGCAGCTCGTCGGTCATGGTGGCCCCGGGCCAGGAGGTCGTGAGCGACCCCGTGCCCATGCCCGTCGCGCCGCTGGAGGACATCGCGGTGTCCGTCTACGTGCCGGACCGCACCGGGCCTGTCACGTACCACACGTTCGGCCAGCAGGACAATTACATTGCACCAGGCAACCACATCACCGACATCACCGACTCCGGCTATCCGACCCGGACCACCTTCTGGTACTTCCTGGACGGCGTGGACGTGCTGGGCGCCGATAAGCGGGCCGGTGTAGTGGTGGCGTTCGGTGACTCGATCACCGACGGGGTCGGCTCCGCCGCCGGGCTCAACGACCGCTGGCCGAACTTCCTGGCCCGCCGACTGGACGCCGCGTACGGCGAGGAGGCCCCCGGCGTTATCGACGAGGGCATCGGCGGCAACCGGGTCCTGAACAACTCCGCCTGCTTCGGGCAGAGCGCCGTGCAGCGCTTCAGCCGCGACGTCCTGGACCAGCCCGGCGTGCGCGCCGTGATCGTGCTCGAGGGCATCAACGACATCGGCTACAGCGGGGACCCCGACGTCGGCTGCGAGGCGCCGGGCACCGACGTCAGCGCGGCGCAGATCATCGGCGGGTATAAGACGATGATCGCTGCGGCGCACGAGCACGGCATCAAGATCTTCGGCTGCACGCTGACCCCGTTCGAGAGCTCATGGTTCTGGTCGGTCGCGGGACAAGCCAAGTGGCAGGCGGTCAACCGGTGGATCCGCACCAGCGGCGCGTTCGACGGCGTCTTCGACTTCGCCCGCGTGCTGGGCGACCCGAACGACCCGAACTACCTCAACCCCGCATACGACAGCGGTGACGGGCTGCACCCCAACGACGCCGGCTACTCCGCCATGGCCGACGTGATCCACCTGAACCGCCTGCGGTAATTTGGCGCCGTTGGGGCGTTCCTCGCCCCGCGGTGACGTCCGGAGGGTGCCATGCGGATCGGGGTCGTGTTCCCGCAGACCGAGCTGGGGGGCGACGCCGGCGCGGTCCGCGCCTACGCCCGCGGCGTGCAGGAGCTCGGGTTCAGCCACGTGCTGGTCTACGACCACGTGGTGGGCGCCGACCCGGCGGCCCACCCGGGCTGGAATGGCCCGTACGACGTGCACACCACGTTCCACGAGCCGTTCGTCCTGTTCGGCTACCTGGCCGCGCTGACGTCCCTGGAGCTGGTCACCGGCATCATCATCCTGCCGCAGCGGCAGACCGCGCTGGCCGCCAAGCAGGCCGCCGAGGTGGACCTGCTCACGAACGGGAACTTCCGGCTCGGCGTCGGCATCGGCTGGAACGAGGTCGAATACGAGGCGCTCGGCCAGGACTTCCATACCCGCGGCCGCCGCATGGACGAGCAGATCGGCCTGCTGCGGCGGCTGTGGACCGAGCCGTCCGTGACGTTTCACGGCACCTTCGACCAGATCCCCGGGGCGGGACTGGCGCCGCTGCCGGTGCAGCGCCCGATCCCGGTGTGGATCGGCGCCCAGTCTCCCCGCGCCTACCAGCGGGCGGGCCGCCTGGCCGACGGCTGGTTCCCGCAGCTGCCACCCGGGCCCGGCCTCGACGACGCCCGGCGCCAGGTTGACGAGGCGGCGCGGGCTGCGGGCCGGGACCCGGCCCGCATCGGCCTGGAGGGCCGGGTGAGCTGGCGCGGCGACCCCGACGAACTGGCCGAGCGGCTCCGGCAGTGGCAGGCGGCCGGCGCGACGCACATGTCCGTCAACACCATGGGTGCCGGATTGGCCACCGTCGATGACCACCTGGCCGCGCTGGCCACGGCCGCCGACCTGGCGACGGCCGTGACCAGCTGAGCCTGATCGGCGTCAGTTCGTGTCGTAGACGATGACGCCGCGGATGTTCTTGCCGTCCCGCAGGTCCTGGTACCCCTCGTTGACCTGGTCCAGGGTGTACCGGGTGGTGACCAGCTCGTCCAGCTTGAGCTGGCCCGCGTCGTACAGCCGCAGCAGCTTGACGATGTCGTACTGCGGGTTCGCCGAGCCGAACAGCGTTCCCTTGATCGTCTTCTCGAACAGCGTCATCACGCCGCCCGAGACGTGCACGGTCAGCTTCTCCGGGTTGGCCAGCCCGGTGATGACCACGGTGCCGCCCTTGCCGATCACGTTGAACGCGCTGGTGACCACTTCCTCTTCCACCGTGCCGACCGTGACCAGCGCCTGATCGGCCAGCTGGCCCCAGGTCAGCTCGTTCACCTTGGCCGCGGCCTCATCCGCGCTGGCGAACGCATGGGTCGCCCCGAGCTTCAGCGCGGTTTCCCGCTTGAACGCCAGCGGGTCCACCGCCACGACGTTCTTGGCCCCGGCCGCCGCGGCGCCCTGCACCGCGTTGATCCCGATGCCGCCGATGCCGTAGATCACCGTGGTGTCGCCGGCCCGCACCCCGCCCGCGTAGTTGGCGGTGGCCCAGCCGGTCGGCACGCCGCAGCCCACCAGGACCGCGGTCTCCAGCGGCAGCCAGTCGTCCACCTTGACCAACGAATGCTGCGAGATCGTGGCCCGCTCGGAGAACGTGCCGAGGATGCACATCCCGCCGATGTCGGTGCTGCCAGAGTGGAACCGGGTCGTGCCGTCGGGCATGACCCCTTCCAGGATCGTGGCACCCATGTCGCACAGGTTCTGCCGCCCGGTCGAGCAGTAGCGGCAGGTACCGCAGTTGGGGATGAAGCTGCACACCACGTGGTCACCCGGTTTGACCTTGGTGACGCCGGGGCCGACCTCCTCGATGATGCCGGCGCCCTCGTGGCCGCCGACGATCGGGAACCGGGGAACCAGGTCGCCGTCGATCAGGTGCAGGTCGGAGTGGCAGAGCCCGGCGGCGACGTACCTGATCAGCACCTCGCCGTCCTTGGGGGCGTCCAGGTCGAGTTCCATGATTTCGAACGGCTTGTGCGCGTCGTGCAGTACGGCTGCCCTGGTCTTCATGCGTTCTCCTCGCTTCATCGCGTCGTTCTGCGCTCGCTGATCAAAAAGTCCGCAGTCAAAAGCCTGGGCGGGTCCTCGTCAAATGTCCAGCGCCAGATCCCGCTGTAAGGCCTGGCCAGCGGCGGTCTTGCCCGAGACGGCCTGCTCGTACAGATCGTGGACCGCCGCCCCGAGCCGGACGCTGTAGGAGACCGAAGGGGTGTCACCGCCTTCCTGGTAGCCGCCGATCACGCCCACGATGGTGCCGGTCCGCGACCGGGTGCTGAATTGCGTCACCCACGGGCTGCCGCTGGTTCCCCCGGTGTAGCCGGGGCAGTCGAAGCGCAGCTGGGTCGCGCTCTGCCGGGATGTCGTGTTCACGCACGTGATGGGAGCGTTGGCGCTGTCCGGGTAGCCGGTGACGTGCACGAGGTACCGGTACCCGCGGTCGATCGCGAGCTTGTTGGCCCCGAGCACGGCCTGGATGTTCTGCCCGTCGTGCGGCTGCAGCACCACGAAGCCGACGTCATAGTCGGGGTCGGAGAACTTCGCCCACTGCGGCGCGACGAGTAGCCGGGCGACCGTCCACACCCCGTACGGTTCCTGGCCGTCCCGGTACCCGGGGATGAAGACGATGTCGCTGGAGTAGCCGTTGCCGCCCTGGCCGCCGTTGATGCAGTGAGCGGCCGTGATCAATAGGTCTTTGTCCGGGCTGGCGACGACGCTGGCGGTGCAGAAGTGGTCGCCGCTCGCGTCGTGCTCGAACAGCGCGCCGACCCGCAGCGCGGCCGCTGAGCCGGCCGGGTGCGACTGGCCCCGCTGGACGCGCCCGCTGCCCAGCGGCAGGGCCGCGAGCAGCCGCGCCCGGTCCCAGAACGCCAGCGCCCCGACGGGCCCGTGCGGCCGCCCCGGGGCGCACCCCGTCACCAGGGACGCCATGACCAGGACCGCCACCGCGACGAGCCTGATGCGAGCCCTGGCTCCCGGGCCGGCCATCCTTCGCACCACAGTCTGTGACGGTACACGGTGGGTGACCAGTGGTCGGCCTGCGGTCTCCCGATCGGGCCGATCAGGCCTGCTCAGGGCCGCTGGAGCTGGGCCTGGAGGAAGAGCCGCAGGATCGGCGAGGCGTAGTACGGGCTGTAGGAGGCCCATGGGTAGTCGCCGCCCTGCTCGTAGCCGCCGATGTCGCCGATCACGGTCCCGCTGCCGGTCACCGGGTTGAGATGCAGGATCCACGGGCCGCCGCTGGTCCCGTCCCAGTAGCCGTTGCAGTAGAACTCCAGCTGGGTGGGCTCGAACTCGAAGCTGTCGGTGGCGCACTCGATGGGCTGGTTGTCGGTGTCGTTGTAGCCGATGAGGGTGACCGGATGGGCGTACCCAGTGCTGACGCCGAGCCGGAGGCCGCCGGTGACGGACTGGACCGGCCGCCGGGTGCCGGGCGGCGGCGAGACCGCGAGGAAGGCGAAGTCGAGATCCGGGTCCTGCGACTGCCGCCAGCCCGCTGCGACCGTGACGCTCTGCGCGGCCCACATCCCGTACGGGCTCACGCCCTGATGCCACTTGGGCACGTAAGCGATGTTGGTGACGTAACCGCCGCTGCCGTACACGCAGTGCGCGGCGGTGAGGACCAGGTCGGACGTGGCGCTGTCGACCACGCTGGCCGTGCAGAAGTGCGCCTGCGTCCCGGTCGTGAAGAACAGTGCGCCGACGGTGGGCACTCCGTTGAAATACGTGGGATTCGGGATCCCCGGTGGCGGCGCGGGTGTGCTGGCGGCGCCTTCCGGGCTGGCCTGCCCGGGGCTGGCCTGCTTCGGGCCGCCCGGCCGGGCGGCTGGGCGGCCCTGGCCGGCCGGCGTCGCACTGGCCATCCGTGCGGCCGTCCAGAACCCGCGCGCCGCGGCCTGCGCCGGGCTCGCGACCGGGTGCACCACCGCCTGGGTGGCAGGCGGGCCGCCCGCCGCGCCGATGGTCGACGCGCCGGCGGTGCCGCCCGCCGTGGCCAGGCCGGCCGTCGCGGTCAGGGCACCCGTGATGACCGCCGCGCTCAGTCTGGCCCGGTGCTGCCGTAGCCACGTCCTCATCTGCGCCTCCTGGGGTGTGTGCTTCCGGAGGGAAAAGTCGCACCTAGCGGGATCAGCTCCGACGTTCTTGGGTCCGAACACGTGTGTCAAGGGCGCACGCCGTGGCACGCGCTATTACCAGCGAGTAACATAACGCCGAGAGCTCTTACGCGAGGGAGGCAGAAGTGCCCCGTACCGCACGCGACGTGGTCTTCGTGGACGGCGTCCGTACCCCGTTCGGCAAGGCCGGTCCCAACGGCCTGTACGCGGAGACCCGCGCCGACGACATGGTCGTCCGGGTGATCCGCGAGCTGCTGTGCCGCAACCCGGGCCTGCCGGCGGAACGCGTCGGCGACGTCGCCATCGCGGCCACCACCCAGATCGGCGACCAGGGGCTGACCATCGGCCGGACCGCCGCGGTGCTGGCCGGGCTGCCCCGTTCGGTCCCCGGCTACGCGATCGACCGGATGTGCGCGGGAGCGCTCACCGCGGCGACCACCGCGGCGGGCAGCATCGCGCTCGGCGCCACCGATTTCGCCATCGCGGGCGGCGTAGAGCACATGGGGCACCACCCGATGGGAGAGGGCGTCGACCCCAACCCGCGGTTCGTCAGCGAGCAGCTGGTCGACACCTCCGCACTGGTCATGGGGGCGACCGCGGAAAACCTGCACGACCGGTACCCGCACATCACCCGGGCCCGCGCCGACGCCTACGCGCTCCGCAGTCAGCGCAAGGTCGCCGAGGCCTACGCGGCCGGGAAGATCCAGCCTGACCTGGTGCCGATGGCGGTGCGCAGCGCGGCGAACGGCTACGGCCTGGCCACGGCGGACGAGCCGCCCCGTCCGGACACCACCCTGGAAGGGCTCGCCGGCCTGAAGACCCCGTTCCGCCCACACGGCCACGTGACGGCAGGCAACTCCGCCGGGCTGAACGATGGGGCCACCGGATGCATCCTCGCGGCTGAGGACGTCGCCGCCGAGCTCGGCCTGCCGGCCCGGATGCGGCTGATCGACTTTTCCTTCGCGGGCGTCGACCCGGAAGTGATGGGCGTGGGGCCCATCCCCGCCACCGAGACGCTCCTCGCGCGGAACTCCCTGACCATGGACGACATCGGCCTCATCGAGATCAACGAGGCGTTCGCCGTGCAAGTGCTCTCATTCCTCGACCACTTCAAGGTGGCCGATGACGACCCGCGGGTGAACCCGTGGGGAGGCGCCATCGCCCTGGGCCACCCGCTCGCCTCGTCCGGGGTCCGGCTGATGATGCAGCTCGCCCGCGAGTTCGCCGAGCACCCTGAGGTGCGCTACGGGCTGACCACGATGTGCATCGGGATGGGCATGGGCGCCACTGTTCTCTGGGAAAACACGGGGCTCCGGGAGAACTCCCACGGCGAGACTGAAGGCGGGACGAAGTGAGCGGTATCGAGGAGCTGGGGGACCGTGCGGCGATCAGGGCCCAGTTCCCTGCTGAGGTCGTCACGCACGCGCACGTCCGCGACGTCGAGCTGCCCGGCGGCGCCGGCGCGCTGGCCCTGATCACCCTGGACAACGGCTTCGACCACACCAAGCCCAGCACGTTCGGCCCGGCCAGCCTGCTGGAGCTGAACGACGCCCTGGACGCGGTGGCGGCCCGGGACGACATCGTCGCGGTCGGCCTGACCGGGAAGCCGTTCATCTTCGCGGTCGGCGCCGATCTTAAGGGCGTCGGCCTGATCGGGGACTGGGACCAGGCCCGGATGATTGGCCGGCTCGGGCACGCGGTTTTCCGCCGCCTCGGCGAGCTGGACGTCCCCTCGTTCGCGTTCGTCAACGGCGCGGCGATGGGCGGCGGCGTGGAGGTCGCGCTGCACTGCACGTACCGCACGATCTCGGCCGGCGTCCCGGCCGTCGCGCTGCCGGAGTGCTTCCTCGGCCTGGTGCCCGGCTGGGGCGGGACCTACCTGCTGCCCCGGCTGATCGGCCCGGCCCCGGCGCTGAAGGTCATCGTCGAGAACGCGCTCAGCCAGAACAAGATGCTGCGCGGCCCGCAGGCCTTCGAGCTGGGGATGGCCGACGCCATGTTCGAGCCGGCCGACTTCCTGGAGGAGTCGCTGCGCTGGGCCGCCCGTGTGCTCACCGGCCAGCTCGTCGTCGAGCGAGCGCCGATCGCTGACGCCGCGGACTGGGACGCCGCCGTCGCCGCGGGCCGGTTCTGCACCGACGGCAAGCTGCACGGCGCCGCGCCCGCCCCCTACCGCGCGCTGGACCTGGTCGCCCGGGCCCGGGACCGCAGCCGGGACGAGGGCTTCGCCGCCGAGGACAAGGCGCTGGCCGACCTGATCATGAGCGATGAGCTGCGCGCTGGGCTGTACGCCTTCGACCTGACCCAGAAGCGGGCCCGGCACCCGGCCGGCGCGCCGGCCAAGGCCCTGGCCCGCCCAGTGACCAAGGTCGGCGTGGTCGGAGCCGGCCTGATGGCCGCGCAGATCGGCCTGCTGTTCGCCCGCCAGCTCGAGGTGCCGGTGGTGCTGACCGACCTGGACCAGGCCCGGGTCGACTCGGGCGTGGGCTACGTGCACGCCGAGATCGACAAGCTGGCCGCCCGGCAGCGCATCTCCGCCGACCGGGCGAACCGGCTCAGGGGCCTGGTCAGCGGCTCGCTCACCAAGGACGCCTTCGCCGACGCGGACTTGGTCATCGAGGCCGTGTTCGAGGAGATGTCGGTCAAGCGGGCGGTGTTCGCCGAGGTCGAGGCGGTCGTCGGACCGGAGTGCGTGCTGGCCACCAACTCGTCCTCGCTGTCGGTGTCCGCCATGGCCGAGGGGCTGGCCCACCCCGAGCGCGTCGTCGGCTTCCACTTCTTCAACCCGGTGGCGGTGCTCCCGCTGGTCGAGATCATCCGCGGCCAGGCGACCGACGACGCCACCCTGGCTACGGCGTTCGCCGTCGGCAAGGCGCTGAAGAAGTCGGGTGTCCTAGTCAAGGACGCGCCGGCGTTCGTCGTCAACCGGCTGCTGACCCGGTTCCTGGGCGAGATCACCGCGGCCGTCGACGAGGGCACCCCGGTCGAGGTCGCCGAGCGCGCCCCGGAGCCGCTCGGCCTGCCGATGTCACCGTTCCTGCTGCTCCAGCTGGTCGGCCCGGCCATCGCGCTGCACGTGACGGAGACCCTGCACGCGGCGTTTCCCGACCGGTTCGTGGTCTCCCCGAAGCTGCGCGAGCTGGTCGGCTCGGGGCAGACGGCCATCTACCGTCCCGACCTCACCCTCGATCCCGAGGTCGTGGCCGCCCTGGCCGGCGGGCACCGGCCGTCCACGGAGGACCAGGTCCGGCAGCGGGCCCTGGAGGGCCTGGCCGAGGAGATCCGGCTCATGCTCGGCGAGGGCGTGGTCGCCGCGCCCGAGGACATCGACCTGTGCATGATCATGGGCGCGGGCTGGCCCTTCCACCTCGGCGGGATCACCCCCTACCTGGACCGCAGCGGCATCGCCGAGAAGGTCAACGGCTCCCGCTTCCGCCCCGCCTGACCGCCCCCACCCCGTGCACCGCACGCAACGAATGAATGCGGGCGCTTTCGCAGTGTGTGCTGCCTCGACAACATCCCAGGTCGCGGGCCGAGATCGTATCGTCGTGAGGTCTGAAGAACCTTTGATCCAGACCACGTTGTCGGAGGGCCCGCTTACGCTCGCGGCATGAAGCTCGCCGGCCCGGATGACCCGCCCAAGCCCATGTTCATCCTGGTCCCCGGCTTCTGGCTGGGCGCCTGGGCCTGGGCCAAGGTCGCCGGCCGGCTGCGCGTGGCGGGCCATGACGTCGAGGCGGTCACCCTGCCGGGGCTGGCGGAGCGGGCCGCGCCGCGGGCCGACGTCACCCTCGCTGATCACGTTGCGGCCGTCGCCGCGCTCGTCGCACAGCGCGGGCCCGGCGTGATCCTGGTCGGGCACAGCGGTGCGGGCTCGGTTATCCACGCGGTCACCGATCGGCTCCCCGACCAGGTCCGCCGCGCCGTTTACGTGGACAGCGGCCCGCTGCCCGACGGGACCGCGATCAGCCCCCACCTCGGCCCGGACGTCGCCGAGATCCCGTTGCCCGCCTGGGCCGAGCTCAAGGCAGCCGGCACCAGCCTGGCCGGCCTCGGCCGCCAGCGGCGTGCGGACTTCCGCCGCCAAGCCGTCCCGCATCCGGCCGGCCCGGCGCGCGACCGCCTGCGGCTGACCGGCACCCGCCGCCGCGACGTCCCCGTCACGATGATCACCAGCAGCCACCGACCCGCAGACGTGGCCCGGCTGGCCAAGCAGGGCCACCCCTACTTCGCCGAGCTGACCGAGCTACCAGTCAGCTACTTCGACCTGCCCACCGGCCACTGGCCCATGCTCTCCCGCCCCGCCGCCCTGGCCGCCGCCCTCCTGCAGACGGCGACGGTCTGACCCGGGACCGCGGCGGCGCCCAGCCGGTTCAGCTGTACACGACAGCCGCCCCACGGCGAGCTGCGCAACCGATGGCCGACCGGTACGACTGGTCCTAAGCGGTCGGTGGCGGGTTGCCCCCCGGCGGAGGCTAATCACTAGGCGGCGGTGGCGGATAGCCGTCTCCCGGCGGTGGCGGGTATTCGCCTCCCGGCGGTGCCGGGTATTCGCCCGCCGGCGGTGGCGGGTAGCCGTCTCCCGGCGGTGCCGGGTAGCCGTCTCCCGGCGGTGGCGGGTATTCGCCCGCCGGCGGTGGCGGGTAGCCGTCTCCCGGCGGTGGCGGGTATTCGCCCGCCGGCGGTGGCGGGTAGCCGTCTCCCGGCGGTGCCGGGTAGCCGCCCGCCGGCGGTGCCGGGTAGCCGCCCGCCGACGGGTAGCCCGGCGGCGGGACCTGGCCCGCGTGCGCCGCGGTGAGCCGGTAGTAGATCAGGGTCACCACGATCGCGATGAACGGAGTGAACAGGGTGCCAGAGACGACCTCGGCGATGAAGCTCCGGCCCGAGCCGGGCAGTACGGAGAAGATCAGCGACAGTACGAACTTAACGGCGATGTAGATCAGGAACACCAGGACGTAGGTGCCGAACACGTGCCACGCGAAGCCCCGCACGGTACGCCAGCTCTGCCGGAATGACTCCAGCGGCGGCGACCCGCCCAGCACGATGCACGGCACGATCAGCGACCAGAACGTCAGCAGGATCAGGCCCGGCACGATGATGAGCGCGAACCCGATGAAGATCCCGATCGCGGCCAGGATCGACGCGGCCGCGACCGGCAGGACGTACGGCAGCGCCGCCGACAGCGTGCCGCGCAGGTCGAGGTCGACCCGGCCGTCCCGGACGTCCTGCACTGCCTTCACCAGCGCGGCCTGCAGCAGGAACATAAAGAACAGGCTGATGAACCAACCCACCCCAGCGCCGATGTTCCCGGCCGCGAAGGTGAGCAATGCCCCGATGATCGCAGCGATCAGGTAGAGGACGAAGGCGATGAGCAGGAAGTGTCCGGCGTAGGCCCGGTAGGTTGCCCAAGCCTCGCGCAGCACCCCCGTGAGCGGGCTCATGCGATCATGCTAGGGGAGCGGCCCGGAAGATGCCAGGACGGCGGCCCGGCGCGCTAAACCGGCTCAGTACCCGACGGTGAACCGCCGCCGGCGGTGTCGGCCCTGCTCGATCTCGTCCACGAAGGCCAGCGCGAAGTCGGCGCCCGAGATGAACGATTTGCCGTCCGCGTCGGTGACCAGCACGTCGCCGCCCACCCGGTAGCTCCCGGTGGCCTCGCCGGGGGCGTACGAGCCGAAGCCAGCGGCCGGGCTCACGTAGAACCAGTCGACGTCGTCGCCGGTCTCCTGCAGCGCGTACAGCACGTCGGCGTGGCTGAGCGCCTCGTTCTTGTGTGCCTCGGGGAATTCCGGCGTGTCCACCAGGCGAGGGCCGCCCTCGGTCACCTGCAGCGAGCCGGCGCCGCCGACGAAGCCGAGCCGGGTACCCGTCCTGGCTGCCGAGTCGGCCAGCGGCTTCAGCGAGTCGAGCAGCCTCCGGCCGTCGATCTCCCGCCCCGGGATCGCGACCACGATCACATCGGCCTCGTCCGCCAGTGCCTGGACGAACTCAGGGTCGTGCAGGTCGCCCTGCTGGAAGCGCAGCTCGCCGGGGGTACCCTCGCTCCGCCCTGCCTCGCCTGGCGCGGGTGCCGAACGGCTGGCGGCGATCACGGAATGTCCCCGCTTCAGCGCCTCGTCCCTGATCGCGCCGCCCGCGTATCCCGTCCCGCCGATTATCGCGATGGTCGTCACGTCGCACTCCCGCCTCAGCCGTTGCTTGCCAGCTGGCGCCAACTACCGTCGCGGGCCCGCTATTCCCCCGGCGGTTCGGCCACCCGGGCTTCGGCTACACGGGCTCGGACGGGCCTTCCAGCACCACGTCGAAGCCGGTGGGGGAACGGAGCTTCAGCGTCCGGTAGCGCCAGTCCGGCCGGGGCTCGTGGACCTCGATCGTGAACGCCAGCCCCGCCGCCTCGCACCGGGCCACGGCCTCGTCGACGTTGCTCACCCCGAGCTGCCAGGTCAGCACGCGCTCCCGGGCCGGCTCGCCGTCCGCTTCCCGGGCCGGCTCGCCGTCCGCTTCCCGGGCCGGCCCGCCGTCCGCTTCCCGGGCCGGCTCGCCGTCCGCTTCCCGGGCCGGCCCGCCGTCCGCTTCCCGGGCTGGCCCGCCGTCCGCCGCCGGCGTGTCACTTGGCGATTTGGGCCGTTCCAGGCCGAACTCCACGGCCTCGTTACCCAATCCGATGAAATCTGGGTATTCCGGTCCCTCGTACGTCACGCGCAGGCCCAGCGCCTCGTAGAAGGCCCGTTCGGCATCCAGATCGCGAACGACCAGGATCGGCACCAGGCGGGTGATCAGGTCGCCGGGTTCATGCCGCGCTTCGCCCATTTCTCACGTCCTCGATCGGAAAATGAACAGTGGCTCGCCGGGCCATGCCGCCGCGCTTTCTGGGCCGTCCGGGCCGCCCAGCGTACCGCCGCCGTCTCCGCCGCCGTCTCCGCCGCTGGCTGCCGCGCGATGCAGCCGTCCTGCGCCGACCGCTGTCCTCGGTGCATCTTCTGGTGAGCTGAACGAGACTTCCGCAAAGCCGGCCTCCCGGAACCAGGTTCGCACCGTGGGAGTGAGGTCCGGCGGGCGGCGGTGCCGGGTCCAGATGACGGTGGCACCGGGGGCACTGAGGGCTGGGGCCGCGGCGATCGTCCGCTGGATGTCGGCGTCGCTGACGTTCCCGAAGATCCCGCACAGCAGCAGCACGTCGGCTGGCAGTACGTCGGCGTAGCCGCTGGGCCGGCTCGCGTCCGCCTCCCGCACCTCGACCTGCGGGAGCCCGGCTGCGGCGGCGTTCCGGCGGGCCGTCTCCGCGTTCTCCGCGTTGGCCTCGATCAGGACCGCGGACACGTCGTCCCGGCGGGGATGCGTGGGCAGGACGCCGGTCACGTCGCGCCCCTGCCCCGCGCAGAGGCTCAGCAGCCGGACCGGCCCGGCCGGTGCGCGGTCGAGGGCGTCGGCCAGCTGCGCCTGGACCAGTCGCAGGCGTGCGCTGAGCACCGAGGACGGATCATCATAGAGTTCGTGCCACGCCACCCAGTCCCTCATGCCGCCCATCGTGCCCAGCGCCGCCGCGGTTTGTCAGTTTCATCGGCTGGGATCCTGTTCCCCGAGCGTGGCGGGCGCCGGGAGCCGTGAAGCCGTCCCGGCAGCGCGACGTGGCCTCGATCCGGGCGGAGCTGGCCCGGCTGGCCCGGTACGACGACGAGTCGATCGTGCACGACCGGTGGATCCGGCAGCGTTACGACGGCGGGTACGCGGTCAGCTTTGTACCGGCCCGCACCGCTGCCGTCGTGACGGCCTGGCATGAGGCGGGCCACGCGGTCGCCGCGCTGGCCGTCGGCACTGATTTCAGGTCGGCCAGCATCTACCACGCGCGCGACAGCGCGGGCCGGGTGCACGGGATTCGCGGCGCGGGGGAGCTCGCGTTCGTCATCGACGCGGCCGGCCAGATCGCCGAACTTCTCCGCGACTGGACCCTGCCCGGCTCCGACGATGAGCTTCGCGCCTGGCTCGCGGGCTGGAAGAGCGACGGCGGCGACGCCCGCCGCTTCCGCCGGGCCAGCGCGGCCCGGTTCGGCCCGGACAGGCGGGCCGCCGAGCATGCCGCGTGGCGGTACAGCGAGCAGCTGCTGACCCCGTTGCGGCTGGTCATCCGTGAGGTGGCCCGGGCGCTGCTCGTCCACCCCCGGCCGCTGCCCCGCGACGTCGTAGCCGCGATCGCCGGCCCCCGTCCAGGTGGCCAAATCTTTGCCGGGCGCAAGCCCCGTCCTTCAGGGCAGGCAGGAGTCAAGGCCGGAATGTCAGACCCTCAGGCGACCATGGGACCAAGCACGTAACCCGAGGGAGCCGCCATGTCCGCCAGCACATCATCGGCCCGGCCTGAGTACTCACCCGCTGCCGGGTCCCCGTCCGCCGGGTCCGTGTCCGCCAGGGCGCTGTCCGCCGCGTCGTTCACGATCTCGCCCCAGGGCCCGTTCTCGCTGGCCGAGGCGGCCGCGTTCGGGTTCGGCCAGCGCGACGGCCGGGACGCCGACGGGGTCATGCGGCTGGCGTTCTGCGTGGACGGCTACACCGAGCAGGTCGGGGTCGAGGTCCGCCAGGACGCGGCCGGAGACGTGCACGCCATGGCCTTCATGCGGCCGAGTACCGATCTGGGCGCCGTCCGGGCCCAGGTCGCCCGGGTGCTGTCGCTGGATTACGACGCTTCGGAGTTCGTCCGCATCGGTGACCGGGATCCGGTGATCGGACGGCTGCAGGCCGCCGCCCCCGGCCTCCGGCCGCCGCTGTTCTACTCCCCGTACGAGGCAGCAGCCTGGTCGGTACTGAGCGCCCGCCGCCCGGCACGGCAGATGATGCAGGTCCGGGCGCTGCTCAGCGAGGCCCACGGCCGGGTGTTCGACCTGGCCGGCCAGCGGCTGGCGGCGTTCCCGACGCCGGAGCAGTTGCTGCGCGTCGGGTCGTTCCCCGGCCTGGGGGCGGACAAGATGGAGCGGTTGCACGGCGTCGCGCGGGCCGCGCTCGAGGGGCGGCTCGACGTCGGCGCGTTGAAGGCGATGGGCCCGGACACGGCCATGGCCGAGCTGCAGTCGATCAAGGGCATCGGCCCGTTCTACAGCGCCCTCATCGTGGTCCGCGGCACCGGGTTCACCGACGTACTCCCAGTCAATGAGCCCCGGGCCCTGGCCTTGGCCGCCCAGCTCTACGGGCTGGACGAGCCGCTGTCCGAGGCCCAGTTCCGGGAGCTGGCCCAGTCGTGGCGGCCGTTCCGCACCTGGGCCGTCGTCCTCATCCGGGCCGTCTCCGGCCGGCTCCTGGACAGTCAGGCCGCGCCGGTTCCCGCAGCCTGATCCCGCTCGCGGCCTGATCCTGCTCGCGGCCTGTCCCTGGTCACTTCCGGGTCCTGGTCGCTTCCGGGCCCTGGTCGCTTCCGGGGCTCGCTCGCTTCCGCGTCGCGCGGCCGCGGGCCGGTGCCGGGCTGTCCCTGGCCGCGCCGGTTCTCCCTGGCTAACCTGGAGCGATGGCCGACTTCCAGCGTGCTCGTGAGTTCGCGCTCTCGCTGCCAGGAGTCAGCGAGCAGCCGCACTTCGAGAAGTCGTCGTTCCGTGTGAACGGCAAGATCTTCGTCACAGTGCCGCCGGGAGAGGCGTATCTTCACGTGTTCGTGGACGAGGCGGAGACCGAAGCCTCGGTCGCGGAGGACCCCGCCGCGTTCGCGCCCCTGCTGTGGGGCACAAAGCAGCGCGGGCTGCGTGTCACCCTCGCCGCGGTGGACGGTGCCCGCCTGGAGGAGTTGATCGAGGAATCGTGGCGCCGCAAGGCCCCCAGGCGGCTGCTGGCCGAGCGCGACTGAGTAGCCAGGCTCCGGCCTCTCCCGGCCGATGAGTTCCGGCCTCGCGGCTCGTCTGATTTACCGGATGCCGGCGTCCAGGCCGGCCGGAGACACGAAGCAGAAAGGGGCCGGCCCATGCTCGGCGACACCAAGGCGTACAGCGGATTCTCCGTCGATGATCTGGAGAAGGCGCGGCACTTCTACAGCGACCTGCTCGGCATCAGGACCTCGGCGGAGTACGGCCTGATGACGCTCCATCTGGCCGGGGGCCGGGACACGCTGGTCTACCCCAAGCCGGACCACACCCCGGCGATCTACACGATCCTGAACTTCGAGGTCGACGACATCGACCAGGCCGTCACCGAGCTGACCCGGCGGGGCGTGCAGTTCGAGCACTACGAGGGCCTCGGCCAGGACGACAAGGGCATAAACCGCGCGGGCGGCCCCTACATCGCCTGGTTCAAAGACCCCGCCAGCAACATCCTGGCCATCCTGCAGCCGCGCTGACCGCACTGACCCTCGGCCGCACTGTCCCTCGGACTGATTGCGCCGGGCCTGATTGCGCCGGGCCTGATTGCGCCGGGCCTGACCGCGCCGGGCCTGATTGCGCCGGGCCTGACCGCGCCGGGCCTGACCGCGCCGTCCCGGGCCGGATCGTGCCGGAGCAGGGACGTCCGCCCCGCTATCGTTAACCGGTGACTGAGACACGCTCGGATGAAGACGTGCGTTTCGTGACCCGGCGCGAGCTGAGCCTGCTTCAGCCGGACGTGCGGGGCTCTACCCCTCAGGTCGAGGCGCTGCTCCATCCCGACTTCGGTGAGATCACCGCCGCTGGGCGCCGGGTCGACCGCCGTGAGGTCATCAGGAAGCTCGCCACCGAACGGCTGCCCCAGACACTCGGCAACGGCTCCGAGCCGCCGGTCCTAGAGCCGGTTACCGCTTCCGGGCTCGCCGGGATCCGGCTGTCCGGCACCGTCATCCTCGTCACCTACGTCAGCGAGCAGGGCGGCCAGCGGAGCCGCCGCAGCTCGCTGTGGCTGAAGACCGGCCCGAGCTGGCGCCTGTACTTCCACCAGGCCACCCCAGTACCCGCCGGCTAGGCATCGTTCCGGCCGCTTTCCCCAGGGCCTGACCAGACGCAGGGCTGCCCGGGCGCTCGCCGGCCGGCTCAGCGCCGCCCCGCGCAGGCGACACACCTCGTCGCCGTGGGCCTGGCCGCCAGCCGTCCGGATGCGATGGGCTGCCCGCAGCTCTCACAGCGCCCGTAGCTGCCGTCGTCCACTCTCCGCAGCGCTGCCTCAATGTCGGCCAGATGGTCCCGGCCCTGGTCCAGCAGCGCCGCGACGTGCTGGCGCTCGAAGGCGATCGTCGCCCCTTCCGGGTCGTGCTCGTCGTCGGTGTTGGCCGATGCCGACGACTCCACGATGCCGTTGAACTCCCGCCTCAGCCCCGCGAGCCGCTGCACCGTACTCGCCCGCTCGGCCTCCAGCGCCTCCCGCGCGCCGCCCTGTGCCTCCGGCCCGCCAAGCGCCTGCTTTGCGTCACCTTCGGTCATCTGAGTTGCGGCGTGGAGACCCCGGCCTTCAGGCCGGGGAGGAAACGCCGCTCCCTCCCTCCGGCGTGTCGCGCGGCATCCACATGGGAAAGACCGCCAATATATTCGATATGGTGAAGATAGTGAAGCGGGCATACAAATACCGCTTCTACCCGACCTCGGAGCAGGCCGCCGAGCTGTCCCGGACCTTCGGCTGCATCCGCAAGGTATGGAACCTTGCCCTCGAAGCCCGCACGGCGGCTGGCACCAGCGGCACGAACGCGTGACCTACCTCCAGTCCTCAGCGCTGCTGACCGGGTGGAAACGCTCTGATGACCTCGCCTACCTCAACCAGGTGTCCTCGGTTCCGCTGCAGCAGGCCCTGCGGCACCTGCAGTCGGCATTCGCCCGGTTCTGAGACTCCCAGGCCCGCTACCCCAAGTTCAAGTCGCGGAAGAAATCCCGCGCAGCGGCGGAGTACACCCGCTCGGCGTTCCGGTACCGCGACGGCCAGCTGTACCTGGCCAAGATGACCGGTCCGCTGGCCGTGGTATGGTCGCGGCCCCTGCCGGACGGCGCCGAGCCGTCCACGGTGACCGTCAGCCGGGACCGGGCCGGCCGCTGGTTCGTGTCGCTGCTGTGCCAGTGCGCAGTCGAGCCCCATCTCGCCAGCGATTCCGTTGTCGGCGTCGACGCGGGCATCACGTCCCTGCTCACCCTGTCTACCGGGGAGAAGATCGCCAACCCCCGGCACGAGCGGCGCGACCGGGCCCGGCTGGCGCTGGCGCAGCGGCGGCTGGCCCGCACCCAGAAAGGCTCGGCGAACCGGGACAAGGCCCGCCTCAAGGTCGCGCGGGTCCATGCCCGGATCACCGACCGCCGGAAAGACTTCCTGCATAAGCTCACGACCCGGCTCGTCCGCGACAACGCTTGGTCGTGATGGAGGACCTGAGCGTAAAGAACATGGTCCGGAACCACCACCTGGCCCGCGCGATCTCGGACGCGGCGTGGCGGCAGCTGCGGGCCATGCTGGCGTACAAGTGCCAGTGGTACGGGCGCGACTTGGTGGTGACCAGCCGCTGGTACCCCTCGAGCAAGACCTGCTCGGCGTGCGGGCGCACGGCGGCGGGACTGCCGCTCGGCGTCCGCGAGTGGGAATGCGCGCACTGCGGCACCCGGCACGATCGGGACATCAACGCCGCGGTCAACATCAGAGCCGCCGGGCTGGCGGTGCTTGCCTGCGGAGCTGGCGTAAGACCTGTCCGGGAGCCTTCCCGGGCGGGCGGCCGGCGGTGAAACAGGAACCCCGGCGGGTCATCGCCGGAATCGCCGTCCTTCAGGGCGGGGAGAAGTCAATTCTCCTGCTTACCACCGGGTAAGTTGAGACTGTGACCTGGCGTTACAACAGGAGGTAGCGGTGGCGGCAGACTCGTACGCTGACGTATCCGGGCTCGTGGAGCGTTCGGCGGCCGCATACGCGTCCAGCGTGCCAGAGCATCCCGCCGACGACGGCTTCTTCGGCCCGGGCAGCGTGACCTGGCGGCTCAGCACCGACCTGTCCAGTCCCATCGCGGGCCTGCGGGCGCTGACGGTTCAGGCGCTGCACCCGCTGGCCATGGCCGGGGTCGACCAGCACAGCGACTGGCGCAGCGACCCCGTGGGCCGGCTCGCCGCCACCTCGTCTTACCTCACCATTGTCAGCGTAGGGGACAAGGCCACGGCCGAACGGGTCTCGGAACGGGTCCGCCGCGTCCACGAGCATGTCCGGGGCGTAGACACCGTGACTGGCCAGCCGTACGCGGCGGGGGATCCCGCCCTGCTGCTGTGGGTGCACGCCGCGTTCGTGGACTCCAATATCGCGGCCGCCCAGTTGTTCGGCAGCCCGCTGGTGGCCGTCGATGCCGACCGCTATGTCGCCGAGATGGTGGCCGCCGCCAAGCTCGTCGGCGTGCCCACGGACATGGTGCCGGCCAGTGTCGCCGAGCTGGAACGCTACATCGAGTCGGTCCGGCCCATCCTTCGCGCCACGCCCGCCGCCCGCGAATCCATGGCCTACCTGCTCGATCCACCAGGTCTGGACCCGGACGTGGCCGAGATCTGGCAGGACATCCGGGAGGGCACGATCGCGTCGCTGCCGGACTGGGCCCGCGATATGTACGGCTATTCGATGGCCGGCCCACTGACCGACGCCCGTCGGACCGAGATTCGCCAGGCTCTCGGCATCCTTGACACCGTGTTCCTCGGTGAGCCCGGCGTCCTCGAGGCGCGGCAGCGGCTCGCCCTTCGGATGCGGGCGGCACGGGTCGCGTGAAGAAGGCCCTTTTTGCCGCGCTGACGATCGGCACGGCGGTTACCGCCACGGTCGTACTCCGCCGGTCCAAGGGCAGCGGCCTCACCATCCGGGCGCAACGGAGCCGTTGGGCTCGGGGCGCCGCCGGGCTCAGGCTGAACCGCGGCCTGGCCGCTCTCCAGCTGGTCGTGCGGGGCGGCGCGCGCTACGCAGGGAACGCGCCACGGCTGTTCCTGTTGGCCGGGGAGAACCGTCAGCAGCTCCGCAACGACCTGGCCCTGCAGACGGCCGAAGACGTCGCCACCACCCTGGGGGCGATGAAAGGCGTGCTGATGAAGCTAGGCCAGATGGCCAGCTACGTCGACGACGGGCTGCCGACGGAGGCGCGCCGCACGCTGGGCCGGCTCCAGGACAGCGTCCCTCCGATGAGCCCCGAGCTGGCCGCGGGTGTCATCGCCGAAGAGCTCGGCAGCCCGCCCGAGCAGGTCTTCGCCGAATGGGATCCCGAGCCGATCGCAGCCGCGTCCATCGGCCAGGTGCACCGGGCCATCACCCGCGACGGCCGGGCCGTGGCGGTGAAGGTCCAGTACCCGGGCATCGCCGAGACCATCGAGGCCGACCTGGGCAACGTGTCCCTGCTGCGCCGCATGCTCCGCATCATCGCCCCGGGGCAGGACGTCGAGTCGCTGCTCACTGAGCTGCGGGAACGGATCGTCGAGGAGCTGGACTACAGCCGCGAGGCCGACAACCAGCAGCTGTTCGCCGAGTACTACGACGGCCATCCCACCATCCACGTGCCGAAGATCGTCGCCGAGCTGTCCACCCGCCGCGTGGTCACCAGCGACCTGGCCACCGGGGCCCGGTTCTCCGAGCTGGCCACCTGGCCCCAGCACGAGCGCAACCTGGCCGCCGAGACCATTTACCGGTTCGTCTTCCGCAGCCTGTACGACATGCGCGCGTTCAACGGCGACCCGCATCCTGGCAATTACCTGTTCCACCCGGGCGGCCGGGTGACCTTCCTGGACTACGGGCTGGTCAAGCACTTCACCGCCGATGAGTTGCGGCCGCTCATGGACATGGCCCGTGACCTGTGCGTCGAGAACGACCCCGAGGCGTTCCGCCGCAGCCTGGAGGACGCCGGCTTCCTGCAGCCCGGAGCACCTCTCGGCACCGACGTGATCGTGGACCACCTGGCCGTGTTCTACGACACCATCCGCAAGCCCGGCGAGCTCACCATCACCGGGGACTACGCCTCCACCGTGGTACGCCGGTTCTTCGACGTCCGTAGCCCGATCGCGCCCTACGCGCAGGTGCCGCGGTCGTACGTGATCCTGCAGCGGATCAACCTCGGCGTGTTCGCCATCCTGGGCGAGCTGACCGCGACGGCCGATTGGCGGGCCATCGCTGAGGAAATCTGGCCGTTCGTCCAGGGCCCGCCGTCGACCCCGATGGGCGAGGCGGAGGCCGCCTGGCGGGCCAACCGGCCCGCGGAGCGGGTGCGGCGGCTGGCGGCTGGCGGGCTGACCTAGGCACGATCACAGCGGGAGCATCATTTCGATCTCGGATCGCGCTGGATCTGACGGCAGCGGCTGCCGCTCACCGGTCGCTTTGAAGCCGCACCGTTCGTACAGCGTGCGCGCCGCCGGGTTGGTGTCGGTCACCCACAGGTAGAGGCGGCTGAGCCCGCGGTGTCGCGACCAGTCCACCATGACCGTGACCAAGGCCGTTCCGACATGCCGCCCCCGGGCCTGCGGGCTCACCCACATCGAGACCAGCTGGGCCACGCCCGGGCCCTCCTCGATCCCGCCGACGAGTCCCACCGGGACGGCGCCCAGGTCCGGCAGGTAGGCGAAGAACCCGTGGCCGCTCGCCCGCCGCCGCCAGTCGGTCTCGGTGAACACCGCTTCCCGGGCGTAGGACGATCCGAACGCGCCCGGGGCCTCCCGCAGCGCCTCCAGCCGGATGTCGCGCATCGCCCGCGAGTCTTCCTCCCGCACCGGGCAGATCGTGGTCATGGCCCCATCGTGCCGGGGGGCCGCCCGTGGGCGCGAACGATTATCGAGCCGGGCGCCTGCCCGCCGATGATCGCCCCCGCCCCCATGTTCTGCTCAAATGGGAGCATGTGCACCGCGATTGTCGGCCTCGAGCCGGACGGAACGGTCCTGCTGGCGGGGGTCCGGGATGAGATCACCAGCCGCGCATGGCAGCCCCCGGCCCGCCACTGGCCCGACCGGCCGGGGGTGATCGGCGGGCGGGACCTGCAGGCCGGCGGCACCTGGCTCGCGGTCGCGCCGGACGCCCGGCGGGTGGCCTGCGTGCTGAACGGCCGCGGCCGGATGGCTCCTGCCCCGACCCGGCGGACCCGCGGCGAGCTGCCGCTGAGTGCAGCGGCGGACGGCAAGCTGGCCCCCACGGACCTGGCCGACCTCGATCCGTTCCGGCTACTGGTCGCCGAGCCGGGCCGCGCGCTGCTGTCCAGCTGGAATGGTGGCCATATGGCCGAACAGGACCTCGGGCTGGGGCTCCACATGGTGGTGAACAGTGGCCTGGCCAGTGACCTGCTTTCGGCCGGGGCGGGTGCACCGGATGCGGCGCCCGCCGACTCCGGGCCGGGTGGCCTCACCGCCGGTCAGGCCGCCGACGCGCGAGCGCACGAACTGGCCCGCATCGGCTATTTCCTGCCCCGGCTGCGGGCGGCCAGGCGGCCGCACCCGGAACCCGGCGTACCGGTTGCGACCGCGTGGGGGGACTGGCTGCCCCTGGTCAACGGAGGCGGGATCGGCCCGGACGACCAGCGGGCTCTCATCGTCCTGCGCGACCTGGGCGAAGGCCGGTTCTGGGGCACCACATCCGTCTCGCTGGTCGCCATCACTCCCGAGGGCATCCGCTACGACTTCACCGGCAATCCCGGCGAGGCGGCGGCCTGGTCCCCGGTCTCACTTGACGATTGCCCCCAGGCGGTAGATTGAGCAGGCAAAGCGCGTAATTCAGAACGCTGAAGGGCGGCCCGCGTGGACCTTACCGTGCTCATCATCGGCCTGGTCGAGGTGCTCGCCATGGCCGCGCTGGCCGCCTACGGCGCGGCCAAGCTGCCGCCGGACGCCCGGGTCTCGCTGCACCTGATCGGCCGGTACGGCAACTTCAGCTCTCGGCGCGCCGGTCTCATCGCCTGGCCCGTCCTCGGCGGGATCCTTTTCGTGCTGCTAGGGATAGTGGCCGCGACCGTGCAGATCCACGGCAAGATGGCGGGCTTCTCGCCGGGCATCTTCCTGCCCATCGTGCTGTGCATCGTGCTGCTCTCCGAGATCGTCGCCATCGACCGCTCCCGCCGCGCCGCCGAGGACCCGGCTCCCGTGACCAAGCCCGCCAACCAGCAGTCCCGCGCGGCCGAGCGCCGCTGATGATCTGGCACCTCCTGCCGCTGCCGCGCTGGCAGGCGGTCGGGTCCGGCACGGCCTGCGCCGCAGCGTTCGTGCCGGGTACGGATGACGGCGCACCGTTCGTGCACGCATCGCCGGACGAGCTGGTCACGCTCGCGGTAGCCAACGACCGGTTCACCGGTTCCGCGGAACCGCTGGTCGCGCTGGCCCTGGATGAGAAGCGGCTGTCCGCGCCCGTGCGCCGTGAGCCCGCGGATCCCGCCCCGCCGCCCGGCGTCACCGCGGGGACGCTGTTCCCGCACGTGTACGGGCCGGTGGAGCTGAGCGCGGTCACCGAGGTCCGGTACGCCCGCCGGGACCCGTCCGGGCGGTACACCGATCTCGATCCGCGCCCTGCCACAGCCGAAGCCCTCGACCTTATCCCGCACCCGGAGGGCGGCTGGTACCGCGAGACATGGCGAGCGGAGCCGTCCGCCACCCCAGCGGGCTACCCGGGCCCCCGGGCCGCCGCCACCGGCATCTACTTCCTGCTGCCACCGGGCGCGGAGTCGGGCTGGCATTCGGTGCGTTCCGACGAGATGTGGCTGTGGCACTCCGGCGGCCCGCTGGCTCTCCGGCTCGGCGGTACCGGTGCCGAGCCGGCGGACGACCCGGAGACGGTGATTCTGGGCCCGGACCTGGCCGCCGGTCAGCGGCCGCAGCATGTCGTGCCCGCTGGTAGCTGGCAGTCAGCCCGGCCGGCTGGCGTTCAGGAGGTCCTGGTCAGCTGCGTGGTCGCCCCTGGCTTCGACTTCGCCGACTTCACCTCCCGGCTCAGCTGACCATCCCACTAGCGTGCACGCCCGCACCGGCCGGTCGGCGCGCACCCGGCTGATGGCCGCTGCGATCACCAGCCCGCCCGGGTCACCCGCGCCGCCTCCCGCAGGGCGCCGACGGCAACCCCGTCGCCCTGGCCAATGAGCCCCCGCCCCCGCACTGACCGCCCCCGGCCGCCCTCCCCCCGCTATCCAGGCCTCCGGCACTCCTGGCCGCTCACCTGTTGCGCCTTGCCTACCGGTGTGGTGGCGCCATCACACCGGTCCTTACCGGGGTAAATACGCCATCACTGGGCCAATCCGGCGGTCCTGCTCGCCACTGGTGGGGAAGGAACGTGCCGTGGGCCGATCCGGCGGGCTGCTCACCACTGGTAGGGCAGGAACTTGCCGTCGAGCGTGACCACCACGCGGTCCCCGGTGGGGTCCGCCTCGCGCCGGACGTCGAGCCGGAAGTTGATCGCGCTCATGATCCCGTCGCCGAACTCCTCGTGGATGAGTTCCTTGATCGTCGGGCCGTACACCTGCAGTACCTCGTAGAAGCGGTAGATGGTGGGGTCGGTCGGTACCGGGGTGTCGAGCGCGCCGCGGGTAGGCTGCAGCCGCAGTACCTGCTCGACGTCCTTGTCCAGCTCCAGCAGCGCGACGGCCGCGGCCGCTTCGTCGGCGCTCATCGGGTGCTGGCCCAGCAGCGCGGCCGTGGTCCACGCCACCGGCCGGCCTACCGCCTCGGCGAGCTGGGCCCAGGTCAGCCCGAGCTGCGCCTTGGCGGCCCGAACGGCTTCGGCCGCCTCCTTCTTGGTCATCGCAGGTCCCGTGAATGCCATCCCTGTCCTCCCGGATTGCCGTGCCATCCTGCCCGCTGAGCTGCGCTTCCCGGCGTCGCGCCCCCGGCCCGTCAGGGCCGGCCCCGGCCGCACGCGCATCCCGGCCAGCGTTCCATGATCCCGCGGCGAGCTTGCCGCGGCCCCGCAGGATCCGTGGTCGCGGCGAGGGCTCAGCGCGCAGCTGCGACGCCGGACGGCGATCCAGTCAGTGCAGCAACTTGGGGGTGAGGGTGCTGGTGGGGCGAAGCGTGCCATCGTCGTTGAGATCATCGAGCACGGCGGGCAGGCCCACGCGGAGCATCTTCCTGCGGACATGGCCCAGCAGTTGCGCCATGAATACGCCGCCGAGTCCAGTGAAACCGGTGTGCTCGTAGCTGAAGCGGGTGCCGCCGGCGCGGGGCTCGAGCCGGTATACGACCTCTGTCACGTCGCCGCCTTCGTCGCCGGTCCACGAGTAACGCAGCAGCGACGGCTCGTTCACCTCGAGCACCTCGCAGTCGACGACACCGCTCCAGCCGGGCTTCGGATTGGCAACGAACTGGAACTTCGTGCCCACGGTGGTGGTGAATCCTTCCGCCCGCCCGCCCGCGCCGGTCGCGGTCCACAGCGGGATGAGCGCCGGGTCGGTCACGGCCCGCCAGACTTTCGCCGGGGGATGGGGGTAGTCACGCACGATACGGATCTCACTCATGGGAACTCCTTCGGCCAGCCGATTGACGGAGCAGGCTGAATTTTTCAGCTGCTAAAAAAATACAGTAACTTAAATAAAGTTGGTTAGCGACTATGCTGAGGCCATGAGCACTCGCCCGGCGGGATGGTCGCCGCCGCGCGCACCGGAGGTGACCGGGCCCGCGGCCGAAGGGCTGCGGGAGCGCAAAAAGCGCCTGATGCGCCAGCAGCTGTCCGATACGGCGACGCGGATGTTCCTGGAGCGGGGCTTCGATGCCGTACGCGTGACGGAGATCGCCGAAGCGTGCGGGGTGTCGGAAAAGACGGTCTTCAACTACTTCCCGACCAAGGAGTCGCTGATCCTGGACCGCCTGGAGTCGACGGTGGCCTCGCTGCGGACCGGTCTGGCCGAGCCTGGTATATCGCCGGTCGATGCGGCGCTGCGGATCCTGGACGGCGAACTGGGCGCCATGACGTCCTGGCTGGCTCAGCAGGCCGACCCGGCCCAGGCCGGCGCCATGATCCAGCGCTTCGGTGCCCTGATTCAGGCCACTCCCTCGCTGCGGGCCTACCAGAGCGACATGATGGACCGGTATGTCGCGGTGGCGGCTGCGGTCCTGGCCGAGCGGGCCGCGATGAGCGCGGATGACCCCGAACCGCAGATCGCGGCCTCCGCCCTGCTCGGCCTGTGGCGCATCCACTACCGGAGCTTGTCGAAATACCTGGACGGCACCCGCGCACCCGCGCAGGTGCACCAGGCAGTTACCGCCGACGTCCAACGGGCAGCCCGGCTCATCGACACGGGTCTGGCCTCCCTCACGGACTGCACCTCAGGCCGGAACGGCCGGGGAGACAACCCGGCCCCCGGCGGCTTCACCGCGGCCACCGGATTACCCGGATTACCCGGATTACCCGGATTACCCG
>Ga0302302_1000317_pt1 | contig 29372 bp, 32 predicted proteins | sample III_Palsa_E1_3_FD_198766 | JGI IMG/M metagenome (GOLD analysis project Ga0302302, IMG submission 198766) | Peat permafrost microbial communities from Stordalen Mire near Abisko, Sweden - III_Palsa_E1_3 | ecosystem: Environmental > Terrestrial > Soil > Palsa > Peat permafrost | place: Sweden...
ACGTTGAAGAAGTCGCCTTCGATGCGGGGGATCCAGCGGGCGGCGTAACCCTGGATGCCGTAGGCGCCGGCTTTGTCGAGGGAGTCGCCGGTGGAGAGGTAGTGGGCGAGGTCGGCGTCGGGGATGGTGGAGAAGAAGACGCTGGTGGTTTCTACGTGGGAGCGCTGGGTGGTGGGAGTGACGATGGCGATGCCGGTGTGGACCTGGTGGGCGCGGGTGGAGAGCTGGCGAAGCATTCGTTCGGCGTCGGCGAGGTTTGTGGGTTTGTTGAGGATTTGTTGTTCGGAGACAACTGTGGTGTCGGCACCGAGGATGGTGGCTTTCGGGTGGAGAGTGTGGATGGCTTGCGCTTTTTCGAGGGCGAGGCGCTGCACGTAGGCGGTAGGTGTCTCGTCGGGGTGAAGCGTTTCGTCGATGTGGGCGGGGAGGACGTCGAAACGCAGGCCGGCTTGGGTGAGGAGGTCGCGGCGGCGGGGGGAGGCTGAGGCGAGGATTAGCGTCATTCGGCGGTGTAGCCTGCTGCGAATTGCTGGACGAATATGTGGGCTTCCATGCTGTGGTGCTCGCCGCTGGCGAGAGTGATGGCGTTGGTGGCGACGTTGGCAGTTTCGATGCAGACCATGGTGAGCCAGCAATCAGGGCTCATGTCTGGCAGGGTTGCGGTGAGGGTGGACCATGGATTCCAGACGACGGTGGATTTGGATTCGGCTTTATCGACGGTAATGCGGCGCCGGAGGACGGGATCGTCGATGTTCACGGGGACAAGGGTGTCGAGATAGGGCCGATCGGTTTCGCCAGTCAGTTTGAGGAGCGGGTCAGTCTGGCGTTTCCTTTTGAAGTCGTCGATTTTGTCGAGGTATTCCGTATCGGAAAGGCCGATGATGGAGACTTGCTGGGAGTCGCCGATTGAGAAGTAGGTGTGAAAGGCTTCTTCGAAGTGAAGCGGCTTGCTGCCCTGGTTGGTGACGGTGAGCTTGACGTTGAGTTCGACGCCGAGGGTGATCTCGTAGGCGAGGGCGAACTGATCGTAGCCGAGGGATCGGCTGGTGTCGGACGCGCCCAGGGTGAGGGTGAGATGGAGGTCGTCGCCGGCGAGGGCGGCGAAGGCGAGGGTCCACTCGGAGATGCGGGCGAAGCCGTGAGAGGGCCCGTCGGTACGCGGGTCGTCGGGGGTTGCGGTGCGAGTTCCGAACCACGGAAAGATGATGGGGATGCCACCGCGGATGGCTTTGCTGGAAGTGAAGAACGAGCGCTCGGAGAGGAAGAGAACGGGCTGCTGTCCGGTGGGTTGCCACTGCGTGATCTGCGCGCCCTGGAGATAGAACTCGGCTGTGCAGGCGGGCGTGGTGATGTTGGCGCGGATGAGGCCTTGCTCGGTTTGGGAGAAGGCGAGGACGCCTGGGATTGTGAATTGGTCGGAGAGTGTCTGAAGATTCATCGTGATCAGTGTATTGCGTTCGGGAGGTTAGGCGCTGGTGAGTTGGAGTTCGGCGAGGTTGCGCTGGCCGGTGGGGCAGAGCTTTAGCAGCGGGCAATTTTCGCATTTGGGGTCGGCGAAGGTGCAGAGGGTTTGGGCGTGGAGCTTGACTAGAGAGTGGTGCTGGTCGAGCATGGCGGCGTCCCAGGTTTCGGGGACGAGGCGCATGAGGCGTTCTTCGGTGGTGGCGGCGTCTGCGCGGGGGACGATGCAGAGGCGTTGCGCGACGCGGAGATGGTGCGAATCGATCGCGAGAGCGCGGCGGCGCAGGGTAGAGAAGTTGACGACGGCGGCGCTGGTCTTCGGTCCTACGCCAGGGAACTGCTCTAGCCAGGAGCGAATTTTGTCGGTGCGGTACTTGGCGAGGAATTCGAGGGTGAGTGAGCCGTAACGGGCGGTGATACCCAGGAGGGTCTCTTTGAGCTGAGGTGCTTTTTGTTCGGGGAAGGTGACGATCGCGATGGCTCGCTCGAGGTCGGTAACTGAGGCATCGCGGACGGGCTCCCAGTTGCCGGGGCCGGCGTTGAAAGTGCGCTCGAGGTCGCGCATCACTTGGTGGGATACGGGTGTCTTGGTGCGGGCGGAGAGGAGAGAGTAGATGAGCTGGGTGAGAGGGTCCCAGAGTTCACGCGGTTTGGGTTCGCCGTAGTAGCCGAGGAGTAGGCGATGGACGTGGGGAAGCTTGTCGGCCTGCTCGGGTGTGAGGGGGCGGCGGGTGGCCTCGAGGTCGTCCGGATTGGTGAAGAGCTCGGGCGGCATAAGGGTTGGATGCTATGGCAGGGATTTTAGCTCTTAGGTCCTAGCGTCTAGCTTGAGCTCAAGCAAAAGAGGAAGCAGATTCCCGAGGGGAATGACAGAAAGAAAGGCAAAGGTGAAGGTAGATCGAACGGTTCAGGGGTTGCGGGTGATGCCTAGCTGCGTGCCATCGGCGGTGGCGATGCCCCAGGCCATGCGCGGAGTGTTGTGGGCTATGCCGATTTCGCCGTCGGGGCCCAGGAGGATGATGCCGCCGTGGCCACCGAGGCGGGTGAAGAGGTAGTCGATGGCAGCTGAGGCAGCGGCTTGTGGGGTGGCGCCTGTGGCTACGCGGTCGACGGCCCACTTGCCGAGGACTAGCTTCATGATGGGCTCGCCCCAGCCGGTGAGGGAGACCGCGGCGGAGAGGTTGTCGGCGTAGCAGCCGCAGCCTATGAGGGAGCTGTCGCCGACACGGCCGGGGGCTTTGTTGAGGGTGCCTCCGGTGGAGGTTCCGGCGGCCAGGTTGCCGTATTGGTCGAGGGCTACCGCGCCTACCGTGTCGTGGGAGTGGAGAGTGGGGTCGTCGATGCGGAGTTCTTCGGGTAGGGCGGATTCTACTTCGGTTTCGATGGTGAGTTGTTCGGTGGCGCGATCAAGAGCAAATACAGGGGTCTCTCCACTGCGCTGCGCTTCGGTCGAGATGACGGCTTCAGAGGAGTTTCCGGAGAAGGTGGTGTCGGGATGGCCGGCGGCTTCGGCTTGCTGGAAGGCCATGAGGCGTTCGCGTTCGCGGGGGACGATGAGTTCGGTGTTGTCGACGAGGCGCATGCCGTGTTGGGTGGCGAAGCGTTCGGCTCCGGTGCCGACGAAGTAGACGTGGGGGGATTGTTCGAGGACGAGGCGGGCGGCCTGAATGGGGTTGCGAAGACGCTCGACGCAGGCTACGCCGCCGGTGCGGAGGTCGGCACCGTTCATGAGGAGGGCGTCGAGCTGGACGCGGCCGTCGCGGGTGAGGAAGGAGCCGCGGCCGGCGTCGAAGGTGTCGTCGTCTTCCATGATGGTGACGGCGGCTTCTACGGCATCGATGGCGGTGCCGCCGCGAGAGAGTGCGGCCCATCCTGCTTGAAGGGCGGCGGCGATGCCGCGCTCGTGGGAGGCGACCGCGTCGTCGGGCATGGCCCAGGCGCCGCCGTGGATGAGCAGTATGGGCTGCGGCTTCTGGGAGTGCTTCTGGGAATGCATTAGGGGCGGGAGAGTTCTAGTTTGCGGCGTTCGGTTTCCAGGTAGGTGTAGCGGATGCGGTGGATGACGGTGATGGTGGTCATGACGGCGAGGATCCAGAGGGCGGGGGCCATGGCGTTCCAACGCTCGAAGAGGGCGCCGAGGATGATGAGGACGATGCGCTCGGGGCGCTCCATGAAGCCGACTTTGCAGGAGCCGATGAGGGCTTCGGCGCGGGCTCGGGTGTAGCTGACCATGAGCGAGGCGGTCATGACGAAGGCGGCGAGGAAGACGTAGAAGAAGCGGTTGCCGCGGGCGTAGAAGACGAGCAGACCGAAGAAGAGGGCGACGTCGGAGTAGCGGTCGAGGACGGAGTCGAAGAAGGCGCCGAAGACGGAGACCTGGTTGGTCTGGCGGGCTACGCGGCCGTCGACCATGTCGAAGAGGCCGGCGCCGATGATGACAAGGCCGGCGTAGAGGAACATGCGGACGTAGTTGTTGGCGCGGGCGTAGCCGAAGAAGAAGGCGGCGACGACGTTGATGATGAGGCCGATGAAGGTGAGGGTGTTGGGCGAGATTTTGGAGAGAGCTAGGCCGTTAACGATCTTCTGTAGCAGCCAACCGCTGCCGTTGCCGAAAGCACGTGTCCAGGTCATCGCGTCAGACTAGTTTATCTTGCCGGGGTTGGCTTGGGCGTTGTCGCCCGTACAAAGGTGTATTTATGGCGAAAGGTGAAGGGGTCGGTTGAGCCAGCTGGACGAGTTTCGTCGAGCCAAGAAAGCAAGTTGCGACGCACGGTCCAAGTACTGCGCAGGTCGGCTGGTTGGCCGTTATCGGTGATCTGGCCTGTAAGGGTCAAAACACCATGACCATCCTTCAGTCCGTCAGCGCCGCTGATTTTCAGGCTCTGTATGACGGTGTCCGTGCCGACGGTCTTGTAGGAGTTGGAGCGAAGGTCGACGACCAATATCAGGTCATCCAGGACAATTTTTGACGGCCCATCGTCATAAACATATTTGAAGTAAAGGCCCGTAGGAGCCTGGGTGATTGAAAGCCAGGTGGGAAGCTGAACGCGCTTGGTAGAGGTTGCGGGCTCACTGTAATCGCGGTACTCAAGGACACCGGTCCAATCTCCAAGCAAAGCATGGGTCAGATCGACTTGCGCCTGAGGCGGAGCGACCTGCGCGTGGAGGGCACAGGGGGTTAGGAGAGCGGCGGCGAGGAGGAGGTTTCGCATGAGACGGTTACGGCGCGTAAACCGAGGTGGTTCCGCGCCGTTCGTGAATTCGTGGACTTGTTGGTGGAGCGAATTTATTCGACGACTTTGATGGTGTCGTGAATGGTGGAGAGCTTGAGGATTTCGAGCTCACGCTTGCCGTTGGGTGTGACGACGCTGGCGATGTCGCTGACTTCTTTGCCGAGGAGAGCGCGGCCGATGGGGGAGGTGGTGGAGATGAGGCCCTTGGTGACGTCGGACTCTTCGCTGGTGACGAGCTTGTAGCTGAACTCCTCATTCTTGGTGGAGTCGAAGACTACGACGGTGGAGCCGAAGCCGACCTTGTCGCGGGGGATGTTTTCGAGGTTGACCATGGCGAGCTCGCCCATGCGCTTTTTTAGCTGGCCGAGGCGCGCGTTGACGAAGACCTGGCGCTGCTTGGCCATGTGGTATTCGGCGTTTTCGGAGAGATCGCCTAGAGCGACAGCTTTCTTGATCTCCGCGGGGAGTTCGGTGGTGAGTTCGTACTCGAGAGCCTTGATCTGCTCCTCAAGAGCCTTTTTGATGTCTTCCATGGGTGTGTCTGCTTTGCTGGCCCTGTGGGGTGGATGACAGGGCGGAGAGTAAAAACTTGATTATACGAAAGGAGACGGGGAAACGGGCTAGGAGGCTTCCGGGTCGGGCAGCAGCGTGGGATTGGAGGCGGAGAGAAAGCTCTCGAGGAGCAATGTGGCGGCTACCTGATCGATGATGTCTTTTCGATCAAGGCGGGTAGAGCGGCCGGAGGATCGAGGTGTGTGGCCGGAGAGGTCGAGGAGGGCGTGGGCGTCGTGGGTGGTGAGACGCTCGTCGAGCAAGTGGTGGGTGAGGGAGGGGTGGGCTTCCTTGAGGGCATGGGCGAAGGCCTGGGCTTTGGCTGCCTGGGGGCTGGGTGTGCCGTCGGCGTGCAGAGGGTTGCCGACGACAAGGGCTTCGACTTGGTGCTGGCGGATGAAGCGGGCGATCGCTTTGAGGTCGGCGCGGAGGGTGGTGCGGTGGAGGGTGAAGAGGGGTTGGGCGGTGAGGCCGAGAGGGTCTGTGATGGCGAGACCGATGCGGCGGTCGCCGACGTCTAGTGCGAGAGTGCGGGGGTGAGGCACGGAGTTAGTGTACGGGGAAGGGGGAAAAAGATTTCGGCGCGTACTGAGGTGGAGATCACGAGGGGGCGTGACTAGAATCTTGAGAGAGGTGCGGCTGTGCGGGTACTCAAGGCTTTGGTGGTGATCGTGGTCCTGGTGGGAATGGCGGTGGGGTTCCTGGTGTATGTGCCGTATGGGCCTCGCTCGGAGACGTTTGTCGATGTTCTGCCGGGTACGGGGACAGTGGGGATTGCGCGCCAATTACAGAAGACGGGGATTGTGCGGAGCGCACTGGCGTTTGATGCGCTGGTGATCTGGAAGACGGTGCGGGGTCACGGAGCGGGGTCGTTGAAGGCCGGGGAGTATCGGTTTGACCATACCGCGAGGATGGAAGAAGTGTATGACCGGTTGAGGATTGGCGATGTGTACACCGTGATCTTGGTGATTCCAGAGGGATACAACATCTTCGACATTGCGAGTGCTGTGGCAGCGGCGAAGTTGGATACGCGGGAGGACTTTCTTAATGCCGAACGGAAGAACACGGAATTAATCGCGGATTGGATGCCGCAGGGAAGCGCGCCTTCGCTGGAAGGGTATCTATTTCCGGATACGTATAAGTTCAGCCGGCATGCGACGCCCATCTTGATGCTGACGACGATGGTCAGGGAGTTTGGGCAGGAGGCGAGGCGGTTGGGCATGACGCCGGACAAGGTATCGCGGACGGTGACGATGGCGTCGCTGGTGGAAAAGGAGGTGCATATCGATAGGGAACGGCCAGAGGTAGTGAGTGTGTTTGAGAATCGGCTGGCGGCGGGTATGCCGCTGCAGACAGACCCAGCGGTCATCTATGCGTCGCTGCTGCGGGGAACGTGGACGGGCGTGATTCACCAGAGTGAGCTGAAGTCGGACTCGGCGTACAACACGTACACGCACACGGGATTGCCGCCAGGGCCGATCTGCAATCCGGGGATTGCGGCGCTGCAGGCTGCGCTGCATCCAGCGAAGACAGACTATCTGTACTTCGTAGCGGATCCGACGGGGACGACGAAGTTCGCGGCCACGCTGGCCGAACACAATACGAATGTTGCCGCTTATCGCGCGGGGGTGAAGCCCTAAATTCGGAGGGCCTGGTGAGTGCGCGCGTTGTGGTGTGGCGCGGACAGATACAACGGATTGCGGTTTCGCATGGGGGAGTTTCGGACCGGATCTGCAAATTATTGAAAGGCAAAGTTTTAGCGAATATGCACAGGCATAATTTTGGCAATATATACCCAATTTATTGTATTTATTGAACTTAGGGCACTTTAGGGCGGCCCAAAATTATCGGTTGACATGCGCAAGGTGCGGAGCTACAAACGCAACACTTCAACTATGAAGATCAGTCGGTCGGAGCCCGAAGAGGTGGGGCTGCGGGCGCATAGAGTCTTCGAGGAGAAGCAGGGGCGGGCGGGCATATCCCAGGGCCAGTTCTGTCACAACACGTAAAAACAGGTCGCGACGCGCATGGACTCCGACGCAGAGTGTGAGCCACAGGCGAAGTAGACCTCATAGCAACTGAGCGAGCCCATTCGACCGCCGAAAAATTACCGAGGCTCGCCGGGGGAAATCTATGCCTGGAGATATAACAGAATGAAGGACTTCCGCGTTGATTTAAAGGTGTGTGAAGCTTGCGGGACGTTGTGGCTGCGAGCCATGGGTCACGGGGTGTACTGCTCTGGATGCGCTTTGTGGCTGTCGGATTTTCCGGCACCGCGGGCATCCAGCCGACGAGCACAAAGGCGTACGACTGTGAGTACGGCGTATGCAGGCGGTGCTCAGTGAAGGAGCAATTAAGTAGTAGTACAGGGCAGGTAGCAGGGCTGAGACTGGTTCCCAAATCGGCACGGCAATCCAGGCAAGAACAGGTAATCCGGGAGGGAAGCACAGGGCGGGTGGTGGTGACATTGACCAATGCCCTGAGGCTTCGGAGAATATGGGCGGTCGCTGAGAGAGCCGCGGCCGCACCGCCGGAAGTGCCGCCAGAGCCGGATGAGAAGCCCGCGGTGGAGTTGGCGTTTTATAGGAAGTACACCGAGGCGATGCTGAGGAGATATTTGCGGATATCGATCCAGGCTGGCCGAGTGCCGTCCTTGTTGGGACGGGAGCTATTCCAAGGGAATGTGACCAGCTACCGGGTTCACAGCTTCGAGGATGGCGTGATCTTCTGTTTCGATGTTGAGAAACGTCTGAGCAGGTTGACGGTGATGGACCAGCAGTTGATCAAGCGGATCTGTTTGCAGGAGTACACGCAGGGCGAAGCCGCCGGGATGCTCGGGCTGAGCCTGCGAAACTGTATTCGTCAGTACGGATATGCGTTGGATGGGCTGACGGAGATGTTTTTGGAGGCCGGAATGTTGGAACCGCTGAAAAGCTGTCAAGGGGGTCACGGCGACGAAATCGATCGAAGTGCCTCATTCTAAAGTAAATAATAAATTCAAAAAGTTGGCATAGTTACCCTACTCAACTTGGTATTCTAGTTAAGTAGAGATAAAGCGGGAGGCCCTTCGGGGTCTCCCGTTTTGCGTTTTGGGGAAAGAGCTGAGATGACGGGGAGCAAGGAGCTTGATCAGGTGAAGGAAGGGTTGGTTGAGGGGAAGGCTAAGTACCTGCGGCCGAGCGAATGTCGCAACCGCATGAGGCGGATGTTGGCGAAGGAGTTTGACGCGATTATTGACGGGTTCGTAAAGGCCGCGAAGAAGGGTAGCTGTCCGCACGTAAAGCTGGCGACGGAGTTACTCAAGCCTATACGGACGGGGCCTTCACGGAAGAAGGGAACGGCAACGAAGTACTGGGAGATGCTGCAGAGGGAAGAGCGAGAAAAAGAGCAGTTGAAGAAAGAGCAGCTCGCAGCGGGCCAGGATTTGCAGGTCGAGGACCGCAGCTAGATTTTGTGAACGAGATTTTGAAGAACAGGGGCGGCGGATAGCCGCCAGGAGATATATCGATGAGTGTTTTCAGCAACGTAATCAAGGATTTGAAATCATTTTCGGCCAAGGTCGAAGCGGCATTCAAGAAATTGTTCGGGGACGCACCTTCGTGGATTGCGATTGCGCAGGGGGTGCTGACGTATCTTGGGCCGATCGTGGTGACCATTTTGACGATCGGTGGGGGACCGGCGCTGGGGGATGAGGCGAACGAGATCATCGGGACAATCAAGACGGATCTTGCGACGGCGCTGGCTACGGTGACTACAGCGAATGCGGCGACCAGCCTGCCGAGTTTGCTGGCGGATATTCAGACGCAGCTTCCTGTACTGCTTGCGGCGGTGAAGGTGAGCAATCCGTCGGTTGTGGCGAGCATTGAGAAGTACACAAATATGATCGACACGGAAATTACGGCGTTGTTGACTGCCCTGCCGGCGGCGGCTTGAGATGAGCCAGGCGAAGACGTATCGACTATCAGATCCAGCCGCCGTTGCCGCGAAGGTGAAGGCGGCTGGCGGGCCGGCGCTTGATCCGACGCAAGCTACGGGGCAAGCGAGCGCTGAGGGTGTGACGTTGAGTTGGAGCATAAGCCAGGGGCAGATTCTGATCACAATCATTCGAAAGCCATGGGTGATCGCGTATAGCGCCATCTGGAGCCATGTGGATGCGGTGCTGGGCTAGTCGTTGACTTGCTTGAGAGGCCCAATTACGGAAGGAAACCGGGAAAATTCAGATCAACGAGCGATGGACGAAGAGGTATTCGTGCAATGAGGCTATTGGCTTGAGCGCTCTAATTCTGCATCATTCTGCATCTTAGAGGGTGGTACGGGAGTCGATATACTAAGTAATTGCAATTGATGAAGAATTTTAGAGCGTGGTCGGTGATGTTGGTCGCGATGACGGGCGGGTTAACCGGCTGTTTTTCGACGACTCGTCTTGTTCTGAAGTCAGAGGCTCCGACGGTTTATCAGACTGCCAGCGTGGAGCAAGTGGAGAAGGATGTTTCGGATCGGGATGCTGCGGTAAAGACGCTCAATGCGCAGGTACAGATTACGGCGACTACGGGCGGGACGAAGGAAGGCAAGCTGAAGGAGTACACGTCGTTTACCGGGTACATCTTTGTGCAGAAGCCGGCTGACCTGAGGGTAATTCTGCAGTTGCCGTTGATTGGATCCCGGGCGCTCGACATGGTGAGTACGGGCGATAGCTTTACGTTGGTGCGTGCGTCATCGCATGGGAATGTCTGGCTACAGGGAACGGGCAAGGTAACGACGCCCTCGAAGAACGGTTTGGAGAATCTGAGGCCGTCGGTATTTCTGGACTCGCTCCTGGTGCCGGGCGTGGATCCGAATGAATTAGTTACGATGACGGAGTCGTCGCGAGTGATTCGTCAGGACATGCATCACAAGACGGAGACGGTTGAGCCTGATTACAACTTGACTGTGCTGAAGACTAGCGGCGGAAACATTCTGCATGTGCAGCGGGTGATTCGCATCAACCGCGTGACCATGCTGCCGTATCAGCAGGATATTTACAACGATCAGGGCCAGGTCGTGACCCAGGCTACGTATGACAACTACCAGATACATGGTGGTCAGCAGTTTCCTGCGGAGATTACGATCCGCAGGCCGCTGGATGAGTACTCGCTGAAGATCGATGTGACGAAGCTGACGCTGAATGAGACGTTTGAGGCGGACCAGTTTGAGTTGACGATTCCGCCGGGGACTACCGTGCAGAAGCTGCAGTAGGGCGAAGCGCGTGGACTAGAGAAGGCCGGCGCGGTGGGCGTGTGCGGCGATCTGGTCGTTGATGGAGAGAGCGAGTGCAAGAGCTTCGCGACCTGCCTGAGCGGGAACGCGGGGTTGTGTGCGTGTGCGCACAGCATTCAGGAAGTCTTCAAGCTCGAGGCGAAGGGGTTCGCCTTTGGGGATGTCCGCCTTGGTGAGGGAGAGGCCGGCAGTGGGGTGGTCGGCGTGGGCGGACGGGGACGGAGGGGTGGTGGGGGCGGCCGCGGTGGGTACAGGGAGGGGAGAAGAACCTGTAGCGGACGTCGCGGTTGCGGATATGGCAGCGATTGCGGCTGCGACGACGGTTGGATCGACGCTGATGGTCAGGAGTTCCTGGCGGGCGAAGTCTAGCGAGAGGTATTGGTGGGGTTGGAAGAGACGGAGCTTGCGAACCTGCTCGGTAGAAACGCGGCTGGCGGTGAAGTTGGCTACGCAGCCGGAGTCGAATTCGACGCGGACGTTGGCGATGTCGGTTTTGTGGGACAGGATGGGCAGGCCGACGGCGCGGACTTCGCGAACGGGTGAGTTGGTGAGGCTTAGGACGATGTCGAGGTCGTGGATCATGAGATCGAGGACGACGTCGACGTCGAGGGAACGCGGGGTGAAGACGCTGAGCCTGTGCGACTCGAAGAACATGGGGTGGTTGAGGGCAGCGAGGGTCGCGGTGACGGCCGGATTGAAGCGCTCGAGGTGGCCGATGGCGACGATGCGGCCTTGCGCCTGGGAGAGAGCCAGGATATGGTCTGCCTGGGCGAGGGTGGCGGCGAAGGGCTTTTCGATGAGGACGTCGATGCCTGCGGGGAGAAGCTCCTCGGCAATCGAAGCGTGATGGCTGGTGGGGACGCAGATGGACGCGGCGTCGAGCGACAGGTTGGCGGCGAGCAGCTCGGCGACGGAGGCGAAGGCTGGGATGTTGTAGGTAGAGGCGAAGGATGAGCGGCGTTCGGTGATGGGGTCAACGAGCGCGACGAGTTGGACGAGTTGGGGCTGGGCGGCTTCGAGCTCGCGATAGACGCGAAGATGATTACGCCCGAAGGCGCCCGTGCCCACAACTGCGACGCGAAGAGGAGGCACGGCTACTTTTGCGCTGCGGCGCCGGGCAGGGGTGATTCAACGGCTACGCGGCAGCGGGTGTAGAGCTCGAACAGCTGGGTTAGCTGATCTTCGGGCTTGGGAGCGGAGGGAAGGCCGAAGCCGGTCGAAGAGGCGCCTTTGGTGCCGAGATTGGTGTGGGCGGCAACGAACTTGAGGAGATCGAGAGCGATGTCTTCAGAGCGGCGAGGTGCGGAGTTGCTATTGCTGGATTCCATAAGAGCCTTTCAGAACATGTTGCTAAGGGTGATGGTAGCGGTTCGGCGGAGATGGTTGCAACGTAGGACCAGCCTTGAACTTCAGGTGCCGGCCGGAATGTGCACGCAGTGTGGAGTTTCGACCGAAAGTGGGTCGGGATCCGAGAATTTGTGATTTGCGAGAGTTAGAGAGGCCGGTGAGGCCGAGGAGAACGATATGAACAGAGTGGAACTGCAGAGGATTCTTGGATTCCTGAACATCGGATTGGCGATCGCCCATGACAGTGGGGTGTCGATTGGACACTTTGGGTGCGGCGATTTTATACAGCTTGCGCAGACGGCTAATGGCATGTTGCTGCATTCGATTACGCCAGTGGCAGTTGTTGAGCCAGATTGTGCTGCTGGAGCCGGAACGAGTACTGCAGTTGCAGGCGCTGCTTTGGCTGTCTAAGAGATAGATGCGATTTAGCGCGATGAATGCACGAGTAGAGATCAGAGCAGTGGAGGTGGAGGAGCGATGAGTAGAACAAAACGAGTGTCGATGCTGCTGGTGGTACTGGTGGCGATGATCGCTGGGTGCGCGGGCATGGCAGTGGCCCAGGTACCAGTGACGACGGTATCGGATACGGTATACAGCGCCAACGGAACACCGGTGGGCGGCACGGTCCTGGTGAGCTGGAGCTCATTTACCACGGCGGGTGGGCAGACAGTTCCGGCTGGAACTACGTCTGTGACGATCGGGACAGGGGGCCAGTTGTCGATTGCGCTAACGCCGAATGCGGGCGCATCGCCGATGGGCAGCTATTACACCGCCATCTTCCACCTAAGCGACGGAACGACGAGTCACGAGTTCTCACGGTTTTCGAGCGCTGTATTCGTGAACGTGCCGGTTAGCGAGACGGTTTAGGGGTGAATAGTGATTTGTGATGAGGTGGGTCGATGACGGATTTTGAGGGTCAGGTATTGCAGGAGTTGAGCGTTCTAAAGGTGCAGATGCAGCAGTTGCTCGGTATAGGGCAGCCCGGGCGGCTGCATCAGCTTGAAGGGCGAGTGGAGGAGCATGAACGAAGCGTACAGAGGTTGAAGGGAGCGGGTATAGTTTTCGGCGGGATCCTGACGATGCTGCACCTGCTCATTGCGTTTCTGGTTGAACGCTATGCCAAATTCTAGGCAAAGCAATCTACAGAGGTGGCCGCTGGCTATTGGCTAGCCGATATCTTCGGACCAATTTTCCAGGTACGCCTTGAACTCGGACATGAATTTGCCTGCATCCGCGCCGTCGATAATTCGGTGATCAAAGCCGAGAGTGAAATGTTGGATGCTCCGAATCGCGATCGTATCCTGACCGTCTTTGTCGGTGAGCACCACGGCCTCTTTATTGAGGCCACCGATTCCGAGGATTGCCGACTGTGGCTGCGCGATGATGGGCATGCCAAATTGCTCGCCGAAGATGCCGGAGTTTGTCAGGGTAAAGGTCCCGCCCGCAACATCATCGGGCGCGAGCTTCTTGGAACGGGCGCGATCTGCGAGGTCAACGACCGCGCGGGCAATGCCGAGGAAGCTCTTTTCTTCCGACTGCTTGATGACCGGAACGATCAGCCCCCACTCGAGTGCGACAGCAATCCCGATGTTGATGTTCTTGTTGTAGAGGATTGATTCGCCCTGCATGGAAGCGTTGACGATTGGGTGCTTGCGGAGAGCCTGCACCGCGGCGCGCGTAATGAATGGCATATAGGTCAACTTCACGCCATTGCGCTGCTCGTACTTGTTCTTCTCTTTTTCACGCAGCTTCACGATGCGCGTCATATCCACCTTGAAGACCGTGTGGACATGCGGGCTGGTGGCTTTGGATTCCACCATGCGCTTGGCAATGATGGAGCGCATCTTGGACAGTGGCACGAGTTCGCCGGGCAGCGGAGCGGGGGCGGGAGCGGGTGCGGCTTTCGCGGCAGCCGGAGCGGTGGGTGCGGAAGAGGCAGCGGTCGGCGCCGGAGAAACTGCCGGAGCCGGTGCAGTTCCGCCCTCGAGATGACCGAGGATGTCTTGCTTGGTGATGCGACCGGAAGCGCCAGTGCCTGAAACTCCCCTGAGATCAATATTGTTCTCGGCTGCGATCTTGCGGACTAGAGGCGAGGAACGCAGGTCTTGGCCTGTCGCGGCAGACGGTGCAGGGGTCGGGACAGGCGCGATGGGAGCTGGCGTGCTGGGAGTTGGGACTGCTGCAGCCTTAGGGGCAGACGCGGGAGCTGCCGTACCGCCGCCAATCACCGCAACCACGGTGTTGACCGTGACGGTCTGGCCTTCCTGCACGCGGATCTCGGAGAGGAGGCCGGCAGAGGGGGAGGGAATTTCGGCATCGACTTTGTCGGTGGAGATTTCGAAGATGGGTTCGTCGCGCGCCACCGTGTCCCCGACCTTCTTGAGCCATTTCGTGAGCGTGCCTTCGGTGATGGACTCACCCATCTGAGGCATGAGGACTTCGGTGCCCGGGCCGGATGCTTCGGGAGCAGGTGGCGGAACAGCCTGATCGCTGGCTGCCGTGGCGGCGGCTGCGGGTGTTACCGTCTCCGGCTTCGGCGCTGTTTCTTTGGGTGCCGCGGCAGGTGGGGCAGGCTCCGCTGAGCCAGAATCGTTGATAGCGCAAACGACGGTTCCAACGGTAACCGTAGCGCCCTCCTGAACCTTGATTTCGCCGAGCGTGCCGGCCGCGGGGGAAGGAATTTCGGCGTCGACCTTGTCGGTGGAGATCTCAAAGAGGGGTTCATCGCGGGCGACGGTGTCGCCGGGCTTTTTGAGCCACTTGGTGAGCGTGCCTTCCGTGATTGATTCGCCCATCTGGGGCATGACGACGTCGATTGGCATGAGGAAGGGTCTCCGGCAGAGTCTACGGTGCGCTTACAGCGCAATTTCAGATTATACGGGTGTAGGTCATTCCAAGGCGCAAATTGCCGGGTATCTGTACCATCTGGTACGCAAGTCGATCAGACGTTAGATGCGTGAGAGTTCAATAGTTGATCGAGGGATTCTGAGGCGATGATCTGCCGCTGGAAGACGCGGCCAAAGTTTGCCGCGACGTTGTTGGCAGCCTCGGCGAGTGAAGGCGCAGGAGTGCGAGGCGATTCCATTTCCAGCGAGGTTACCGTCCGATCGGTGATGCCGCAGGGGATGATCCAGTCGAAGTCGCGCAGGTCGGTGGTGACGTTTAGAGCAAACCCGTGGGAGGTCACTGCCTGCGACACATGGACGCCGATGGCGGCGATCTTCTTCTCCCGAACGCTCCCGCCCGGCAATGTCCAGACGCCTGTGAGTTTGCAGATGCGTTGAGTGGTGACGCTGAAGTCTTTGCAGGTAAGAATGAGTGCCTCTTCCATCAACCGAACGAAATCGACGGGGCCCAGGTGCGGACCACGTTTGCCGGGGAGATCGCCACGGAGGTCGAAGATTGGGTAGCCGACGAGCTGGCCGGGACCGTGGTACGTGACATCGCCACCGCGGTTGATCTCGTGAACCTGGATACCGCGGCTGACTAACTGTTCGTCGCTGGCGAGGACATTTGCGCGTGACGCGTTGCGGCCGAGCGTGAGCACGGGTGGGTGCTCAAGCAGGATGAGGGTGTCACCGATAGCGCCGGCCTTGCGCGCGGCGACAACTTCCGCCTGGATACGCAGTCCTTCGGTATAAGGAATGCGTCCGAGTTGGAGGAGATGGATGTGCATGGTGGGCTACAGGCCGAGATCGGTGAGGCCGGGATGATTGTCAGGGCGGCGACCGGACGGCCAGTGGAAGAGACGTTCGGCTGGGATGATCGCGAGATCGTTGATGCTGGCGTGGCGAGCGGTCATGAGACCGTTGACGTCAAATTCCCAGTTTTCGTTGCCGTAGGAGCGAAACCACTGTCCGGTTTCATCGTGAGATTCGTAAGCGAAACGCACGGCAATACGGTTCTCTGTGAATGCCCAGAGCTCCTTGATCAGTCGATAATCAGATTCGCGCTGCCATTTGCTCGTGAGAAAAGCGACGATCTCGTCTCGGCCATTGATGAACTGGTTTCGGTTTCGCCAGCGGCTATCGACAGAGTAGGCGAGCGATACCTTCTGTGGGTCGCGGCTATTCCAAGCGTCCTCTGCCTTGCGCACCTTTTCGATCGCGGTCTCGCGCGTGAACGGCGGAAATGGAGGTCTTTGCTCTGAACTCATAGCTTTGTCCTTGAAGCGGCTCGGCTAGACGTTGATGGCCATGCCTTCGACGCTGGAGAAGCCGTCGAGCAAGCTTTCGGAGAGGGTGGGATGCGCGTGAATGATGAACATCATCTCTTCTACGGTGGCCTCAAGCTGCATGGCAACGACGCACTCGGCGATGAGCTCCGTGGCTTGCGGGCCGATGATATGAACGCCCAGGACCTCGCCGTACTTCGCATCGGAAACGACTTTTACAAAGCCGTCGTGCGAATCGACGATGGTGGCTTTGGAGTTGCCAACGAAGGGAAACTTGCCGACCTTCACCTGATAACCCTTCTCCTTCGCCTGGGCTTCTGTGAGGCCGACGCTACCGATCTGCGGGTCGCAGTAGGTGCAGCCGGGGACGCGATCTTTCCGAACCGGCAATGCATATTTGCCGGCCAACTTGCTGGCTACAACGACACCGCACATCGCGCCAACGTGGGCGAGCTGCGGTAGTCCGGCAACAATATCGCCGATGGCGTAGACGCCGGGCTCGGAGGTTTCCATCCACTCGTTGACGGGGACGAAGCCGCGGTCGAGGGTGATCTTCACTTTGTCGATACCTGCGTCCGCGGTGCGCGGACCGCGGCCGACGGCCACCAGGACTTTCTCTGCTTCTTTGACCTGCGGCTTACCGGCAGCGTCGGTGAAACTTACCTTGACGCCGGCGCCCGTCTTCTCAATCTTGTCGACCTTGCAGCTGACGTTGACGTCGATGCCGCGCTTTTTGTAGGCGCGAGTGAGCTCCTTCGAGATCTCTTCGTCTTCGACCGGAACAATGCGCGGGAGGGCCTCGATGATTGTCACTTCGGAGCCGAAGCTCTTGAAGACCGAGGCGAACTCGACACCCACGGCTCCCGAGCCAATGACGATGAGCGACTTTGGCAGCGCCGGCAGGGTGAGGATCTCTATGTTGGTGAGGATTGTGTCGTCAGCCTTGTAGCCGGGCAGCATGCGGGCGTCGGAACCTGTGGCAAGGACGACCTTTTTCGCCAAAACCTGGGTTGCTGTCTGCAGTTCTGATCCCTCGCCTTTGCCTTTATCTTCTACGGACACGTCGATCGTGAAGACGCCTGCCTTAGCGGGACCGGTGAGCCGGCCGTGGCCGCGCACGACGGTGATCTTGTTTTTCTTCATCAGGAAGTCGAGGCCCTTGGTGTGCTTCACGATGATGTCGTTCTTGCGCTTGAGGAGATTGTCCCAGTTGAGCGTCGGTGAAGAGACGCCTTCGATGCCATAGCTCTCGGCGTGCTTGAGATGGTCCCAGATCTCGGCCGAAAACAGCATGGCCTTGGTGGGGATGCAGCCCCAGTGAAGGCAGGTGCCGCCAAGTTTGTCGGTCTTTTCGATGAGCGCGACCTTGAGGCCGAGTTGTGCCGCGCGGATGGCGCAGGTGTAGCCTGCCGGCCCGCCGCCGACGATAGCCAGGTCATAGATAGTGTCTGCCAAGAGAGTGTGCTCCATTCGTTGGGCGATCACGGCCGGCGGTATCGCACGTTCCCGTGTTCTCAAGTTCCCTGAGACCTTAGTTTAGCCGTTGCAGCAGCCCACGTCATTCGATGTGCGACGGGGCCGCGCGATTCAAGCGGCCATTTCATCAAGTTTTTGAACTAAACCATGCGCTCGCGGAGGTGCGCTTTCCATGCAGGAATTTAGCTATAGCGATCGGGGATTAACGCTCACCAAGAGCTTTGAGGGGCTTCACCTGGGGGCGTATCAAGACTGCGCGGGCAATTGGACGATCGGTTACGGTCACACAGGTTCTAGTGTTTTCGCGGGTCAATCCATCAGCGAGGCGAAAGCTGAGAAGTTGCTGGAGGCAGATCTGGCAGAGGCCGTCGCCTGCGTGAATCACTCGGTTCAGACCGTGATCTTGCAGAACCAATTCGATGCGATGGTGGATTTCTGCTTCAATGCGGGTCGCGGAAACTTTGCCGAATCCACGCTGCTGCGCAAGGTAAATAGTCGTGATTTTGGAGGCGCTGTTGCACAGTTTGCGTTGTGGGTGCATGCTGGCGGCGAAGTGGTCTCCGGATTAGTGCGGCGGCGGAACGCGGAAGCGGCGCTATTTACCGCCTGATCGTCTGGCCACACGTTGTGCGGGCGGCACGCTAAAGTGCCTTTGCAGCATCTTTGGCGAAGTAGGTGACGATGAAGTCTGCGCCGGCGCGACGAATGCTCAGCAGGCTTTCGAGCATCGTGCGTTCGGGTTCCAGCCAGCCGCGCTGAAAGGCAGCGTGCAGCATCGAATATTCGCCAGAAACCTGGTAGGCACCCATCGGGAGATCGAATCTGTTGCGAGCTTCGCGGATGACATCGAGGTAAGGCATCGCGGGCTTCATCAGCAGCATGTCAGCGCCCTCGGCAATGTCCTGCTCGATCTCGCGCATGGCCTCGCGCAGGTTGGCGCCGTCCATCTGGTAGGTGCGCCGGTCGCCAAACTGTGGTGCCGAGTCGGCCGCCTCGCGGAAGGGACCGTAAAAGGCGGAGGCGAATTTTGAGGCGTAGCTGAGAATCGGCGTGTTGTGCTTACCTGCTTCGTCGAGTGCGCTGCGAATTGCGGCTACGCGGCCGTCCATCATGTCGCTGGGGGCGACGATGTCGGCACCTGCTTCGGCGAGCGACGCCGCTGCTTTGGCGAGCAGCGCAACGCTGGAATCGTTCTCTACGGCAAAGTGGTCACCGTCGCGAGTGAGGATGCCGCAGTGGCCGTGAGAGGTGTACTCGCAGAGACAGACGTCGGCAATCACCACCAGAGATTCAGCTGCAGAGATTTTCTTGATGGCGCGCAGGCCGCGCTGGACTATGCCGTCGGAGGCCCAGGCACCGGTGCCTTGCTCATCTTTCTCGTCCGGAATGCCAAATAGCAGCAGGCCCCCGATTCCGAGAGCAGTGCAGGCCTCGACTTCCTTCACCGCTTCGTCAATGGAAAGATTGAAGACGCCCGGCATGCTGCTGATCTCCCGACGCACACCCTCACCCTCGCAGAGAAACAGGGGGTAGATGAGGGCGGAAGGTTCCAGATGTGTTTCACGGACGAGGGAACGCATGGCTGCGGAGGAGCGGAGGCGGCGTAGACGCGTTGCAGGAAATTCCATGCAGACAATTCTATGGCTTACGCGCTTTTGCGTTGGTAACGCCGATCACAAGCAGCCTGAGGTTCAGGCTTTGTGCTGCGCATCAGCGAGCGCCGCGTACTCGTCTCCGCTGACACCGGGTGCGAGCACCCAAAGCGTGTAAATCCCTAGTGCCGTTCCGAGCGGCAAATGAATTAGAGCCAGAATGCCAAAAATGATAGCGAATATGCGTCCCCACGGTTGGCGCGTCAGCAGGGCGTATCCAGTCAGAAGGATGCAGCAGACGCTGGTCAGGAGAGAAAACAGGGCCATGGGCCAGAGGCTGGCAAGCCACATCGATCCGAAGGGGCTCCAGCCGAGATTGAAGTCGGAGTTGCCAAAGTGACTACCGAAGATACCGTGAAGGATCAGAACGCCAAACAGCCCAGAGAAAATCCTCAAGCCTGCATACACGAGCCAGAGAATTCCTAACCCATGAATATTCCGGGAGACGCGGTCATAGGCCATCGGTGGCTGTGGATAGGCTGACCCTGGCTGCTGGTGGAAAAAAGTCTGGCCACCACAGCGAGGGCAGAATCGCGCATCCGGCGACAAAGGATTTCCGCATGCTGAACAGTTCATTGTGCTGCCTCCTCAAAACACATTCTTACGTGTTCTGGTGCTAAAGATTACGCAAACATTGTGGATTAGGTTCCACCAGAGCCGCCGGCTCATGGCGCCGGTTGCATTGAAGTGGGCGCGCCAAGCTCATCGAGACAGATCCGTTTCACCGTATTCTATTTGTGTGGCATTCCTTCCTGAAATTCCGTCTCCGCTGTCTGAAATGAGTGCCGAGGCACTGCAATGGCCCGAGCTGATTGAGCGACTGGCTCATAAGGCACAATCGCCGTTGGGCACGGAATGGATCAAGGCACTGGAGCCCAGCTCTGACGCCGCGTGGGTCGAACAACAGCAGCAGCGCAATGCAGAGATGCAGAAGCTGATCACGGGCGGCAGTTTCGACTTTCGTGGCATCTTCGATGTGACAGAGAGTCTGGAGAAGGCTCGAATTGAGGGTGCCGCTCTTGAGGCGATGGAGATTCGATCGTTGACCGTGCATGCGGAGCGAGTCGAGGCATGGCGCCAGACTGTCCTCACGCCGCCGGACGCGGTGCGGGATCAGTGGCCAGGGATTGAGCAGCTCACGGCTCCGTTGCTTTCCTGCGATCTAGGGGAACTGTTGAGATCGCTCAGCGGAAAAATCGAGCCTGACGGCAGCCTGAGCGATGATGCCTCGCCGGAGCTTCGCCGGATTCGCCGCGCGCTGGAGCAGCAACATCGGGCAATTGAGACGAGTCTACGACGTGCGCTCGCGAAGCTTTCGGAGGATGGCAGCACGCAGGACTCACTGATTACCGTGCGTGGCGAGCGCTTCGTGATTCCAGTCAAGAACGAATTCAAGCGTAAGGTCGGCGGCGTGATTCACGGCTCAAGCTCGAGCGGCCAGACCGTGTTTGTGGAACCGATGGAAACGATCGAACACAACAACGAGTTGGCGCGGCTGCTGGATGAGGAGCAAGGAGAGATTCATCGAATCCTGGTTGCCATGACCCGCGCGATTGCTGTGCAGAGCGACGCGCTTTTGCTGGGGGCAACGATCCTGGGTGAGGCCGATGCGCACCAAGGTATTGCGCGTTTTGCGGCAGAGTTGAGTTGTATACGACCGAGCTTCGCAGGGTCTACTTCGGATTCCGAGGAAGATGCGACAGACGAGTTCAATCTTGTGGCGGCGCGTCACCCATTGTTAGACCTGCGGCTGCGTGCGCAGGGCGGAGTGATCGTTCCGCTTACTATTACCCTTCCCGCGGGGAAGCGACAGATGATTATCAGCGGGCCGAACACTGGGGGAAAGACCGTGGCCCTGAAGACCTCCGGCCTGGTCACCTTGATGGCGCAGGCCGGCTTGCCCGTGCCGGCGGAGAAAGCGCGTCTTCCATTCTTTACTGCCATCTATGCCGACATCGGGGACGCGCAGTCGATTGAGCAAAATCTTTCCACGTTTTCGGCCCATATCGTTCACGTAGAGCGGATTGCTCGCAGTGCGGATGCTGAGTCCCTGGTGTTGCTGGATGAGTTGGGGTCAGCGACGGATCCGGAAGAAGGAGCAGCGCTGGCCGTTGCGGTCGCGGAGCACTTTCTTGAACGCGGCGCATGGTGCATCATCACAACGCACCTCACCTCGCTGAAGGTGTATGCGGCCAAGCATGAGGGTGTGATCAACGCGGCGGTTGGGTTTGACGAAGTTGCGCTGGCGCCGACGTATGAGCTGCGGCTGGGGGTGCCCGGTGCCTCGGCGGGGTTGAATATTGCCGCCAGGTTGGGGCTCGATCCGGCGATTGTGGCGAATGCACGTTCGCAGATGACGACGCAGCAGGTCGATATTGGCAGGTTTTTGGACGAGCTGCATGCCCAGCTTACCGCTGCTTCGGCCGAACGGGAACATTTGAGCGTAGCCGAGCGCGAGTTAGCGAAGGAACGGCTGCGGCTTGAGCAGGAGGGCCGCGCCGAGCAGCAGGCGCGGACGCGCGAGCTTGAGAAGCAGCTGAAAAGTCTCATCGAAGACTTCGAAGTGCAATTACGAGATACGGTGAAGGCTATCGATGACAAGACTGTTGCGCAAAAGATCGCCCGGGATTCGGCTCTGCGGATCGCCCGACTGAAGCGTGAGTTCTCTGAACAGTTTCAAACGACGGTGTTCGCTCATAACGCTCCTTCGCAAACGGAGGCACAAAAGAAGACTGCGGATCGGCAGCGGGATCCGAAACCCGGCGACATTGTTCGGTTGAAGTCACTCAATCGCGAAGGGCGAGTGGTGCGGGTCATCGACGCCAAGACGTTGGAGGTTGCGGTTGGCTCGATGAAGACCCGAGTCGGACTCGAAGATGTTGCCGAAATAACGGCCATGGCAGAAAAGCCGCTCGAGGCGGTGAAGCGACGCGGAGGCATCACCGTATCCACAACATCGAATTCGGAAGACTCTGATTACATGAGTTCCGAGATCAATGTCATCGGCCGGACCGCGGACGAGGCAGAGAGCGAAGTCGAGCGATTCCTGGAACGAGCGTTTCTCGCTGGCCTACCGCGCATTCGTGTGGTGCATGGCGTGGGAATGGGAATTTTGCGCAGGACGCTACGCGATTTCCTGGTCAAGCATCCACATGTAACTTCGGTTTCGGAGCCGCCTTATAACGAAGGTGGACAGGGTGCGACGATCGTGGAATTGCGGGTGTGACGCTTCGAGTTGGGAAGCCAACACATTCTATTGACGTTAGCTAACCCCGACCGACCACCCCGTTCAACCGACGATATCCCCATTCGCTGCAATATATCCCCGTTCACTGCTAAACCAACGACTTAGAGGCGTCCCTCCCATAGCCTTGACCGTGCAAGGGTACGTAATGTGGGAAACAACTTCTTGCCGCGCAATTGTCGGGGCAAACCTTCAGGAGAGATAAAGATATGGGTAAGGCAACAAAATTCTTCGAGACAGGCGTAGTCGTGGCCGCGAAGGCCGGTTGGAGCGTGTTTAGCAAGCTGAACGCTATCAGCCCGAACGCTAGCTTCACTCCGAAGTGGTCGGATAAGCCGTTGCTGAAGTCGTACCAGAAGGAGAAGCCGCCCCTCGGCTGGCCGCGTACGACCGACTCCCTATGTCCTAAGTGTGTGCCCCAGATCCGCCAGCAGATCGTGGACGGCAAGCTGCCCCACGAGATTCTTCTCAATGAGAAGGTCGGCGAGATCAAGGCGCAGATCATCGAGCGCGATGGCCAGATCCTGATGGTGAAGGATTGCCCGATCCACGGTCATTTTGAAGACGTCATGTCGATCGACACGGCTTTCTTCAAGCATCTCGAAGAGGTCTTCCCGGGCCGCGATATCCGCGCCCACAACGATGGCAAGCTGCACAATCATGGCACGTCGACCGTCACCCACGGACGCGGATCGGTGCTCACCATCGATTTGACGAACCGTTGCAACATGATGTGCGACCCCTGTTTCATGGACGCCAACCAGGTTGGTTTCGTGCATGAGCTCACGTGGGACGAGATCAAGACCATGCTCGACAACGCCGTCACTATCAAGCCCAAGCGCCAGATGTCGGTACAGTTTTCGGGTGGCGAGCCTACGCTGAGCCCCTACTTCCTCGACGCCGTCGCATACGCGCGCAAGGTCGGTTACACCTCGGTGCAGGCTGCGACCAACGGCATTGAGTTTGCCAAGTCCAAGGAATTCTCGAAGGCTGCCGCTGAAGCCGGCCTGCGTTATGCCTACCTGCAGTTTGACGGCATCGGCAATGCGCCGAACAGCCACCGCAAGGTCGGCAACGCATTCGACGTCAAGCTTCAGGCCATCCACAACCTGCACGAGGCCGGCGTGGACATCGTCCCCGTGACCTGCATCATCAATGGCATCAACAACGAGCAGGTTGGCCGCATCATCGAGTTCGCTCTCGACAACCCCAAGAAGATCAACTTCCTCTCCTTCCAGCCTGTGTCCTTCACTGGCCGCGATGAGGATGTCTCCGACGAGCGTCGGATGGCGCAGCGCTACACGCTCTCTCATCTCGCGCATGACGTCAAGAACCAGACCGGTCTCGGCGAGCCTGTCCGCGACTGGTTCCCCATCAGCTTCATGTCCACGTTCTCGGATTGGGCTGACCTGGTCCACGGACCGGAGCATGACTGGGGCCAGCTCTCCTGCGGTTGCCACCCGAACTGCGGTATCGGTATGGCGCTGATGATCGACAAGGAAACGAAGGAAGCCGTTCCGGTGACCGCGTTCCTCAATGCCGATCGTCTTGCCAAGGACATTGCTCGCGTGAACGATGCGGCTCGCGGTAAGTACTTGACAATGATTGGCGCGGGTTTGGCACTTATTCGCAACTACGAACCGAAAAATGCACCGACTCACTTCAGTATCTTCTCGCTCTTGACCAAGTTCGATAAATGCTTCGGCGCGACCGGCCGCAACTACGGTAAGGTTTCCGCCGATCGCACCATGGACGACATCAAGATGCGTCGCGCCGATCGTTGGAACTTCCTGTTCATCGCAGGCATGTGGTTCCAGGATCTCTTCAACTACGACTTCCGCCGCACCGAGCAGTGCATCATCCCCTACGCAACCCAAGAGGGTGAGATCAGCTTCTGCGCGTACAACACGGGTGTGGGTTGGAGAAACATCATCGAGAAGATGCACATGACCTCGTCGCTCACCAAGTGGTATGAAGAGCACGGCCGGCATGAGATCTTCGCTGGCGGTAAGAAAGTCGGTCTGGAGAAGGAAGCCAAGTACGACCTGGTCCTGAACCAGGCACACGTGGACTCCGCCGCGAACGATACCTTCGACAAGAGCGGCATTGCCAAGAACGCGCGCGAGGAGAAGATCCGCGCTCGCGATCAAAAGCTGAAGGAAGATGCCGAGAACGCTCGCATGGCCAAGCTGTATCGCAAGGAAATTCTCAAGGAGCCGGAGCTTCCTGGTGGGTTCGTTGCGATTGGTGAGATTGGTGGTCTGGGCGGTATCAAGCCCGCAGCACCGGTTGAAAGCAAGGCTCAGGTCGTCAACAATATTGAAGAGACCGTCGCCGGCGACTAGTCACCAAACGCGAATAGGAAACACAGAGGTCGCCCGAGAGGGCGGCCTTTGCTTTTGAGTATTCGGTGATCCAGCCGGTCATGCTGCTTGCTCCATGTCATTTCATACGAAGCTACTTAGGCCGGTTTCTGGTTGCCGAAGAGACGCATCTCTTCGCGTAGTTTGGTCAGGAACGAGGGAAGCAGCGTTACCTTCATGTGACAAAACAAAGACAATATACTTGCCATTTGGAGTCATCGCTCGTGCTGCCCTTCGTGCATCCTAAGGTTATCGGAGCCTTTTTGACCCAAACATACATCAACCGGATCGCTACAGCTGTGCCACAGGATGATGTGCATGAAGCCTTCGTCGCATTTGCCGATCAGATGCTGGAAGATCCACGAGTTCAACCTGTGTTTCGCCGGATGGCCGCGCGCTCGGGAATTCGGAGACGGTTCTCGGTGTTGACGCCGAACGCAACGAGTACAGAGTTCACCGTCAACGCTCACGAGTTCTATACGCGCGGAAGCTTTCCAGACACAGCGAAGCGAATGCAGATCTTTGAGCGCTTCGCTCCCAGGCTTGCGCAACGTACCCTCGATAAGCTCATGCTCTCGGACGACGAACGCCGAGGAATCACCCATGTGTTAGTTACATCCTGCACGGGTCTCTATGCGCCGGGGCTGGACTTCGATATCCTCGATCATCTAGGTCTTGATACGTCCATCGAACGCACCATGATCGGATTTATGGGCTGCTATGCAGCGATCAGCGGCCTAAAGCAGGCGAGGCATATCGTCCGTTCGGAGCCAGACGCGAAGGTGCTTCTGGTCAACCTGGAGCTGTGTACTTTGCATTTGCAGGAGACGCAGGATCTGGAGCAAGTCCTTTCCTTCCTCGTATTCGGCGATGGCTGTGCGGCCAGCCTCATCAGTGCTCAGCCTAAGGGCTTCGCCATGGATAGCTTCCGCTCCGTGCTGATTCCGGAGACGCGAGACCTGATCACCTGGAAGATCCGCGGCGTAGGGTTTGACATGCTTCTGTCGGGCAAGGTGCCGGGCGAGATTGGTAAAGCGCTGGCGGTCTCGGGTGGCGAGATCCTCGGCAAGCACAGCAAGGAGGATATCTCGCTGTGGGGTGTTCATCCGGGAGGCAAGTCGGTGTTGGATGCGGTGGAGCGCGGTCTGGGGCTGGCGGAGGATGCGCTGGCCGCATCGCGGCAGACGTTGGAGTGTTTTGGCAACATGAGCTCGGCCACCGTGATGTTCGTGCTGGAGCGGCTGATGCAGGGCGCGCAGTCGGGAGAGAAGGGCTGCGCGATGTCGTTCGGGCCCGGTTTGACCGCGGAGACGATGCTCTTCCATGCCGTCTGACGCGCGTGTTGACTTGTCGCGACGTGCGGCGCCGTCGCAACTATCGGAGTTGATGGATGAGCCTTGCGCGTATGAAGACTTCCGCCGGTGCCTGAGTGACCTTGGGCAAGTGAATCGGTTGACACTGTCCTACCGACCAACGCTCGCATTTTTGGATGCCGTGGCAACGACTATGCGTGGCCAACCGTTACGGATCGTGGACGTTGGCTCGGGCGGTGGCGATATGCTGCGCCGCGTGGAGTGTTGGGCTGAGCGTCGTGGCATTCAGGTGAAGCTCACGGGCATTGATCTGAACCCTTACGCCGCCCGAGTTGCGGGGGAGTTCATGCCGGCTTCCAGTGGTATTCAGTGGATTACCGGTGACGCCTTTGCCTATGCAGAGCCTGTAGACGTGGTGCTGAGTTCTCTGTTCACCCATCACCTGGAGGAACCTGAGATCGTGCGCTTTCTGGCGTGGAGTGAAGCGGTTGCGTGGCGTGGATGGTTTGTCAACGACCTGTGTCGTGAAGTCACGCCGTATAAGCTCTTCGGTCTTCTGGCAAAGGGAATGCGATGGCATCGGTTTGTGCAACACGATGGTCCAGTATCGTTCCGCCGAAGCTTTCGTGAGGATGATTGGGAGCGGATGTTGAGTGAGGCTAGGATCGCGGTTGCGGATGTTCGGCTGGCGCGATGGACTCCAGGGCGATTGTGCGTGGAGCGCGTGAAGTGAATGCCGAGGTAGTCATCATCGGTGGAGGCTTGGCTGGTTCGGCTGCAGCGATTCGGCTGGCTCGCGTTGGTCGCGACGTAGTGTTGATCGAGCGCGCGCCCCACGCTGAGCATAAAGTCTGTGGAGAGTTTCTCAGTCGTGAGGCGCTGAATTACCTGGAATTGCTTGGGGTTAGGGCAGAGAGCTTCGGCGCGGTACCGATTGGTGCGGTGCGGTTGGCATGCAAAGGTGGGCTGAGCGAGGCAAAGCTGCCGTTCCCGGCGATGTCGCTAACCAGGCGGCGGCTGGATGAGGAGCTACTGCGGTTGGCGGTGGAAGCCGGTGCAAAGGTGGTGCGCGGCTGCCGAGTGCAGGGGCTTGAGCGAGAAGGCGCTGGTTGGCGCGCGGTGGTGGAGAGCGCGGAGCCGGTGTTCGCAGGCGCTGCATTTCTGGCTACGGGCAAGCATGATCTGGCTGGTCGGCCGCGGCCGAAGGGGAAACAGTCATACCTGGTTGCATTCAAGATGTACTGGCGGCTGGCGCCCGCGCAGGCTGCAGCGCTGGCTGGCCATGTTGAGCTGATGTTGTATCGCGGTGGCTATGCAGGCTTGCAGCCGGTGGAAGACGGTGCGGCGAACCTATGTTGCCTGGTGGAGCGGGCCGAACTGCAGCGGCTGGGCGGCCGATGGGAACACCTGTTGGCAGCGATGCAGCGGGAGGGCGGACTGCTGCGGGAGCGGCTGCAGGGTGCGCAGGCACTGCTGGAGAGGCCGCTGGCGGTGTCGTCGATCCCTTATGGGTATGTGCGCTCGGTGAGCGACGGCGTGTGGTCGCTGGGTGACCAGGCGGCGGTGATCCCGTCGTTCACCGGGGATGGGATGTCAATTGCGCTGCATAGCGGATGTTTGGCGGCGACGATGTATCTGCAGGGCGAGAGCGCCGAGCAGTTTCAGGAGAAGCTCGGCCGCGACCTCTCCCCACAGGTAGCGCTGGCAACCTTGGTTTCGCGCGGGCTGGTCTGGGGACCGTCGCGCGGCGTACTTATGGCAATGACCTCACTCAGGCCGCGGATGCTGGGAACTGTGGCACGGCGAACGCGAATCTCCGAAGCAGCACTGCAGGCATAGGCTCCTCCTCTCCCCCAGCTGGCTCCCCCCATTGAGCCCAACGGGCCAAGAACTATTCCGGATTTTGGAAATATATATCGCCAGTCGTGAAGGTTTTTTTCGCGATTTTCTGGCGACCGGGGGCTTGACACGATTTTTGAGGAGACGGGCGCTGCTTCGCTATACTGGTGGCCTCTTCACCATTTCCAGTTGGAGGTGAACAATGGCTACGGTTACGGATGGAAGGATCGTTGCGGTGGATGCTTACATCAACAAGGCTGCAGGGTTCGCGCAGCCGATCCTTGAGTATCTGCGTGAGGTGGTGCATGCGGGGACGCCGGGAGTGGTGGAGGAGATGAAGTGGTCTCGGCCGTTCTTTGTATATGAGGGCGTGATCCTCGGGAATATGTCTGCATTCAAGGCGCACTGCAGCTTCGGGTTGTGGGGGTCGGAGGTGGGCGAGGTGCTTCAGAAAGATGGCGCCGCACAGAATAACGGCATGGGGACGTTTGGGAAGATCACATCCATAGAGGAGCTACCGGCTCGGACAAAACTGGTGAGCTACGTGAAGCGAGCCGCCAAGGCGATCGATGATGGCGAGCGAACCAAGGCCTGGTCGCGGCCAAGGGTAGTGAAGGCCGAAGCAGAGGTTCCCGAGGCGCTGACTGCGGCGTTGAAGAAGAACAAGGCTGCCGCGAAGACGTTCGAAGCGATGACTCCGGGATGCAAGCGGGAGTACTGCCAGTGGATTGCCGAGGCGAAGCGGGAGGAGACGCGGGCGAAGAGGGTGGCGACAGCAGTGGAGTGGATTGCCGAAGGGAAATCAAGAAACTGGAAGTACGAGTCCTGCGCGGACGGCGAGGGGCTTCGTGTGGCGCTGCGATGACGAGTGGCCGGAGAAGGGCAGGACGGCGATCTTGTTCGCGGGGAGAATGATTTGAGGCCTGCTGGGGTGTCACGCGTTTTCGTCGTTGGATTGGTGTCGCTGGCTGGCGCTGCGGTGGCGCAGACTTCGGTGCCTCCTAATCAAGTGACTCCTTTTGCCGACACCTCGATGCTGAAGCCACCGGCGGGAGCGACCGTGGCGATCATCGAGTGGGAAGACCTGGAGTGTCCGTATTGCGCACACGCGTTTCCGTTGGTGCAGGCGGCTGTCAAACGCTACAAGATTCCGCTTGTCCGGTATGACATTCATATTCCCAGCCACGTGTGGAGCCATGAGGCGGCGCTTTATGCTCGTTACCTGGAGGATAGAGTCTCCCCTGAGCTGGCCACGGAGTATCGTCGCGAACTGTTTGCGTCGCAGGAAAAGATTGCGAACAAGGACGATCTGAACAGGTTTACGAAGGCGTTCTTCGCCTCGCATGGAAAGGAGCTTCCGCTTCTGATCGATCCAACGGGGCAGTTGGAGCGGGAGGTGAGTGCGGGGGACGCGCTGGGTCACCGACTGACCACGAAGATGTATACGCCAATGATTATAGTG
>Ga0302302_1000320_pt1 | contig 29191 bp, 20 predicted proteins | sample III_Palsa_E1_3_FD_198766 | JGI IMG/M metagenome (GOLD analysis project Ga0302302, IMG submission 198766) | Peat permafrost microbial communities from Stordalen Mire near Abisko, Sweden - III_Palsa_E1_3 | ecosystem: Environmental > Terrestrial > Soil > Palsa > Peat permafrost | place: Sweden...
AACCGCCCACCACAATCGCGGCGCCATCCGTCGTGCTACATTTACGACCCTTTTTCGCCACATGAAGACCGAGAACCTGAATGGCACCTCCAGCTTCGAACATTGAAATTGCCCAACAGGCCAAGATGCTGCCGATCATCCGGCTCGCGAAGGACCGGCTCGGTATTCCCGAGGAGTCCCTCGAACCGTACGGGCGCTTCAAGGCCAAGATTTCCCTCGACTACATCGCGACCCTGAAGGACAAACCGCAGGGCAAGCTGATCCTGGTCACGGCCATTTCCCCGACCCCGGCCGGCGAAGGCAAGACGACCACCACCGTGGGTCTTGGCGATGCGCTGAACCGGATCGGCAAGAAGACCATCATCTGCCTGCGTGAACCGGCCCTGGGCCCGGTGTTCGGCATGAAGGGTGGCGCCGCCGGCGGCGGCTATTCACAGGTCGTCCCGATGGAGGACATCAACCTGCATTTCACCGGCGACTTCGCCGCCATCGCGCTGGCCAACAATCTGCTGGCCGCGCTGATCGACAACCATATCCACCACGGCAACCCGCTCGGCTTCGACGTGCGCCGCATTGCCTGGCGTCGCGTCGTGGACTGCAACGACCGCGCGCTGCGCGACATCGTCGTGGGCCTGGGTGGTCCGGGTAACGGTTATCCCCGGCAGGACGGCTTCGACATCGTCGTCGCCTCCGAGGTCATGGCGATCTTCTGCCTGGCCACCAGCATCAAGGATCTCAAGGAGCGCCTGGGCAAGATCGTCGTGGGCTACACCACCGCGCAGAAGCCCATCCTCGCCAAGGACCTGCAGGCCCACGGCGCGATGACGGCGCTGCTGCGCGATGCGATGGCGCCGAACCTGGTGCAGACCCTCGAGAACAACCCGGCCTTCATCCACGGCGGCCCGTTCGCGAACATCGCGCATGGCTGCAATTCGGTGATGGCCACCCAGACCGCGCTGCGCCTGGCGGACTACGTCGTCACCGAAGCCGGTTTCGGTGCGGACCTCGGGGCAGAGAAGTTCGTGGACATCAAGTGTCGCAAGGGCGGCCTGGTGCCCGCGGCTGCGGTCATCGTTGCCACGGTGCGTGCGCTGAAGTATCACGGCGGCGTGGAAGTGGCGGACGTGGGCAAGGAGAACGTCGCGGCCCTGGAGAAGGGCATCGTCAATCTCGAGCGCCATATCGACAACGTGCGCAACAACTACGGCCTGCCGTGCCTGGTCGCGATCAATCATCGCACCGAGGACACCGACGCGGAAGTGAAGGTGCTGATCGAGCGCGCGGGCAGCCGTGGCGCCAAGGTCATCCTCGCCCGTCACTACGCCGAAGGCGGCAAGGGCGCGATCGCGGTGGCCGAGGAAGTCGTGAAGATGGCTGAGCAGCCGAGCACCTTCAAGTTCGTCTATGAAGAGAGCACGCCGCTGTGGGACAAGATGAAGGCCATCGCCACCAAGATCTATGGTGCCTCGGACATCACTGCGGATGCGAAGGTGCGCAAGCAGATCAAGGACCTTCAGGACAACGGCTACGGTGCCTACCCGGTGTGCGTCGCCAAGACGCAGTACTCCTTCTCCACCGATCCGAAGCTGCGGGGCGCTCCCTCGGGCCACATCGTGACCATCCGCGAGGTGCGGCTGAATGCCGGCGCCGAGTTCGTCGTCATGATCTGCGGCGACATCATGACCATGCCGGGCCTGCCCAAGGTCCCGTCCTCCGTCAACATCGACGTGGATGAGTCCGGCAAGATCGTCGGTCTGTTCTGATGATCTGATGTTCGAGGAGTGGGCCCGGCCGTCGCTGGCAGCCGGGCCCCATCACCGCGGCACGACCACCGACCGCAGCAGGTTCTCGAACGCCTGAGCCGCTATCGGGCGGCTGAAGTAATAACCCTGGACCTCATCGCAGGCGTGCGCGCGCAGGAACTGCAGCTGTTCGGCCGTTTCCACCCCTTCGGCCACGACCTTCAGGCCCAGGTTGCGCCCCAGGGCAATGATGGTGCGCACGATCGCGGCATCGTCTGTGTCGATGGCGATGTGCTCGACGAATGAGCGATCGACCTTCAGGCGGTCCACGGGAAAGCGTTTCAGCGAACTTAAGCTGGAATAGCCCGTGCCGAAATCATCGATGGCCACCTGTACGCCGATGCGCTTGAGCTCCCCGAGCATCCCGACCAGCTGGGGCGCATCGTGCATGACGCTCTCGGTGAGTTCGATCTCCAGGTACCGGGAGTCAAGGCCGGTCTCCCTGAGGGTCTCGGCGACGCTGCGAACGAAGTTGTTGGCGCGAAACTGCCGTGCGGACACGTTGACCGACACCACGATCGGCGGCAGTCCCAGCTCCTGCCAGGCCTTGTTCTGCGCACAGGCGGTATGCAGGACCCATTTGCCGATGGGTGTGATGAGGCCGGTTTCCTCCGCCAATGAAATGAAGCGCTCCGGCAAAATGGGATGCTCACCGGGGATGTACCAGCGGATCAGGGCCTCCCCGCCGAGGATCCGGCCGGTGGCCAGATCCACCCGCGGCTGGTAGTGCAGCTGGAACTGGTTTCGCTCCAGCGCGCGCCGCAGCTTGCCCTCCAGCTCCAGCCGTTCGGTCATCAGTGCGTTGATCTCGCGCGTGAAGAACTGGAAGTTGTTCCGCCCGGAGTCCTTGGCGCGGTACATCGCAGAGTCGGCATGCTTGAGCAGCGTTTGCGCATCCACGCCATCGTCCGGGTACAGCGCGACGCCGATGCTGCAGGTGATCTGGTATTCACCGTGCTCGGTCATCCACGGCTGGGTCACCGTGTTGAGCATCCGTTCCAGCACCACCCGCACCTCGTCGGCCGAGCCGGAGCTGTTCAGCAGCAGCACGAATTCATCGCCGCCGAGGCGCGCGACGGTGTCGCGCTCGTGCACGCAGGCATGAAAGCGCGCCGCCATGGTCTTGAGCAGTTCATCACCCACGTGGTGCCCGAGGCTGTCGTTGATGAACTTGAAGCGGTCCAGGTCGATGAAGGCGACGGCGAGCCGCGTGCTGAAGCTGGCCGCCGTCAGGATTGCCTGCCGCAGTCGGTCCTGCAGCAGCGAGCGGTTCGCAAGTCCGGTGAGCGGATCGAAGTTGGCCTGCTGCTCGATCCGTGACTGATAGAGCTTACGGTCGGTGATGTCTTCGACCGTTCCTTCGTAGCCCTGCAGCGTGCCCGCATCATCGGTGATGACGCGGGCGTTCTCCGAGATCCAGATGACATCGCCGTTCTTGCGGTACACCTGTGATTCGAATCCCGAGACCGAGCCGCGTGAGGTAATGATGCGCATGAACTCCCGGCGCCGCTCCGGATCCACGTAGAGCTGGCTGCCGATGTTCTGCAACGAGGCGATGAGTTCATCGGGGGAATCGAAGCCGTAGATATTGGCCAGCGCGGGGTTCGCGCCGAGATAGCGACCCTCCATGGTCGTGCGGAAGATGCCTTCGAGCGCGTTGTCGAACAGTCCGCGATAGCGCCGCTCCGCTTCGCGCAGTCCCTGCTCGGCCACCTTCCGGGAGGTCACATCGTGGATCAGGCCCTCGATGGCAAGCACCGCGCCGGCGGCGTCGTAGACCCCCATGCCGCGGTCCCAGACCCAGCGTACCGTACCGTCGGCATGAGTCAGGCGGTACTCCAGGTCAAACGCGCGCTGCTCCTGCAGCGCAAGGCGCATGGCCTCGGCGACCCACAGCTGGTCATCCGGATGTTTGAGGGAGCCGAAGGCGATAGAGCTGTTCTGCAGCAGCTGCGCAACGTCGTACCCGGTGACGCTGAGGCAACCCTGGCTGGCGAATTCCAGGGTGCGATGTTCATCGTCGCGGCAGCGGTAGACGATGCCGTCGATGTTGGCCAGCAGCGTCCTGAGCATCCGCAGATACTCGTGAATGCCCAGGGCCATGAATTGCCCGCTCGTGCCCGGCTCCTGGGCCGCTCTTGCCGCCGTGTTCAAAGTCATGCTCAACATTCCAAGGCTTCGCGATACGTTAACAATGCGTATGCGGGCACCCGGCGGCGTAAGTCACAGAAATGGACGCGCAAATCGCCGCCACTGGAAATATCTGCAACGCGCAGGCACACGATTTGTGCAGCGCACGGCGGTGGTGCGCGTGGCGCACGGAAGTAGGGCGCTGCCGGGTTGCGGGGAGCTTGGCGGCCGCTCAGCCCAGGGAGGGCTTGACCACGGCGAGGATGACGATGCCGATCAGCAGCAGGCCCGGTGCTTCATTGAACAGCCGGTACCAACGCTCCGAATGCCGGTTGCGGCCGTCGCGCAAAGCGCCCATCAGCAGCAGGCACCAGATCTGGTAGGCAATCACCAGCAGCACGAGGGTCAGCTTGGCATGCAGCCACGACTGCTGCAGGTAGCCCGGCGCCATCATGACCATCAGGATTCCAAACAGCAGCGTGAGCACACCGCCGATGGTGGTCATCACGAACAGGCGCCGTTCCATCACCACGAAGCGTGCGCGGCTGATCTCGTCGGCGGCCGACACGTGATAGACGAACAGTCGCGGCAGGTAGAACAGCCCGGCGAACCAGGTGACCAGAAACACCACGTGGAAGGCTTTCAGCCAGAGCAAGGTGTAGATCCGCAGCCGCGCCCAGCGGCGCGCGCGCAGTATATGACAGATACGCCGGCCGTGGTCGGCGGGGCAGGGGTTTGTTAGGATGCGCGCCGATTCCGGCCAAGGAGATGACCATGTTGCGAGCCCGTTATACCGAACTGAATCTGCTCATTGGCGGGGAATGGGTCGCAGGCGGCGACCGTGAGCACATCCCGGTGATCAATCCGGCGACCGAAGAGGTCCTCGGCCAGCTGCCGCTGGCCACGAAAGCAGACCTGGACCGGGCGCTCGCAGCGGCACGCGATGCGTTTCCTGCCTGGCGGGCACTGATGCCCCATGAGCGCGGCCGCATTCTCAAGCGCGCCGCCGACCTGCTGCGCGAGCGCGCCGAGCACATCGCGCGCATCGCCACCCAGGAGGAGGGCAAGACGCTGCCGGAAGCCCGCATCGAGCTGCAGATGTCCGCCGAGATCTTCGAGTGGTATGCCGAGGAGGGCCGTCGCGCCTACGGCCGCGTCCTGCCGCAACGTGCCCCCGGCGTGCGCATGACGGTGCTCAAGGAGCCGGTTGGCCCGGTCGCGGGCTTCGCGCCCTGGAATTTCCCGCTCGGCAATCCGGCCCGCAAGATCGGCGCGCCGCTGGCCGCCGGCTGCACCTGCATTCTCAAGCCCGCCGAGGAGACCCCGGGGTCGGCCCTGGAAGTGGCGCGCGCTCTGCTCGACGCCGGTTTGCCCAAGGGGGTGCTGTCGGTCGTCTTTGGCGCCCCGGCGATGGTCTCCGAGCACCTGATCGCCTCGCCCATCATCCGCGCCGTACACTTCACCGGCTCCATCCCGGTGGGCAAGCAGCTCACGAAGCTCGCCGCCGAGGGCATGAAGCGCACGACCATGGAACTGGGCGGCCATGGCCCGGTGCTGGTGTTCGACGATGTCGATGTCGAACAGGTGCTCGACATGGCCGTCGCGGCCAAGTTCCGCAATGCGGGCCAGGTGTGCGTGTCGCCCACGCGCTTCTATGTCCACCAGGCCGTGTACGGCAAGTTTGTCGAAGGCTTTGCCAAGCGCACGCGCGCGCTGAAGGTCGGCGACGGGCTGATCGAGGGCATGCAGATGGGCCCGCTTGCACATCCGCGACGTCTTACGGCCATGGCGAGCCTGCTGGCCGATGCCCGCAAGCACGGCGCGAAGTTCCACACCGGCGGTGAGCGCATCGCCGGCAAGGGCTACTTCTTCCAGCCCACGGTGCTCTCGGATATCCCCGAGGAAGCCCGCATCATGAACGAGGAGCCGTTCGGTCCGGTAGCGCTGATCAACTCCTTTGCGACCTTCGAGGAAGCCATCACCCGCGCGAACCGCCTGCCCTTCGGCCTGGCGGCGTACGCGTTCTCGCGTGCCTCGCGCACCGTGAACCTGCTCGGCGAGCAGCTCGAGGCCGGCATGATCGGCATCAACAGCTTCCAGATCTCGGTGCCGGAGTCGCCGTTCGGTGGCGTCAAGGAAAGCGGTCACGGGTCCGAGGAAGGCATCGAGGGCCTGGAGACCTGCCTGGTCACCAAGTTCGTGAACGCGTCCTGATGAAATCCATGGACAAGATCATGGCGCTGGCGAAGCGCCGTGGCTTCATCTACCAGGCTTCCGAGATCTACGGTGGCCAGAGCGGCTTCTGGGATTACGGCCCGCTGGGCGCGCAGCTGAAGAAGAACCTGCGCGATGCCTGGTGGGAGGACATGGTTCTCAATCCCTGCGGTGGCGAACCAGGTCCCAACGGCGAACCGGTGCGCATCGTGCCGCTCGATACCAGCATCATCCAGAATCCGCGCGTCTGGGAGGCCAGCGGCCACATCGCCGGCTTCAGCGATCCGATGGTGGATTGCCGCGAAACCAAGCAGCGCTACCGGTTCGATCATCTGATGCTGTACGTACCCGTCAGCGGCGAACGCAACGGCAAGCCGCTGTTCGCCTTCATGCCGGATACGGCCAGCGAGCACAAACAGAAAAAGAAGGCTGAAAAAGCCTTTGGTGAGGCGCGTGCCGTGCCGCTGTCGCAGCTGCCACTCGCCGACTGGGGCCACGTGGTGGCGCCGGACGCGGACAAGGTCGGCACGCTGACGGAGCCGCGCGCCTTCAACCTGATGTTCAAGACCTACGTGGGCGCGACCGCCACCGAGGATGATGTCGCCTACCTGCGGCCCGAGACGGCGCAGGGCATCTTCGTGCAGTTCAAGAATGTCATCGACACCACGCGTGTGAAGGTGCCGTTCGGCATCGCGCAGGTCGGCAAGGCGTTCCGCAATGAAGTGACGCCGCGCAATTTCACCTTCCGCAGCCGCGAGTTCGAGCAGATGGAAATGGAGTTCTTCTGCCATCCCGACTCGGCTCACGAGTGGTACGCGTTCTGGCGCGATCAGCGCATGAAGTGGTGGCAGGGCCTGGGTCTTGCCGGGGAAAACCTGCAGCTGCGGGTGCATGACCGGGACGAACTGGCGCACTACGCGAAGGAGGGCGCCGGCACGTCGGATGTCGAGTACCGCTTTCCGTTCACGGCCCCGGGCTTCGGTGAACTGGAGGGCGTCGCGCATCGCTCCAACTACGATCTCGCGCAGCACCAGAAGCATTCACGGGTGCAGCTTGAATATTTCGACAACGAGCGTGGCGAGCTGCTGCCCAATGGCGGCCACAAGGGTGAGCGTTACCTGCCGCACGTGATCGAACCTGCCGCGGGCCTGGACCGCGGTGTGCTCGCGTTGCTGTGTGAGGCGTACACGGAGGATCCCGCGCGTGCCAGTCCCGAGCTGCTGCTCCTGCACCCGCGGGTCGCGCCCATCAAGGCGGCCGTGTTCCCGCTGGTTAACAAGGACGGCATGCCGGAGCTGAGTGAGAAGCTCTACCAGGACCTGCGCCGCAGATTCTGGCGGCGCGGACTCATGGAGCACGATGTGAAGCAGGCCATCGGTAAGCGCTACGCCCGGATGGATGAGGCCGGGTGTCCCTACTGCATCACCATCGATGGGGAAACCGCCGCCGCGCAGAGCGTCACCATCCGCGACCGCAATACCGCGCAGCAGACCCGCGTTGCGCTGGACAAGGTCGCAGAGTTTCTCGAGACGAAGCTGTTTGTCAGCTGACGGTTCAGAAAGAGCCACGTCAAGCTTTGGCACGATCGCGGCGCTAATGCGTACCACTGAGCGAGGCGTTGTGGGATAGCAACAATGGCGTATCCGCCTACACGCCTTCCGCACATTAGTCCTATAGCGCGCCCTTTGGTTTTGTTGTTAGTGTGCGACGCTCTTAGCTTGAGCCTGAGGCCCGCAAGGCCCCGGGCACTTTTTCGGATCCAGAGGAGTCTTCATGAAGAACCGAGCATTGTTGTTGTGTGCCATGGCCCTTCCCGGCCTGGCTGGCGCAGCCGACGGCGACCAGTGGTACATCGCGCCATTCTTTGGGGGGGTTGCCCCCGACCGTGGCCGCGATGTCAGCCATAACGACATCGCCTATGGCGGCGCGATCGGCCGCGAATTGGGCCCCGTGTTCAACGTCGAGTTGAGCGGTAACGCGACCGACCCGAACAGTTACTATCCGCTGCCTCCCGGTCACCTGAACCTCGACGCCCTGTCGCTGGACGTACTTGCGGTCGGCAACCGGGCCGGCTGGGTATCCCCGTACATCGGCATGGGCTTTGGCGCCGTACGCACCAACTACCGGTTCAACGGTGATTTCGGTCCCGGCTATGACACCCGCCTCGGCATCGAAACCGAAGTCGGCCTGATGATCAAACTGTGGGAAAGCTCAGAGAAGACCAGCAAGCTGTCGCTGCGTCCGGAGCTGAAGCTGCGCTGGGCCGATCCGGGCAATGGCAACCTCCAGGACTTCTTCTACACGCTGGGCATCCAGTACTCCTTTGGCGGCAGCCCCGTAGCGTTGCCGGTGGCCGCTGAGCCCCCGCCGCCACCCCCGCCGCCGCCGCCGCCGCCACCCCCGCCGCCGCCGGCTCCGGCACCCGCTCCGGCTCCGGAAGCGCAGTTCGTCGCCAAGACCGCCATCACTCTGGAGGGCGTGAATTTCGAGTTCAACAAGTCAGACCTGACGGCGGATTCAAAGCCGATTCTGGATGGAGTGGCTGAGGGGCTGAAGAAGCACCCGCACGTGAAAGTCGAAATCCAGGGCCACACCGACAGCGTGGGCAAGGCGGCGTACAACCTGAAGTTGTCACAGCGTCGCGCCCAGAGCGTCCTCGACTACCTGCTCCAGGACGGCGTGGGCCCGGATCAGCTGGTGGCGAAGGGCTATGGCGAGACGCAGCCGGTGGCCAGCAACAAGGACGCCGACGGTCGCGCCAAGAACCGCCGGGTGGTGATGTATGTGCTGTCCAACCCCAACGACGTCAACGTCAAGGGGCAGGGCACTGCGCAGGACACCCCGCAGCAGTAGCGTTCTGAAAGGTAAGCGCCTGAACAGCCCCCGGTGTCTGAACGATGCCGGGGGCTTTTTTTCAGCGGCGGGCGCGAACCGCGCTGGCGTAGTCGCGGATATTGCCCTGCCTTAAGCCGCTGTCAGCGTCCCGCTCCTGCATTTCCACCGAAATGCCCAACGGCGCGCGGGCGTGGACCTCGCGCAGCTGCTCGCAGGCGGCCGCGAAGATTTCCTCGCAGGCCTGGCGGCAGGTCGCATGGTCGCGACCCTGTCCGACGCGCACGCACAGGTGCACGAAAGTGTTGTCGCGGGGGCAGTGTGCGCCGCAGTCCGGCTCGCTTTCGTAGGCACGGGTGCGCATGCCACCCAGCGGGAACATGCCGGTGGCCAAAGCGGCCTGGTGGATGGCTGCAACGAATTTGGGCAGATTCAGCTGCCGGCGCAGGTTCGACGAGTGCTCGATGACGATATGGGCAGCCACCGGCAAAAGGATCGCACGACCCTTCACGCTCGGGCAAGCCGGCCTGCTTTGAGCAACCCAGCGCCTCAGTCGGACAGGGCCTTGAGGTCGCGCAACAGCGCATTGCGGCCCCGCTCGACCTGGTCCAGTCGTTGCGCGGCATCGCGCAGGGCAAACAGATCCTTGACGTGGGAATCGTGCAGCCGGCGGTAGGCGGCCCGGGCCGCCAGCCACTGACGGGTGGCGCTTTCGAAGCGTACCGACAGTTCGCGTCGCATGTTGATGATCGACATGGAAGTCAGCGGCATTGTAAGGGCCTCAATGGAGTCGCCGGGCGAGAGACTGCACGCACCCTATTACAGTTGTGCGACCTATACGGCGCAACTGCATGAATTTGCGAGGCAGGTCTCAGGCACCTGGCGCGGATACAATGGTTCAAAGGGCCTCCAAGACCGGGGCGTTACTGGATTGACCAGGAGTGCGGCGATGAGTTCAGTGTTGAAGGTCGCGTTGATCACGGGAGCCGGCAGCGGCATTGGCCGCGCCGTCGCGCTGGCATTTCTGGCCGAAGGCTTCAAGGTCGTGCTGGCGGGCCGGCGCGAACCGGCGCTGGGTGAGGTGCTCACCGCCGCCGGTGAGGCCGGGCGCAATGGCCGCGCGGTGGCCTGCGATGTGACCGATCCGGCCTCCGTGCAGGCGCTGTTCGCCAGGACGCGCGCCGAGTTCGGTAGGCTCGATGTCCTGTTCAACAACGCCGGGATCGCGGCCCCGGCGGTGCCGCTGGAAGAAGTGCCGGTGGCGACCTGGAATGCGGTGGTGGCCACCAACCTGACCGGCGCCTTCCTGTGTACCCAGGAGGCGTTCCGGATCATGAAGAGCCAGTCGCCGCGCGGCGGCCGGATCATCAACAACGGCTCCATTTCGGCCCATGCCCCCCGGGTACGGTCCGCGCCCTACACGGCCACCAAGCACGCCATGACCGGCCTCACCAAGTCCACATCCCTCGACGGCCGGGAATACGACATTGCCTGCGGGCAGATCGACATCGGCAACGCGCGCACCGCGCTTGCCGACAAACTGGCCAAGGCGAGCGCGGCCCCGGAGCCATTGATGGACGTGGAGCACGTCGCGCAGGCCGTGCTCAGCATGGCGCGGCTACCGCTCTCGGCCAACGTGCAGTTCATGACCATCATGGCCACGAACATGCCCTATATCGGGCGCGGCTGAGCGGGCGCGGTCAGATCGTGGCGGCGCCGTCGGGGCGGGCCCCGTCCCGCCGCTCTTCCTGCTGCTTGCGGGCGCGGCGCTTGGCGCCGATGCGGCGCACGTACAGGTAGACCACCGGCGTCGTGTACAGCGTCAGCAGCTGGCTCACGATGAGACCGCCGACGATGGAAATACCCAGCGGCCGACGCAGCTCGGTGCCGTCACCGGTCGACAGGGCAAGTGGCAGGGCGCCGGCAATGGCCGCGAAGGTGGTCATCATGATCGGCCGGAAGCGCAGCGAACAGGCGCGTGCGATGGCGTCGCGGGGCACCAGCCCCAGGTTGCGCTCCGCGTCCAGCGCGAAGTCCACCATCATGATGGCGTTCTTCTTCACGATGCCGATCAGCAGCATGATCCCCAGGAACGCGACCAGGCTCAGTTCGGTATTCGTGAGCAGCAGCGCCAAAAGCGCGCCGAGGCCCGCCGAGGGCAGCGTCGAGATGATGGTCAGGGGCTGGGTGAAGCTCTCGTAGAGCATCCCCAGCACCACGTAGATCGCCAGCAATGCCGCCAGCAGAATCAGCGGCTGACCACTGGAACTTTGCTGGAACAGTTGCGCCGTGCCATAGGCGCTGCCGTGGATGCTGATGGGCATGTGAATGCGCGCCATGGTCTGTTCGATGGCGGCAAGGCCCGTGCTCAGTGCCACGCCCTCCGGAAGATTGTAGGAGAAGGAGGTCGAGATCGAGGTCCCGGTGTGGTTGACACTGGTCGGGGTCGTGGACGTATTGTAGTGGCTGAAAGCGGAGAACGGCACCACGGTTTCCGCGGCGACGCTGACGGCCGCACCGGTGGAGGTATTGCCCCGACCTGCATTGGCCAGCGAGTTGGACGCGAGGTTGCGGGCGGCATCGTTGGCAACGGCGCTGGCTGAGGCGCTGACGCCTTTGAACGTGGTCGTTCCGGCAACCGCCTGCGTGGCTTCGGTGCCGGAGATCGTGCCGCCTGCGGTACTGATGTAGAGCTGCTTCAGAACTTCCGGATACTGCGAAAACTCCGGCGCCACTTCCATGACCACGTGGTACTGCTGGGGGCTGAACGGGTTGTAGATCGTGGAGGTGAGCGCCTGGGTGAAGGAGTTGCCCAGGGCGCTGTCGACGATGCTTTCGTTCAGTCCTAGACGCGCCGCCGCGTCCCGGTCCACGACCAGGTCTGTCTCGAGGCCGCCGGGCTGCAGATCCGTGTCGACGTCGGTCACTTCGGGGACGTCCTGCAGGGCCACTTTCAGCTTCTGCGACCAGTCGCGCAGTTCCTTCAGATCATCGCCCAGCAGTGTGTACTGGTACTGGGAGTTGGATGCGCGGCCGCCGCCGCCGCCGCCGAGGTCCTGCACGGCCTGCAGAAATGTGATGACGCCGTCGACCTTGTTGAGCTTGAGTCGCAAACGCGCAATCACCTGGTCGGCTGAGGCCTGGCGCTCAGCGAGCGGCTTGAGAGTCACATTGAACTGGGCGCTGGCATTGCCGCCGAAGCCGCCGCCGCCCACCGCACCGGCGACACTGACCACCGCAGGGTCCTGCTGGATGATCTTCGTCACCTGCTGCAACTTGCCTTTGATGAAGCCGAACGAGGCCGTGGCATCGGCGCGCATGCCGCCCTGCAGCTGACCGGTATCCTGCTGCGGGAAGAAGCCGGCCGGTATGGCCGTGTACAGGTAGAAGTTCAGGAAAATGGTCGCGATCAGCGACAGCAGCGTCAGCAGCGGATGATTCAGCGCGAAGCCCAGCGTGCGTTCATAGCCCAGCCGCATGGACTCGAAATTGGACTCGAAGCTGCGCGCAAAGGCATTGGGCTTCTTGTGCCGCTCGCGGCCGAGCAGCCGGGCGCACATCATCGGCGTCGTGGTCAGAGAGATGACCAGTGAGATCAGGATGGCCACCGACAAGGTGACCGTGAATTCCTTGAACAGGCGCCCGATGATGCCGCCGAGGAACTGGAACGGCAGGAACACCGCGACCAGCGACAGGCTCATGGAGATGACGGTGAACCCCACTTCCCGTGCGCCCAGCAGGGCGGCCTGCATCGGCTTGACCCCGTTCTCGATGTGGCGCGTGACGTTCTCCATCACCACGATGGCGTCGTCCACGACGAACCCCGTGGCGATGGTGAGGGCCATCAAGGAGAAGTTGTCCAGGCTGAAGCCGGCCAGGTACATGATGCTGAAGGTACCCATCAGCGAGACGGGCACCACGACGGCGGGAATGAGTGCCGCGCGGAAACTGTTCAGGAAAACATAGACCACCAGGATGACCATCAGGACCGCAATCACCAAGGTCTCCTCGACCTGATGCAGCGAGCCGCGAATGGTGATGGAGCGGTCCTGGATGACTTCCATGTCGATCTTGGGATCGATATCGGCCTTGAGCTCCGGAAGCTCCTTCTTGACCGCATCGACCACGGCGATGATGTTGGCGCCGGGTTGCTGGAACACCTGGACCGTGATGGCGGCCTTGCCGTTGTAGATGCCGTACGTGCGCCGGTTCTGCGTGGCGCCGTCCTGCATGTCGAGCACCTGCGCCACATCACGCAGGCGGATGATGCCGTTGTTGCGCGTGCCGATGATCAGGTCCCGGTACTGGTCGGCCTCGCGGGCATTGTCGTTGGTGTAGATCTGGTAATGCAGACCCTTCGACTCAATCGCTCCCTTGGGTGCGTTGGCATTCGCGTTGGAGATGGCGGCCGCGACGTCCTGCAGGCCGATGCCGTACTTCGACAGGGAAAGAGGATTGATCTCGACCCGTACTGCCGGCAGCGCGCTGCCGTTGATGTTGACGACCCCGACTTCGTTGATCTGTGACAGACGCTGCGTAAGCACCGCATCCGCCGCATCATAGATCTGACCCTGCGTGAGGATGTCCGAGGTGAGCGCTATGGTCATGACCGGGAACTGGGAGCTGTTGACCTTGCGATACGAGGGATTGCTGGTCAGCGCCGAGGGCAGATCGGCATGCGCCGCTTCGATCGCGGCCTGCACGTCCCGGGCGGCGCCGTCGATGTCCCGGTCGATACCGAACGTCAGCTGGATGTTGCTGCTGCCGACATTGCTGGTCGAGGTCATGTCATCCACGTCGGCAATGGCGCCGAGGTGCCGCTCCAGCGGCGTGGCCACGGTGGCAGCCATCACTTCCGGACTGGCGCCGGGCAGATTGGCCGAAACGAAGATGGCGGGCACGTCGATCTTCGGCAGCGGCGCCACGGGCAGGAAATTGAACGCGGCGGCGCCGCCCAGTGCCAGTCCGATGGTCAGCAGGACGGTGGCGACCGGGCGGGCGATGAACGGCGCCGAGATATTCACGTCGCCTGGTCCGCCAGTGGCCCAGGCGCGGCGGTGGACTCGGATTCGCGTCCGAGGCGCTTGGCGATCCGGTCAAACGCCAGATAGATCACCGGGGTCGTGAACAGCGTCAGCACCTGGCTGACCAGCAGGCCGCCGACGATCGTGACGCCCAGCGGGTGGCGCAGTTCTGAGCCGGTGCCGGTGCCGAACATCAGGGGCAGGGCGCCGAAGATGGCGGCGACCGTGGTCATCAGGATGGGCCTGAAGCGCAGCAGGCACGCCTGGTAGATGGCCTCGCGCGGCGCCATGCCCTGGTTGCGTTGCGCATCGATCGCGAAGTCGATCATGAGGATGGCATTTTTCTTGACGATGCCGATCAGCAGGATGATGCCGATCAGGGCGATGATGGTCAGGTCATCGCCGAACACGATGAGTGCCAGCAGCGCGCCGATGCCGGCCGACGGCAGCGTCGAAAGAATCGTAACGGGGTGGATGAAGCTTTCATACAGCACGCCCAGCACGATGTACATGACCGCCACGGCCGCCAGCAGCAGCAGCAGTTCGTTGGTGAGATTGTTGCGGAAGGCGAGCGCGGCGCCTTCGAAAGTCGTCGAAACACTCGGCGGAATCCCCAGCGACTGCTCCACCTTCTCGATGGCATCCACTGCGGCGCCGAGTGATGCTCCGGGTGCCAGGTTGAAGGAGATGGTCGCCGCCGGAAACTGCGCCAGGTGATTGATCAGCAGCGGCTTCGCCTGCATTTCCACCGTGGCGATCGCCGACAGCGGCACCTGGCCGCCGGCGGCCGACGGCACGTACAGCGACTGGATGGAACTGGTGGAGGCGTAGCTTTGCGGATCGGCTTCGATGATGACGCGGTACTGGTTGGACTGGGTGAAGATGGTGGAAACGATGCGCTGGCCGAAGGCGTCGTACAGCGCGTTGTCCACCGTGCCCACGCTCACGCCGAGCCGTGCAGCCGTATCGCGATCGATGTTGATGTATGCGGCAAGTCCGTTGTCCTCCAGGTTGCTGACCACGTCGGCCAGTTCCGGTCGCTCGCGCAGGGCCGAGACCAGCTTGGGCGTCCAGGTTGCCAGGGTGTCGGCACTCGCGCTCTCCAGGAGGAACTGGTACTGGGTGCGGCTGACCGTATTGTCCAAGGACAGGTCCTGCGAAGGCTGCATGTACAGCGTTGCGCCTGACACACTCGATGTTTCCTGCTGCAGCCGATGGATTATGTCAGTGACGGTGGCACTGCGGTCCTCACGCGACTTGAGGTTGATCAGGAAACGGCCGCTGTTGAGTGTCACGTTGTTCCCGTCCACCCCGATGAAGGAGGAGAGGCTCACGACATCAGGGTCCTTGAGCACGATATCGGCCAGCGCCTGCTGGCGCTGCGCCATTGCTTCGTAGGAGATCGACTCGGTGGCGACCGAGATGCCCTGAATGAGACCGGTGTCCTGGTCGGGGAAGAAGCCTTTTGGAATGAGGATGTAGAGACCGGCGGTGACAGCCAGCGTGCCAATCGCGACGATCAGAGTCAGACGCTGGTGGTCGAGCACCCAGGTGAGCTGGCGCCCGTACCAGGCAATGGTCGAGTTCAGCCACTTGGACTGATCCTCGTCGTGGGCAGTATGGCTTTTGCCGTGGGTGTCCCCCGGGGCGCGCTGCTTCAGGAGCAGTGCGCACAGCATCGGCACCAGCGTCAGCGACACGACCGCAGAAATGATGATGGTCACGGCGAGCGTGACCGCGAACTCACGGAACAGGCGACCCACCACGTCCTGCATGAACAGCAGCGGAATGAGCACGGCCAGCAGCGACACCGTCAGTGAGATGATCGTGAAGCCGATCTGACCGGCGCCCTTGAGCGCGGCATCCAAAGGCGGCTCGCCGGCCTCGATATAGCGCGAAATGTTTTCGATCATGACGATGGCATCGTCGACGACGAAGCCGGTAGCGATGGTCAGCGCCATCAGCGACAGATTGTTGAGACTGTAGCCGGCCAGGTACATCACCGCGAAAGTGCCGATCAGGGACAGCGGCACCGAGAGACTCGGAATCAGGGTGGCGCGCAGGTCGCGCAGGAACACATAGATGACCAGCACCACGAGCAGCACCGCCAGAATCATTTCGAACTGCACGTCCTTGATGGACGCGCGGATCGTGGTCGTGCGGTCGGTGAGCGGCTGCACATCGACCCCGGCGGGCAGCGTTGCCTTCAGGGCGGGCAGCATGGCGTTGATCTCGTTGACCACCTCCACGACGTTGGCACCCGGCTGGCGCTGGACATTGATGATCAGGGCCGGGGTACGATTCATCCATGCGCCGAGCTTGGTGTTCTCGGGAGCCTCGAGCAGGGTCGCGACGTCCTTGAGCCGCACCGGCGCGCCATTCTTATACGCAATGACGATGTTGGAGTACTCCGCGGCGCTGCGGAGCTGGTCATTGGTATTGATGGTATAGGCACGCGTGGGCCCGTCGAACGTGCCCTTCGGGCCATTCTGATTCGCCACGCTGATCGTGGTGCGCAGGTCATCGATATTGAGTCCATAGGCAGCCAGCGCGCGCGGATTGATCACGGCGCGCACGGCCGGACGCTGCCCGCCGCTGATGTTGACGACGCCGACACCCTTGACCTGCGAGAGCTTCTCGGCGATGCGTACGTCGGCCAGGTCCTCGACCTGCGTCAGCGGCATCACCTCGGAGGTCACCCCGAGCGTCAGCACCGGTGCATCAGCCGGGTTGACCTTGGCATAAATGGGAGGCGCGGGCAGGTCCTGGGGCAGCAGGTTCTGGGCGCCGTTGATGGCGGCCTGAACTTCCTGCTCGGCGATGTCGATCGCCAGCGTCAGGCTGAACGTCATGGTGATGACCGAGGCGCCCGCCGAGCTGGTGGAGGACATCTGGTTCAGCCCGGGCATCTGCCCCAACTGCTTTTCCAGCGGCGCCGTGATCGCCGAGGTGATGACTTCGGGACTGGCGCCGGGGTAGAAGGTCTGGACCTGGATCGTCGGGTAGGAGACCTCCGGCAGGGCGGCCAACGGCAGCTCTTTATAGCCGAGCATGCCGACGACGAGGATGGCGACCATCAACAGCGTGGTGGCCACCGGTCTTAAGACGAATATGCGTGACGGATTCATGTGCTGGCTCGTGCGAGTGCAGCGATCGTCACGGGGGGCCACCGCCCGGAGGTCTGCCGCCGCCCGGAGGGCCGCCGCCCGGGGGCCCGAAGCCACCCTGGCCGTTTCTGCGGCGGCGACCGTTGGGGAATTTCGCCTCGTTCTTGTGCTCGGCCTGGGCCTGCGCGCGGGCCTTGGCCACTTCGGCGGCGGTGGCGTCCGGCAACTGCACCGCAGCGCCATCGCGCAGGCGATCGCCGCCATCGGTCACGACGACGTCATTCAACTCGATGCCGGATTTGACTGCCTGGATCTCCCCGTCGGCGACGCCCAGTACGACGGGCCGTACCGAGACGGTGTTGTTGGCATTGACCAGGTACACAAAGGCACTTTGGGCGCCGTCGGGCGCACCACGGCGCACCGCCGCGGCGGGCACGATGAGTTGATCCTTGAGTGTGGTGACAATCAAGGAGACGTTGACGAACTGTCCGGGGAAGAGTGCGCCGTCGGAGTTGTCGAACTCGGCGCGCAGTTTCAAAGTGCCGGTGGTGACGTCAATCAGGTTGTCGGTATTGGACAGCGTGCCGTCGGCGAGATGTTCGAGGTTGGCGCGCCCGGTGGCCTCGACGGCCAGCGCCGCGCCGGACTTGACCTGACGCATGATGCTCGGAACGTTGTCTTCCGGCACCGTAAACAGCACCGAGATCGGATGCAGCTGAGTAACCACGACGATGCCGTTGGTGTCCCCGGGCGTGACATAGTTGCCCGGATCCACCTGCCGCAGACCGATGCGCCCGTCAACCGGTGAGGCGATCTGGGTGTAGGCGAGATTGAGCTCGGCGGTCTTCACCGCGGCCTTGTCGGAGGCAACGGTGCCTTCATCCTGCCCGACCGTCGCGTGCTGCGTATCAACCTGCTGCTGCGACACCGAGTCTTGCTTGATCAGGTCCTCATAGCGCTTCATGTCCAGACGGGCATCGGCCAGCGATGCCTCATCGCGCGCCAGGTTGGCCTTGGCCTGTGCCAGCGCCGCCTCGTACGGCCGCGGGTCGATCACGGCGATGAGGTCACCCTTCTTGACCATCTGGCCTTCTTTGAAATTGACCTTCTCCATGATCCCGGTCACCTGCGTCTTCAGGGTCACGGTCGTCAGCGCCGTCACGGTTCCCAGTCCCGGGATGCGTACCGTGATGTCGCCCGTCTTGGCGGTCGCGATTGAAACCGCCACGGCGTTGTTGCGATTGAAGAAGGTGGGCCGCACGTTGGCCGCGTTCTGTTGCTTGGCCCGGTGCAGGAACCAGGCGCCGCCGACCAGCAGGACGATCACAATGACAATGAGCATCCGGTGCCGGCGCAGGAATGCCCAGGGTCCCGTGGAGGCAGCGTTGGTGTCCGGATCAGATTCGTTCAGCACGTGTTCCCCGCAAATCGAAAAATCTTCCGGCAGCCTGACAGCCGGCGCCCGCGCCCCGGCCATGATTGTTGTTGTCGCCCGAAGCCTTGCGGCCCGCAGATTACCATGCAGGATCGCATGGGTTACGTAACAGAATGTTTGGGATTAACGAACTGCTGTCCCGGGGTCACCGGCTGCACCTGGCAGTGCTGAAGCACGTGTCTCAGCGCCGGCGCCGGTCCCCCATCAGGTCAAACCGGGACACGCCCGGCGGGGCGACCAGCAGTGAAGCCCACCCGTCCGGTGCCCGGGGCGGGTGCCACAGCTGGGTCTGGAGATCCAGCCGGGCCAGCTGGCGAGTGCCGGCCCAGGCGGCGCCATCGTTGACGTGCAGCCCTTCAAACGGACCGTAGGCCGCGGAGGCCAGGCCGGCATTGTTCTCGAAGTAGATGACCACCGGGTCCATGGACTCGGCGCGTGCGAACTCGGCGTCACGCAGCAGCCAGCGGGACATCCACGTGGCCACGGCATCGTTGCCGGCACCCCGGCAGAGCATGCTGCCGATGAAGCGGAAGAATTCTCCCGGTTCGATGCTCTCGGCAGATCCCTCTCCGGGTGAATAGAACCTCAGTCGCAACATTATCCGTCAGCTAAGCCTGCCTCGCTCGATAGAAATTGCCGGAGCGCACTTTCACCAGGGCGGCTCCTGCATCAAAGCTGACCCCGGTCGGATCACCGCCGGCGGCCACGACCTCCATCTGCTGCTGCAGCATGCGTCGCAACATCATGATACCGCGATCCGAGGTGGCCAGATGTTCATCGGAGTGCAGCGTGATGGGGCCCTGTCCAGCCTGCGCCTCGTAATCACCGGGCGTGTTGCGATGTTCCGCCTCGCTCATCTGGCCCCAGGTCTTGCCATTGAAAAGCATGTTGCGAAACGGCGCGTCCTTCGGCACCCGGGCGACCATGGCCTGAACATAGTGGCTGTCATCGATCGGCACCACCCAGGAGATGCCGGAGGAGGGACCGGCCTTCAGCGTCACATCGGGCACGCTCATGATGTTCGGCAGCAACCAGGAGGAAATCCGATCCACCTCGCGGCCATCGGGCAGCTGTCGTACGGCCGAATAGCACACGCCGGCTTCGGTCTCGAAGAAGTCCACCTTGGGCATCACGGCGAATTGCGGCACGAACTGCACAGTGCTGAAAGTGGAGTGCAGGACCTGCACATGAAACGGGTCCATCACGTTGTCATTCATATGCAGCCAGCTGTAGGGCACGACGGGGAGCGAATCATCACCCGTCGCGCCGAAGCCGCCGTAGCTGCGCCAGAGGGATTCCCCAGGGCCCAGGGTCTCGAGATTGTCATAGGCCGGCAGCTGCGGGCGCTTCTGCGGTGGCCCCAGGTATGCGAACACCAGGCCATAGCGCTCCTCGACCGGGTACCAGGGCTGTCGCGCAGTGTCGCGGTGGCGGCCGTGGTCCGGCTCGCAGGGCTGATCCAGGCAATTGCCCTGCACGTCAAACAACCAGCCGTGGTAGCAGCAGCGGATGCCGTCCTGCTCGACACGGCCGTAGTAAAGCGAGGTCCCGCGATGCATGCAGCGCGGATACAGCAGCCCGGCGCGGCCCTTGCGGTCACGGAACAGCACCAGATCCTCGCCCAGGAGCCGCACCTTTCGTGGTTCTGACCTGACGCTGTCCGAGAGCGCGACCGGCTGCCAGTAACGGCGCAGCAGCTCGCCACAGGGCGTGCCCGGACCCACGGCCGCAAGCGTTTCGTTGAAGTGCGCGGGCGGGCGCCCATAGGCGCTGCCGTTCGTGTCGGTAGACATCGCTTCCCCCTCATTCGCGCCAGCTCAAGATGGCGCCTCGCAAGCTTGTACCGCGGGGGCGGCGGGTGGCAAGCGCGCTAGCTGCCCTCCTGCGGATGCGAGATGCGCTCGATCTGCTCCTGCAGGCGCTTCTCGGACACCGGAATCAGGGTGCGCAGTTCCTGCGCGAATAGCGAGACGCGAAACTCCTCGAGCATCCAGCGCAACTGGCGCAGCGCCGGCATCGCCGCTACCGGCACGGCACGTTCGCACAGTGCGCGGTATTGCTCCTCGAACGGTCGCAGGCGCGCGGCCAGTGACGCATCCCGCTCCGGATTGGCACTGATCCGGCCTGCGCGGCGCGCGATCCCTTTCAGATATCGCGACAGCTGGTTGAACCAGGGCTGCCCGGGCGTGGCGGGGAAGCCGTCGGCGAGCAGCGCCGCCAGCTGCGCCCGCATCTGCGCAATGCCTGTGGCAAAGAGATCCTCACGCAATGCATCCACAGCGGCGCGTGCGGCGCGGCGCTCCTCAAGGATGCTGCGCAGGGTTGCGATGAAGCGCGTGGTGATCGCATCGAGGTCCGCGCGGTGGCCGTCAAGACGTTGTGTGAAGGCCTGGGCGTCGCGCGGCAGGGGCACCTCATCGCTGCAGAAGCACTCCCGGAAAATCCGCTCCGTGCACGCTTCGGCCAGCGGCCGCGTCATGGCCAGACCCTGTGCCAGCAGCACCAGCGCGCGCTCATCGCTGATGCGTCGGGCGATATGTCGCGCCTGTTGCGGCAACGCGAGTACGGCCAGGCGTGTCTGTCCGGCGCGTGCCAGTTCCTCCGCTTCGGCGAGGCTGCGCGCCTCGACCAGCGTGATGCCGGAGCCCACATCGCGCAGCGCGGGCCAGACATTGAAGCGCACGCCGGAGCGCACCACCTCGCGGGTCTGCGGCAGGTCCCCGAAATCCCAACTGCGGTGGACATCGGGCGAAACCTGCGCGGCGCTGCCACGCACCTGGCGCCGCAGTTTCGCAAGGTCGCGGCCTTCGGCCAGTACCGTGGTCCTGTCCAGCACCCGGATATTGAGTCGCAGATGATCCGGCAGGACGGCGGCGGCCAGGTCGGCGGCCTTCACGGGGGTGCCCGCCCGCGCCGTGATCCAGCCGGCGAGCCAGCCGTGGAACGGCGGCAGGGGGCCGGAAGTCACCGACTCCAGCGCCGACCGGGCCTGGTCGGTCACGGGCACAATCTGCCGCCGGATCGCCTTGGGCAGCGAGCGCAGCAGTTCGGCAACTTTCTCCTGGCGTGCGCCGGGCACCAGCCAGGCGAGCTGTTCGGCATCCAGTGCCTCCAGCAGAGGTTCGGGTACGTTGAGCGTGATGCCGTCGGCCGCGTTGCCGGGTTCAAAAAGATAGCTCAGCGGCAGGTGATTGCCGGCGATGTTCAGGGTCGATGGGAAGTTCTCGCCGCTCGCCTCGGGCGCCTCGCGGCGGGTCAGGTCCGCCAGGCTCATGTGCAGCGCTTCAGGATCGCCGCGCCCGATGTCGCGCCACCAGCTCTCAAAGCCTGCAACGGAGTTCACCTGTAGCGGGATGCGCGTGGCGTAGAACTGCACCAGGGTGGCGTCATCCACCAGGATGTCGCGACGCCGGATGCGCGCCTCGAGTCCCTCCACCTGCGCTGCCAGCGCGCGATTGGCGACGACGAACGGCGTGTTGATGCTGCTGCGTCCGGCGACCAGCGCCTCTTGAACGAAAATCTCATGCGCGGCCAGCGGCGCCACTGCGCCATAACTCACACGCCGCGCGCTGGCCAGTTGCAGTCCATACAGGCTCACGGTTTCATAAGCGCTCACCTGACCGCGCGCGCTTACCCAGTGCGGATCGGAGTACTCACGACGCAGCAGCGCGCCGGCGACGCCCTCGATCCAGCCGGGCTGCACGGCGGCAACCATGCGCGCGTACAGCCGCGTCGTTTCCACCAGCTGCGCCGCGACCACCCATTTCGGTGGCTTGGAGGCCAGCGGCGTACCCGGCGCGATGACGAACCGCGTACCGCGCGCACCCCAGTATTCACGCTTCTCATCCAGCAGGCCGATCGAGCCGAGCAGGCCCGACAGCACGGCACGGTGCAGGTCCGCATGCGCAGCCGGTGCCTCGTTGCGCTTCAGGTGCAGATCGTGAGTCGCGCGGCCGAGCTGGGCATGCAGGTCCTGCCATTCGCGCATGCGCACGAAGGACAGGAAGTGTTCGCGGCACCACTTGCGCAGCGCCGAACCGCCGAGGTGGGCCGCCTGCTCGTGATACCGCTGCCACAGATTCAGCACGGTCACGAAATCGGAGCGGGAATCGGCGAAGGCGGCGTGCGCTTCGTCGGCCTGGCTTTGCGCTTCGGCCGGCCGCTCGCGCGGATCCTGCGCGGCAAGAAAGGCGGCGACGATGAGCATTTCCGCTAGACAGCGCAGTCGCGCCGCAGCCAGCAGCATCCGCCCGAGCTTCGGATCGCAGGGGAGCGAGGCGATGCGCCCGCCGAGGGGCGTGATGCGCCGCCGCTCGTCCATGGCGCCCAGTTCCTGCAGCTGCCGCACGCCATCGTTGATCTGGCGCGTGTCCGGCGGATCCGGGAACGGGAACTCCTCCGGATCGCCGAGTCCCGACGCTGCCATCTGCAGCAGCACGCTCGCCAGATGCGTGCGCAGGATTTCCGGGGGCGTGAAATCCTCGCGCGCCAGAAAGTCCTCTTCCGAATAAAGCCGGATGCAGATTCCCGCCGCCTCGCGCCCGCACCGGCCGCGGCGCTGATTTGCGCTGGCCTTGGAGATGGGCTCCAGCGGTAGCCTCTGGACCTTGGTCCGCACGCTGTAGCGGCTGATGCGCGCCAGGCCGCTGTCGATGACGTGGCGCACCTGGGGTACGGTCAGGGAGGTCTCGGCGACGTTGGTTGCCAGGATCACCCGCCGTACGGTGTGGGCCTCGAAGATCCGCTCCTGCTGCTGCGCCGTGAGCCGCGCGAACAACGGCATCACTTCCAGGCGCGCCAGGCGGGCGCGCTGCAGTGCCAGCGACGCTTCCCGGATGTGTTTTTCGCCCGGCAGGAACACCAGGATGTCCCCGGGCGGCGCCGCGTCTGCCGCGGATAACTCCCGGACTGCCGCCACGATGCCCTCGGGCAGCGACAGCTCCGCGAGGTCCTCATCCGGCGCCTCGAGGGGCCTGTACCGCACTTCCACCGGATAGCTGGTGCCTTCGACGTCGATGACCGGGGCACCGCCGAAAAACTCTGCCAGGCGCTGGGTGTCGATGGTTGCGGAGGTGACGATGACGCGCAGGTCGGGCCGCCGTGCGCAGAGCCGCCTCAGTGAGCCCAGCAGCAGGTCGATGTTGAGGCTGCGCTCGTGCGCCTCATCGATGATCAGCGTGTCATACCCTGCAAGATGCGGATCGAAGGTCAGTTGCCGCAGCAGGATGCCATCGGTCATGAGCTTGACCCGGCAGTCAGGCCCGGTGCGGTCATCGAAGCGGACCTGGCAGCCCACGGCGGCCCCGACGCGGGTGCCCAGTTCGGCGGCAATCCGGTTGGCCAGCGCGCGGGCGGCGATGCGCCGCGGCTGGGTATGGCCGATCATCCCGCCGGTCCCGCGTCCTGCCGCCAGGCAGATCTTGGGCAGCTGCGTGGATTTGCCCGAGCCGGTGGCCCCGCACACGATGAGCACCGGGGCGCGGGCGAGGGCGCTGGTGATATCCGCTGCGTGGGCGGTGATGGGCAGCCGCGGGTCCAGGCCCAGGTTCAAGCCATGTAGCATAGGGCGCGGATTCTGGCCGAACCTGACCATATTGTGCACAGTTCCCGTCTGACCCCGGAGCTGGCCGTTGCGGCCGTAGTCGCCTCATGTCATAAAAGGCTGCTGCGTTCATCGGAAAGAAAACGGGGGGGATTCATGGCGAGGTATTCCAGGGTGCTCGGGCTCATGCTCCTGGGGCAGGGGGCTGCGGTGCCGGCGTTCGCCCACCATTCCTTCGCCCTCTTCGACCACCAGAACCGCGTCACCGTGACGGGAACCGTGGTCAAGTTCGAATGGACCAACCCCCATGTGTTCATTCAGCTCGAGGTGCCTGATGGCGCTGCGTCCAAGCACTACACCGTCGAGTGCGCCAGTCCCAATGTGCTCACCCGCGTCGGCTGGAAATTCAGTGACGTGAAGCAGGGCGACAAGGTCACGCTGCTCATCAACCCGCTGCGCAACGGTCAGGCCGGCGGCATGCTGGAAAAGGCGACCCTGGCGGACGGGCGCGAACTGAGCGACGGCAATCCGCCAGCCGGCGTGTTCCCAAGGTAACACCATGTATTTACAACAAATCAGCCGCCGCCTCGGGGTCTTTGCCTTGACCGTGGCGCTCGGCGTTGCGGCGGCGCAGGCCGGCGATGTCGAGAAACCTGCCGGCAGCAACGCAGGTCCTGTGGACTTCACCGGTGACTGGCAGCGCTATCCCGGCTTCGGCCGCGGCGGTCCGCCGGACCCTGCCACCCTGCCGCCCCCCGACGGCAAGCTGCTGCTCAAGTCCAAGTATCAGGGTCCGTACGAGGCGAAACGTGCCAAGGAGCGCGAGTCCGACGCCAAGGGCGAGCCGCTTGCGGGCAGCGGCGTGGACTGTCTGCCGTACGGGATGCCGGAGATGATGTCGGCGATCTATCCGCTCGAGATTCTGCAGACCCGCGGGCAGGTCACCATCATCGCCGAAGCGTTTTCGCAGGTACGCCGCATTTTTGTCGGCAAGCCGCAACTGAAGATCGAGGATGTCCCGCCCGCCTATTTCGGGCATTCAGTCGCGCACTGGGAGGGCTCCACGCTGGTGGTGGATACAGTCGGGGTGAAGGAGTCGGTGCTGGGGCACAGTGAGATGCCCCACAGCGACCAGATGCGCATCACCGAGCGGCTGCGACTGGTGACGCCGGACATTCTGCATGACCAGATCACCGTCGAGGATCCGGTGACTCTGGAGCAGCCCTGGACGTTCACCTTCGCCTACAAGCGGATGCCCAACTACGAAATGCTGGAGTACGTGTGTGAGAACAACCACGAGTACACCGATGACCAAGGCGTGACGCATCTGCGCCTGCAGGACAACAAGTGAGGATCGAGAGATGAACGCAGCACTGAAACCGGATTTTGCCGCCCCGCTGGCCTTCATGGGCAAGAAGCATGGACTCCTCATCAACAATGAATGGGTCGAGCCGCGTGCCGGTGGTCGCATCGAAGTGCTGAACCCGGCAACGGGCACGGTGCTGGGACACGCCGCGGCCGGTGGCGCCGAAGACATCGACCTGGCCGTGCGCGCCGCACGCAACGCCTTCGAGAATGGTCCGTGGCCGAGCATGCCGCCGATTGCGCGCGCCCGGCTGCTGTGGAAGCTGGCCGAGCTCATCGAGCAGGCCGCCGATGAGATCGGGCAGGTGCTGAGCCTGGACAACGGCATGCCCTTTGGCATGGCCAAGTTCGCCGGCGCCCTGGGCACCGCCAACGGCATGCGCTATGCCGCAGGCTGGAGCGGCAAAGTGCACGGTGAGGTGCCCGAACTGTCGGAGCCCAACAAGCTGGCGTACACGCTGCACGAGCCTGTCGGCGTCGTCGGTTGCATCACGCCCTGGAATTTTCCATTCGCCATGGAGGCCGACAAGCTTGCCGCCGTGGTCGCCTCCGGCTGCACGATGGTGCTGAAGCCCGCGGAGCTCACCCCGTTCGGCGCGCTGTTGCTGGGTCGCCTGGTGCTCGAGGCCGGCATCCCCCCGGGCGTGGTCAATATCGTCACCGGCTACGGCGATCCGGCCGGCAAGGCGCTGGTCGAACATCCGGATGTCGATAAGATCGCATTCACCGGTTCCACGGCCACCGGCAAGTGGATCGTGCAGGCCGCCGCCGCCACCCTCAAGCGCGTGACGCTGGAACTCGGCGGCAAGTCGCCCACGTTCATCTTCCCGGACGCGGACATGGCGCGCGCCATCCCGGGTGCTGCCATGGCGGTGTTCGCCAACTCCGGGCAGATCTGCGTGGCCGGTTCGCGCCTGTACGTGCACAAGAAGGTGTTCGACCAGGTCGTCGCGGGTATCTCGGGCATGGCGCAGACCCTCAAGGTCGGGTCGGGCCTGGAGCCCGACACCCACCTGGGGCCGCTTGTTTCGCAAGGGCAGCTGGATCGGGTGACCGGGTACATCAAATCCGGCCAGAGCGAAGGGGCCGAAGTGGTCACGGGCGGCAAGCGCCAGGGCACCGAGGGCTACTTCGTGCAGCCCACGGTGCTGGCGCAGACTCACCGCAGCATGAAGGTGGTGCGTGAGGAGATCTTCGGGCCGGTGATCTGCGCCATGCCGATCGATGATGATGATCTGGACCGGATTGCGCGCGTCGCCAACGACACCACCTACGGGCTTTCCTCCTATATCTGGACCCGCGATGTGAGCATCGTCCACAAGCTGGCACGCAAGATCCGCGCGGGGAGCGTGCAGGTGAATGGCGGCGCCGGCCTGGATCCCGCCGTGCCCTTCGGTGGCTACAAGCAGTCCGGCTGGGGTCGGGAACACGGTCGCGCCGGCATCGAGAGCATGCTGGAGACCAAGTCCGTCGGCATTACGCTGTAAGGCGGCCCTGGCCGACGCGCAGGTTGCAGCTCATGCGCTGCGCGTCTTCCACGCCCTGGTAATACCCGGGTATCAGGGCACCGGCCTGGTATCCCAGCGATTCATAGAAGCGCCGTGCGCCGCCGTTGTTGGCGCGCAACTCCAGGCCAAGGTCAAAGGTGCCGGCGACCCGGGCGCTGTCGTGCAGCCAGCTCAGGAGCCTGCGTCCCAGTCCCCGGCGCTGATGGCCGATTTCCACCGCCAGCAGATTCAGGTGGGCGTGGTCGTCGCCGAACTGCATGATGGCGAAGCCCGCCAGCTGCACGGTCAGCGGACCCTGAAAGCGTGCTGTCAGGACAACGCTGTCGGTACGCTTGATATGGCAAAGTACGCGGTCTGCCGGCCACGTCGGGCGCAGGCCGTCCTCGATGAGATGTCGCGATAGGGCGGCGATTCGCGAGGCGTCGCGGGTCGAAGCCAGTTCGAAGCGGTAGTCGTCCATTTTCTAAGATTAGAATAGCACCACAGAACCGATAATCAGGCATGTCAGGCAACGACCACCCGCACTTAAGCGTTGTCATCCCCGTGTACAACGAGGAGGCCAACCTCCCGCTGCTCTTTGACCGGCTCTACGCGACCCTCGACCGGCTGGACTGCAGCTGGGAGTGCGTCTTCGTGGACGACGGCAGCAAGGACCGCTCGGTGGCGCTGCTGCGCGGGCAGTACCAGCTGCGGCCCGAGCACACGCGGGTGATCATCTTCCGCCGCAATTTCGGCCAGCACTCCGCCATCATGGCGGGATTTTCCGCCGCAGCCGGCGATGTGGTCATCACGCTGGATGCCGACCTGCAGAACCCCCCAGAGGAGATCCCGCGGTTGCTGGCGGCTGCCGATGCGGGTCATGACTATGTGGGAACGATCCGCCTGGGTCGCCGCGACCATTGGGCACGCACTTTCCTGTCGCGACGCATCAATGCCCTGCGTGAGCGCATGACGCCCATCCGCATCACGGACCAGGGCTGCATGCTCAGAGCCTACTCGCGGCACGTGATCGATGCGGTCAACGGCTCGCAGGAGGTCAATACGTTCATTCCGGCATTGGCGTACCTGTATGCGAGCAACCCGATCGAGATCGAGGTCGCCCACGAGTCGCGTCATGCCGGTCAGTCGAAGTATTCCTTCTACAAGCTGATCCGGCTCAATTTCGATCTGATGACCGGCTTCACGGTGGTGCCGCTGCAGCTGTTCTCGATGCTCGGCATGGCGATCTCGGGCATCTCGCTGCTGCTGTTCCTGTACCTGATCTACGACCGTATCGTGCACGGCCCGGATGTGCAGGGTGTGTTCACGCTGTTCGCCATCGTGTTCTTCCTGCTTGGCCTTGCGCTGTTCGGCATCGGCCTCATCGGCGAATACGTCGGACGCACGTATGAGCAGGTCCGCGGCCGTCCGCGCTACCTGGTCGCGGCGGTGCTCGCGCCGGACTCCGCGCCGGAACAGGAAGCAGATCCCGGGCGCCTGCGGGTGCTCGAGACCACTCGTGTTTAGCGCAGTCGTATTTGCCTACAGCGAGGTGGGTCAACGCTGTCTGCAGGTGCTGCTGGATCACGGCGTACGGGTGCCCCTGGTGTTCACCCATGAGGACCAGGCCGGGGAGCAGCGCTGGTTCAGCAGTGTCGCCGAGCTCGCCGCCGCGCGCGGCGTGCGCGCCGTGACGCCGGTGGCACCCGCGGCTCCCGAGTGGCTTGCGGAAATCCGTCGCTTGGCGCCGGACTACATCCTGGCCTTTTATTACCGCTCCATGCTGCCACCGCAACTGCTGGAACTGGCACGCTGGGGCGCGCTCAACCTGCATGGCTCACTGCTGCCACACTACCGCGGCCGGGCGCCGGTGAACTGGGCCATCGCCAATGGCGAGACGCACACCGGAGCGACCCTACATTACATGGTGGCGCGACCTGACGCCGGCGCGATCGTGGCGCAGGAGGCGGTGCCCATCGGTGCGAACGATGACGCCCTGGCGGTGTCCATGGCCGTGGCGGCCGCCGCCGCGCGCGTGCTGGCCGCCGCGTTGCCCGCCATGGCCCTCGGACCGCCGCCGGCCCGAGCCATGGATCTGGCCGCGGGGTCGTACTTCGGTGGCCGCCGGCCCGAGGACGGTCGCCTGGATCCGCACTGGCCGGGACTGCGGGTACACGCCATGATCCGCGCCGTGGCGCCGCCGTTCCCGGGAGCCTTCCTGGACGTGGCCGGCCATCGGGTGGTACTGGCCAG
>Ga0302302_1000326_pt1 | contig 29047 bp, 51 predicted proteins | sample III_Palsa_E1_3_FD_198766 | JGI IMG/M metagenome (GOLD analysis project Ga0302302, IMG submission 198766) | Peat permafrost microbial communities from Stordalen Mire near Abisko, Sweden - III_Palsa_E1_3 | ecosystem: Environmental > Terrestrial > Soil > Palsa > Peat permafrost | place: Sweden...
CGGATCTTTGTAAATTCAATGAGCGACTTGTTCCACGAGAAGCTGGACTTCGACATGGTCGACCAGATTATGTATGTGATGGCGAAGGCCGATTGGCACATCTATCAGGTTCTCACCAAGCGCGTCGGGCGGGCGCTGGAGTACATGACCAGCTCCCCGGCGCGGAGGGAGCTTGTGGGGCGGATGAAGCACGTTCATTGGGGCGCGAGCATTGGAACCCAGCGCCACGCTGACCTCCGCATGCCCATCATCATCCTCTGGCCGGTTCACATGCGCTGGCTGTCGATGGAGCCTCTACTTGAGGCGGTGAATCTGGGGCCGTGGATGCCACACAAATTCAGCTTCGACGCGAAGTCTGGTCGGTGCGAGGATTGCGGCGGCGGGATTCACGATTTCCTTCATCTGACGATCGACGACCAGCCCATCGAAGGGCCGATCTCGTGGATCGTGGTGGGCGGAGAGAGTGGCCCCTTGAGTAAGATTCGTCCGACACCGCACCACTTCTTCCGGTTTATCCGCGATCAGGCGGCCTATGCAGACGTCCCGTTCTTTCAGAAGCAGCTCTCCCAGCTCGATATGACGACCGGCTTCGCAGACATCGAGAACTTCCCCGAGGACCTTCGGATCCAGCAGCCAGCGAGGGCAGAATGAAGTGTCATTGCGGCAAGGTCGCCCTCCATCAAGTGTGCAAGACCGGCTATTGTCGGGATCACTATGCTGAGGCCGTGAAGGATCAGGCTAGCGTTTTGGCGAAGCAGAAGGCGTTCGCCATCGCCAGAGGGTTCAAGAAGTGACGCGCGGACGCAAGAGCGCAGCCCTCAAGCCCCAGATCGACGCGATCTTCGATGCTCGCTCACGGGTTCTCTATGGCAGCATGGCGAACCGCAAGCGCATCAAGGAGTCGGGTGGTCTACCGTTCAGCCTGGCCGAGTTCCGTGGCTGGCTGCTGTGGGTGCTGGGCACGAAGGAGGGGCTGGTGAAATGCTCCTACTGCAACGCCCTGCTCACCGTCGCGACCCTCGTGCCGGACCATGAAGAACCCCTCGCCTGGGGCAAGACCGGCTTACACGTTCAGATCCTCGCCGCGCTCACCAACCTCGTGCCGGCGTGCGCCTCTTGTAATTTGAGGAAGGGGAAGATGAGCGCGAAGGGCTTCCGGAAGCTGGTCGCGTTCATGGTGGAGAATCTAGAGCCGTGGGATCAGAATGACGTCTTCTCCCGCCTGGCGACGGGCGGGGAAGGGGCCAAGTTGATGTGGAAGCGCCAGAGTAAAGGCGGAAAACCGAAGGTCAAGGGAGGCCTATTTTGACAGCTAGTCTTTTCTTCCGCCGTGTTCTTTGGATTATCTTCGGCGTGGGCATCTCACTCATCGCCGCGCCCTTCCACCTCATCGCCCTTGTCCTCACGCTGGGCATCTGGGTTCACAGTGGCGAGTGGTGGTGGGAGCCGTCAAAGATGTACTGGATGGTCGGAGCGTGGCCGCGTGCAACCCCTCGGTCCTGACGCCAAGGGCCGCTATCGCTGCGGCTACCGCTGCCACCCGCCGCTCTCGGACGACAACCTCTGGCCGGAGCCGAAGTGGAAAACCCTCAAGGGCGTGCAGAAGCACATGGACGAGTGCCCGCTCAAGCCTCAGCCGGAGTGGGTTCCGCCGCCCAGGCCGGAGCCGGTCTTCTGGGGTGACTGCCCGAGGTGCGGCGATGCCATTTTCGAGGGCGAGACCATCTGGGAGATCGACCGGGGGGCGGACCCGAGGCGCTGGGTTTGTCATCGCTGCTGCCTCCACCCGAAGTGCCCGCCTGGCTTCTTGAGTTGTGCCGGACTTTTCCTCCCCGGACTGGAAGATTTCCGCGCCTGACGGATTGACTTACTACTAACTAGCTGCTAGCGTCAAACGTACTCGCGGAGGTTTCAGTAAGTGTTTTGCCCAGCCTGTGGCGTCCGCGCCGATTCACTGAAAAATGAAACCGCCCTTCTGGAGACCGGCTCCGCCGTGATCGACTGTGGAGAGTGCGGGGCTATAAACGCCGTGCAGCCCATGGCAAAAAGGAACACCGATGGCACAAGAACGCTTCTTGCAAAACTCCCCCGAACCGATCCCAGTGACCCTCGCCAACTGGGGCCCGAAGAAGAACAGCGAGGGTGAGACCCGCCTTCGCCTGGACTTTGAAGTTCCGCTCACTCCCGAAACCCTCGAGCTCTGCCCGAAGTGCGTGAAGTCCGCAGCTAAGGTCATCGGCGACCACAATAACGGCATCACTCAGGCCAAGGTCAGCTCGGAGTTCTTTGCCACGCTCGAAGCGTACATGACGCCCGGGCACACGGTTCCCGATCAGACCTTCCCCTCGTGTGGCCTCACCGGGCTGCAGGTCTTCCGCCCCACCGAGCAGGAGGGCTCCGTCAAGGAGCTGTACCTCACCTTCTCGACGACCGTCCGCGCTGAAGGGCCGGTCGGGCAGGCGATCGTAGGCTGGGCGCTGCAGAACCTCAAGGGCTCGATCTTCCTTCGCGCTCACGAGGTTCAGGGCACGCTCGATTTGCAGGACGCTCCTGCGGAGAAGACGGCGAAGGCTGCGAAGAAGTCCGGCAAGGAAGCTGCTGCTGGCAGCGACGAGTAATCCACGGGAGCGGGTGATTTGCCTCGCTCGCTCCCGCCACTTCAGCGGGTGCGACCGTCTGGAACGGCGTCAAATGTCAACGTTCTCCGCAGCCTTCGGGCCTTGTGAGGAAAGAGAAGCAGCCCGCGCTGGAGGTTTTATGGCACGTCTCAAGATCGTAGAAACACTTCCCCGGTATCACGCCCTCGTCAGCCCGACAGCCAGCGGCCGCCGCGCTCGCGCCGTCGTGATCGACGAACGCACCACCACCGAAGTCGAAGCCGAAAGCATCGCGCTCTACCGCGGAAGCTGGGCGGATGTCGTCATCGCTGGATGCCGCCTTCGTATCCCTGTGAAGCGCTCGCTCTTGCCTCGCAAGGGCGGAATGCTGCTGGGGGCGCGATGAGCGTAAGCGCCTATCCCCTGGAATGGCCGGAAGGTTGGCCGCGTACTGCAAACCCCGGAGAGTCGAACTTCTCTACGACCACTTCCAAGGCTCATAAGTTCGTAGAAGCCGAGGTTCGTCGTATGGGCGGCAAGGCCATGGTGATATCCAGCAATGTGCCACTGAAGCAGGACGGCACGATGCGGATGGATCGCGACCCGGTCGACGCTGGCGTCGCAGTCTACTTCACGCGAAACGAGAAGCAGGTGGTGTTCGCCAGCGACCGCTTCGATACCATCGCGGAGAACCTTCAGGCCATCGGCAAGACGATCGAAGCTCTGCGCGGGATCGAGCGCTGGGGAGCGTCGGAGATGCTGGAGCGAGCGTTCAAAGGATTCATGCAGTTGGAGACTGGTGCTCGGCGGGCATGGTGGAAGGTGCTGGATATACCAGCTTCTGCCAGCATCGAGGAGATCGAGGGCGCATTCCGTAAACTTGCCCGCACCCTCCATCCAGATGTGAATAAAGCGGCGGACGCGGTGGCGCAATTTCAAGAGCTAACTGAGGCTCGACGCCGTGGTCTCGCCATTCGCGGGGAGCGGTTGTGATCCTCCTCAATCAGCGGCCGCCGACCCCGATCCGCGAATCCCTGCGGAGGATCTGGAATGGTTTGCGGATGGTCGTGGCGTTCCAGCTCATGTCGTGGACGATCCTCGTCCTCCCCAAGACCGACGAGGCGCGGGTCTTCGTCGACGCCATCGGCCAAGCTGCAGAATCTCAAATGAAGGAGCCAGAATGATCCACCTCGCCCTACTCGCCCTCGCCCTCGCCGCCCCTCAACTGCCGGAGCATGTCCCCTTCCGTTGCGCATCGCAGAGCAGCCCCTATAGCAACGTCGTGTCGATTTTTGTTGACTCTTCGGGTCTAGTTTAGTAGTATTTAGACAGTGAGAGAGTAGTAAAAATCCAAACTGAGAACCGAGGACAAGACAATGGCAATCACCAAGAAAATCAAGGACATCAGCAGCTTCCAGCTCGGCGCAGCTACCCGCCGTTACGGCATCGTGTTTGACGGCCAGAAGTTCACCAGCCCCAAGGGCTATCGCTTCGAAATGCCCGAGGGCAAGACGAACCGCGCGAAGTTGGCCGTAGTGATCCGCACGGCTGAGGAGCTGGATGAGCAGGTCGAGAACCTGGAGATCGAGACGGTCATGCTCGATCAGGACGATGACGCGGCCTATGAGGCGACCGTCGACAGCAAGACCTTCGAGGCGACCGTCACCCCCCGCGCTAACAAGGTCACCGAGGATCAGGCGCTGGCCGAGGCTCAGAGCTTCCTTGGCGACAAGGCTGTGGTCTGGGCGACGAATGGCCGCTTCCGGGTTGGCGTCACGACCAGCGAGACGGGTCGCTTCGTCGAGGACGGCAAGCTCATCATCGGGACCGGCACCAGCGCAGCCGAGGCCCTTCGCGACGCCCGCAAGCGTCACAACGCAAAGCATCAGGCGGCGGCCTAACCAGCCGCCCCTCGGGCCTCTAACTCTTCTCAACTGAAATCGTCCGCAGGAGGACGTCATGCAGAGCATCAGGAAGATCGGTTTTTACCTCATCGTTTTCATCCTCGTAGCACCGGGCATATTCGCCCAATCCAAGGTTGGCGTCCCGACGGCCGTCAACGTCTCGTTCGCCGGACCGGTTGCTGACCCTCTGTTGGCTCCGGCCCCGGTTCCACTGGGCGCTTCGTTCAGCGAAGCACCTGGCCGGCGCCTTGCGGCCAACGAGCTGACCATCGTCTTCGTGGCTGGCCGCTGCGGCTATGTGGACGAGGGCCAAGTTGGCACCTTCTACGCTTTCGCCTACGAGCATTTCGGAGCGAAGCGCGACCTCCGCGCGGTTCCCTTCTCCACCTATGACGCTGCGGTTGCCGTCGTCAATCAGGCGTGCAGCAAGTAGAGGTTTGAAGGTGCTTTGCAAATGGCTGATAACACACCGACTCGCGACGATGCAGAGAGGCTTATTTGGCCCCTCGACTCGCCGCGAGTTTTGCGCATGCACTGGGGCTGTCGTGGTTATGGCAAGTCAGGGAGGCAGGAACGGATCCTTGCCGCTCTGCAAGCGGCATATCCAGACGCTCAAGTTACGAAAGAGACCCGCGAAGGTTGCCTCATTGCCACTGTTCGAATAGGCGACTGGGTGGGAAAGTTCATCAAGGCAGATTCCGGAATCCGGAATCCTAGCGAAATGGACGAGTTGGCGTTGGCGCATGGGATTCGCCGGAGGGAGAGTGAAATGGAAGAGACAGTGCAGGTGGTCGATGAGTATTTGGAGCTACGCAAGGAAGTTCAGGAGGGCCGCGTCAAAGGCGCTCCTATGTGCCGCTGCCTCTTCGGGCGCTGTGGGATTGGTAAGGATTCCCTGGGTGACGCCGGACGCTTCGGGCCGCCTTCTGCGACGGATAGACCCCATATCTGCGACGGCATCTTCCGGCACCAGTCAAAGCTGCACCGCTGCGGCGTCTGCGGGATCATCGGCAGCACGACCACACCGCTGAAGGGATCGAAGGCTGGGCGGGAGTACCAGCATCTCCTCGACCTGGAGGCGCTGAAGGCCAAGCGCGCAGAGGCGATTCGGCTGAAGGGTTTGATGGACGGCGAGATGCCGAGAGTGGAGAGTGTATGAGCCGGTTGGCGCTGGAGATTTACGACATCGAGAAAAAGCCCTCGAAGACATCCTTGAGGAAGTGACCAAGGCTATCACTTTGGTCTGGGAGAAGGCCAGAAGCGGGGAGCTGAGTGGCCGCAAGGTGCAGGTGACTGGCGGCGACGAGATGACCGTGGAGGACACTTCCTCGGATATTAGGCTGGACGCTCCCCGTCCCTGCACCTCTTCTGACCCGTGCCCCGCGTGCCGTCGCGTGCAGGCCGCCGAGAAAGCGAGCCGGAATTGATCGAGCTCTGCGGCACCTGCGGAGGGTCGTGTCACTGCGTCGCCGTCAAGGCGGAGCCGCGGTGGCAGGGAGCCGCTGGCCGCCAGCTAGACGAGTTGGCGGCGGCTCATGGGATTCGCCGGAGAGAGCCGGTGGGCGATGTTGGCCTCGAGTCCGACCAGTCGCTTCGCGCGCGGCTCCAGCTCACCATCATCCTCGGAAGCCCCTACCAGTCGGGACTCGTTTGCGGGGAGCTGCTGGATAAGCAGGGCGCTCGCCAAGGGGTAAATCGTGGGCCGTGGGAGTGCGACGACGACTTTCGTGTAAGAATCATCCTTCAGCGTTTCACTCCTGAGCAGAGGTCCAAGATAGCGATGAGGTTGGCGGCATGAGAGACAAGTTCCGATTTCGTGGCCGGTTTCATCGTGGCTTCTTCACGACGCGCTTCCTGGCGCTGAAGCGCACTCCGAGAGGCTGGCGTCCATGAATCGTCGTGGTTTCCTCAAGATGTTCGCAGCCGGCGCTGTCGCGGCCACCACCAACCCGGTTCACTTCCTCGCGCCCGCTGGCGGCTGGACGCAGAGCACGCCCGGCGGTCTCTGGAGGAGTAAGACCCCCGCCGAGATCATGTACGACGTGAGCGCCGCGCTGACCGGGACGTGGGCGAACTATGAAGCAATTCCCGATCAGATCTGGATTCCGAGCAGTCAGCTCGACAAATTCGCCGCAATCTACGCCCTATGCCGCATGCCCGGAGAATCAGATGCAAGCCTCTCAATACGGATCGGAGACCGCGATCGACTATCGAACGAAGTGCCAGCGATGCAAGCAGCCTCTCGGACACCACTGCGGGATCTTCTGTCCCCAGCCTGGCCGCGACCCATCTCAAATCGAAGACGGAGGATTCACCTTGAACACCTTTCTCGCTCCTAACCCGAAGGACCGCTTCGTCCAAATCGTCTCGATCCCCAACAAGAACGCCGCCGGCTTCTTCGGTATGGTGGGCATCGCGCTCCCGCCGAACGAGGATGGCGTCTTCGAGGTGGTATCGGACACCGCATCGATCTGGTGCGATGAGGCCATGGTCGCTGACCTCGCGCCGCCGGTCGGACTCAAGCAAGTCCTCGCTCGGAAGGTGCTCGCCTGGCGCCTTCGCCGCCGTCACCGCAAGCTGGGCAGGGCTTACACCCGTGGCTAAGAGGACTACTACTCAGCTAGAGGAGATGGTCGCCAAGGCGCAGAAGACCTATCTCACCCTCGATCGACGGGCTGCGAACGCTTATGGCGTCTACACCGCTTTGGCTGAACGGCTCCGCCGCCGCAAAGAGCAGGAGCGCATCCTCGCCAAGCGGGAGTTCCAGCGTCCAGCTCCATCCATCGCCCGGCTCGTTCCGCGGCTGAATCCGGAGATCAATGGCTAGGCTCACGATGGACTGGCACAGCCCAGACACCGCACCAAAGCGAGGAGACCTGCTGGAGTTCCCCAAGAGCCAGTACCTTGTGGTGGGAGTGAAGCCCGTGAAGCGGCGCGACCCGAACGCAGGGCTGCGCTTCACCGTTTTGGCCGTTCGCCTGGGAGAGCTGGAGCAGCGCACCATCGACGTCTTCACTCGCTATGCCGACCGTAACGGTGGGCAAATCATCTGGCCCTGCACCTGGAATCCCCGCAAGAAGAAGTCCCGCACCTTCGAGGAGTTGATGAGGGGTGGCCGTTGAAGCTCAAGCCTCACATGCGCGTAGCTCCGGCGCCTATGGAATCGGCCTCATCACCTGCCGCAAATTCACCAGAAGATACCGCCCACCCTACCGGTAGGGAATAACTCTTGCACCCTACCCCCCACCTGTGGCATCCTCGCTCTCATGTCCTCAGAGGAAGCAAAGCCGTGGGAACGCCAAGACGGAGAGAGCCAAGAAGCCTACGAGGCTTTCACCGCTTACCTCGAAATGGGGGCCACCCGCTCGCTTGCTAAGGTGGGGGAGCTGTTGGTTAGCCCTGAATACCCGGGCGGCAAGTCACGGCAACTAATGGAGAAGTTCAGCGCGCGCGACCGCTGGCAGTACCGGATCCTGGCGTATGACCGGATGATGGCTCGTGAGATCACGAACCGCGTGGTGGTGGGAACGGCTGAAATGCGGGAGCGGCAGGCGCGGCAGGGGATGAACATGACGGCGCGCGCGGCTGCTCGGTTCATGTCTATGAGCGCGGAGGAGATCAAGAAGCTTCCAGTGGGGCAGGCTGTGGCGGTGGCCCGGATGGGGATGGAGATGGAGCAGCGGGCGCGGGCCGTCTCGGCGGAGGAGCTGGCGCTTCAGGAGCGCGAGGACGTGCCAAGGTTCACGATCAAATTCATCGGAGGAGCGCCGGACGATATGGTCTGCGTGCGCCTGGGTGAGACGATCGGCTACATCCCGAAGGACCGGGTGGACGAGTTCAAGGCCGACTGGCCGGAAGCGACGGTAGTGATATGAAGCAGTATTCATTCAAAGACGTGTGGGCGGCCCTCTGGTCGCTCGCGACGATGGCCGCGCTGGTATGGGACATCCTGTGGCTGGCGCGGCAGTGGGGGTTGCGATGAGCATGCTGGGATACGGCAAAGGCGCGTTCAGTAAAGAATGGTTTCCCGCTGGTTTCAGTGGCGACCATCGCGTGAGGGATTGGGGTTCGATCCATGGCCCAACCATCGAGTGCGTCTGTGGCGCTGTCTTTGGCGCTGCCTCTCAGCCGCCGCGCGACCTCAACCCTATGGTGATGGTGGCTAATCTCTTCATCCATCACTGCGAGTGGTTGGAGCCGGCGAAACCGCTGGGCGGACCTGAAGCCATGCGCGCCTCTCGCCTGGCTGACCTCGACCTCGACCTGCGGAAGAGGGTGGAGACGCTAGAGGCGCTAACCCTGGCGCATGCGGCGGCGCTGGGGGCGGTGGTTCATCCTCCCGCCGGCTTCGAGCGTGCGATGGACCCCTACGAGTACCGCGTCCCGATCTGCGAGGTCTGCTATCGCGCTCTGGATTTGAAGGCCTGGACGCTCGCGCCGGAAACCCACGGGGACAAGCGGATTCCGGTCTGCGAAGTCTGTGCCGGTAATTTCCCGACTATCATGATCCGCGAGATGGTAGAGGAGCGGCGGGCGCGAGGAGCAACGGTGCATAATGCCTGACCCCTGGCCGGTCATCACGCTCTGGGTAGTGAGCCGCGGGCTGGTGACGACGGACATGCCACCGCTGCCCGTGACTGAGACCTCAGTGATCGGCGTTTTTCATGACGAGCTGGCCGCCCTCGAAGCGATCGAGAAGCTGGATGAGGGGATCGGCCGGTATTGGGATATCGACACCTGCTGCCTCGATGAGATCGGCGGCGGCCGCGTCCACGGATATGGGCAGGAAACGTGGAAGGCGCGCCTGGCGCTGCTGAGGACCAAGTGAAGCTGACGAAGGGCCAGCGGGCCATCCTGTTCTCGATGTTCGATGGCTGCTGCGCCTACTGCGGGTGCGAACTGCTGCCTGGCTGGCACGCCGATCACGTCGAGCCGATCATCCGCGAGGGTAAGAAGAAGGAGCTGGAAGACGGGCGCACCACCTACGGCTATATCCAGACTGGGCGCTGCGACCATCCTGAGCGCGAGAACTTCGCCAACCTCGTGCCGGCGTGCCGGTCCTGCAACATCAACAAGGGCTGCACCCCGCTGGAAGTCTGGCGCGACTGCCTTGAGCGCATGGTTGACGGTCTGCGCCGGGATCATCCGTCCGTCCGCATTGCCGAGCGGTTCGGCCTCATCACCCAGACGAAGACGGTGATTGTCTTCCACTTCGAAGCGGTGAGGGCTAAGTGATCCCAGATAGCCCAGAGGAGCAGCCGAAGCCGCTTGACGTCAGTGGGGCCTTCCAGCGTGCCGGCGGATATGTGAAGCGGACCGACGTTCTGCTCCACTACGGCGGCTTCGCCATCCCGAACGAAGGCCAGTGGACGCTCCACTTCCATGAGAAGTTCGAATTCCTGTTCGTCCCCCACCGCTTCAAGGTGATGGAGGGCGGCCGCGGTGGGATGAAGTCGTGGGCCGTCGCCCGCGCGCTCATCGTCCTAAGCCTGCAGAAGAAGGTTCGGATTCTCTGCGCCCGCGAGTACCAGACCTCCATCGCCGACTCGGTGCACAAGCTCCTGCACGACCAGATCAAGTCGCTCGGTCTCGAGCCGTGGTTCAAAGTCACCAAGGGCCACATCTACTCCTCGAATGGCTCCGAGTTCCTATTCATGGGGCTGGGCGACCTGGGGCAGAAAAGCAATCGCACCAAGATCAAGAGCTTCGAGGGCGTCGATATCTGCTGGGTGGAAGAGGCGGAGTCGATCGGCAAGGACACCTGGGAAGTCCTCATCCCCACCATTCGCAAGGCTGGCTCCGAAATCTGGATCACGTACAACCTCTGCAATGAGGACGACGCCACATACCAGAAGTTCCACGTCGCGCCGCCCGACGATTGCGTCAGGGTGGAGCTGAACTGGCGGGAGAACCACTGGATCAGCAAGGAGCTGCTGGCGGCCAAGGACCATCTCTTCGCGACTGACCCAGAGAGCGCCGAGCATGTGTGGGACGGCAAGATCAAGCAGCACGCTCACGCCGTCATCTTCCGCCACAAGTATGTGCTGGAGAACTTCGCCAGTCCCGACAAGCCCCGCTTCTACCATGGCGTCGACTGGGGCTTCAGCAACGATCCCCTGGTGATGATCCGCGGCTATGTGACGACCGAGAGCGCCGGAATCTATGGCGGGAAAGAGTGCATGGCTGGCGAACACCTCTGGCTGGATGCGGAGAGCTGGGGAGTGGGCGTCGAGATCAACGAGATGGTGGCGCCGAAGCCGGGCGACACGCTGCCTGGCGGCCACAAGTTCGCCTTCGAGAAGGTTCCGACCTACCGCCAGTGGCCGGTGAAGGCTGACTCTGCCCGGCCAGAGCTCATCAGCTACGTCAAGAACAAGGGCATCAACATCACGGCGGCCGAGAAGTGGTCTGGCTCGGTCGAGGACGGCATCGCTCACCTGCGCGGCTTCATTATGATCCACATTCACAAGACGAACTGCCCTCACGCGGCGGAGGAGTTCGGCCTGTATCGGTATGCGGAGGACCGGGTGACCAGCGAGATCCTGCCAGACATCATCGACAAGAACAACCACGTCCCGGATGCGGTGCGCTACATGCTCGACGGCCTCATCAAGCGCCGGGGATCGAGCGCGGTGTGGGCGAAGCTTGGACAAACCGGTTTGTGACTCCCTGATTTTGACCCCATGGTATGGTGTTTCCAGCATTCGACATGCAACTGCTCCCCTGCTTCTGGCGAGGTGCGGGGAGCGATTTTTCTGGGCGACATCCATGGCTAAATTTCTCACCAGATTGATTCCGTTCATCTTTTGCATCCTGTTCACGGTTCTGCTCCGCGCGCAGGTGACGAGCCTGTATCTGGCCGGTGGCTCCTGGAGCCCTGCTGCCTCTCCCGCGTTTGCTGGCTCCGCTCTGTACGCCCATCGCGTGGCCGCGACCGGTACTTACGCCTTCACCATGGTCGACGCTGTCCCTGAGACCGTTGCTCCCTTCCTCGTCTCGACCAACATCGGCATCGGCGTAGCCCAGAAGATCGTGACCATCGCTGGCGTGCCCATCTTCGTTCCCTCAGCCGCCGGCATCTCCCTCACCGGGACGAACACCGGCTGGGCATGGACGACCGGCCTGGGCGCTCCCATTCAAATCCGCAAGACGAACTGGTACTGCATGCCCACTATCCGCATGCTGAAGTCCTCCGTCTCTGGCGGCTCGGGCTACCAGCCGATCCTCGGGGTTCTGATAGGCTGGGGTCAATGACCGACCGACCCTCCATCCAGCTCCCGCGCCAGCTCACCGTCGAGGACCACATTGCCATCCGGCAGATAGTCCTGCACTACAGCCCAGTCCGCCCGCTCCGTCCCGCGCCTGGCTATCCCCGCGACCATCAGCGCCACATCATCACGATCGGAGGACCGAATGATCCTTGCCCTGCTCTTCGCCTTGTTCATCCCGCACCCGTGGATCGGTGACACCTTCCACCCCGGCCAGACCATCACCTATGCCTACCGTGGCAAGCTGCCCATTGGAGCGGTGAAGATCGTCCTCTCGAATGAGCGCGGCATGGAGCTGTTCACGCCTGGGGAGATCGAGGGAGCTCGCAAGGCCAAAGACCTCGTGTTCGTGTGCCCGGCGGTGAAGGATGGGTACTACCAGATTGCCGAGGTGGAGAGCGGCGCGCGCGTCCAGTACGGGCAACTCGATGGGCGCTCAGGGTTTTACGTGGAGTCAATCCGGTCGCATTGAAAGGGGGACGGCGGAAATTGCCAGAGCTGGGAGAGGTCACCTACGGGTGACCTTTTCTATTCCTATGGGCAAAGGTAGGGTGTACTCTCTGGATTCGCGTGGTAACGTCCTCACATTGTTGCTCCAATAGTGAGGCGGACCCTGTGGGTAAAGTAAGTGTGGCTGGCGCAGCGCGCTCGGCGAAGGCGGCGGAGAAGAAAGTTGTCAAGGACCGGGCGAAAACCGCGAAAACCGGTGCAAAGGACAGCTTTCAGAACTTCGCGACCCAGACGGGGATCGGCACCAACAACGTCAGCAGCGCGGCGAACTATGGGTTCAACCCCATCACGCGCGACCGGACGATGCTGGAGTGGATGCACCGTGGCAACTTTATTGCTGGCCTGGCTGTGGATATTATCGCGGACGACATGACGCGCGCCGGGGTGGAGTTCAAGGGCGAGCTGAAGCCAGCCGAGGCTGAGAAGCTGGAAGAGGCAGCAACCCGCCTGAACGTCTGGGGCAAGGTGAACAGCGCGGTCAAGTGGGGCCGGCTATACGGCGGCGGCCTGGGGATCAATCTGGTGAAGGGCCAGAACTATTCGACACCGTGGGATCCGACAGCAATCGGGAAGGATCAGTACAAGGGACTGCTGGTGGTGGATCGGTGGATGGTGGAGCCCTCCCTCAACGATCTCGTCACCGAGGAAGGGCCGCATCTAGGCCAGCCAAAGTTCTACACCATCGGATCGAACGCTCCTGCTCTGAGGCTCCAAAAGGTTCACTATTCGCGAGTGATCCGGATGGAAGGGACCGACATCCCGTACCAGCAACGCCTCATGGAGAACCTGTGGACGACTTCTGTTTATGAGCGCATCTACGACCGGATGGTTGCCTTCGACTCGGCAACGCTAGGCGCTGCCCAGCTCGTCTATAAGGCCTATCTCCGGGTGATCAAGATTCCGGGCCTCCGCGGCATCATCGCTGAAGGTGGCTCGTCGATGAACGGCGTCGCCAAGTTCGTCGAGTGGATGCGGATGTTCCAAGTCTCCGAGGGCATCACTCTCCTGGACGGCGAGGATGAGTACACAGAGCATGGAGCGACCGCGTTCTCTGGCCTGGCTGAAGCCCTCATCCATTTCGGGCAGCAGATCAGCGGCGCGCTCGGGATTCCGCTGGTGCGCCTCTTCGGCCAGTCACCCGCCGGCCTCAACTCCACTGGCGACTCCGACATGCGCCTCTACTACGACACGATCTTCCAGCAGCAGATGCTTCACCTTCTGCAGCCCATGACGAACGTGTATCGTGCGATCGCGCTCTCTGAGGGGATCACGCTCCCGAAGGGTTGGGGCATCAAGTTCCGGCCACTCTGGCAGCTCGACGAGATCGAGAAGTCCGAGGTTGCCGCGAAAGATGCTCAGACCGTCGTCAGCCTTATGGAGGCGGGAGTCTACACGCCGCCCATCGCCCTGCGCGAGATGAAGCAGTCCTCCCAGGTCACTGGGCGTGGAACGAACATCCGCGACGAGGACATCGCCGAGGCAGAGGCGTTGATGCTGGCGCCGACGCCGGAGAAGGTCGCGGTTGCCGAGGTGAACCATGGCGACCCGATTGAACCCGATCCAGCGGCCAATCCGGCCGTAGCAGGAGGCGCGAAGAAGTGAGGAAGGCTTGCATTAGCAGTCGTCTCATCTTCCACAACGCGCCACCCGCCCCACCGCCGGAAGCTCCCAGCCAGTCGCGGGAGATCAAGACCTGCGAAGGGTGCGGTCGGCTATTCGTCCGCATCCCCAAAAGCCAGAGCAATCCGCGGCCCCAACGTGACTGCGATGAGTGCATAGCCAACCCGCCCGTCGAGGATGAGAACGCGGGCGTGGTATACAGGAGCTATCGAGTTATCGGAGTCAAGTTCAAGGGGTGACCGCCATGTGCGAATGCAGCAAGAAGAAACCAGTTGCCGATGCGAGTACTCGGCGAGAAGCCGAGACGATCAAGGTGGGTAAGCGCACCATCGTAATCCACCGCAAGCCGAAGGCCTAGATGCCGACCGCACGCCAGCAAGCCGCCCTCGCGCGGCGCAATGCCCGCCTCCAGTTCTCGAGGTCGCGCATCGTCGAGCGTGAGTTCCAGACCCAGCTCTCCGCCGTCGGTCGCCAGATTGGCGTCATCATCAAGGGCTTCATCGACGCTGGGCGTGTGACCGACCTTCCCGCGCTCACTGAGGCCATGGACTCCTACTCCATCCTCCTGGGCCCTTGGGCTGCGGCGGTGGCCGCGAAGATGCAAGCGCGAGTCGCTGTGCTGGACAAGAACGCCTGGACGGTCATGAGCCGGTCGATCGGATCCAACCTCCACCGCCTCATCGAATCCGCCCCCATCGGCGGCACCCTCAAGATGCTTCAGGCCGAGCAGGTCACGCTCATCACCTCACTCCCGGCTGAGGCTGGCGCCCGCGTCCACCAGCTCACCCGCGAAGCCATCGTTTCAGGCCGGCGAGCCGAGGACGTCATGCGCGATATCCTTGACTCCGGGAAGGTCAGCGTCAACCGCGCGCGCCTGATTGCCCGGACTGAGGTAGCCCGCACGGCCTCGCTGCTCACGGAGACGCGCGCCCGGCATATCGGCTCAGATGGCTATTTTTGGCGCACGGTTCAAGACAGTGATGTTCGATCGCAGCACCGCGCCCTTGAGGGAAAGTTTATTCGATGGAACGAACCACCTGCAGCGGGCGTGGGCAAAGGAGGAGCGCCGCAGTTTTATCATGCCGGCCAAGGGCCAAATTGCAGATGTGTCGTGGGGAGCACGCTTTTAGGACTTCAGGATGGTCTTCGGGCTCTTTGGAGAGCGCCATTCCGCGGTGACATTCATCGAGTAACTGTCGCTGGAGTTTCGTTTGACTGTACACCTAACCACCCCATACTGACCGCTAGGGGCTGGGTGGCGGCAAAATCTCTGCAAAGGGGCGATTATGTCGTCCAGACGTTCGGTGATCCAGTCGGCCCGATCGAACACGATAAATATCACAGATCTGTATCCTTCGCGGATCTGTTCGAAGCGGTGCGAATAGGCGCCATAAGTACCCCGAAGGCAAAAGCGGATTTCTATGGCGACATCCCCTGCGGAGATGTCGACCATGTATCGCTTGAATTTATGCTGGAGCGCGACAGGGAAGCCTTTCTCGGCAAGAGCGTTGGCGATTTCCTTCTCCCCGTACCCAGGCATGGCTTCTCCTTGATTCCTCCTCTTGACGCCGAGCTCTATGAGGCGCCGGGTGATGGCGAGCCTGTTGACCCCATATTCTCTGGAGAGAGCGAGTTCGCTCTTTCCTCCGATATAGGCCGCCGCGATAGCTTCGGAGGGGAGATTCTTTCGTCCGTTGCCTTCGCCAATACGCAATCCATGCGGAATGATAGTCCCAAGTTTGCGGACTTCTTTGGAGAGAGTGTCAGGGCTTACGCCAAGTCTGGTAGCAGCGTCTTTGACTTTCAATCCCGAACTTATAAGTTTCTGCCCTTTGAGAATCAAATCTCGCGTGAAGACTCTCTTCATGTTTTTACCCTCAATTCAATGACTGGATGGTATGGTGTGACGCCTTTGAATATCATATCAAGGAATTGCTTTCCGGAGCCTCACATCCCATGGCTGTAATCACCGATCAAACCGTCCTCGCACTGCGCGTTGAGCAGGGAGTCGAAGTGCTGGTCGCGGTCCACTGCAAACCGATCTCGGGGAGGGATTCCGGTGGCCGCTGGCTGTCGATGGAGCTGGAGATGGAAGTGGTCCTCGCGCTCGATGAGGACGGCATCTCGATTCCCGCTGAAATCGACGGATATCCACAGTGACACGATACTACTATTCTGCTACTAATTGAGCCATGCTAATTGAAGCCGAGAAGCTAGACGAAATTGCCCAGTCGACGTTCGAAGCCTACTGGCGCCACATGGAGCGGCACCACCCGGACAAGATCGAAGGCGCCCCAATCGACCAGCAGAAGTGGGAGAACTGCCCGGAAGACGTTCGGCAGATCTGGCGCATGATGGCCGCCGCTGCTCTCGAAGCGTACACGAGTTTTGATGAGGAAGAGGGCGGTCTCAGCGCCACCCTCCGCCGCATCGAAAGCAACACCGAACAAATCCTCGAGGAGACAAAGAAAATTATGGATGGACAAGACGTTCTTGACAGCAGCCTTACGACGGTTGAAACCGACCTCGCCGCCCTGGGCACCGAACTTACCACTGCAATCGCTGATTTGGAAGCGAAGGCGGCCGGTACGCCCATTGACTTCACGCCCGAAGTGACCCGTCTGCAAGCTGTTGCTGCGACGCTCACCTCGCTCACCGCTTCTGCAACTTCCGCCGATCCTGGCGCTGGCTCGACTCCCGCCGCTGGCGACAGCTCGACGGGCACTGCCACTTCCTGAGTCCGGTCTGGCAACCGCAGAAAGGCCGTCCTTCGGGGCGGCTTTTCTGTTACAGTAGGCCCACATGCCAAGCCCAATGCTCTGCCTCATCAGCGACATTGCGCGCGCTCATGTAGACGAAACCCGCGCAGCCGCAGGACTTGAGCCTTGGCCGTGGATCGAGGATGATATGGCGACGTACTACTGCGAACCCTGCAAGCGGCGCTCCCAGATGCGGGAAGCAACCATCAAGGTCGACGGCGAGCCGATGTGCCGATTCCATCAGGGCACACTCACCCACTCCAAATCCGTCACCGAGCAGCTTGTGGCGGCGTCCATTGTCCCCAAGCCGCCCTCGACCGGACTCTGCGCCCTTGGTTGTGGTAGACCGATCCACCGCGGACGCTGCGCTGGTCTTCAGAATGCCGGGAAGCTAGTGACCAAGCCTGGCGCTCCTAACCCCTTCGTCGAGAATCCCCGGACAGAGGTTCATCGTCCTGCTCGAGTTCCAGTGGAAGTCTCCATCGTTGAGCCCGAAGATGGCGATCCCGGCTGCTTCACTTCCGATGGGCAGGCGCTCTCGGTGGGGTGTGGGCTTCCAAAGATTGAAGGCATGGACTTGGAGTTCCCGGAGGCCAACGCGGAGGCCGACCCTGGCCCCGATCCGGTGGTCGCCGACTATCTGGCGGATGAGGCGAAGCTCATCGCTGAAAAGATGACCTTCGGCAAGAGCCTCCCGCCTGGATATATCGAGGTCGATGTAGTGATTCCCAAAGAGCAGATGGCGGCCGTTCTCGACGGAAGCTCGGGCGTCAGCGTTGGGTACACAGTTCGCGACGTCCAAGTAGATTCGATTCGAATCGTCCCGAACCCCCGCAACCTCGACAAGCTGCAATCCCGCACCATCAAGTTCAGCGACATCCCGCCGGAGGCCGCCGCTGTCAAGAAGTCCTCTGGCCGCCTCGGGGAGATCTGGAAGGCGCTCATCGCTCTTGGTGAGGATGAGGTCGAGGAAGTGTTGAACCGCGACCGCGCGCATGCCACCATCACTCTCGTGCACATCCGCAAGCGAGCGAGGCTGGAGGGTCGTACGGTGAAAGAGAAGCGCAGTGCCGACGGTAAGGTGCTCTGGCTGTGGTTGGAGGGAGAATGAGAAAACCGCTTACCCTTGGAATCTGTGTGATCCCGCCCAGCTACGTCCGCGCTGGCGAGATCATCCGCATCAAGCTCTTTCCCCGCAACGTCCCATGGCATGCGAGGGCGCGCATGTTCCTCGCCAGTAGCAGCGGTCCGGTGATGGCTTCGCGCTGGAGTAAGCGCCGGTTCTCGATCGACACGACCGGCCTGGCTCCGGGAATGTACTCGGTGAAGGCGCACCTGGAGGTGGACTATGCGCTGCAGGCTGACGCGGTTGCCACCTTCCTCATCATCGCGGGTTCGGCCCGGGTGTAGGATGCCATCATGCCTCGGACACCGGCCGCCTACTGCCCAGCTCGGATTCCATTCCTCCGCTTCTGGTCGAGAGTGTGCGGTCAGCTATACCCCGGCGGCGCGACCTATTGCCCCGCCTGTCTGACCCCGCGACGTATCGTTCGCTTTCCCCGCCCCGCCCGCATCCCACACATCGACATCGCCATGGAAGCCCTGCGGATGTGCGTTGAGCGCGCGAATCATCGGATCGGGCAGGAGTACTTCACGGTGGATGAACTTCTCTCCGACGCCAAAGAAATGCGCCTCCTGGGCTGCGCTTATCAGCGAGCCGAGAGGGACACCCCCGACACCTCGCTCTAGCCTCTTGACGCCAGCCCTACCATTGGCTCATGAACACTCTCGTTCTGCCAGTCTCCCTCAGCTTCACATCCGACGGCACTTCGACCGCGCTGGTCTTCGACCTCTCGACCCAGCCGGCGAATGTTGACTGTAAAGGTTCCCAGATCGCTGGGCTGCAGAGCGTGACCCTGGCTGGATCGGGCGGCGCTCCCATCGCTGGCGTCGAGGCGACCGTCGCAGGAACCGTCGTTACCGTCACATTGCCCAGTATCTTGCCGCCGCTGAATGTCAACAGCGTCCTCATCGTCTACGTCCTAAGCTTCCTCGTTCAATTTGCCAACGCCGCCTAGGATTCCGGATTCCGGAATCTTGGGGGTTGACACCCGGGATATAAACCTTTCAGGGACATCAGCCGTACACAGGAGCAACCAAGTGAAGATCAAAAGCATCGTTCTCTCCGCCATCGCAGCCATCGCCATCGCGCTCTCTGGCGCTTCCCCAGCTCTGGCCCAGACGACCTATCTGCCGAACGCGACGCAGACCGTAAGCCCGAACGTCCTGATTGGCACCTTCACCGCGACTGCGACCTCGCAGACCAGCGGAGCCTTTACGACCTTCGGCCAGTCCGGAATCTCGATCAGCGTGGTGGGCACCGCCCTCACGACCGCCACCTGGGCAGTGCAGGGATCCAACGACGGAGTGAACTTCTTCCCGATCCTTCAGGCGGCCATCGCCGTACCCGGCACCACCGCCGTCACTGAGACCGCGACTGTCAATGGGATCTACATTGCGAACGTCGCGAACCTTGTGAAGATTCGAATCGTGACCAGCGGTACATTCACCGCGACAAACGTTCTGTTTCGCATCGTAGGTTCGCCCAACAAGGCGCTCCTGTAAGGAGCTGCCATGTCACGCGATGCAAAGTCTCGCTTCTACACAGTCGAGAAGCTGGGGCCAAATCAGGAGAAGACGCCCGAAGGGTTCCTTCTCTGCCGTAATGTACCGATTGCACGGACTGGGGTTCAGCTCTATGGCCCCGGCGAGTCGCCAGTAGAAGTTGGGCCAGACGGGATCGCTTGGGTTAGCCGGGATGCGAAAGACGTTTTCCACCCGGACACGATAGCGAGCTTCCACGGGAAACCGGTCGTAAACGACCACCCCATGGAGGATGTAACACCGGAAACCTGGGCGCTGCTTGCCAAGGGGACTGTGTTGGACCCGCGACGCGGGGAAGGCATCGAGGACCACCTCCTCATCGCTGACCTGCTCATCACGGACCAAGAGATGATCGACCTGATTCTGGCTGGCAAGGTCGAAGTGAGTTGTGGTTACGACGCCGAGTATGAAGAGACGGACATCGGCCGAGGTAACCAGATCGAGATCGTGGGAAACCACGTAGCAGTTGTAGAAGCTGGGCGCTGCGGCCCCCAGTGTGCGGTTAGGGATCACGCCCGAAAGGGCTTTGGAGGAAACACCGTGGCAAAGACGAAGACTCTCACATTCGATTCCGTCCGCAAGTCGCTCAAGGCTGGCATCATCCGGCGCTACCGCGACTCCCGCGTCTCCACCGGCGATCCCGTCAAGGACGCCGAGAACGAGAAGGAGTTGGAAAAGGCTCTCGATGCGGAGCTTGAGAAGGTCGAGGATGCAGCCGAGGGTGAGGGTGGCGACGTTCATGTCCACCTGGGCGGCACCGAAGATGCAGCCGCGTTCGACGCCAAATTCGAAGCCTACGATGCCAAGTTCGCAGCCTTCGACAAGCGCGTGAAGGATCTGGAAGAGAAGGAAGAGGCCCGCGACAAGAAGCACCGCGACGAGGATGTCACGGATGCGGAGGAGGAGGAGCTGGAGAAGGAGACCGGCACCAAGGACGCACGCAAGGCCCGCGATTCCGCTCACTTCGTCGACAGCTTCCAAGAGGTCATCGCGACCGCCGAGATCATCGCGCCTGGCATCAAGAAGCCGACCCTCGACGCCGCTCTCTCTCCCAAGAAGACTCTGGATCAGATCTGCCAGTTCCGCCGCAAGGCTCTGGGGATCGCAGCTATGACCCCGGCGGGTGCAGTCATCGTCGCCGAGCATGCTGGCTCCAAGGTCTTCACCGCGGACTCGATCACTGGCCTGAGCTGTGGCGAGGTTCGGAACCTGTTCAACGGCGTGGGCGCGACGATGCGCCTGGTGAACGATGCCGCCAAGCATTCCGAAGCCAATCGTGGCACGAATGATGGCAAGACCAAAGTTCTCGACTTGAACGCTCCGGCCACCACGCCCGCCGAGTTCAATGCCAAGGCCGCCGCTTTCTGGGCGAAAGAGAGCAATTAGCTCGGGCCTCTGAAGTTCACCGCAGCACCGTAGCACTGACTTTGCACCGAAAGGGACTCTCCAATGACCTTCCTCGATTCGATTCTCGCAGCCTTCCGCACAAAGCCCGTTGCTGGCAAGCGCCTCGGGCGTCACAAGGTTCGCGACATCGCGATCACCTACCGCGTGGGCGCTGGCGTTCCGGGAACGATCTCTCGGATCAACCCCACTCCCACCATCGAGCCGACGCTCATTGACGCGGCGAATCCTCCGACGGTCTTCGGGCAGCCGGTCATCATCGACGCCACCTCGCAGGGCGTACGTCCCCTGACTGTAGGCGACGTCACGATCTACGGCATCACCGTCCGGACCTACCCCTTCCAGCAGTGGTCGGGAAGCCTGAACGTCGCCCTCGGCGTAGCCGGCGGAATCGACATCGGCGCTGCCAACATCCTTCGCTCGGGCTACATCATGGCCCAGATCAACGGAACGCCCGTCAAGGGTGGCACCGTGTATATCTGGACCGCCGCCTCTTCCGCCCCGCACGTACAGGGGGGATTCGAAGTGGCGAACCCTGGCGGTTCTGGCTTCGCACTTCCCGCAACTACGACCTATCAGGGTGGCGTTGATTCCACCGGCGTAGGTGAGATCGCCTACAACATCTAAGGCGCGGTCTCGACCAACCTTTCGTTCTAACCCGAGCCGGGGCGGCACCCCGGTATGCATCACCAGATTGATTCCGGGAGAATAAGCAATGCTCACCTTCGACAGCCAGCGCACAATCGACAGCAACGGCAACGCACTCGGCAAGCCGCTGGGCCAGAAGACCCAGACGCATGACGGCCGTTACGTGGACTCCACCGGCGCGTTCTTCCTCGGAGAGCTGGAGCGTCTCGACATGACGCTGAACATGCCCCTCATCGATATCAAGTGGTCGCGCGACATCGACACCCGTGAGGACGTGTCGATTGCGGACGACGCCAGCTCCTACACCCTCTCGACGTTCTTCTCGAACGGCGGCCTCGGTGCAGGACAGGGTATCGGCAACGGCAAGAGCTGGGCTGGCAAGAACGCCAACCAGATTGCCGGCGTCTCGCTGGACATCGCGAAGATCGCCAACCCGCTGACCCTCTGGGCCAACGAGCTGGGCTATACGATCCCCGAGATCGAAGCGTCTGCCAAGATCGGTCGTCCGATCGACCAGCAGAAGTTCGAGGCGATGAGCCGCAAACACGAGATGGACACCGATGAGCAGGTCTACATCGGCGACACCGGCTTCGGCTATACCGGCCTGTTGAACAACAGCAAGGTCTCCACGGTCACGAATCTCCCGCAGGGCGCGCAGGGTGGCACCACCTGGGCGAGCAAGTCCCCCGACGAGATCCTGAACGACTTCAATTTCATGCTGACGACCGTTTGGGCCGCTTCCGCCTGGGCAGTCATCCCGACCGACATCCTCATCCCGCCCGCGCAGTACGGCTACATCGCGACGGCGAAGGTGGCGACGGCTTCTGGCCTTATGTCGATCAAGCGGTATATCGAGGAGAACAACCTCCTCACCGCGGACGGCAAGGGACGGCTCTCCATCCGCTCCACCAAGTGGGCAGTTGGCGCAGGCGTCGGCGGCACGATCGGCACGACCGGCACTGTGGACCGCGCAACGGTCTACACCAAGGACAAGCGGTTCGTGCGCTTCCCCAAGACCATGCTGCAGCGCACCCCGGTCGAGTATCGTGGGCTTTATCACCTCACGACCTACTACTGCAAGCTCGGCGTTGTCGAGATGCCTTACCCAGAAACGGTCGGCTACTTTGATGGGTTGTAGTGGTTAGTTATAATAGAAATCTGTTAGAATGGAGTCTCCTTAGGAGGCTCCATTTTTATGTCCGCAAACATCTACTATGTCTATATCTTGAGTCGTGAAGACGGCACGCCTTTCTATGTCGGGTTTGGCAAGGGCAATCGCTGGCTCGATCACGAGCGGTCTTGCAAAAGCAAGGAGCGCGATAGCCACCGGAGCCGAATCATTCGCGGGATGCTGGAAAGCGGCGTGTCGATTCCCAAGGTAAAGCTGGCTGAAGGCCTAACGAGGGATGAGGCCGTGGCTCTAGAGATCAGAACGATTGCGGAGATTGGTCGAGAACCTCTTGGCCCTCTCGTAAATCAAACGGCAGGCGGCGACGGCCAGCGGGATATGACCCAAGAGTTGCGCGATAGAATTTCGGCTAAAATCAGCGCCGGGCTTGTTGGCAACGCGCGCCGCGCCGGAATCCCGCACTCCGAAGAGACGAAAGCGAAGATTGGTGCAAAGATCAGAGGCCGCGTTCCTGCTGGGATGTCCGACCGGCTAAAAGGGAATACTTATGGCAATCTAAACAAGGGCAAACCGAAGAGCCCCGAGACGAGGCAGAAGATGAAGGAGGCAGCTTTACGGCGGGTCGCGGAAGGGCGTCATCATGTGAAGGTGGGTCACGTCCTATCCCCAGATACGAAAGCGAAGATTGTGGCATCGTTGACTCTTCGTAATAAATCCGCCGAGTCGCGCGCGAAAGTGTCGGCCGCGCTAAAGGGGCATGCGGTATCAGAAGAGACACGATTGAAGATGAAGGCGGGTCAGGTTGCGCGGCGCGTCAGGGAGGCTAAGGCTTGACCTCGGCTGGTATTCTTGCGAGAGATGACGCTTTATGCGCTGCCTTTCGTGAGAGGATGTCCGCATGTCCAATACCCCTGTAATCGTCGCACAACTTCCCAATGCCCCTGCTCCGGTCGCAACTGGATCGAAGCCCGTGGTGACGGATCATGGTCAGATCGACCAGCCGTTGATCCCGTCACCTTCCGCCGGTCCTCAGCCCGGCCAAGCCAAAGCGCAGCTCGAACTGCTCATCACGTCGGTCGAGAAGCAGCTCAAGGGCACCGACATCCCCGAGAAGTCCAAGGCAGGGTTGCAGGGTGCGGTAGACCTCGCCAACGCGGCCTACGTCGATTACAAGCCCGGAGAGCCGGAGGAAGTCCTCAACGTCGCCTACGGCAACCTTCAGGCTGCTCTGCGCCTGGTAGCCGCGGACTTCAACGCCGAGAATGCCATCGACCCCGCGACTGTCGGAAAGTCGACGGCTGCTGAGGTTCCCGATACTCCGGTGCTTGACGCCGGCGACACAGTGAAGATGATCTTCCCCAAGCGCGTGCTGCTCACGGTTGACTACACGCGGTCGATCGACTTCCCTGCGGGTGAGCATCAGGTTCCAGTCGCCCTCTCGACCCACCCGTACCTCGCGCTGAATGGGGTGAAGATCGCGGGCGCGCCGATTCCCGCAATCCCGCCCGTCATCCCCGCAGCCGAAACCCAGCCTGGCGAAGCTGCCAAGACCGCACCTGTAGCCAAGTAGCCGAGGAGGCCCGATGTCCACAACGCCGCCAGTGACCATCGGGTCTTTTCGCGAGGACTTCCCTGTCTTCGCAAGCACCGCAACATGGCCGGACGATCAGATCCAGTTCTGGATCAATATCGCCACCAGCATGCTCAATCAATGCCGCTGGGGAGATCAGTGGAAGATCGCGATCGATCTCTACGTTGCCCACAACATCGTTCTTGAGGCCTACTCTGCGGGAGGCGGCGACCTTCCCGGCCTGGCGCGCGGCGTGGTGAGCGGCGAATCTGGCGCGGCCACCTCCGTCAGCTACGACGTCCCGTCCGCGACCGTTGCTGGAGCCTCGCACTGGAACCTCACCATCTATGGGATCCGCCTGGCGCGCTTGATCTCCTTCTTTGGCGCTGGCCCAATACAGTTCACGGGCAGCTTCTACGGCGAGGGCTACGGCGGTGGTGGCCTGTTCGTTCTGAACGGCATCGTCGGGATCGGACCGGGCTGGCGGAATGGCTAATCCCTCGATCCACGCGCATGTCGTCCTTCACACAAACACGCTGCCGAACTTCATGGCCGCGCTGAAGGCGCTCGGAGATCGGGAGGTGTTGGTTGGCTATCCGGAGAGTACGACTGACCGTGACGACGAGGATGGGCTCACGAACGCCCAGCTCGCAGCAATCCAAGATAAGGGGTCTCCGGCACAGGGCATTCCGCCCGGAAATTTCATGGAGGACGGTGTTGAGGAGAAGAAGGTGGAGATTATCGCCGCGCTGAAGGCTGGAGCCACCGCTGTCCTCGATGGCAATAAGGAGCGGTTCGAAGCCGCCCTTGATGCCGCCGGCATGGCCGGGGTCATCGGCATCAAGGACAAGATCATCGCTGGGCCATGGAAGCCCCTGGCTGATTCCACCATCGCCGCCCGCCAGCGCCGGGGCGTAACCCGGACCAACCGCTACATCGACACCGGCCAGCTTTTGAACGCCACCAACTACGTCAAGCGCAACCGAAGGGCAGGTAGCTAGTGCCGGGATTGAACCCCATCGCCGTCGTCGGCAACAGCCCGATGCTCTCCAGCACCTTCGACGTCGTGCGCGCTACGCTCGTCATGTCGCCTGGCGGCCGGTCGAAGTCCACCTCCGTCACCCTCAAGGGCGTCCGCGGGGTTGTGTGCGCCGCCGGGGGGAAGAACGGGCAGAGCCAGACGGAAGACGCCGTGACCGCCACCAGCACCTACACCGTCATCGCCAAGTGCGCTCTCCGCAAGCAAGCCAACGGGATCATCGCGGACGTGGTTCTGTGGCGGGGACTCGAGCTGCAGGTGACGGATGTGGAGGATTACCTCGTCTTCGGCGAAGGCTGGACTCAGGCCACCGCCACATCTCAGAAGGTCGCGGATCTGCCGCTGGAGCGCAAGAATGGCTACTAACCCCATCAACGACAGCAGCACCGGCGGCTACCTTCTCTCGGAGGAGACGCCCCTCGACGATGACGCCCTGGCAGACGTCCTCCAACCCTTCTTCGTGGGGCTGACCGGCCTCGACGACACGCTCGTCCGCCCGAAGTACCAGAACCCCATCCCGGAGCAGCCGGACACCAGCACGACCTGGCTGGCGTTCTGGGTGAAGAACCGCAATCGGGACTGGGACGCCTTCAGGCACCACGTTCGCGACAAGGCCAGCGACGGAGGCTTTGGAGTCCAGCCCTTCGGCACCAGCGAGTTCGGCGGGAATGGCGAGACCACAGCACCGGCGTTCGACTTCATCTATTCGAACGAGCTGTTCAGCGTCGACATCACGATCTACGGCCCGCTCTGCGAGACGGCCGCCTCCTCGATCTGGAACAACGTGCGGGTTCCTCAGAACCTGGAGGCGCTCGGAAAGTCTTCCATCCGCTACGTTTCGGTCGATGATCCTCAGCCGATGTCGGAGCTGATCAAGCAGGTATGGGTTCGCAGGTTGGACTTCCGGATGCACTTGCGTCGCGCGATATGCTTACGGTATCGGGTACTCGACCTGGCATCGGCGGAGCTCACCGTCATCACCCCGCCCGTAACCAACGTTCTGACCATCACGAGTAGCACCGAGGAGGATTCATGATCGACGAGAGCACTCTAATCGACGTACAGATCTCGCTGGCCCAGACTGCCGGGCAGGGTCAAGACACCAGCGACCTCCTCGTAGTGACCGCGACCGCCCTGATCGACCAGACGCAGGGCTACCGCACCTATACCAGCTCGGCGGCGGTGGCTGGTGACTGGGGCACCGGCGGCCTAGAGTATCAGGCGGCCCTCCTCCACTTCGCGCAGGTTCCCACTCCTCCCCGCCTCCTCATTGGGAGCTGGGCTGAATCCGCGACGGCTGGGAAGCTCCTGGGCGGCGGCCTCTCCATCACGCAGCAAGCTCTTTCGAACTTCACCGGCATCGCCAACGGAGCCTTTGGGCTGGCCGTCAACGGCGGCGCGGTCACGCAGCACACGGGTATCAACTTCACCGGCGCTGTCACGCTGCCGGGCATCGCGGCGCTCATCGCCACGGCGCTCGCTGGAGTTGCAACGGTGGTCTGGAATCAGGTGTATTCCCGCTTCGAGCTGACGAGCGAAACGACGGGCGCAGCCAGCGCGGTCAGCTTCGCGACAACCCCGACCGGCGGCGGCGAGACGGACATCAGCTCCCTGCTCGGCCTGGCGGCTTCCTTCCCCGGAGCGTACACATCGGCTGGGCTTGCGGCCGAGACGGCGCTCCAGAACGCCACCCGCATGGACGCCAACTTCGGCGGCCAGTGGTATGCGTTCGCCAACCCGGCCATCACCGCAGATGCGGACCACCTCGCAGTCCAAGGCTTCATCCAGAGCGGTTCGACTCGGAAGCACTTCTATGGGGCGACGTCGCAGGAGCCGGCGTGCCTTCTGTCGAGCTCCACCACCGACCTCGCGTACACGATGTCGAAGACCTCCTGCAACAAGAGCATGGTCAGCTACTCCTCGACCAACTCTTGCGGGGTGATCTCCGCCCTCGCGCGCATCCTGTACCTCAACTATTCGGGCACCAATACGATGATCTCGCTGGCCTACCAGACGATGCCGACCCTCGTGGCCGAGAACATCACGTCCGGTCAGCTCGCGATCCTTCAGTCGAAGAACTGCAACGTCTACGCGCAGATCGACAACGGCGTTCCGATCTTCTTCCCCGGTACGACCTGCGTCACGAACAACTTCGTGGACACAGTGATCGGCGCCGACGTGTTCGCCGTCTCGCTTCAGGCTGCGGGCTTCAATACCCTCTACACCGCCGCCACCGCCGGGACGAAGGTTGCTCAGGACGACGCGGGCACCCACAAGTTCATCACGAATTACGCGCAGGTCTGCCAGCAATTCGTCGCCAACGGCTTCCTCGCGCCTGGCTACTGGTACGGCGCTCCCTTCGGCACGCTTCAGCCGAACACCGTGGGTGGCGAGCCCTACATGGAGGATGGCTACTACATCTATGGGCCGCCGATTGCCAGCCAGTCTCAGGTTCCGCGTGCAGCCCGCGTCGGAGTCCCCATCCAGATCGCAGGTAATTGCGCTGGCGCAGTCAACACCACCAGCGTGCTGGTAACGCTGCAGCCGTAAAAGGAGAGTCCCGTGGAACCGATTTTCGCAGCTTATTCTTTCGCAGATGTGCAGGGGCTTCTCCTTGGGCCGTCCTGCTCGATCGTCCTCGGCACCGGATCCGGCTCTGCGGAAGAGGGCATCAGCTTCGAAGCTCTCGACGAGCGGACGCGCATGACCATCGGCGCGGACGGCTCTGGCATGCACTCCCTCATCCAGAACCGGGCGGCTCGCATCATGGCGCGCTTCCTCAAGGCCAGCCCCACGAATGCCGCGCTCCAGCAGGCACTCGCGGTGCAATCGTCCTCTTCGCTTCTCTGGGGTCAGAACACCCTGGCCCTGTCGAATCCAGTCACCGGCGACGCAATGACCGCCTCTGGTGTGGCGTTCGGTAAGCAGCCCTCAAACCTGTGGGCGAAGGACGCCAACATCATCGAATGGGAGTTCTATGCGATTCGCGCAACCCTGACCATGGGTGGGGCAATCATTTCGGTTGGGTAATCCAGCTTGACACCCCCTCGATACTGGGGGCATGGAACTCACAGACATCACCATCGGGAAGGCGGCCTATAAGATTGGCCGCCTTTCCACGTTTACCCAGTTGCACGTCCTCCGTCGCCTTGGTCCTTCGCTCCTCTCGCTCCTGCCACTGTTCACCGGTGGCAAAGAGCCAGAGCCGGACGCACCCGCTGAGGAGATTGCCACAGCAGAGGAGGAAACCGCGAAGAAGCTCATCCGGTCGCTCCCCCAGCTAGCGGAAGCCCTCTACGAGATGAAGGACGAGGACGCGGAGTACGTGATCAACCGCTGCCTTGAGGTCGCCTGGGTGGTGCAGCCTACCGGGCCGGCGAGGATCCGGACGAACGGCGTCACCATGATTCAGGACCTCGATCTCCCGACGACGCTGCAGCTCACTTTCAACGTCCTCACGGAGAACCTTGGCGGTTTTTTTCCTACAGAGCTGCCGAAGGTCTAAAGGGCGGCGGCTCCAGCGTCAAACTAGCTCACCTTCGAGACGGCACCGACTTCCTTCTGAGGCCCGTGATGGAGGGGATGTGTCGCTACGAGTCCCTGCTAGACGGCACGCTTACACTTGAAGATATTGCTCGCATGAACGACGCGCTCGACGTGCGCTCTGAGAATCAAGACCGGCTGATGCCGAGGAGTCTAAATGGCAAGTAACTCCAACGTTCTGCGAGAGTACCTGATCAAGCTCGGCTTCAACGTCGACGACAATCAGCTCCGTCGCGTGGAAACGGCGATCGCGAAGACCGAGAAAGTGCTGGCCGGCTTCGCTGAGGGCGTGGCGCTGGTCTCCATCGCCGTCGATAAGTACGTCGTCGGCATGGCTGACAACTTCTCTAAGATGGCCTACGCCAGCCAGCAAATGAACACCAGCGTCCGGA
>Ga0302302_1000331_pt1 | contig 28883 bp, 19 predicted proteins | sample III_Palsa_E1_3_FD_198766 | JGI IMG/M metagenome (GOLD analysis project Ga0302302, IMG submission 198766) | Peat permafrost microbial communities from Stordalen Mire near Abisko, Sweden - III_Palsa_E1_3 | ecosystem: Environmental > Terrestrial > Soil > Palsa > Peat permafrost | place: Sweden...
TCTCTGAAGCGCAAGGCTGCTCCCGGCGTGGATGGGGTGACATGGAGTATGAAGCCGGGCTGGAGGGTTGGCTTGCCGATCTGCACAGCCGGGTTCATCGCGGCGCGTATCCTGCGGAGCGGGCTGATCGTCCTGCATGGCTAGGTTGAACCCCACTGGCATATCAGGCCTCACCGCCTTCATCGCTTCCATTCCTTTGGTATGCGAAGCCAACAAGCCATCATGGTTTCTTTCGGAATCGCCAGTGAAAAAATTAGAAAACTCTGGCGCGTTCGCTGCCTTGCGTACTCGTTCCAACGCGTCCTGCACCATGCCCGTAACGCTCATGCCCCCTGGACCCCCGGCACAGGCACCCAGTCCAGCAATTGTGGCAAGTCCGGCTCGTTCAACGTTGAAGCATACCCGACCATGTCCCCCAGGTGCCGCGTCGCTCGCTCGCAGTAGCGGGCGAACCGGTCCGCCGCGTCCGCCCGCTCCCACCCAACCATCAACGCAAACCATCGCGGTAGCGCAAAGTGCTAATAGGTCACCAGTGAAGTCAGACCTTGCTCCTGAGAGGTGGCCAGCACGTGCCGGTAATATTCCAGCTCGGCATTCGAAAACGCCCCCTCCTCCGGTTCAATGCGCGACCACTCGATCGAAAACCGATAGGTGGTGAACCCCAAGTCGGCCAGCATCGAAATATCCTTGGGATACAGATGGTAGTGATCGGATGCGTCGCCGGAAGTCTCCTTGAAAATCGATCCCGGCAGGTGCTCCATCAGCCAGAGGTCGGTGTTGATGCTATTGCCTTCCACCTGGTAACCGGCCGTCGCGGCTCCCCACAAAAAGTTCTTCGGAAATGCCTTCGACTTTACTGTTTCTCCAGCCCTATCTTATGCCTCAACCGCCAGCATGCCCAATCCCAATACTGCAGCTGTCGCCGAAGCACCTCTTAACAAATCCCGCCGCGTCATCGATGTGACTTCACCATTCGCCATCGCTCCCACTCTCCCGTAGTGCTCAGCTCCTGTTCAATTCGTCCAGCGCGATCAACTTTTCTACATACCACTCAAACTTGCAGGTACCCTAGATATTTGCGGCTGGGGGTTTACCTCGGCATCCCCTCATGGAGACGACCTCGACGTTTTCGGATGACCCATAAGGAAAATCGCTAGCGCGGCAGGATCTTATGACCTTGCACCTCGAATTTCATACTCTGGTTATTGTCCGCAGTTGGCTGTGCACCGCCTACACTGATGGTGTAACCGCCTTCCATGATCGAGCGGACACCTTCAGCATCGACCTCGCTCATGGTGCGGGGGTCCAAAGTAAACGAAAGGTGGGTAGAGTCGCCGGCCTTGAGATGAATCCTCCTAAAGCCGGCAAGTATCAGGTATGGTGAGATGCTGGTTTTGGGTTGTGAGAGATAAAGCTCGGCTACCTCATCGCCATCCAGCCGGCCAACATTCCTGACGTCAACCTCGACCTGCACCGGTTCACCGGCGTTTACATGCGCGGCATTTACCTTGATGCCGCTGTAGGCATAGCTGCTGTAGCTGAGCCCAAAGCCGAACGGGAACAGCGGTTTGGTCGACATGTAGCGGTAGGTCCGGCCCGACATGTTGTAGTCCTCAAACGCCGGCAACTGCGAAAGCGAGCGGTAAAACGTAATCGGGAGTCGTCCTGCTGGGTTATTGCTTCCTGCAAGAGTTTCAGCGATCGCATTGCCGCCTTCTTCGCCGGGGTACCAGGCCTCGAGGATGGCCGCGGCATGCCCAGCAGCAAAGTTCACGGCCAAGGCTGAACCGTTTTCAAGGACCACAACGACTGGCTTGCCAGTGCCGACAAGCGCCTTAAGCAGGTCCTCCTGTGCAACGGGCAGATCGATGGCGGTCCTGTCTCCACCGGCAAAGCCGTTTAGTTTCACTGGCATCTCTTCGCCTTCAAGTGACGGCGACAGTCCTAGGCAGGCCACGATGACGTCTGCTTGGCGAGCCTTCGCGACCGCTTCGTCGCGCAGAACCTGCTCAGGCGCCTGCCAAGTCAGGTCGATACCCGCGCTGCCGCTGCCATGGAGGTACTCGAGGCGGATGGCGTGAGGCTTCGTGCTGTCGAAGTGAATGGGCGCGTCGAGCGAACTCGTATTGCCTGGGCTGTTTTGCACTAGTAACTTGTCGTCGAGGTAAAGGCGGAAGCTTTCAGCGTTTTCGCAAGCGTAGCAATAATTAATCCGCACACCAAGCTTGTAATCGCCTGCGGCGGGTGGCACAAAGACACCGCTCCAACGTACCGAATAATCGTTACGCTGTAAGCCTGTGACGGGCACAACCTTATCCCAGTTGAAGTTGATGTTTCGGTCCGTACGCACGAGCACGGGGATTGCACTGAAGTCCTTGGATTTGAAGTACTCTCCCCGCAGCCCGAACTCCGCGCTGTCGGCTGCAGGGTGTAAAGCGCTGTGAGCGATCGGCATGGCAAAGCCTTGTGCCAGGCTCGATCCCATCGCATAGCTGACGTGAGCATCCGAAAAGTGGCTCACGATGCCGTCGAAGGGGTACACCGGATGAGGCGGTGGACTGTTGTAGTTACCTTGAAGCGACTGCACCAATTCGGCCGTCGGGCCTACAACGGCGATGTTCGCGATGTTGCGTTTCAACGGTAAAGTGCCGTCATTCTTAAGCAGTGTCATGGCTTCACGCGCGGCCTGAAGCGAGATCTGCCGATGCGCTTGCGAGTTGACCTCGCCAAAGGGGATACGCCCGTAGGCGTAGCTGTCCGGCGGGTCGAACATACCTAAACGAAAGCGTGCGCTGAACAGGCGCTTGAGCGACGTGTCCAGTTCAGCTTCGGTGATGAGGCCTTGATGAACGGCATCTACCAGAGCCGGGAATGCCTGGCCCTCCGCGAAGCCGCACTCGAGATCGGTTCCAGCTCTCACCGCAGCAGCCGCAGCGTGCGCCATGTCGGGCGCGTAGTGGTGGCCTGTGTTGACATCTGCAACAGCGGCGCAGTCGCTCACCACGTATCCGTCAAAGTGCCAGGCCCCGCGAAGGTGATCTTTCAGCAGCATAGTGTTGGCGCATGCCGGTGCGTCATCGATGGAGTTGTAGGCGCACATGACTGATTGCGCATGGCCCTCCAGCACAGCGGCGCGAAAGGCCGGTAGATAGGTGTCCTCGAGATCGTGACTAGAGACATCCACGTTCACTTGATGGCGCGTAGACTCGGGGCCGCTATGAACGGCATAGTGCTTGGGCGTGGAAACAAGCTTGAGATGGTTTGAATCGTCGCCCTGCATGCCGGTCACAAAGGCGACACCCATGCGGGCAGTTAGGAATGGGTCTTCGCCGTAAGTCTCCTGGCCGCGACCCCAGCGCGGGTCGCGAAAGATGTTGATGTTAGGCGCCCAGAAGGTAAGTCCAAAGAATGCTTCGTGATCGTTGTCACGCATGGCCTGGTTGTACTTCGCTCGCGCTTCGGTAGATATCGTCTCACCCATGCGGTGGACAAGAGCCGCGTCCCACGTAGCCGCCATACCGATCACCTGCGGAAAGTTGGTTGCATAGCCGGCAAACGCCACGCCGTGGAGACTTTCGTTCCACCAGTCGTATTTGGGCACGCCAAGTCTAGGGATGGCGGGCGCATGATCGCGCATCTGCTCGACTTTCTCTTCGAGGGTCATCTGGCCAATCAACCCGTCTACGCGCCGCTCCAGGGGAAGACTTGTATCCATCCAGGGGCGTCCTGAACTTGGAATAGCGCCCGCTTGCGCTAAACAGGGAATGCTTAAAGGCGCAGTTACCAAAGAGCCAAGCAGTATGGACAGCGCAAAACCTGCACGCACAATTCGAAGCTGGGCAGGGAAGAGCAAGGCTCGAGTCTTTGGCGCAGGATCCAGTCCCACGACCGCTAGTGTGAGAGAAGCACTTCTCAGCAGCTCCTGCCGGACCTTTGAACACCATTCGCCACTCGTCATCGCATTGAATCTCCAGGTTTGCTCAGTTCTTGAAGACCGCTAGGATAGCATATGTCATCACTTGATGATATATGCTAGAGATATGAAGCTTGGTGTCAGTTTTACCTACACAGACGTGTTGAACGGGGTTGATCCATGTCGGAGCGGAAGAAAGCAGTGGTTCGTGGTCGCCGCCCAAATTCGGAACCGTCAGGGCGTCGAGCCCTGCTGAAAGCTGCACTCTCTGTCTTTTCTAAGAAAGGGTATGAAGGGACATCGCTCCGTTTGCTTGCCTCAGAGGCGCAGGTCGATATGGCGCTGGTCGCGCGTCTATTCGGATCCAAGTCGATGCTATGGCTTGCGGTGATAGATGACCTCTCCGGGCGGCAGGCCGCTCACCTGGAAAAGATGAAGGCGCTGACTGAGCTTTCTGTTCATTCACCTGATCTGGCGTTCAAGGAGTTTGTAGAGTTGTTTGCGCAGATTAGTTTTGAAATCCCTGAGTTTCCCCTGTTCTTGCTCCAAGAAGCGGGTTTGAGCGGAGAGCGTTCGGGATTGCTTTCGAAAAAATTGGTCACGCCGTTCAGGCTTGCATGCTCGCCAATACTAGCGGCCGCCGTTTCGTCCGGAATAGTTCACACTAAAGATCGCGATCTACTATGGGCCATGTTGGTGTCTGCAATTGCTCTGCCGATGGTTTGCCCACACCTGTTTTTTCGTAAAAGGGCCGTTACACCGAAGTTGAGAGACGCCATCGCCGAACAGGCGGTCCTCATGTTCTGCAGTGCGAACGGTTCTAAAAATGACTACAAACCGTCCATGGCTGCCTCGTCAACGCGCTGGCCATCTGGTTTGAGCAAGCACGACCGTCAGTCCGGTGACGCTACAAAGTTGTCGGCGGCGAAATGATTTATTAGGCGGCAACCTAGACTACTCGCCTTGCAGCCTTAAACGAAGCTCTTCCACATTGAGTTCTTCGATCTCCATGTCTCGAAAGAAGACTCTGTAAAATCCTGGTGTTACTAAATCAAAAGTCAGCTCTTCGAAGCGGAATACCTCGCTGATGAATATTCTCGTCTTAATGCCAACTGATGTCTCCACTGTTGTTCACCCGTCGCAATAGAATGCCTTTCGGGTAATTGAATTCCGGCAACTTCCGCGGCAGTCTGATGGAGCTTGGGTGGTAGGGGCTTGCTGGGACCTGGTTGTTCATTGCCTCGGGGGGACGTTCAACGTTGAACACGTGACGAAAACGATCGAAGCGACTCTGTTGTGCTCGAAGGGATGCCGCAGGTGGGTTCGTCGTGTCTTCTTTCAGCGTGCGATGCATCCGCTCGTGGCGACCGTTTTGTTGCGGTCTGCCCGCTTGTATCGTCCCATGCACAATCCCAATTCATCCACCCGAGCGAGAGTTCCGACAGCCTCAGCAAGCCTGTTCCCGCGAACGGTGCACCGTTGTCAGTCCTGATCCGTGCTGGTACGCCGTACTCACGCATGGCTACTTCGCAGATCGCTCGAACTTGGCACAAGTCGATGCGTGAAACCGATGCAGAAAGGCTTTGGGGACTCTTGTTCCCTCTATGAGTGCGAGTTGTATTTGACCGGTCCGCCCTTAAGGAATCGTCCATTGTCTCCATCTACGCCTCTATCCCTGTACCAGACGTAGCAGAACGGATTAACGTGCTTTTCTTGGAGAGCCTGATACTCGACCTTCCCGTAGACGACTAGCTCGACCTCTCCACGATTGACGTTGAGCGCATCTTGCCGAGTCAGGAAATGTCCGCCGTTCTCAAATTCCACAACAAACCCGGTTGGGACCGTTGTTGCTGCCACGGGCATTTGCATGACGCCATCACCAGCTAGTACCTGTGCTTGGGGAGCACCCTTATAGGACGGCTCTGGCGGAAGAAGATTGAGACTCTTGACTGCATGGAGCCGAACAGCGACATTGAGAATTCTTGGCTGCTGACTTTACGGCGTTGCGGAGTTCAAAAATCCGCGGTTAGAGTTTTGGCATTTTGCGCCATGTCGTCCTCTACGAACGGCAACGGTCCGTGACGAAAGCTAAGTTCTTCAAAGATCCATGCGCGCTCAGTAATGGCCATCAGTACGGTGCTTTCTTGACAGAGTCCGCGTCTGCGGCGGCGGCGTTGTCCTTTCCGGCCTCCGCTAGTTGCTCCATATGCTTGGCGTGCTGCCACAGCCGCTTGGTTTGTATCGAAATTTCCCTAGCGTCTTCTTCGCATAAACCGTCACCGCAATTGAAGTGGAGGAGCGCCGAATTTTACACACAAACGTGCACATATAAACAGGGAAGGCTAGTAAAGTATTCAATCTATTGGTGAAATCGGCAGACACAGCGGACTTAAAATCCGCAGACCTTAACCGGTCGTGGGGGTTCAAGTCCCCCTCCGGGCACCATTAAGCCATTTATTGTGTGTAGCTTGTGAGCGCTTTTTAGATTTAGGATCGTCGTTGCAATTCCCAGTTTGGTGTTTGGGGGGCTGAACGAGGGGGCACGGCGGGCGTCTTCGCTCCAGTCAAGGACTCGGAGATGCGTCCGATTACGGCTGGAGGATTCGTAAAACACGGACCAGTGATTTTTCAAGATATCGCCAAATATGAACCGCGGAGGCTGAAGATCTCAAGTCATCAATGTCACCGCCGTATAAGGCGAAACATTAGTGAGGATCATGATCACTTCCGCTATGCCGACATTTCGGTACTAATCAGGGTCAGTGAGTGCATTGGCGATTTATCACTCACTGAGAGGGATACCGGCACTGGTGAAGTCAAATGAGTCTGAGGACAAAGACAATCTGCAAGCTGCTATATCACAGCCAGGATGTGTCGCTGGTGGTCTGATTCGACAGCGGCGTTATACGTAACAGCCGTCCCCTAGTTGGCCTCGCAGCCCTGCGCAGACTGTTCCGTCATTAGCGGTTCTCCAAGGATCAGAGTGGCTGCCGACTCGTCTGCGCATTTTGATCTACCTCGGTATCACTCGACGTTGAGAGTCACGATGGCGGAGTGCTGCAGGCTTCCACTGGTGGCTGTAACCGTCACGCTATAGTTCTTCTCCGCTTGTTTTGCGGAGCCGCAGCCCGTCAATGTTCCGCTGAACACGATGCCACTCAAGATCAACGAGGCGAGGAAGGAGATTCGGACAAGCTTGCCTCTCCGTCTTCGCATCCCGACGACTCCAAGCAAGGGCAGAAGGAAAACTGCCCAGGTGATGGGCCTCGGCCTACGCCCTGCGAACGATGCGGGAGCGCGCTCCATTGCCGATGCAGCGGACGTCTGGATCGTCAGGGTAACTGCCTGTGCTCCGCTAGTCGAAGCAATACTCGATGGGGAGAAACTGGCCGTTGCACCTGCCGGTAGACCGCTGGCCGCGAAGGTGACTGTCCCTGGGTAAGAACCATTGAGTGGCGATACATTCAAACTGTAGGAAGCGGACTGGCCCGGTGTCACGGTTTGGGTACTCGGCCCCGAGACTGTGAGGGCGAAGTCTGGCGCCGCAGAAGCGGTCACCGTGATGGTGATGGCGGACGAAGTGGACGATGAGTTGCTTGCATCTCCGCTGTAGCTAGCCATGATGGAGTGCGTACCCACGGACAGGCTGCTGGTGGAATAGGTCGCGCTGCCAGAGGAGAGCGTGCCCGTTCCCAGGCTGCTCTGCCCATCGTAGAAAGTCACTGCCCCGGTCGGTGTGGCCGATCCAGACGTTTCCTTGACGGCTGCAGTGAACGTGATGGCTGTTCCGCTGACGGTCGTGGTGGCAGATGCAGTCAGCGTTGTTGCGGTTGTCGCCAAGGCAGCAGCCGTCACGGTGACGGTGACTGCGGACGAGGTGGAAGACGAGTTGCTTGCATCTCCGCCGTAGCTGGCGGTGATGGAATGTGTACCCACGGCCAGGCTGGTGGCGGAGTAGGTCGCGGTTCCGGAGGAGAGAGTGCCCGTTCCAAGGCTGGTTGTTCCGTCGTAGAACGTGACGGTCCCGGTGGGCACGCCAGTGCCACTTGTCTCCGCAACGGTCGCGGTGAGCAGCACGGATTGCCCGATGGTCGTGGGGTTTGGGGAAGCCGTCAGTGTGGTGGCCGTGGTTGCCGTGGCGGAACCGGTGACCACCTCCGTTAGCATGGACGAAGTCGAGGCGGCGTAGTTTGCGTCGGAACCATAGACGGCGGTGATCGAGTGAGATCCAACGCTCAGCGACGAGGTGGTAAAAGTAGCCTGGACGCTGCTGTTCAACGACGCTGTGCCGAGTATTGTGGTGCCGTCCATGAAGGTCACGCTGCCTGTTGGGGTCGGCGTGTTGGTCGTCGTTCCAGCTACCGCGGCCGTGAAGGTGATGGCTTGTCCGGAGGCCGCCGGATTGAGCGAGGAGGTCAGGGTAGTAATGGTTTGATTTGCGCCGCTTTGGACAACGATCCCGGAGAGGTAGACCCGCTGCGGGCTGAAGTGAGCGTTATCCGCGATGTTCAGCGTTCCGGGTTCGGGTGCGGGAAGTGGAGGAAACGCGGGAGCCGTCGGTGCGAACTCCAGGTTGACGACGCAACTGGCGTGCACCGCAAGGCTGGTTCCACAGGTGTTGCTGGAGATCACGAACTGGGGCGTGGAGACGTACACATCGGCGGACGTTGCGACGAAGGCGTTTGCAGGGAACGTGACGGCCGTATCACCGAAGTTGGTGAGCGTAATCGGGTGCGGAGGCCCTGTGGTGTTGTTCGCCTGGTTCGGGAAGTTGAGCGCGGTTGGAAGAATCATGAGGGACGGACCGGTCGCGCCGACTCCGCTGAGGGCGCCGAGCTGTTGGCCGCCGAAGGCGTCGTTGTCGGAGACGGTGAGCGTTCCGTTGAACGCTCCGGCGGTGGGCGGCGTGAAGGTGACACCGATGGTGCAGGAGGCTCCGGGCGCGACGGCTGTCGAGCACGTATTGGAGGCAACCTCAAAGTTAGCGGACGTTGTGACACCCGAGATTGCAAGAGGGACGGAAGACGTGTTCTGAAGATTGAGGGTCAGCGGTGGGCTGGCTACACCGATGGCCGCGTAGCCGAAGTTCAGAGCATTTGCTGAGAGGTTGCCAAGGGGTAGCGCGAGGCCGACGCCTGTGACCGGAATGACGACAGGGCCGCCTGGGTCGTTTGAATTGATGGTTAGCGTCGTATTACGCGATCCTGCCTGGGTCGGTGCGAAGACGACGGTGAAGCCGCATTGGCCTTGTGAGGGAATTGTCAGAGGGAATGTGGTGCAATAGGCGGGAGAGCCGGTATAACCCACGACGGTGTAGTCGCTCAGCCCTGCAACGATGGAGGAGACAACCAGCGAACCGCCGCAGGGGGGATTTACATTTGCAGGGCAGGTGTTGCCGAGATTGCCGATGGTCAGATAGGTGCTCACGCTCTGAGAGCTCTGGCCCACTTGCACACTGCCGAAGTCCAGGGGCGAAGGGTTTGTGTAGATGGAGATGCCCGGGTCCGTGCTGGTCGCCGCCACGCCCTGCAATGGGATCGGCGCCAGGCCGGTTGTAGGAGGAGTGGTGATCAGCGTGGCCGTCGCCGTTCTTGGACCATGAGGACCAGAGGTTGGGTTGAAGTAGAAGATCATTTCGACTTCGTTGGCGGAGACACCAATGACCCCGTTCGGCCGCAAGTTGAAGTCTGCGGCGTTCGGACCCCCGATCGTCACTCCATCGACCAGCACTTGCGTCGCGGTAGAGACGTTTGTGATGTCAGCGGTGACCTGATCTGCATAGGTCGGGCCGCCGATGAGCGCGTAGCCGAAAGTAATGGGATTTGGATAGACGTAAAACGCGGCAGTCGCTCCTGCCACGGACCCGGTGATGGGAATCGACTGCGGACTATCGGCTGCGTTGTCGACGAAGTTCAGGGTTGCCGTGCGAGTCCCGGTCGCAGAGGCGGCGGGGCTGAAGACGATCGAGAGCTGGCAAGAACTCTCAAAGCCGGGTGAGAGCGCAGGTGGGCACTGATTGGTCAACTGGAAGTCCGCGGCGTTGGGCCCGCCGAGGGTGACGCTCGCAAAGTCCAGGTTGATGTCGCCGAGATTCGAGATCTGTACATATTGCGTTGCGCCGGGAGTCCCGCCATCTGCCGCGCTGGAGGTGCCGGCAATCTGGGCCGGGAAGGTGATCGCCCTGGGAGCGATCGCAACCACGGGACCGACGCCTGAGGTTCCGGTCAAGGCCACCGTTTGCGTTCCGGAGGGAGCATTGTTCTGGATGATGATGGTCGCGGTGTCAGGCTGAGGATCGCAGCCGTTCGCGACGTTGCAGTTGGGAGGGGAAGGGAACGGCTGAAGGCTGACCGTCAACGTGCAGGAAGAGTTTGATGCGAGCGTGGCTCCGCAGTCGTTTGTCACGAGGAAAGGACTCGTGGCCCCTGTTGCCGGAACGTCACTTGCTGGAGATCCCGACTGGGCAGACCCAGCAACGGTTTGAATTCCCAACTGGAGAGGTCCCTGCCCGGTGTTCGAAATGGTTACGGTCTGCGGCGCACTGGTGCTGCCAATCATGGTGGCGCCGAAGTTGAGCGAGGTGGCAGAGACCGTCATCACCGGCCCTGGGCCTGCTGCCCACTTCTGCACGAACATCGGATTTTGGACCTCGGGATCGACGGGATACGTTCCCGGAGAGGATGTGGCGTTGCTTGCGTATCCAGCCACGTAGACGTTATTGCTGCTATCAATCTTCAGGTCGGCGGACTGGCCGAATTGCGAGGCGATCGTTGACGCGAACGGAAGTGTGGTTCCATCGCCAGACATCTCCGCGAGGAATGGAGTGTCACTGTAAAGCGCATTGGCAACACTGGTTGAGAATGGAAAATCGCTCGATGAGGTAATGCCCGTGAGCCAAAGATTACCCGTCGAATCGATGCCGATGGCCTCTCCCCATTCCGCAGAACTGCCTCCCAGGTACGTCAGGAATGAAAGCGCGCCGGCTGCATTTAGTTCGGCTACCAAAGCCGTACCGCAGGGCAGGGGGAGGAACGGGTTGACGATCGCGTCAGGGAGGCAGCTAGCGTCACCGGCGGCTTTATTGGTGGATTGGAAGGCGCTTCCTGAGACGGGCAAGTTGGTCGAAGTCGTTGAGCCGGTGAGATAGACATTCTCGGAGGAGTCGACGGCAATCCCGCCAATCGTATCGGTCCCATTGCCCTCGATGAGGGTGAGATAACCGACGCTCAGACTTTTCTGCGCGAGCTTCAGCTGGGTGACGAAGATGTTGTCGACAGTCGCAGGCCCTGTAATCGGAGCATAGGTGTTGGTTACAGGGCCGAGACTGCTCGATAAGGGAGGGAGCGTGTTGCCGGCGACATACGCGTTGCCGGTTTTGTCGAAGGCGAGTCCCATGGCCCAGGTAGTGTTTGCGCTACCAATGAACGTGCCATAAAGAAGCGCGCCGGTGGAGGCATTGAGACCCAGCAAAAAGCCGTTGAAACAGGGAGTGCTGGCCGTCTTCGCGATGGATGCGTCGTTGACGCACGATCCGCCGCTGTAGGTTGTGTCAAGGGTGTTCGGTTGAGGTTGAAAGTCGGAAGAATTTGTTGCACCGACGACAACCGCGTCACCCGTTACCGGATTCAACTTCACCTGCAATCCGCCGCTCGCCTCGCTGCCGCCCAGCAGGCTGGAGAAGATCATGGTGGAACCGTCGGGGCTGAGCTTGAAGATGAATCCTGTTGGGCAATTGTAGCCGGCAGCTACCAGAGGGCACGGCACTGCCGTCGGGGGACCAATATTCGCGATAAGAGGAAAATCCGTGGAGCTGGTTGCACCGGTTACAAATGCTTCGCCGGCTGCGTCCACTGCGACATGCATTCCGGTGCTGGCGCCGGAACCTCCAACGAAGTCGGAATAGATTAGCGAGGAAGCCGTTGGATCGAGCTTAAGAACGAATGCGTCCTCACAGAAAGTCGTGGTGATGACCGGATGGTTCTGCGTGCTGCCAGCGGTGGGAAAGTCGACTGAACAGGAATTACCTGTCACATAGGCATTGCCCGCTGCATCGATGTCCAATCCCTCGGCCTCGCTTCCATTCGAGCCTCCGATAGCAACACCGTAGGTCATGACCGGATCGATAACGAGTGGCTTGGTATGGTCGTAGGTTCCAATCTCGAATTGAATCACGTTTCCAGCAACCAGCCGGAACCTGCTGTTGACGGGCCGATGCACACCATCGACCTCCTGATAGGCGTCGGGATGCCTGAGCTGTACGTCGCCAGCCACCGTAGCTAGAACCATGTTTCCATTTTTATCCAGCACCGTCGAAGTCGCGTCGCCCGCGTTCAGATGAATCGTTCGAGGATCAGCTCCAGGTGCAATCCGGAAGTCATACTCCAATTGCTGAGGGTTTCCATAGAAGACAAGATCGATTCCCGGATAGATTCCATCCATCTTGACTCGCCCGAAGTGCGGCACATGTGTTTGCCATTTCGAGGGATCGTTGCCGATGAAATAATTGCTGACCCCGGGCTTCGGGTCCAGCCCCGAAACCGAGGAACCCCCGCTCGCGCCCATGAAACGTAAGTGGAGTTGAGCGTGGTCCATAGCGGTTGGGCGCTTATCTGCGCTGACACCGGGAACTGCGGGAAGCGAAACCGCAGGAGCTGCCTCTCGGGGATGATTAAGGGAAAGTGCAATCTCCGTGGAAGAGAGCCCCAGGGCATAGGTTGGGCCATGAGCGACGAAGGCATACTGCATCGCCGCCTGGCCCCGATTCGTCTCAAAATCAAGAGGCAGTTTCAGCTCAGGGCTGGAAGTCTTCGGCGCATGTGCTTGAACCTCGAGCACATGTTTGCTCGCATACGGATTCGCTTCTGCATGACTGGCCAATTGAGTGGTATGTCCAGCACGATTCGATTCCTCAGTTGAAAGCGGGATGAGCCGAGCCGTCTGTGGCAGGGCTGATGTCCGAAACACCAGGGCCAGCAGACCAACGGAACTGATGATGAGGAGCCGTTTCATGATCAACCTTTCTTTTGGAAGAAAAATCGAATATTGATTCCGTCGAACGGTTCAATGGGTAGTCGCTCTTTCCAATGAATCCAGACGAAGCACAGGGATTCCGCGAGGTGGAGAGGGGCGAAAGTACGATTGGGGAATCTCTGAATTCAATACGATTTGGGTCACTCGAAGCGTGATCTTGTAATTCTGTTGGGGTAGGAAAAGCTCGATGTGACGAGGCAGGCAACCTTGGGATGGATCCAGCGGTGAGGCTGCAACTTCTTGCCAGTCCGAATACTTTGTCTTCAAGGCGAGCTCGCCGGCTGAGTCATACATGGCCACCGAATTTACCTGCCCACGAAGCAGATCGAATTCAATTTGCGCCGAATGCGGTCCGGTTCCACCCGGCGATAGATCCACCTTCAACGTGCGGGTGTTGGTGTCCGACGATCCCCGCGGTTGTTCCCCGTCAAGCAGCTTTCCCTCCGGCCAACGCAACGCATCCATAAAGGATTGAAAGCTGATATTGACCGTCTCACCCATCAGTTGGACCGGCGCGTCCACTGGGCCGACAAAGAACGCGGTCTTGCCCTCACGCGGGACGAGCAGCCGAATTTCTTTCCCGTCGCTCGCCATCTCAAACCTGCGGTTACCGACAAAGGACGCCACCACCGTGGCACGAAGCAGGTCGGGGTATGTGAAATCGATTACAACCGGAAGCTCCGGGGGGCGTTCCATTATCCGGCTGTCCATTGCATCCTCGCCGCGTGCCGCTGCTACAAGGTGCAAGCTGCGGATGTTGTTCGCCTGAAGGTTATAGGCGCTGAGTAACGCGGAATCATCTACGTGGTTGGATGGATTTGACGGCAGGGCCGGGAGCGAACAGAAACGTAGCACGTGGTTTGAATCGGCAGGAGGGACGGCTTCCTGCGCGACGAGACGCAGACACCCCGCGCAAATCAAGATGGTAAGGAAGGATAAATTCTTCATTCAACCTCGCTGGTCAACACGGTGTTCGATCCAGCCTGGATTCGACGATGAGGGATGCGGAGTCGAGGGCAGCACGATGGATGTCTTCGTGAATCAAAGCTGTGCTCGCGATCCGTGCGCTGAGACGCATTCGCTGGAAACCAGCACCAGCCGGGTGGTCATGCTTCGGTTCGGTTTTGGGCGAACTTTCCGCTCAAAATGCCTCCGAAACCCAATAGTCCCGTTCCGAGCAGGAAGAGGGAAGATGGCTCAGGAGTCGCTGCGACCGGGGAATTCGCGTATTGAACCTGCGCGACATTCAGCGTGGTATTCCCCACGACATCAGCATCTGTAAGCTCAAGGGACGTAATGGGTGTTCCGGAGGTAACGCCCAGAAAACTGTAGCTGCCGTTCGCCGCCGGATCCGTGACCGTCCACGATTGACCGTCAGAAAGCGTTATCGTGATCGGTTCGGACGTGAACACTGAATTTAAGTTCTCAAACCCATTAAAGAGGAGGGATACGGCGGTCTCCTCCATAGGCAGCGTAATCACCAGGTTGTTTGTTCCGGTGGTTGAGCCTTGGGAAGACAGCGTTGCGTCGACTCCGTAGTGGCCGCTTCCATAGTTCGCACCTACCTCATAGAGGTTGCCATTGCTGGTGGACGTGTCGATTCCAAAATCCACCCCTCCCACGGTAATGGCCGGAGGAGAAACTTGACTGGCAGTGCTATCTGTAATCAGGCTGCCTAAGGTGACAGTCGTCTCACCTGTCGTGGCGGCGTTAAAACTGGCCTGCGTTGTGTAAAGCGTATCGGCGTGGGCAGAAAGGGTCGATGCTGCCAGGATGCTGAAAGCAGCGGCGGTGAGCAGAGGAATGCGGATAGACATGGGAGCCTCGTTTCAAAATTGCAAGATGAGCGTGAGAAAGCGGGACGATGCGGATGCCGCATAGCGACGCCCTCTTTAGCTAATGGGATTTCGCGAGCAGACGTTATAGAAATAATGTGAGCTACTTGTGGCTAAATACCACATTTTGAAGGGCTATTTATTTTTCTTCAAGGGAATGGGCTTGGTCTGCGTTCACTTGTATGATCAAGGCAATCCATGAAGAAGAGTCGAGTACAGAACTCTGTTTCTTGTCCGGACTACAGGATAAGAATCCACAGACAAGCTGCCGTTGTTCCGTATGTTGTACGCGGGCTTCTACTCCTCACTGCGCTTGTGACTGGCGAATCGGTTCTGTTTGCGCAGACGGTATCTTCCTCGCTGGGGAAGTCATGCGGCACCGAGCTCGTGCAGGGATCCGTGAGCTGTGCTGTTACGCTCGCTCCCTCTGAGGCGAAAGACTTGCAGATAGCAGTGCCTCAAGGCACGGTGAGCATGCTGACTGCAGAACAGGTGGAAGGAACGGTGGAGATACAGTTGCCTGTTAGATCCCCTGCCGGTGCGGATTTGCAGGCTCGCGAGCCCTATACGAATAAGGCCGGACTTCATTCCAAGATTCGCATTCTCTTATCGTTCGTGCCTCAGTCTGACAAGACAATCCGTATTGGCAATCCATCCAAGAAATCCGCAACGGTGCTGCTGACGGCGGATTTGGCGTCGCCTGCGAATGCTGCTTCTGAAGAGGAACGAAGCGCTGAAGATGCTTTTGCGCATGCGGAGTTTCTACGGTCGCAAAGTCAAGGCACGGAGAAATCAGCGGAGGCCCTGGCAGCCTACGACCGCGCGATTGCGGATTGGCAGGCGGCAGGGAACCGGCAGGAGCATGCACGTGCCTTGATATGGAAGGCGTTCTTCGTATTCTTCAAGGAGAACGATTACCCGGCAGCTTTGCCGGTTGCGAACGAGGCGCTTGGGTCGATCTCCTTACTGCAACCGGTGGAGGCCGCCAACTGCTGGAAGATAACGGGATTCATCAACACCCAACTGGCGCATTACGACGCCGGGGCTCTCGCCTACCATTCCGCCCTTGTCTTATTTGAAACCACGGGCGATTCCTTCAATCAGGAAGTCGTGCTCGACAATCTTTCAAAACTGGAACGGCTGGAGGGCAACTCGGAAGCCGCTCTCCGTGATGCGACGAAGGCAGCCGCGCTGGCTGCAGCAATGGGCGATCCGCGCCGCCAACTCGGAGTGCAGGAAGAGATTGGAGCAATCTATATCACCCAGGGGGACCTTGAGTCTGCTTACAATGCGTACGAGGCGGCTGTCTCTCTCTTCAACACGGTGCCCGACCCGCGACTGCAGGGCTATGTGTGGAGCGACATGGGCGTGCTCTACACTCTCATGGGCGATTTTAGCCGGGCTACGGATGCGCTCGGGCAGGCTACGGCGGTATGGAAAGCAAACCCGAATCCTGCCGGCGAATTGAACACGCTGGACGACTATGGCGATCTGCTGCTGGAACGAAATCAGCCGGAGACAGCGCGTAGCTACTACAACCGCGGTTTGGAATTAGCGGAGAAGAGTTCCAACGATCGGGCCAGGATCTTTCTGCTAAGAGGAATGGGCAAGAGCTATTTGCAGCAGGGCGACGCAGCCCGCGCTAAGACGGACCTTCAACAGGCGCTCAAGTTGGCCCACGATGTAAACGAGGGCGACAGTATGGCCGAAACGCTCTGCCTGCTGGGTGACGCCGCATCGCAGAGGCATGACACCGCGTCCGCGGATCAATACTACGATCAATGTCGGCAGGCAGCCATTTCAGTGAAGGATTCCTATACAGAGATTCGTGCTGAGGGAGGACTGGCTCGGGCGGCGCTGCAATCCGGCGCGCTCGAAAGAGCACAGTCCCACTGCGAAACTGCACTTGGAAAGATCGAGGCTATCCGCGAACATTTGCAAACAGACAATCTGAAGACGCTGTTTTTTGCCTCTTTGCATTCCTATTACGACCTAGACATTCAGATTCTGGCACGTCTTGATTGGGCAAATCCAAACGGAGGATATGCATGGCAGTCGTTTCTGATTGCTGAGCGGGCGCGAGCGCGCACGCTGCTCGATCAGATTTCTACAACGAATGATGATTTGCATACTGTGACATCGCAGCCGCTTCTGGCTCAGTATGAAGAGATTGAACGGAGGCTGCGCGAATCGGAAGCATCCGCTACTCAATTGCGCGGGCGGCAGGGCACTCAGACTTCCATCGTGGTGCGCGCGGCCATTGCGCGCCTTACCGTTTCGGAGCATCAACTGCACCAGGAAATTCTCGCCACCAGAGCGGACTATTCTTCGGTCGTGCCTTCTCCTCCCCTGACGTTAAAAGCTCTCCAAGATGCGTTGCCGGATCGAAACGCCGTGCTTATTGAGTATTGGACCGGCGAAAAGGCGAGCTACGCCTGGAGGATCACACGCGCCGGCATTCGCAGCTATCGTTTGCCTGCTGTCGCTCAACTCGAGCGGCAATGCACGGCTTTCCGGGCAGCTCTATTAGACGTAGCTTCACGTGACCCGCAACGATCGGCGGAACAGCGGGCGGCGGAGGAACCGGCGATGGAGGCTCGGCGGAGGGCACTGGGCGTAGGGCTGGCTCACACTCTGTTTCCGCTCGGCATGATTCTGTCTTCCACTTCGACCGTGTTGATTATCGGGGATGGTCCCATCGAGGCAACGCCGTTTGCTGCATTGCCAAGCAGCTTCCCTGCGCACGGAACGACAACACCATTCCGGAACGTTACGTATGTGAATGAGCCATCGGCCACAATACTTTCCGTGCTTGAAGCGAAGTTACGCTCTCCGCGGGAGATACGGTTGGCTGTCTTCACGGCAGGACAAAGTGAGCAGGCATCCATCGAGACGCCTGGCACAGAGCTACGACCATTGGTACAGAGTGAGCAAAGCAGTGTTGCGGCGGAGTCGTCCGCGTTGCCCTTCGCCGGTGAAGAATCTGCGAAGCTGCGCGAGATCTTTGGGCGCGACGCGACGCGCTCATTCTCTGGCTCATCGATCACACCGGAGACGCTGCAGCATCTCGACTGGAGCGAGTTCAGCATCGGCCATTTCGCCATGCATGCAGTTCTGAACAAGAAATATGCAGAACTAACAGGCCTCGTCCTCGGCGATAAGCAGAAAGCTGAATCCGCAGACCTGCTGTGGTACGGCGACGTGAGCCACCTTCACACGAACCTGGACCTGGTGGTGCTGAGCGCGTGCAATACTGCGCTGGGAGAGCGCCTGCCAGGCGAGGGCTTGCGGGGATTGACACAGGCCTTTTTTGCTGGAGGGTCGCAGCATGTGCTCGGCACGCTTTGGGAAGTGGACGACCAGGCTACGAGCCAGTGGATGGAATACTTCTATGGAGAACTCAAAAAAAGCCACTCTCCCGTGAAGGCGCTACATAATGCCCAGCAGAAGATGGTGGCTGACGCACAGTGGAGTTCACCCTACTATTGGGCGGGCTTTGTGCTTGCTGGAGATTGGCGGCCGCTACCGTAGATAATGAAAAAGCAAGCAGCCATTCCGGGTGGGCTCCATGCCTCCAAGCAGCGCCAGATCACTGCGGAAAACTTTGCCGCGCTGCTTGCCGCGCTTGGCGATACGCCGCAAGAGCGCGGCACGCAGTATGAGGCGCTGCGATCGAAGCTGGGTTTTTTCTTTTCCCGAAGATCGCTACAGCTTCCCGAGGATCTGGCTGACGAAGTGCTTGACAGGCTTGCGCGTCGCATCGCGGAGGGAGTAGAGATCTCGTCTGTTCAAGCGTTTGCATTAGGTATAGCACGGTACGTAGCCCAGGAGCAGAGTGCGGAACAGTCTCACCTGCTCGTCTTCGATGAGCAGCTTTGGCATAACATTCCGGCTCATTTGGCCACTCAGAATGAGGAGGAAGAGATAGACCGCATGGAACGGTGCTTGAAGAAACTGCCCCGTGCCGAGGCAAGACTGCTTGAGGGCTATTATCTGGCGCCTGCGGATAATCCTATGCAGGCCCGCAAAGATCTTGCGAACGATTTAGGCATCTCCGCGAATACGCTTCGACAGCGTGTATTTCTTGCCCGGCAAAGCCTGCGTGCGTGCATGATGGCGGCTGAACGAAAGAAGAAAATATAGGAGGCGCCGTTCATCAAACGGCATCGATTGCAATGACAACTGTGCGACGTGAGTTACGGGAATATTTGCTTGGCCAACTGCCGGCAGACGCGGCGAATGCATTCGATGCGCGTCTGTTTGCGGAGGATGATCTGCTGCATGAACTTGAGGATGAGCAAGATGCGCTCATCGAGGATTTCATTAAAGAAAGATTGATAGAAAGCGAGGCTGCATCTTTTCGAGCCCAGCTTGCCCGCTCGCCGGCATTGCAGGAAAGAGTCCGTTCCCTTCGTATTTTGCTGGGAGCTCTTGAAAGACAGTCCACGCGGGTCTCGCGTCCGGCTGCGCCACGCTTTTCCCGTTTCCTCGTTCTGATTTCGCCGGTGCTCACCATCATGCTGTGCTTTGTAATTTTTTTGTACTTCAAGGAATCTCGCAGGAACATCCGACTGAATGCTCAACTTCTTGCGCTGTCAAGGAGACCACAGCCGGTCGCGCCTACCATCGGCCAGAACGTGGTGTCGGTCGCCTTCTTGTCCGCGCATAATTTGCGAGGATCATCGGTTCCGCCAGAATTTACGATACCGGCGACAGCCTCATTTCTTGAGTTGCAGATCGAGCTGATTGGAACGACGCCAGAAGAAGACACTTGGGATGCAGAAGTGCGGCGCGGCACCGAAGTCGTCTGGAAATCTTCTCATATCCCAATGCGCCGAATCGGGCAGGAGCAGTTTCTGGCGTTGTTCATTGATGCAGGAGATATTCGGCCTGATGCTTATGTGGTTCAGTATGCGCCGACATCCAATCCCGGAGCATTTCAGAGCAGGTCATTCCGAGTGAGGGAGCCTTGATAGCGGAGCATGTTTTCCCGACGGTGAGTTACAGCCCTCAGTTGTTGAGAACAGGTCGATGCACTCATTCAGGGTTCTCGGTGGTCTTGAAGATCGACGTTCAAAATCGGCCGCAAGCCTGAGGGCAAGCTCATGCGCGCTGCAACGTGCTCCCACTGACAAGGTCATTCCCGGAAAACGGCGTTTTCGGCAACTACGAGTTTCAGACCTCAGGATCATTTACCGCAAAGCTTCCGGTATTGCTCTCCGGTCAACTCCAAGTAAAACCACCGCGCCCACCCTAGATGGCATGCTCAGTGAAACTGATAGAACCGGCAACCACAATGGCGGCAACGGAATGGGAAGAAGCGAAGAAAACCCAGAAAGTAATCTAGGCGAGTGGCACGGGCGCGCCTGACGCAACCATCTGTCCTGCAGACGCGACAAGTTTGCAACATCTCTCGCATCATTCTCCGTATAGGCAAGAAAAATGACCCCAACGAAAATCCGGGGCCCAAAGCATCATTTCCTTTGTATGCTGTCAGTCTAAACGTGACCGCAGCGCTCTACAAGCGTTATAAGGCTTCAGTTCGGCTTGGCCGGAGTGGTCTCGACAAAACCTGCCTCTTCCAACACCTCTACCTCGATGATTGCCTGGCCTAGAACCAGCCTGTCTCTGGTGTCGAAGTCGCTACGCAGCCCGTCATAATGTTCCACCCAGGTCAGCAGCCCAACCCGCCAGAGGTCGTCCATGCATTCCTGCTTTGATGGGCACATTTTCTTCCAGCGTCTGCCGACTTCAAGAGCAATGATGGACGCACGACAGATGCCGCCCGGATGCCAAAGGATGAGAACGCGAACGTCCATGCTTCTGAGATGCGTTTGAATCGCTGTTGTGTGCCAGCCCAACCGGTGGCCAACGATTGAAGTTGCCGAAAACCCGACTTTATAGAAGCGCGCATTAAGGCTGCCTCTCTCTATGAGTGACTCGGCGATTTAGCGTCAAATGAGAATACCGAGCGGAGTGATGGATCAGCATTGCTGAAGGCAGGTCACTTTAGGCTTTCGGGTTCCAAGCGCGTTCCTGGAACTGCGATTCCAGTGGTGGGTTAGCGATGGTGGCTGCATAGTTCGTAATGGTCGAAGCCGCAAGGATGGTCAGGATCTCCAGGATTTGTTCCTGCTTGAAGCCGGCATTCAGGAAGGTTTGCAGCTCTGCAGCACTGACGTGCCCACGCTTCTCGATGAGCTGGCGTGCGAGCCCCGAAAGAGCCGCGTGTTTCGGGGCACTCAGCAATCGACGCTCCCGGATGGCCCGAACGTCTTCATCCGATACCTGATTCTTGAGTGCCAAAGCGCTGTGGAAAGCGACAGCCCAGGCAGAGGCATTTGCAACTGCGTCCGTAAGCAGCACGATCTGGATTTCGTCTTCAGCAAAACTGCCGCTGTGCACGTTTGTAAAGACGGCAGCAAATGTCTTCATCAGGACAGGAGAGTTCGCGATCGCACCAGCGACATTTGGGATGAAGCCGAACCCGTCCTGCAACTGCTGCAGGGCGGGCTTCGATGCTGCCGGGGCTGAGCTAAGCGTGTGGATGGGAAAAGTTGTCATGTGTATCTCCTTAGGTCGGTAGGACCGAATATTTATTTCACTGTGGTGTGTCGATTGCGGGATCAGTGGGGGCCTGCTCACTGGTCAGTTGGATTTTGCGGCGAGAGCTTTCACGGTGATCACAAGATCGGTGGTGCCTTTGGTCTACTCCGTTCCAGGAACGCCGAAGTCGATCCATCCAGAGTTCAGGTTGTCCACCATTTCGATGTATGCACCGGAACGATCAGCCGGCATACCGTTCTGGGCCAGGGTGTCAACCCAACTGTCGCGTGGAACGGCCACCGCTGCGATGGGGCGACCGATCGCTGCTCCGAGGGCGGCCGCAGCGTCCTTGCTGGAGTAAGAACTGGGGCCGGAAATCTCGATCACGCGGTTACCTTGCCAGCCCTGCAGCAGCGTTTGCGCGCCAATCCTCCCAACGTCCTTCGTGGCAACCATCGCGTAAGGACGTTCCAGCGGCTGGTACAGCGAGAAGTAGTTGCCCGTGGAGCGAGCGGCAGAAAGGCTATACACAAGGTTCTCCATAAACCAAGCCGATCGAAGAAAAGCGTTGGGAACTCCGGTGTCGCCAAGTTCCTGCTCAAGGATGCGGTTGGTAGCGATCAGACCGAGACTGGAGCTCTTTTCACTACCCCAGGAAGAAAGAAAGACGGCCCGGGAGAGCCCCGACCCACGCCACATTCTTGGACAGTAGCTCACATACGAACGCTTATTTGCTAGCAAGAAGCAGCGGGATGAAAAATCTGATGCACTGTCTCCCTGAGCCGCCTGTGCAGCGGGTCGCTTTCGAAGCGCGGGTGCCAGACCATGGAGTACCGGATCGGTGGGATCTCTTTCGGCGCTTTCAAACGTTTCAAATTGTGAAGCGCTGCCATCGGCTCTGCGAGTCGAGCAGGAATGGCTCTTCTGTCGCTGGGGTCATTGTCGGTCAGTGATCGCTCTCTGAGCGACGGAGCATTGGCAAATGGGTCCGCCGCACGACTGCAAGGGATTGCGTCAGAGAGTTCGTTTGAATAGCGGAGTGGCGATGAGCAGCGTTCCGATTCCAAAGATGAATAAGAAGAGCAGATCGTACTGGATAGCCACGAAGCCGCCGTCCTTCAGTAGGATTGCTTTGAAGCCGTGGACGCAGTAGGTAAAGGGGTCGACGATGGCGATGGCCTGCAGCCATTTTGGAAAAGCAATGATGGGAAATACCGCGCCGGAGGGGAAAAATAACAGGGTGTTCAGGACTCCGAACATGGCGCGGGGGACGAGCGGATCGTCGACGCGGACCATCATGAGGAACATCATACCGTTGAAGGCTAGTGCGGTCGCGATGATCATGAGGAGCAATTCCAGATCGGCAACGGGGTTGAAAATTGCATCCAGGCCGGCGATCAGCGACCCGATGATGGTAAGGCTGATTCCGGCAAGCACAGCCTTGGCTGCACCCGCGAGGTTGAGGCCCATGACCAACTCGAGCTTGGTGATTGGAGTTACGAGGTAGCCTTCGTGGACGCCGCGGGCCTTGTCGTCGATGTACAACATGCCGCCGCCGATCATGACCGAGATATACATGGCCAGAGAGATCGTGCCGGCGAGCAGGAACTTCATGTACGAGACATAGGGATAGAGTTCGACGGACTGTACGGCGATGTTTTTGACGATGCGCGGCTGAATGACCGGAGCATTGAGGGAGTCGACCAGCGATTGCAGTTCAGACTCGATGCTGGAGCTGGTGAACTGGTCGGAATTGTCAACGACGAGCCCAATGCGAGGCGCGTCCTGCGCATAGACACGGCGCGAATACTGAGCTGGGATGATGATGGCGGCATCGATTTTTCCGGTGCGCACATCTTCGCGCGCCTGGACTTCGTTGCTATAGTCAACTGTTTTAAAAGTTCCGATATTGACCGCGATGGCTGCGCAGGCCTCGCGAACTTTGACGGCCTGAGGGCCGTGGTCGTAGTCGACGATGGCTACGCGGGCGTTGCGGATTTTTCCGCCGTAGGCGTTGCCAAGGATGACCAACTGGACGATGGGCAGCATCATCGACATGATCATGAGGACCGGCGAGCGGAAGAACTTGCGCATCTCGCGCTCGAAAATTGCAAACATCCTGTTCATGGCTGCTCTCCCGGTCTAGGCGGCATGGTGAAGATGGCCTTTACTTGCTCATCGCGAAGCTGGCGTCCGGTGTAGTGCACAAACACGTCGTCGAGGGAGGTGTTCTGAACGCTAAGGGAGGTTATGTTTTCGCCCAGGGACGCGGCTAACTCGACTAACTGCATGGTGGTCCTGGAACCTGACGATGTGAGGACCCGATAGAATCCGGCGCTTTCTGCCTGCACGCTGGTGACTCCTTCCAGGCCCTCAAGGCGTGACTTCCACTGCTCGGTCTCGCGATCGAAGTGGACCTCGACTACATTCGCGCCGGGAACATTCTGCTTAAGCTCGATGGGCGTGCCGAGCGCTACAAGGTTGCCGTGATCGACAATGGCGATGCGGTCGCAGAGCTTGTCGGCCTCTTCCATGTAATGCGTGGTCAGAAGCATGGTGAGATTGCGGGTTTTGCGGAGGTTGTCGAGCATCTCCCAAACGGCGATGCGGGAGACGGGATCGAGGCCGGTGGTGGGCTCGTCCAAAAAGAAGATATGCGGGTTGTGCACCAGGCCGCGAGCGATTTCGAGGCGCCGCCGCATTCCACCGGAGAGCGTCTTGGTTTGCGCGTCGCGCCATTTGACCAGGTCTACCGCCTCCAACACCTCCTGGATGTTCTTTGCACGCTCAGCCCGCGGAACGCCGTAGAGCTTTGCGTAGATGCTGAGATTTTCCTCGAGCGTGAGATCCGGATCGCTGGTAAGAGCCTGCGGGATGACGCCGATAACGCGGCGAACGGAGTCGGACTCCTTGGCAACATCGAAGCCGGCAACTATCGCTCTGCCACTGGTGATGGGAACGAGGGTTGTCATCATGCGAATGAGCGTGCTCTTGCCGGCGCCGTTGGGTCCGAGCAGGCCGAAGATTTCGCCGTCGTTGACGGCAAAGCTTACCCCTTTGACTGCCTCGAACGTGCCATAACGCTTGACGATATTTTCAACAGCTATCGCTACGGTCCCGACCGGCTTGGGATTCTGGTCCAATGTCGTGGGCTGAGGGTTCACGGCTTCACCAACTTGCTCTTGGGGATGTAGACGTCGGCGGTCATGCCGGGAACGAAACGCTCGCCGGGATTGTCGATGATGAGCTTGATCTGTACGGTCTCGATGTCGCGCTTGAGGCCACCGTTGATGTCGCGCTGGGTTGCGAAATCGGCCTCGGAAGCCTTGGAGATGACCTTGCCCCAGACGGTCGCGCCGGAGGGCATGACGACGCGGAGGGAATCACCGAGCTTGACGGAGTCCGCCTGAGTTTCCGGCAGCGGTGCGTACACCCAGGTTTGAGAAAGGTCCATGACGGTGACGATCGGGGCGCCGGCGGCGACAACCTCTCCCTGACGCGCGGCACGCACGTTCACTTTGCCGTCAACCGGTGCGACGACCTTGGAGTAACCGAGCTGGACTTCCGCCTCCTGTGCGAGAGCGCGGGCGTTGGCAGCCTGATCGCGCGTTTCGTCCACGGTGCGGGCAGCGACGTTGGTGAGGAGTTCGTGGGAGCGAGCCTGACGGAGCGAAGCTTCGGCTGCGGTCACGGTGTCGCGCGCGGCATCGACGGCAGCCTTGCTGGCCTGCAGGCTGGTGACGGCGTCGTCTTTTGCCTGCTCGCTCATAATTTGCTGCTGCGTCAGCGCGACGGTGCGGCTGGTATCAGCCTTCTGGTGGTCGTAGTTGGCCTGGGCCTGCGCCAGCGTGGCTTTTGCAGCGCTCAGCTGGGCTTCTGCGTTGAGGGTTGCGTTACCGGTTTCGCCGCGGGTCTGGTGCTCGGTTTCGACGGTTTCGCCGACTTTGAATTGCTGGCTCTTGGCGGTGGCGGCGGCGGCCTGCTGTGCGGCCTGAAGATCTTCACTCTCGATGACCGCAATCAATTGCCCGGCCTTTACCGTGTCGCCTTCATCAACAGTGAGCGTCTGGATGCTGCCAGGAATTTTGGAGCTCACCAGAACCTCATTGGCGTCCACCGTTCCAATCAGCTCCAGGTCGCTGGAGCGATGGGTGGTGAGGAGATACCAGAGAAGGGAACCCGCGGTCAAAATGCCGAGGATGAGAAAGACTCGATTTCGTGCGTTCACTTGTGCCTCACTTCAACTGTCTTGTTTAGGACGACAGAAGCCGGTGGGATTCTAATTCCTGCAATGGTGGGCTCGTTGGGCTCGGGCATTGGAACCGCGGTCAGCACGCGAGCGGCTACGCGGGCACCATGCTCACGATCGACGAAGATGGTCTGGCCGAGATATTCGACTGCGGCCTTGCGGCGGAACTCCAGTGCACCGGGCTCAAAGGGGTCAAACTCCATCAAGAGTCCCATCACAGGTCCGGAGAGGTAGTAAAAAGCATTGGCTCCCAGCGCGGCGTACATCATTTGCATGTCGTCCACCCTAATCAGCTCTCCGGTGCTCTGGCCCTCGGCGAGCGCCGCGCGGAAGCGCAGCATCATGGGCCTGAAGACTTTCTCCACCAGCGGCGCAACCGCATTCTCCTCGCCACGGTGCAAGCGGATCATCTCCTGCTGCAGCAGAGATTGAAATGTCCGCCGCGTATGGATGCGGTCAAAGTGATTCAATGCGAAATGGACCAGCCGTTCGCCGGCCGAGCAATCCAGGCTCATTGCAGAAAGTCCGCTCAAGACAACCTTCTCCGCAATCTCTTCAAGAGCCGCGTTGTAGAGCTCCTGCTTACTGCGGAAGTAGTAATAGAGGAGCGCCTTGTTTACTCCGGCGGCTTCGGCGATGCGCTCCGTGCGGGCTCCGGCGAGCCCGTTCGCGCTGAATTCGTTGGTGGCAGCCTCCAGGATGCGGGCGCGGGTCTGGTCGGCGCGATCGGGGTTGGAGCGGGTTGGAGTCGAGACGGACATTAGTTAACTAACTAGTTAGTTAACTAATGGAGACCTAGGGAATTTGCAAGGGGGCCTAAGGCTGAATTACTAGATTTTCAACAAAACAAATACGTTGCAAGCCGCGCTTTCGCTCATAAAAATTGGTTCTCGTTACAGCCATCGCCTCAATGAGTGCATTGGCGATAATGCGCTCATCGAGACCACAAAACCCGATACGTCCTATTTCACAACAATCGTAAAGGGAATCGATGAGCTCACGCCTGTCCCGCTCACAGCGATGGTTGCTTGGTATGAGCCCGCTGGCGGCAACCTTGGACCGCTTCCTCCGCATCCGCTCGGCGCTAGTAAACCGGTCACGGCGATGAATGCCAGGGCCAGCATCGAGAGCTTCCGCTTCCTGGCCAGACCAGCAAGAGACAACCCGAATGGCCAAAGTGCGAAGGCCAACAGGACCGATGTTCCACCATGACCGCCGGGCATCCACGGCGCGCGCAGTGTCGCCGCCGTAGCCGGGGGAATCGTCAGCGTGAGCGTTGTGCTTCCGGTCGAACTCTCGGCAAAGTTAATCGATGACGGGCTGAAACTGCAGGAGAAATACTGCAATAGGGATGCCGGCAGATTGCAGACAAAACTAACTGGCGCGGTGACGCTGGTGGGAAGGAGTCGCAGTCCCTGAGTTCGATGTAGTAGTGATGATGCGCGGCGAGATCCAGTTTGAGATGGCCGTTACCGGCGGGGCCATCCGCCATCCATGTGGTTGCTGTGAATTCATAGGTTCCCGGGACAAATGAGAGTGTCATGAATCTTCTAAAGACAGATATTGGTCCGGCGGCCTGGTGCGGAAGAATCGATTAGTTGGGCCCTTAGCGATCCATACGTACAAGCGGCCAAAAGACATCTTCCACAATTTCGCGAATGACGTCGTCGGAAAGTGGTTTACCAGTCATCAGTATGTCGTGACGAGCAAGATCGGTTGGCAGAGCGATATTTCGCGGTGTAAGACGCGCAGGGTCCAACTCGCCCCGGTCAACGCCACGTTTAAGGAGGGTTCGTACCAATTCGCCGTCGGAAATCTCTTCTCTCACATTGCGGAAGTTTGATCCCTCCTCAGCCAAATCTCGACTCATGTCGAAGGCCAGTTGGATTGAATTCGGCCGTACGCGATCGGACATGTGACGCAACAACAGGACAAGCTCATCACGGGCGCTTCCCATGTCCGGTATGCTGACCGGGTTCAGCTTCGCCTGGCGAGCTAGTGCAGCTGTCGCAAGCCTGGATCGGGATGGCCAACGGCGCGAGAGCACTGGCCGGCTTGTTCCAGCGCGCTTTGCAACCGATTCCAATGTCATGCCTGCATAGCCGAGCTCATTTAGCTCTGCCCATGTGGCATCAAGGATCGCATCCTCGAGTGCTATACCACGCCGCCGTCTGTTGCCGTTGTCTATCATTCTGGTCAATTATAAGATGCGTTATGTATCCAAAGCGTCTTGACAGGCATCATAAGATACGTAACGTATCTTCTGCCCTGGTTGGAGGCTTTCAAATGTCGCGTGAAACTATAAGCAGCACTCCCCGCTCCGTTTTAGTCTCAGGCGCAAGCATCGCCGGCCCGGTGTTGGCATACTGGCTCAACCACTATGGCTTTGACGTGACGGTGGTGGAGCGGGCATCTGCCGTGCGGAGCGGCGGGTATCCAATCGACATCCGCGGCACAGCGCTCGAGGTAATGGATCGTATGGGCTTGCTGCCAGCGGTGCAGGCCGAACACATCGAGTCGCGCACGGTGACTTTCGTGGATGCAGACGGGAAGACCATCGCCGCGATTTCGCCCTACGATCTGTCCGCCAATGAGGCGCACGATGTGGAGCTCCCACGTGGAGCGCTCACAGCGCTCTTTTACGACCTGACCAAAAGCAGCTCAATTCACTATCGGTTCGACGATTCTATCGAATCGCTCGATGATGACGGTGCTGGAGTGGCGGTCCGCTTCAAGAGCGGTCAGCGCGGGCGCTTTGATTTGGTACTTGGCGCGGACGGTCTGCACTCCAACACCCGCAAACTAGTGTTCGGACCGGAAGATCCTTTCCGTCGCGACCTCGGGTTTCGCTTCAGTCTCTTTTCCCTGGCCAACGATCTTGGTCTCTCACACGGTGCAATGATCTACTCCCAACCAGGGCGAACGGCGGTAGCCTTGGCCGTGCGCGACAGTCCGGATTTATTCGCCATGCTTGCCTTCGCAACCGATCAGCCGGACTTGGCCGCAGGTCTCACTGCGGAGCAGCAGATCGACCGCACCGCTCAGGTGTTTGCAAGTGGGGGTTGGGAGGTACCACGCCTGGTCGACGCGTTGCGGCGCGCAGAGGATCTATACGCCGACACTGTAAGTCAAATCCGTATGCCGAAATGGTCGAAGGGCCGTGTGGCGCTGGTCGGCGACTCCGCCTTTGCACCGTCATTCCTATCCGGGCAGGGCACGAGTCTCGCTATCGTGGCAGCCTATGTGCTGGCAGGCGAACTGGCTTCACACGAAGATCCGGCAGCTGCGTTCGCAGCCTATGAGCGCATTA
>Ga0302302_1000342_pt1 | contig 28362 bp, 18 predicted proteins | sample III_Palsa_E1_3_FD_198766 | JGI IMG/M metagenome (GOLD analysis project Ga0302302, IMG submission 198766) | Peat permafrost microbial communities from Stordalen Mire near Abisko, Sweden - III_Palsa_E1_3 | ecosystem: Environmental > Terrestrial > Soil > Palsa > Peat permafrost | place: Sweden...
GTCACCGCGCATGAGCTGGCGCATCAGTGGACCGGCGACACCGTGACGATGGCCTGGTGGAACGATATCTGGCTCAACGAGGCGTTCGCCACCTGGATGCAGCAGAAGGTGACGATGCAGGTGCATCCGGAATATCGCGCCGATCTCGATCGCGTGCTTGGCGCGCAGGGCGCCATGAGCAATGACAGCCTGGTCAGCGCGCGCATGATCCGTCAGCCGATCACCGGCAACGGCGACATCGAGACCGCGTTCGACGGCATCACCTATCAGAAAGGCGCCAGCGTGCTCGGCATGTTCGAGAACTATGTCGGCGAGAAGACTTTCCAGAAGGGTATGCAGGCGTACATCCAGAAACACAAGTTCGGCAACGCCGACGCCGACGATCTGGTCTCGGCGATCGCTACTGCCGCCGGCAAGGGTGATGCGTTCAAGCACGCGTTCGACAGTTTCCTCAACCAGACCGGCGTGCCGTATGTGCAGACCAAACTGGAACAGAACAACGGCAAGACTGTGCTGAACCTGAGCCAGAGCCGCTACCTGCCGATCGGCAGCACCGGCGACAGCTCGCGCATCTGGGGCATCCCGGTATGCGTGCGCTACGGCACCGCCGACGGCAGCAAGGTCAGCTGCGAGATGCTCGACAAGGCAAGCGGTTCGATCGTGCTGGCCGGTGCCAGCAACCCGACCTGGATCATGCCGAACGCGGGTGCCAGCGGCTATTACCGTTTCAGCCTGGGCAAGAGCGAACTCGGCGGTCTGATCAAGCAGGTCGGCAAGCTCAGCGATACCGAGCAGCTGGCTTACGCCGATGCGGTCAACGCGAGCTTCCGCCACGGTGATCTGGACGCCGGCGACGTGCTGGCCGGACTGCAGCCACTGACCAACTCGAAGATCCGCGAAGTGGCTAGCGCGCCGCTCAGTCAGGTGGCATGGATCTATCACCACGTAGCCACCACCGACGCCCGGCGCGCACGCCTGGCGGCATGGGTGAAGCAGGCTTATCTGCCGCGCCTGGAGCAGCTGGGCTACCAGCGCAAGACCGGCGAAGCTGAGGACGCGGCGCTGTTGCGCAGCACCCTGGCGGGTGCACTGGCGTTCGATTTCAAATTGCCCGAAGTGCGTGCTGCCTTGCTCAAGCAGGGTGAAGCGGCGCTCAAGCCCAAGGCGGATGGCCGTCTGGATTTGACCTCCGGCGATCCGGACCTGCTCGGCGATGCACTGGGTGTGGCCGTGCAGGAGCAAGGCAAGCCAGTGGTCGATGCGTTGATCGCCGAACTGCCCAAGACCAGCGACGCAGCGCTGCGCAACGGCATCCTGGCCGGCCTGGCCAACGTGAGCGATCCGGCGGCGGCGGAGCAGGTACGCAACTTCGCGCTCGACAAGCAGGTCAAGGTCGGCGAAATGGCGATGCTGTTGATGGGCGATCGCGACACCGAAGCCGATCGCGATGCGATGTGGCAGTGGTTCACCACGCACTACCCGCAGGTGCTGACGCGCACCGGCAGTTTCGCCGGTGGCTATCTGCCGCGTCTGGCCGCGGGCGGCGGCTGCTCGCAGCCGGAACACGATCGCCTGCAGGCATTCTTCAAGTCACGCATGAAGGACGCTGACGGCATCGACCGCGGTCTGGCCCAGACCAGCGAATCGATCCAGCTGTGCAGCGCGTTGAAGGCGAAGCAGGATCCGGCAGCGATCGACGCGGCCCACTGACGGATCTCTGAGCCAGCAAAGCTGGCGGCATCGGCGAGAGCCAAGCAACACAAGACGCCGGGCGGCAACGCCCGGCGTTTTCTATGGCGTGACCGTGGTGGCCGCGTGCGGGTGCTGCGCCACCTGCGCCTGGATGAAACTGACGGCATCGTCCAGCACCGGTGCCTTGGCTCGAAATGGCCGTGACATCGCGAACAGGATCGCCATATGGCCGATGTCCGGATACAGCTTCAGCTCGACCGGCTCGCCTTCACGTTGAAGTTGATTTGCCAGCGACTGCGCATTGCGCGGCCACACGATCTTGTCGGTGGTTCCCTGCATCAGCAGCATCGGCGGTTCGTCGCCGTTGACGAAATGCACGGGCTGCGAGCGTAGCTGCGCCTCCTGCGTACTGCCGAACATGTCGATGAAATCGGGATCCTTCAGCGGCAGAAAATCATACGGGCCGGCGAGGCCGATGAAGCCGGACAAATCACGCGGCTGCATGCCGACGGCCTCCAGCCAATGCGCATCCGTGGCAAGCAGGGCGCCGATATGCGCGCCGGCCGAATGTCCCATCACAAACAACTGCGCGCTGTTGCCGCCGTACTCGCCAGCATGCGCCCGCGTCCAGGCCACGGCGTGCGCGCCATCCTGCATGAAGCCGTCAAGCCGCACCTTGGGCCACAGTCGATAATCCGGAATCACCACCACCATCCCGCGCTGCGCCAATGCCTCGCCAACCCAGCGATACCACTGCCGTTTGCCGGATTTCCAGCTGCCGCCGTAGAAAAAAACCACCACCGGCGCGTGCTCGGTGCCGGGCAGGCGATAGATGTCCAGCGCCAACTGGTGCGCCGGGTCGAACACCACATCGCGCTGCACAAGAACATTGGTCTTGCCGGCGCTGGCGTTGAGGCCGCCAAACAGCACAGCCTGACATCCCGTTAGCAGTGCGCCGCCGACCAGCAGCATGATCGTTGCAATAAAGCTGCGACCTGACGGAGGAGGAGATGAGCGATAGCTGTCGGACGGCATGCGTATTCCTGTGTGAGGGTCTTGCCTTACGTAGATACGTGGCGCGCTCGTGGCAGGATGCAGGCCCGGCTGTATGCCTGCCGTGTTCCACTTACACTGTGCCGGCCTCACGGGCAAACAGGGAGAAATGCATGCTTCGTCGTTCGATGGGATTGCTGGGGCTGTGTCTGCTGTTTGCCGCGCCCCTGTCGGCACAGGATGTACCCCCTCCATTACGTGACTGGCAGGGCTGGGTGCTGCATGACGTGCCGGAACACGATTGCCCGTTCCTCGCCAACCAGATTCCAGACGCCGGCAGCTACCAGTGCGCATGGCCCGGTCGCCTGACCCTCGACGCCGACAAGGACGGCGCTCGTTTCGGTCTGGATGTGCACGTGGATGCACCGAGCTGGATCGCCTTGCCGGGCGATGAGAAGAACTGGCCGCAACAGGTCAGCGTCAACAAACAGCCAGCTACGGTGTTGCAGCGCGACGGGCAACCGGTGCTGTGGCTGACCTCAGGCGACTATCAATTGCAGGGAAGCTTTCCCTGGACATCGCGACCGGCGCGGTTGCACGTGCCGGCGATGATCGGACTAGTTACCCTAAACGTCGAAGGCGCGGCAGTTACCCGCGTCGAACGCAACGGCGATCAGCTCACCCTCGGTGAGGCGGCCGCCGCGCAGCGTGCTGCCGACGCGCTGTCGCTACGCGTATATCGACGTCTGCAGGATGGTCTGCCCGCCACGTTGCAGACGCAGTTGCAGTTCAACGTTACCGGTAGTGCGCGCGAACAACTGCTCGGCACGGTGCTGCCAGCCGGCTTTGTCGCGACCGCCTTGTCCGGTGATCTGCCGGCACGGCTGGAAAACGACGGCGATCTGCGCGTGCAGCTGCGACCGGGGCAATGGACGGTCACACTCGCGGCGCGCGGCATCGCGCCCTTGAGCAAGATTGCGCTGAAACTCCCGGCGGCACCCTGGCCACGGCAGGAAATCTGGAGCTACGCCGACGACACCACGCTGCGCAGCACGCGCGTCGAAGGCAATCCGACTGATGCCGCGCAGGCAGGTGTGCCGGCCGACTGGGCTGATCTGCCCGCCTACGCCCTGGACAACGCCTCCGGCCTTTCGGTCGAGCAAGGCAATCGTGGCGATGAGGGTGGGCAGGGCGATCAACTGCATCTGCAGCGTCAGCTGTGGCTGGATTTCGATGGTGGCGGGCTGAGTGTCGCCGACCATCTCAGCGGCGAGCTTCGCCATCACCAGCGGTTGGACGTGGTTGCCCCGTGGCAGCTGCAACGAGCCGCGCAGGATGACACTCCATTGCTGGTCACCAGGGGCGCGGATGGACGCAGTGGAGTCGAGCTGCGGCTGAACGATCGACAGCTCAACCTCGATGCCGGCCTGCGTCTGCCCGCGCATGGCGGCGTGATCCCGAGCTCGGGGTGGCAACTGCCCCTGGAAGGAATCGACGCCACCTTGCACCTACCGTATGGCTACCGACTTCTTGGGGCGAGCGGTGCGGATCGTTCACCCGACTCGTGGGTAGCCCAGTGGAGTCTGCTTGACCTGTTTGTAGTAGCCGTGATTGCGCTGCTGGCCGGGCGCCTGCTGGGTTGGCCATGGGCGCTGCTGGCGGCTGGCTATCTCACACTCGCACAGCACGAAAGTGACGCGCCGTTGTGGACGCTGGCGGTCGTGCTTGCGCTGACGCTGCTGCTACGCGCGTTGCCGGAAGGACGTCTGCGATCGACCGCACGCATCGGTGCGGTGGCCACTTTCGCGCTGGCGTTGTTGTGGACGTTGCCATTTGCAGCGGCGCAGCTGCAGTCCGCGCTGCATCCGCAGCTGGAAAGTGCTGGTCAGGGCCGAATCGTATCGGCAAATTTCATTGCGCCGGCAACTCGGGACGAACGCTATGCGAGGGCGATGAAGCAACGCATGCAGGCCGCGCCGGAACCCCCGCCGCCGCCGGCGCCAGCACCGGCCATCGAAGAAGAGAGCAGCAATGCCGTCGCTCCATCAATGGCCATTCAGTCGGCTCCGATGGGCGGTGAGGGTCGCCCGGGACCGCTACAGACCGTCGTGGTGACGGGTTCCAACTTGACGGCATCCATGCAGGTGAGTTCAGAGCAGGATAGTCGCGCCTTGATCCAGGCCGGTGCCGGCACCCCGCACTGGGACGAAGACAACAACTATCGTCTCGGCTGGTCCGGTCCGGTGACGTCAGAACAGAGCACTCGTCTGGTGATCGCGCCAGCATGGCTGGTGCGATTGCTGCGCGTGGCCATGGTGGCCCTGCTGGCGACATTGCTTGCGAAGCTGCTGACCACAGTGCTGTTGCCATGGCGTGGCCGTTGGCGCGACTTGCGCGGCGCTGGCGCCGTCGGCGCCGCCATGCTTGCCATGGCACTTTTGCCGGTGGGCGCGCATGCGCAGAGCACGCCAAGCCAGCAACTGCTGAACCAGCTGCGCGAACGGCTGACCGAGGCGCCGAAGTGCGCGCCGGCTTGTGCTGAAGTGGCGCAAGCGCAGTTGCAGGCCAATGGCGATGTGCTCGATGTGGAGCTGGAGACGCATGTTGGCGCACCGATCGCGCTCCCATTGCCGCAGGCAGACGATGCGCTGCAACTATCTGACGTCAGCGTCGACGGCCATGCCAAAGCCGCGCTCACACGTAGTGATGATCAGCTGCTGCTGCGGCTGGATCGTGGCGTGCATCGGGTCAGCCTGCACTACCGCATTGGTGCGGCGGACAGCGCAAACCTGCGCTTTGTCATGCGCCCGCAGTACATCGCGTTCAGCGGTCAGGGCTGGTCGCTGGATGGCGTCGATGATGGCCGGCCACTGGGAGACAGCATCGCGCTGCATCGCGTGCGTACCGCCAGCGATGGCAAGAATCTCCCCGCAGTGCAGAGCTTCCCGCCTTACGTGCGTTTGACCCGAAGCCTTGCGCTGGGTGTCGATTGGGTCGTGGAAAACCAGGTCGAGCGCATCGCGCCGCAGCAGGGTGGCTTCAGCACGACGCTGCCGCTGCTACCCGGTGAGCATCCGCTTGGTGACGATGCGCTGGTCAAGGACGGAAGTATCAGCATCACGTTCAACGCGAACAGCAACGTCGTCCGTTGGACCAGCCGCCTCGATCACACGGCGCAACTGTCGCTGCAGGCGCCAGCTTTGGATGAGCGTGCCGAGGTATGGGAAGTGCATGCTTCGCCGATGTGGCACGTCGAGGCGAAGGGTGCTCCAACCAGCACCAGCAGCGACGGGCTGCGCTTCCAGCCGCTGCCCGGCGAGAATCTGCAGCTTGCGCTGAGTCAGCCGGTAGCGGTGGCAGGCGACAGCCTTGCCTTCGACAGCGTGCAGCTGGACGGCACGACGGGCGCGCGCGCCAGCGAGATCATGCTGCGCCTGCATGCGCGCAGCACCCGCGGTGGCGAGCATGCGATCAGTCTGCCTGCAGGTAGCGAATTGCTGGATGCGAAGCGCGACGATGAGTCGATCAATCTGGCCGTGCGCGACGGCAAGCTCGGCCTGCCGCTCTTGCCTGGTGAGCACAGCTATACGTTGCGCCTGCGTGAGCCCGACGGAGTCGCTGCGCGGATGTTCACGCCGACATTCGCGCTGCACGCGCCAGTAGCGAACATCGACCTCACACTGCAGTTGCCGCAGGATCGCTGGGTGCTGTGGACATGGGGTCCGACGGTTGGCCCGGCGGTGCTGTACTGGTCGCAGCTGATCGTATTGCTGCTGACCGCGTGGCTGCTGGCACGCTACGCGCCGACGCCGCTGCGCTTCCGGCACTGGCTGTTGCTCGGTCTCGGCTTTTCGGCATTCGCATGGAGCGCATACGCACTGGTGGTCGTCTGGCTGATCCTGCTTGGCCTGCGCGCTCGCCATACGCCATCGGAGCAGCTGGGTACAACGAAGTTCAACCTGCTGCAGCTGGGTCTGGCCGCGTTGACCCTGGTCGCACTGGCGGTATTGATCTCGGCAGTGCCGAGGGGTTTGCTTGGTCTGCCCGACATGCATGTGGCAGGCAACGACTCCAGTGCATGGAATCTGCATTGGTTCGCCGACCAGAGTTCTGATGCGTTGCCGCGTGGAGGTGTGTTCAGCGTCTCCCTGTGGGTGTACAAACTCGCCATGCTGGCGTGGGCGCTCTGGCTGGCCAACGCGTTGATCGGCTGGTTGCGCTGGGGCTTCGACGCATGGACGCGCGGCGGCTACTGGCGCAAGCGCGAGCCGAAGCCAGCGGAGGTTGCGCCCCCGCAGTTGCCGGCCATGCCCGTTGCGGAGCCACCGCCACATGATTGATGTTCGCCGCGCCCTGCTTGCTGCAACACAGCTTCTTGGTGAACGCGTCGACGCTGAGGTGTTGCTATTGCATGTGCTCGGCAAGCCACGCAGCTGGCTCGTTGCGCACGCCGAAGATGCATTGGAAATGGACGTCCAGACGGCTTATGCGGCGCTGGTCGAGCGCCGCGTTGCTGGCGAGCCGGTCGCTTACATCACCGCACGTCGCGGCTTCTGGTCATTTGATCTGGAAGTGACGCCGGCCACATTGATTCCGCGGCCGGAGACCGAGCTGCTGGTGGAGCTGGCACTTGCACGATTGCCGCACGAGCCTGGCGCCGCTGTGGCCGACCTGGGTACGGGCAGTGGTGCCATTGCGCTGGCGATTGCGTGTGAGCGGCCGCGAGTACGGGTGATCGCCACCGATGCCAGCGCGGATGCACTCACGGTTGCGCAACGCAATGCGCAACGGCTCGATGTCGGCAATGTCACTTTCACGCAAGGCGACTGGCTGACGCCATTGGCCGGCCAGCGCTTCAATCTGATCGTCTCCAATCCGCCCTACATTGAAACGGCCGATCCACATCTCGGCCAGGGCGATCTGCGTTTTGAGCCGCCCGCTGCACTGGCTTCCGGTAGCGATGGCCTGGATGCCATCCGCCGCATTGTCGGCGACGCCCGCGAACATCTCGAAGTTGGTGGCTGGCTGTTGTTCGAGCACGGCTGGAACCAGGGTGACGCTGCACGTGCGTTGCTCCATGCGGCAGGCTATGCGGAGGTCATGACCGCGCAGGATCTTGAGCAACGCGATCGCGTCAGTGGTGGTCAGTGGCGCGGTTGAGACCCGCTTGAACCTGGGCTCGTCCAGTAGACGAAATGTCGGGTTCGACAGCGATTTCGGTGATCCAAATTTCAAGTTGCGGAGCTTTAGCCTGCTCGATCCCGACACCGGGCTGACGTCGCATTCTGGCGCCAGTAGCGATTTCTACTTGCGCAGCGCGCTCGATCGACGCTTTTCGATCGGCCCACTCAATGACGATGAAGTTGACGCCACCAATGATCGGCGTGTCGTTCAACGTACGGTTTTGATCGGGTCCCTTTCGTTGGCCCCGTCGTGAGGGGCACATCGTGAAGCTCAGCGTTCTGTTGGCGGCGGCGTGAGCGTGTACAGCAGCGCCGGCAGAAACGCGAAGGTGGCCACTAGCACGGCGACCAGACTAAGCAGGAGCATGGCGCCCATGCTGGCCATGCCGAGATCGTGCGACAGCGCCAGCGAGCCGAACGCGGTACCGGTAGTCAGCGCCGAATACAGCACGGCGCGCGCTGAAGCGGAACCGACAAACGAACGCATGCCGGCGCGCCAGTTCATCACGAAGTACACGTTGAACGACACGCCGACACCGAGCAGCAGCGGCAGCGCGATGATGTTGGCGTAGTTGATCGTCATCCCATCCAGTCTCGCCAGCAGCGCAGTCAACAGCGCCGACATGCCCAGCGTCAGCAGCACGATGCCGCTGTCGCGAAGGTGACGCAGCACCGCGATCAGCACCAACGCGATCGCCAGCGTCGCCAGTACGGCCGCCTGCTGGAATGCGTGCATGATGGTGTCGGCCGAGGCGATGGTGGTAACCGCCGAGCCCCCCGCCTGCGGCTCAATTGCCTGCACGGCCTGCACAAAACGACGAAGCCCTGCGGTGTCCTGTGCCGCGGCCGTGGGCGACACCTGGATGCGCACCTGTCCTTGCGGGCTCAGCCAGTCGCGACGGATCGATGCGGGAAGGTTCTGCAGGGTGATCTCGTTGGCATCCAGTGCATCACGCAGGCTGGCAAGCTGCTCGGGCAGGAAGCGACTGACCGCGGCGTTCATCACCAGCAAATCACTGTCGGGTGCGTGGCTTAACCGCGCAAGAGCGGCGTCGATGCCACGCAACGGCGAATCGGCAGGCAACTCGTGGGCGGCGTCGGCGATGGCGCTGCGGGTATCGACGATGGCGGAGCGTAGCGCCGCCGGCGTAACCGGTATCGGCGCAGCGTGTGGGGTCAGCGAGGGCAGCATCAGATCCTGCGCCTGCTCCAGTTGATCGAGCGATGCGGACTGGTCCGGCGGCACGAATGTCGCCGCCGAAATCACGCTGGACACTTCCGGCAGTTTTTCCAGCCGCGCAGCAAGTGCGCGTGCCTCGGCCAGGCTGGGCACCATGATGTTGATGTTGAACGGGTTGGTGACCGGGTCGTCGGCCATGCTGCGCAACGTGCGCATGGGCTCGGAGTCCGGTGCCTGCGTATGCAGCGGATTGGCGTCAAACGGGATGCTCGCGACGGCGACCAGGCCGGCCGCGCCGAGCAGCGCGAACAGTGCCAGTACTCCTTTGCGCCGATTCCGCATCAATTCGTCCCAGCGCACGCCATACGGCAGCGCCAGCTCGCCACCCTGGTCGCGTGGTTGGAACAGCCACAGCAGGGCGGGCAGCAGGGTCAGCGTGCACAGCAAGGCGAGGCACATGCCGACGCCGGCAATCAGACCCAGCTGCGCGACGCCGACAAAGGCCGTCGGCGCAAAGGCCAGGAAGCCGCAGGCAATGGCGGCAGCGGCCACGCTGATCTGGGCGCCCGCGATCGCGCCGGTCCGGCGCAACGCAACAGCCAAGACGGGCAGCTGCTGGCGCATGTCACGTAAACGCACCGCGAACTGGATCGCGAAGTCGACCGCAAGGCCGACGAACAACACGGCGAACGCCACGGAGATTACGTTCAACGTGCCGATCGCCAGAGCTGCAAAGCCGAGCGTAAGGGCCAGCCCGACCAGCAGGTTGAGCAGGATCGGCACGATCAGACGCCACGAACGCAGTGCCAGATACAACCACAGCGCCAGCAGCACGACGCTGACCAGCATGCTGACGACGATGCCTTCGGTCAACGCGCCAATCTGTACATCCGACAGCGCGACCGAGCCGGTGTAGTCGATCGTTGCGCGACCGCTGCGTACTTCCGGCAGGCTGGCACGAATACGTTCAAACGCCTGCGTCGCAGCGAGACCAGGTTGCAGTGCGCCGACCTGCATCACTGGGTGGATCAATACGAGTCGCATGGGATCGGGTTGCCCGGCCTCGCCCCCGCCGAGCAGGTTCTGCCATGACAGCGGCACAGCATGGCCGGCGGCGGCGGCATCCAGCACCTGACGCAGTTGTTCCAGCGCCGGCTTGTAGGCACTGAGATCAGCGTGCTCGATGCGCACGCCCTGCGCCATGAGCGAGACACCGTGGAGCAAGCCGAGCGCCGACGGCTCGGTGGCGAGTGGCCCCAGCAGTGGCTGTGCGTTCAACAGCGAATCGAGCAACTTGGTCAGGTCTTGCCCGGAAAGCAGCAAGAGGCCCTCATGTCTGAAGAACGGGTCGGCATCCGGTCGGGCGACGTCGCGGAAATGGGTCTGATCAGCCTGCAGCGCCGTTGTCAGTTCGTCGGCGGCAGCGTCAGCTTCCTCGGGGGTGGGGCCGTGTACCACCGCGACCAGCACGTCGTTGAACTGCGGGAACTCGCGATCCATCGCCAGTTCCTGCTGCCGCCACGGCAGGCTGCTGGCAAACATGTGATCGGTATCCGAATCGATGCCCAGATGGCCGTCGGCAAACCAGACGCAAACAACGGCAAGCAGGGCAAAAATCAATGTGATCAGCCGCGCGTGGCGCCGGCTGGCATCGACAAGATGTGCAATCCACTCGGTCATTGGTGACGAGTCTCCTGACCGGACGACCAGTCAAAGACGTTAGCCATCCCGTTTCAATTGCCACCACGGTATCAGAGACTCGAAGGGCCCGTAAGATCTTCCGTGGCTTGCCGAGAGCGTTTTGTAGGAGCGCTCTCAACCTCGCCCTGTGGGCCGGGCGACGGGCAGGGCGCGGAGTTCACTTTGTGCTCCCTCCCCTGCTGGCAGGGGAGGGCTGGGGTGGGGTCGCTCTTCGCTTGCTTGAAGGTCAAAAGCTTCACCCCTTCCCAACCTCCCCCTGCGAGCAGGGGGACGAGCAAAGCAGGAGTGGGAGGGCGTGTGCCCCTATTGGCTGGCGATGCCCGCAAGAGATCTTGAACAGGCTCCAAGGGCGCCGCGCGCCCGGGATCTCAGGCGCTTGCCTGTTTCATGGTTCCCGCCTGCGGAAATCGTGCGCAGATCGCGTTGCGGATGCTCGGCAGGTCCAGGCCGGCCATCGCCAACACTTCCTCGCGGCTGCCGTGTTCCAGGTAGACATCAGGAAGGCCGATATGCAGGATCGGCAGGCTGATGCCGTGCGCGGCCAGGCATTCGGCTATGGCAGAGCCGGCGCCGCCGGCCACGGCGTTGTCCTCCAGCGTGACAAAAGCATCGTGGCTCTTTGCCAGTTCCAGGATCAGCGCTTCGTCCAGAGGTTTTACGAAACGCATGTTGACGAGTGTGGCGTCGAGCTCGGCGGCGATCGTGGCGGCAGGTGCCAGCATCGCGCCGAAGCTCAGGATAGCCAGGCCATGCCCGCGTCGACGCAGCTCAGCTTTGCCGATTGGCAGGGTATCCAGTTCCTTGTGAGTGGCTGCGCCAGGACCGCTACCGCGCGGGTACCGCACCGCGGCTGGGCCGTGGTACTGGAAACCCGTGCTCAGCATCATGCGGCATTCGTTTTCGTCCGCCGGCGCCATGATGACCATGTTCGGCAGGCAGCGCAGGAACGTGAGATCGAAGCTGCCCGAATGAGTGGCGCCATCCGGGCCGACCACGCCGGCGCGGTCGATCGCGAACATGACGTCGAGGTTCTGCAACGCGACATCGTGAATGGCCTGATCGTAGGCGCGTTGCAGGAACGTCGAGTAGATCGCCACCACCGGTTTGGCACCTTCGCAGGCCATGCCGGCGGCCAGCGTTACCGCGTGCTGTTCGGCGATCGCCACGTCGAAATAACGCTGTGGGTACTCCTTGGAGAAACGCACCAGGCCAGAGCCTTCGCGCATGGCCGGGGTGATGCCGAGCAGACGGTCGTCGACGGCAGCCTGGTCACACAGCCAGTCACCGAAGATGTCGGTATAGGTCGGCTTGGCCGGCGCATTCTTCTTGACCAGGCCGGCCTGCGGATCGAATGGGCCGACCGCGTGGTATTCGATCTGCGCCTGTTCGGCCGGCGCGTAGCCTTTGCCCTTGGTGGTGATCACGTGCAGCAACTGCGGCCCCGGCAGGTCTTTCACCGTGCGTAGCGCATAGAGCAACTGCGGAAGATTGTGGCCGTCAATCGGGCCGGTGTAGTGGAAACCCAGCTCCTCGAACAGCGTACTGGGCACGAACATGCCCTTGGCGTGCTCCTCCCAGCGCTTGAAGAAGCGGCCAAACAACGACTGCTTCGGGATCGCCCGCTTTGCGCGCTCGCGCCACATGTTGAGCGTCTGGCTGGCCATCGCACGGGCCATCATCTTGGTCAGCGCGCCGACATTTTCGCTGATCGACATGCCGTTGTCGTTGAATACCACCAGCATGTTCGGCTCGACGTCGCCGCCGTGGTTCAGTGCCTCGAACGCCATGCCGGCGGTCATCGCACCGTCACCGATCACGGCGACCACTTTGCGATGGTCGTTCTTGCGCTGCGCGGCGATCGCCATGCCCAGCGCGGCCGAAATGGAGGTCGACGAATGGCCGACGCCGAAGGTGTCGTACTCGCTTTCCTCGCGGCGCGGGAACGGCGCCAGGCCGTCCTTCTTCTTGATCGTGGTGATGCGTTCGCGACGGCCGGTGAGGATCTTGTGCGGATAGCACTGGTGGCCGACGTCCCAGACCAGACGATCGTCAGGCGTGTTGAACACGTAGTGCAGCGCAACGGTCAGCTCCACCACGCCAAGACCCGCGCCGAAATGGCCGCCAGAGCTGGCGACCGCCTCGATCAGATACTGGCGCAGCTCGTCGGCGACGGCGGTCAACTGGTCATCGGGAACGCGGCGCAGGTCGGCGGGCGCGTCGATTTTCGCCAAATGGGGGTAGTGGGCAAGGTCAATCATCTGCGTATTGTTGGCCCAGCGGCGGGGCGGGGCAAGGGCAACGCGATGGCGGAACCCGGGCACAGCTGCCCGTTTACCCCGTTCAGACAGGCTTTCAGGCGTTGTGCGGCCGGCGGTCGCGCGGCAGATGACTGACCAGAAACTCCATCTGATCGGCCAGGATATTGCGGTTGGACAGGATCAGGTGTTCGACCCAGCTCGGCCGATACGGTACCGCCAGCAACGGCATGTGGGCCTGTTGCGGGGTACGGTTGCTCTTCTTCAGGTTGCACACGAGACAGGCGCTGACCACGTTCTCCCACTCGTCCTTGCCGTGTTTGGAAATCGGCAGCACGTGGTCGCGGGTGAGCTCGCCGCGGGAGAAGTGATCGCCACAGTACAGGCACAGGTGGCGATCACGGGCGAACAGGGCGGTATTGGTCAGCGCAGGCGCCGGATCGATCGCATGGTCGCGGCAGTGGCCGGTGCTGGCGACGATCGGATGCAGCTGCAGCAGGCTTTGCGCGCCCAGTAGCCGATTCATGCCGCCATGCACGGTGAGGCAGGGGTCGCCCAGGGTCCAGGCGACCGCATCACGCACATACAGGCAAACCGCCTCCTGCCAGCTGATCCAGTCGAGGATGCGGCCAGCAGCGTCCAGCGATAACACCCGGGTTGCGTTGAGGTCGGCCCGGCTTGGTACTTCCATCAGCATGTAGATCGTCCTTCAGCCAAGGCTTTGAGATCGGTTCGGCGATGCAGGATGCTCGTGTGGGCCAGCATAGAACAAATTCATTGCAATTCGCATGCAAGTGTGGCCGAGGGCCTGCCTAAAGACCGCAGAACCCCCGCCAGGGGCGGGTCGCCGACACCAGACAGCGCTGATATAGTTGCCAATCAACACAGACCCGACGCCGGGTTTGGGAGGGGGCGCTTCGGTGGCGACCCCGGCACGGCGGGGCATGAGGTATCAAAGTGGCTGAAGTTCTTTTCTACGAGCGTCCGGTGCCGCTTAACCGCACCGAGCACAAAGATCTGCGCCTGAAGGGCGTGTTGAACGCGAAGTTCGCGATGAACGCCCATTCGGTGCCGCTGACCGGCGCGGAGTTCGCTATTGCTGCACGCGACCTGCCGATCGTGTTTGCCGGCAATAGTGCCGCCGATGCGGGTCCGATCGTTTTGCTCGGTCTGCGTCAGGATGAAAACCTGGTGGTCGATGCCGATGGTCAGTGGGCGCCGAACATTTACATCCCGGCGTTCGTGCGCCGCTATCCGTTTGTACTGGCCGAGAAGCCGCCCGGTCAGGAAGGCGATGACATGACCGTGTTTCTCGATGAGCGCTACGAAGGCTTCGGTAACGTCGAAGGCGAGCGTCTGTTCAAGGACGACGGCACCGAGACGGAATTGCTGACCAATGCGGTGAAGTTCCTCGGCGAGTTCCAGCAGAACATCGCACGCACCCGCTGGTTTATGGGGGAGCTGAACAAGCATGACCTGCTGATGTCGCGCAATCTGCGGCTGCAGAAGCCGGCCCGCGAGGGTGGCGAGGCCCGCTCGATCAACCTCAATGGCCTGTTCGTGGTCGACGAGGAGAAGCTGCGTAATCTGGACGAGAAAACCGCCCACGAGTTTGCCCGTGAAGGCGTGTTTGGCTGGATCTACGCACACATGCTGTCGTTGGCCAACCTTGATCGTCTCGCGCAGCGTCTTGATGTGCGTGAGCAGGCCGAAGCGGCAAGCAGCGCGACCAAGAATTGATGTGATCTGTTTCTGGCGCAGCGCCCGATGGCGCTGCGCCAGTGCGCCCCGCGCGCAAGGCGCGGTCGGCGCGCGCAATATCCGGTGCACGGCGTGAGGGCGCCACGTTGAGAAAGCCCTCTTAAGAAACGACTAAGCGCCAGGCTGCAAGCTGTCGCCATGCAGCATCCCCGATATCGACATGCCACCACCGCGTGGCCATGCCTTTTTGTTCTTCGACGCCCACGTCGCGCTCGCCTGTGGGCGACACTCGTCATCGGCGCCGGATTGGCGCTGTCCGGTTGCGCCTCGTACGCACCACTGCGACTCGGCAACGGATCGGGCGCGACCAGCGTGGCGCAACTCACCGCACCGACCGCGGACATGCCGGTGTCGACCGTGGTGAACCATCGCTTCGATCCGTCCGATGGGCTTGACGTGACCGAGGTCGCGATGCTGGCGGTGGCAAACAGCCCGCAGTTGAAGCTCAAGCGGGACGAGCTTGGCATTGCCCGCGCGCAGGCATTCGCCGCCGGCCTGTTGCCGGATCCTCAACTGAGTTTCAGCAATGACTTTCCCAAAGGCACTGCCAACGATGTGACCAGCGCATTCAATCTTGGTCTCAGCGAAGACATCACGGCATTGCTGACGCGTTCATCGCGCAAGGCGGCAGCGCGCAGTCAGGCCGACCAGGTCAACCTCGAGTTGTTGTGGGCGGAGTGGCAAACGGTGGCGCAGGCACGGCTGCTGTTCGATCAGGTAACGACCTTGCGCGCGCAGCATGCCCGGCTTGAAGTCGAGCAGGCCGCGCTGGTGGCCGTCGAGCATGACATCCGTATGGCGCTGAACGACGGCAACCTCACCTATGAGAGCGCCAGTGCCGGGCTCAATGCCGGCGGGGACGTGCGCAAGCGACTGGCCGATAGTGCGGTCGCGCTGCATCAGGCTGAAGGCGATCTGCATGTATTGCTGGGCCTGGCGCCGATGGTGCCACTCGATCTGGTGGGCACGCCTTATCAGGTCGCACCGACACCTGCGCAAGTGCAGCAGGCGCTGCTCGATCTGCCCCGACGCAGGCCGGATCTGCTGGCCCTGCAGGCCGGCTATCAGTCCCAGGAAGCGAAGCTGCGCGGCGCCGTTCTGGCCCAGTTTCCAGCGCTCAATATCGGCGTCAACACTGCGCGCGATACCACCCCTGTCTACACAAACGGTTACAGCATCGGCATCACGTTGCCGCTATTCGACCGCAACCGCGGCAATATCGCGATCGAGCAGGCGACCCGCCAGCAGTTGAAGGACGACTATGAGGCGCGCGTGCTGAGCACTCGCAGTGATATGCAGCGACTGCTGGCCGACCTCGCCACCATGCAGCAACAGCGCAGTGCGTTGTCCGCACACGCGCGGCAGCTCGATGAGGCTCGTCGCGCCGCCGAGCGTGCCTGGCAGGCCGGCCTGCTCGACTGGCCAACCTATCTGTCGATCCGTGGCAACGCACTGAGTGTCGATCTCGACCTGCTCGATCTGCAACAGCAGCAGGCCACGCAGGCGATCGCACTGGAGGCGCTACTCGGCAACACCGATCTGGCGATGGCCCATTCAACCTCCACGAAAACATCCGCACCATGAATCCTGCTCTCCAAAAGCAAAGTTTCCCGATGAAAAGCCTGTGCGCGCTGTTGCTGATCGGCTGGCTGGCTGGCTGCAGCCACGCCGCACCGGGAGACGCCGACGCAGCTGATTCGGATGGTCCGGCCGGCCAGGTTGCGGTAACTACCGCCGAGCTGATGCAGCAGACCTTTCACGACACCGTGGAAGCATGGGGCACGGTGGTGGGTGATCCCCACCGAGCGCGAGCAATCAGTTTTGCGCACGGTGGCCAGATAGTTGCCGTGCAAGTGGCGGCGGGGCAGACCGTCACGCGTGGGCAGTCGCTATTGACGATCACGCCTGATCCCGCCGCGCGCAGCGCTTATCAGCAAGCGCAGAGTGCGTTGACGCTGGCCCGCGGCGAGCTTGGGCGAACTGAGCAATTGGCGGCGCAACGGCTGGCGACGCAGTCGCAATTGGCGGCCGCGCGCAAAGGATTGGCCGATGCTCAAACAACGCTTGAGGCGCAGCGTGCACTGGGTGGTGACGTCGCACAGGAGACCGTGATCGCACCGGCCGATGGCGTAGTCAGCGCAATCAGTGTCGGCTTGGGCGAGCGGGTCGCCGCGAACGCGCCGTTGCTGAGCTTCACGCCCGCGCATGCGCTGGTTGTCCAGCTAGGCCTGCAACCGGAAGATGCGGCCAGTCTGCGGCCCGGCATGACAGTGCAGCTGTACAGCGTGTACGGCGCGGCAGCGCGTCTGGTGGGCACGCTGGGCATGGTTGGGCAGTCTGTCGACCCCCAGACTCATCTGCTGCCGGCACAGGTCGAACTCTCCGCCGATGCCAGCGCGGCGCTGGTGGCTGGCGCGACATTGAGAGCGCGAATCAGTACGGCCGATTTCAGCGCCTGGGCCGTGCCGCGTGCGGCGGTGCTGCACGACGAACATGGCGACTATCTGTTTCAGGTTGAGCGGAGCCTGAAGGTGAGCGGTCAGGTTGAGCCCAGCCATGCCAAACGCGTCGACGTGAAGCTGCGCAGCCCGGATGGCGACAGCGTTGGCGTGCAAGGTCCGCTCGATGCGTCAGCCAGGGTAATCGTGCTCGGTGCCTACGAGCTCAACGATGGCGATGCCGTGCGGGAGTCCACCCAGTGAGCATTGCGGTGTGGATGCAGCGGCATCGCCGTTCACTGCTGTTTCTCGCGTTGATGTTGGCGATCGGTGGCATTGTCAGTGCGCTGTCGATGCCCGTCGCGTTGTTTCCGAACGTCGCGTTTCCGCGCGTGCAGGTGATGCTGGATGCGGGCGATCGCCAGGCCGACCAGATGGCGATCGAGGTGACCACCCCGATGGAGGAGGCGATCCGCCGCGTGCCGGGCGTGCGTGATGTGCGCTCCACCACCAGTCGCGGCAGCGCCGATATCGCGATCACGTTCGACTGGGGCGCGGACATGAGCGTGGCGTTGCAGGAAGTGAAGGTGGTGGCTGGGCAGATCCTGCCGCAGTTGCCTGTCGGCACCCAGTTGAGCACGCGGCGGATGGATCCGACCACGTTCCCGGTGCTGGCCTATAGCTTGCGTTCGCACACGTTGTCGCCGAGTGCATTGCGCGACCTGGCGGAGTATCAGTTGCGCCCGTTGCTGAGTGGCATCAGTGGCGTCGCACGGGTCGACGTGCAGGGTGGCGAGGTGGCCGAGTTCCATGCCGATGTCGATCCGGGCCGGCTGCGCGCGTTGAACCTCAGCCTGGACGAAGTCACCGTGGCGGTCACTCATGCCGCGACGATCCAGGCCATGGGCCGCGTGTCCGACCACTACAAACTGTTTCTGCTGCTGGCCGACAATCAGCCGAAAACCGTCGCCGCGCTGCGCGATATCGTGCTGCGCGCGAATGCCGGTGGCGTGGTGCGGCTGGGCGACGTGGCTGCGGTCAGCCTGGATCACGTGCCGCAATGGATCCGTGTCAATGCAGATGGCCAGGATGCAGTGCTGCTGCAGGTCTACCAGCAACCTGACGGCAACACCGTGCAGATCGCCCGCGAGGTAAAGCAGCGTCTGGCCAATTATGCGCCGCAGATGCCGGCGGGCGTGCGCATCGCGAACTGGTACGACCAGACCCAGCTGGTGACGAACGCCGCCAACAGCGTGCGCGATGCGATCCTGATCGGCATCGTGCTGGCCGGGCTGGTGCTGTTCATTTTCCTGCGCAATACGCGGGTGATCCTGATCGCACTGATCGTGGTGCCGGCGGTGCTGGCGATCACCGTGTTGCTGCTGTCCGTGCTCGGCATGAGCTTCAACATGATGACGCTGGGCGGCATGGCGGCAGCCGTCGGGCTGATCATCGACGACGTCATCGTGATGCTTGAACACATCATGCGTCGGCTTGGTCAGCACACCGGCGAAGTGCATCAGCGGATCGCCCGCGCGGCGTGGGAGTTCACCCGTCCGTTGACCGGCTCCAGCGCCGCCACCGTGGTGATCTTCGTGCCGCTGGCTTTCCTGTCCGGCGTGACGGGTGCCTTCTTCAAGGCGCTCTCGCTGACCATGGCCAGCGCGCTGATCATCTCCTACCTGCTGACCTGGGTTGCCGTGCCGCTGCTGGCCGAGCGGCTGCTGGATCGGCGCCATCTGATGGCGCATGCACCGGGTCGCTTCACCCGACGCATGATGCAGGGATACCAGAGCCTGCTGCAGCGTTGGCTGAAGCGACCGTTGCTGGTACTGCTGCTGGTGGTGCCGCTGCTGCTCGTCGGTGGGTTCGCCTACACCCGCGTCGGCACCGGGTTCATGCCGAGCATGGACGAGGGCGGTTTCATCCTCGACTACCTGTCCAGGCCTGGCACCTCACTGGAAGAAACCGACCGCCTGCTGCGGCAGGTCGAGACCATCATCCGCGCCAATCCCTACGTCGACACCTACTCGCGGCGCACCGGTTTGCAGCTGGGCGGTGGCCTCACGGAAGCGAATCAGGGTGACTTTTTTGTGCGCCTGAAAGGGGGCCCACGCCCCGATACCGAGCAGGTGATGGAGCAGGTACGTGCACAGGTCGAGCAGAATGTGCCCGGGCTGGATATCGAGTTGTCGCAGCTGATGGAGGATCTGATCGGTGACCTCGTGGCGGTGCCGGAACCGATCGAGATCCAGTTGTACAGCGACGATCCCAACCAGCTCGATAGCACCGCCGGTCGGGTCGCCGAGGCGATCGGCAAGATCCGTGGAGTAGACGGCGTGCGCAATGGCATCAACCCGGCGGGCGACGCGCTGACTGTGCAGGTGGACCCGATCAAGGCGGCGCTCGAAGGGCTCGATCCGGTCAGCGTCACCGATCAGGTGGCGGCGGCAATTGACGGCACAGTGGCCGCACAACTGCCCCAAGGCAGCAAGGTTATCGGCGTGCGCGTGCGTCTGCCAGCGGGTATGCATCAGCAACTGGAGCAGGTCGCCGCCCTGCCTATTCGCGCGGCGGATGGCCATCTGCTGCCGCTGTCTCGGGTTGCCACGCTGAAAGAAGTGCAGGGCCAGCCGGAGATCACCCGCGACAATCTCAAGCGCATGGTTGCGGTCACCGCACGCATCCGCGGCCGCAGTCTCGGTACCACGATCGCCGACGTCAAACGCACGCTGGCTCAACCAGGTTTGTTGCCAAAGGGGATGTTCTACCACCTTGGCGGCCTGTATCAGCAACAGCAGCAGGCGTTTCGCGGTCTGACCGTCGTGATGCTGGCGGCGATCGCGCTGGTGTTCGCGTTGTTGCTGTTCCTGTACGAAAGTTTCCGCGTGGCGATAGCGATCCTGGCGATGCCGCTGCTGGCAATACCGGCAGTATTTGTCGGGCTGTGGTTGACCGGCATCGAGCTCAATATCTCGGCATTGATGGGCATGACGATGATCGTCGGCATCGTCACCGAGGTGGCGATCTTCTATTTCTCCGAACTTGAAGACGCCGCTGCAAACATGCCATTGCACAATGCCTTGCATGAGGCTGGCCAGCACCGCACACGACCGATCGTGATGTCGACGCTGGCTGCGATTCTCACTTTGCTGCCGCTGGCGCTTGCCCTGGGCCAGGGCTCGCAGATGCAGCAGCCACTGGCCGTGGCAATCATCTCCGGCATGCTGATGCAGCTGCCACTGGTGCTGCTGGTGATGCCTGTGGTGTATGCGCTGCTGCGCCGCGAGCGAGCCAACCCTTAGGTTGGGGTGAGCCTAAGCGAACCCCAACAGCACGCCACCGCCATGCTGGCGCAAATCTGTAGAAGCCACTCCTACCGCACCGACTTCGCCAACCGCAGCAGATCCGGCGCGTAGCCGCTCACTTCGTACAATGCGCGAGCACGTTCGTTGCCGGGGAATACCGCCAGCGTCACCAGCTGGCAATGATGTTCGCGCGCCCAGTCCTCCGCGTGCGCCAGCAGTGCCTTGCCGACACCGTTGCCTTCGTACTTCGGCACCACCGCCAGGTCGGAGATGTGGCAGTTGCTGCGTCCGGTAAAGAAATCGGCAGTGCGTTGCAGATGGATGAAGCCAACCCGATCGCCATCCGCATCCTCGGCCACGAACAGGTAACTGTTCGCCGGCTGATCCTCCAGATGTCGCAGCAGATCGTTGCGGATGCCCTCGATGCATTCATGCCGACGTCGCCAGGGCGGCAGGGTGAAATCCACAAAGCGGGGTACCAGTGCGAGGATGAAATCGTCATCGTCTTCGGCCAGACGAATCAGCAGGGACGTGTCAGTCATGAGCAGTCGACAGGTGGTGGGGATACCGTTCCCGTTTCTACACCTTGTACGCCGGCCGCGGAAGTCCCGCCCATCGTGTTCAGTTCCCTCACGCACCGGTTCCGCGAAACCGGATACGCCGGTACGGCCGGCCGGGTTGCCCGGCGCGTGTATATTCCGGACGATTGCAACCATCTGCCGGGCGCTCTGGAACCCCGGACCGCCGACCGTGATGCCAGGAGTCACCCGTGCCGACCACCCGCCGCATCCACGTCCAACCCGCTGTCGACGGGGTACTCACGCGAGGCATGCGCGATATCCAGAGCGCGCTGAAGCTGCCGCTGGCATTCCCGCCTGAGGTCGAAGCCGCGGCGGCACAGGCCGCCGCCCAGCCACGGTTGCCTGCGCTGGATCGCACCGACATCCCGCTGGTCACGATCGATCCACCGGAGTCGATGGATCTGGATCAGGCGATGTACGTCGAGCGTACCGACAGCGGCTACCGGGTGTATTACGCGATTGCCGATGTCGCCGCGTTCGTGACCGCCGGTGATCCGATCGATCTCGAAGCGAACCGGCGCGGCGAAACGCTGTACGGCGCCGATGCGAAGATCCCGCTGCATCCCAAGCTGCTGTCCGAGGGCGCTGCCTCGTTGCTGCCCGGGCAATTGCGTCCCGCGTTGCTGTGGACGATCGAACTGGATGGCCGCGGCGGGATCGTCAGCACCGACGTGCGGCGCGCCCGGGTCACCAGCCGCGCCAAGCTCGACTACGCCGGTGTGCAGCGGCGTATAGACGCCGGCAACGCTGATCCGATGTGGGCCGTGTTGCGCGAAATCGGCGAATGGCGCAAGCAATGCGAGCAGGCGCGCGGTGGCATCAGCCTGCCGCTGCCCGAGCAGGAGATCAGCGTCGACGACGGCCGCTGGACGCTGTCATTTCGTGCGCGTCTGGCCGTGGAGGACTGGAACGAACAGATCTCATTGCTGACCGGCATGGCCGCAGCGCAGCTGATGGTGCAGGCGAAGGTCGGCTTGCTGCGCACCTTGCCCGAGCCCGAGCCGCAGGCCATCCAGCGGCTGCGCATCACCGCGAAGGCGCTCGATATCGTCTGGCCGTCCGAACAAAGCTACCCCAATTTCATTCGGTCGCTCGACCCATCGAAAGACGCCCATGTCGCGATGCTGACCGCGTGCACCACGGTGCTGCGCGGCGCCGGCTACGCGGCGTTTGACGGCGAGCTCCCCGCGCAGCCAATGCAGTGGGCGCTGGCCGCGGAATACACCCACGCCACCGCGCCGCTGCGCCGGCTGGTCGACCGCTACACCGGTGAAGTCTGCGTGGCACTGTGCGCGAAGCAACCGGTGCCCGCCTGGGCGCTGGCCGCGCTGCCGAGTCTGTCCGCCACGATGCAGGCCTCCGGCCACCGTGCGCGTCAGTACCAGCGCGCCGTGCTCGATCTCGCCGAAGCCGAAGTGCTGGCGCCACGCGTGGGCGAAACCTTCGCCGGCGCCGTCGTCGAAGTTGCACCCAACGACCCCAGGAAAGGCGTTGTCATCGTGCGGGACCCCGCGATCGAGGCCAACGTTTCCGGCACGTCAGCTTTGTCGCTGGGTGCCGACGTCAAGGTGAAGCTGGTCGAGGCAGATCCAGTCAAGCGCTCAACCCGTTTCGAGCTTGCTGATACTTAGCCAGCTTTGCTCGCTCTTTGCTATGGGCTGTCGTTGTCACCTCGCGTCACTCAGCGAGTTGGCAAGCATGTTGCTTAGCTTCAGGCATGAATGACGATGCCTACGATATCTCCCATCTGCTTGAGTCCGATTGGGTCAAGATCGACGTGCCGGAGCGGCAGATGGCGAAAGCGCCGCCGGCGGCTCCACGCCAGTCGGCTGTGGCCGCTGCGCAGGAGGCCATGGCGCAAGAGCTGCTGATGGTCGCCGAAGTCCATGAAGAACTGATCAAGCAGTATCTGCGGATCAGCGATGGTGCCTCTGAGGACCCGTTCTGGCAGTGAGGTGCTAGTGGCGACAGGGGGATAATGTCGCTCTTGAGCCATAGATGACCAACTTCGGCACATCTCCCTGACCACCGCCGATGGGCGGCCGCTTTCTGTTGAACGCCGCCGTCAGTTGAGATCCGGCCAGTGATGCAGGCAAGAAAAAGCCCGGGCGAGCCCGGGCTTTTTGCTGTCAGCTGGTCAGGTGACTCGCTGGGCCGGTGAGGGTCAGGCGATTCCAGGCAATGTCTCGACACCTGCCTCGAGGGCGGCCTTGTGCATCAGCGTGCGCGGCAGAATGCGCGCGAAGTAGAAGCTGGCGGTGTCGCGCTTGGCTTGCTTGAACGCGGCGGATTGCGTGCTGGCTTCGGCGGCGGCGACGCTGCGGGCCCACAGGTAGGCGAGGGTGACGTAGCCGGAGTAGTAGAGGTAGTCGGTAGCGGCGGCGCCAAGTTCCTCCGGGTTGGCCTGCACGCGCTGGGCGAGTTGCAGGGTGAGGTCGCCCCACTGTTTCGTGGCGATCGCGAGCGGGCCGATCAACGTGCGCAGTGCTGCGTCAGCGCTGTGCTGCTGGCAGAACGCGCTGATTTCCTCCAGGAAGTGCTTGAAGCCCACGCCTTGCAGCTGGAGGATTTTGCGGCCCAGCAGATCGGCGGCCTGGATGCCGGTGGTGCCTTCGTACAGCGTGATGATGCGGGCGTCGCGGACAAACTGCTCGACGCCGTTCTCGGCGATGTAGCCGTGGCCGCCATAGATCTGCAGCGCCTCCTTGGTGCATTCCTGCGCCAGCTCGGTGACGACGCCCTTGGCGATCGGAATCAGGAATGCGACCAGCTCGCCGGCTTTCTTGCGTGCGCCTTCATCGCTGGCACGCGATTCGATATCGGTCTGCAGTGCGGCATACAGCACCAGCGCGCGCGAGCCTTCGACGAACGCGCGCTGGGTCAGCAGCATGCGCCGCACGTCCGGTTGCACCAGCAGGTTGTCGGCGGCCTTGTCCGGGAACTTTGCGCCGGACAGCGAGCGCGACTGCAGCCGTTCGCGCGCGTAGTTGAGGCTGTTCTGCAGCGCGCGCTCGGCCAGTGCCAGACCCTGGACGCCGACCGACAGGCGTGCCGCATTCATCATGGTGAACATGGCGGCCAGGCCCTTGTTCGGCTGGCCGAGCAGGAAGCCTTCGGCGCCGTCGAAGTTCATCACGCAGGTGGCCGAACCACGAATGCCCATCTTGTGCTCGATCGCACCGGCGGCGACGGTGTTGCGCGCGCCCAGTGATCCATCTTCGTTGACCTTGAACTTCGGCACGATGAACAACGAGATGCCGCGGCTGCCGGCGGGTGCGTCGGGCAGGCGCGCCAGCACCAGGTGCACGATGTTCTCGGTGAGGTCGTGTTCGCCGGCGCTGATGAAGATCTTGGTGCCGGTGATCTTGTAGGCGTTGTTTTCAGCGGGTTCGGCGCGCGTCTTCAGCAGGCCCAGATCGGAACCCGCCTGCGGCTCGGTCAGGCACATGGTGCCGGTCCAGCGGCCTTCGATGATCGGTTTCATGAAGCGCTCGCGTTGCCACTCCTCACCGTGGATTTCCAGCGCATGCGTGGCGCCCTCGGACAACAGCGGATACAGGCTCCACGCCAGGTTGCCCGATTGAAAGATCTCGGTGGTCGCGGTGCCCAGCACGCCAGGAAGCGCCTGGCCGCTGTATTTCTCGGGGTTGGTCAGACCGGTCCAGCCGCCTTCGGCGAACTGGCGGAATACATCCTTGAAGCCCTTCGGCCTTCCTCGTCACCGGGGCCATTGGTCGGCGCCAGCAGCTGTTCGCTGAGTCGGCCGGCTTCTTCCAGCACGGCATCGAGCAGGTCGCGGGTGTGAGCTTCGCCGCCGGTCAGGGCGGTCAGGGTTTTTTCGGCGCCCAGCACGTCAAACAGGGCAAAGCGCAGATCGTCGAGGGGAGCCTTGTAAGCAGTCATGATGATTCCTGGGAGCGTGTTGGGTGTCAGTCGTGGGGGCGTTAGTTGTGGGGCGCAGTTGTTGGGTGTCAGCGGTAGGTGTTCGCAATGCCCGGCACCGGCGATAGCCAGTCGTTGCCGCTGAAGTCGAAGTCGCGCGTTTGTTTTTCCTGCTCCGGCTTGGCGTTGGTGCTGCCGCTGACGCGATAGGCGAGCGAGCCGGCGCTGCCCTTGCCTGCGATGCCCTGCAATGCCTGCGTCATTGCCGGAGTGGGCAGTACATCGAGCTGGATCACATCGCCGACCAGCGGTGGGACGTCGAGCACGAACGTTCCATGCAGGCGGATCGGTATCAGTGCAGCTATCTGCAGCTGGCCTTCGAGCGAATTGAAATCCATCTCGCCGTAGCTGTTGTTCTGGATGCGCACGGTCAGTTGCCACCGGCCGGTGGGCAGCACCTGCAACTGCTGGATGGTCACGGTGGGCGGGAACACGCTCTTTTTCGGTGGCCCGCACGCGAGCAGACCAGCGGCCAGCAGCACCAGCAGGAAACTTTGCAGCAGTCGTTTCATGGGTACTCCTCAAACGATTGTTTGAATCTTAGCCCAGCCGGCATCACAAAGTCAGCGGCTGTTCCCATTGCGAGGTGCAGCGGGCATCATCTCGGGTCCTCCTCACCCAGCAGATCCATTCATGACACGTCGCATCATTGCCCGCCGCTCGCCGATCCACGGCAATGGCGTTTTCGCCGGCATCGCCATCCCCAAGGGCGAAGAAATCATCGAGTACAAGGGCAAGCTGCTGACCCATGCCGAAGCCGATGACCTTTACGGTGATGGTGGCGAAACCGGCCACACGTTCCTGTTCACGCTCAACGAGCAGTACATCATCGACGCGAACCAGCAAGGCAATACGACGCGCTGGATCAACCACAGCTGCGCGCCAAACTGCCGGGCGCTGGTCGAGGAAAGCGCCAGCGGCGATCCACGCCGGGACAAGGTGGTCATCGAGGCGATCCGCAACATCAAGCCAGGCGAAGAACTCACCTACGATTACGGCATTGTGCTCGAGGTTCCGCATACCGCGCGTCTGAAGAAATTGTGGGCGTGCCGCTGCGGTTCACCGAAGTGCATTGGCACCATGCTCAAGCCCAAGCGCTGAGTTTGCTCTTGTACAAGCGGCTTGAGGGAACCCCCGTTCCCCTTGCTCGTCATTCCGGTGAAGGCTGGAAGCCAGTGCCTGGCTCTTCAAGAACTTGAGGGTCCTGGGTCCCTGCCTTCGCAGGGATGACGAGCTGGGTAGTAGGGTTCTCCAAGCCGCTGAATCAGTAGGCTCTCAGGTGTCGGTGTCGGTGGTGTAATCGATCGCAACGACTTCAATGATCAGATCGCCGGCTGGGCGCTTCCAGCACACTTCTTCGCCGACGTGTGCGCCAAGCAGCGCCTGTGCCAGCGGCGAGAGGTAGCTGACCCGATGCTGTTCGGCTTCGGCCTCGTCCTCGCCGACGATGCAGTAGCGCTGCTCGCCTTCGGCGCTGTCCACGGTCACGCTCGCACCAAACGCCACGCGATCTTCCGGCTGCGACAGCAGATCGACTTCGATCGCGCTGTTCACCCGCGCGGTCAGCCAGCGCAGCTCGCGTTCCAGCGGGGCTAGTTCGTTCTGCTGCGCCATTGTTTCGGCCGAGCTCACCAACGCATCACGTCGGGATTGCGCGGCAGCCAATCGCGCGCGCAACTGCGCAAGGCCACGCGGAGTGACGTAGTTCGGGTGATCGCTCAGTGGCATGTCCGGCAACGCCGGTGCCGCGGCGTCATCCGATTCCTTGACGAAGGCTCGGCTCATCGGGATTCTCCTGCGCTCGGTGGAATCAGCGCATCTTCTGAAGGTCAACATGGTGGTGCTGGCGTCGTGCATCAGGCGCGGCATCAGCTGCTAGTTACAGCGCGGCTACACAGGCGCGATCATGGCAAGCGCGGCTGCATACGGCGCGTCAACCCTCCCGCGTCAGTCCTCCTCGGCATGTGGCTTCCATGCCTCGCTGAGTTGCTTCTGCACCATCGGTGGCACCGTTTCGTAATGGCTGAGGTCGAGGCTGTAGCGGCCGCGGCCACCCGTCATCGATTTCAATTCGGTGGGGTAATCGATCAGTTCGGCCAGCGGTGCCTGCGCCTTGATCACCAGCTCGCCGCCGCGCTGGGTGTCGGTGCCCATGATGCGTGCGCGTTTGCCGGCGAGGCCGCCGGTGACATCGCCGACGTTGTGCTCGGGGATCGCGACTTCGACGTTCACGATCGGCTCCAGCACCACCGGACGAGCCTTGCTGACGGCGTCGAGGAACGCCTTCTTGCCGGCACTGATGAACGCGACCTCCTTCGAATCGACGGGGTGGTATTTGCCGTCGTAGACGGTCACCCGCAGATCCTGCAGCGGATAGCCGGCGATCGCGCCATGCTCCATCGCCTGGCGCACACCTTTCTCGATCGCCGGCAGGAACTGGCCGGGAATCACGCCGCCCTTCACCGCATCGACAAACTCGAAGCCGGCGCCGCGATCGAGCGGCTCCACTCGCAGAAACACCTCGCCGAACTGACCGGCGCCACCGGTCTGTTTCTTGTGCCGGTGGTGGCCTTCGGCGTGGCCGGCGATGGTTTCGCGATAGGCGATGCGCGGTGGGTGGGTGACCACCTCGACGCCATAGCGCTCGCGCATGCGTTCCAGCATTATTTTCAGATGCAGGTCGGAGAGGCCGCGCACCACCGTCTCGTTGAGCTCCTTGTGATGCTCGACGCGGAAGCATGGGTCTTCCTCGGCCAGCCGCGTCAGGGCATTGGAGAGTTTCTGTTCCTGGCCCTTGTGCTTGGGCACCAGCGCGAGGCCATACATCGGTGCGGGAAACGAAAGCGGCGCAAGCGTAATGCGATCCTCGTCGTGCGAGTCATGCAGCACTGCGTCGAAGTGGATGTCCTCGATCTTCGCTACGGCGGCGATGTCGCCGGGAATGGCCGCTTCGATCTCCACGTGTGTCTTGCCTTGCAGGCGAAACAGATGACCGACCTTGAAGGGTTTGCGGCCGTCATCGATCAGCAGCTGGCTGTCGCGTCGGATCGTGCCCTGCCATACACGGAACACACCGAGCTTGCCGACGAACGGGTCGTTGACAATCTTGAACACGTCGGCGATGACGTGACTGGACGGATCGGCGCTGACCACGAGCGGTTCGCCATCGCCGCGCACGAAGGGCGGCGGGTTGCCTTCGGCCGGATTCGGCAGCAGCCGTGCGGCGACATCAAGTAATTCATGGACGCCAGCCCCGGTGCGTGCGCTGACAAAACAGATCGGCACCAGATGCCCTTCACGCAAACACTGCTCGAACGCATCGTGCAAT